>Ga0153990_1000086_pt1 | contig 16201 bp, 20 predicted proteins | sample TSNC074MetaG_FD_104739 | JGI IMG/M metagenome (GOLD analysis project Ga0153990, IMG submission 104739) | Attine ant fungus gardens microbial communities from North Carolina, USA - TSNC074 MetaG | ecosystem: Host-associated > Fungi > Mycelium > Unclassified | place: USA: North Carolina, Jones...
ACGCCATCACTTGTGAATTATTCTTATTGGTCGGATAGTTTCAACCATCATCCAATACCGTGAATTCTATCATTCTTACTTTATTGTCCGCCTTGACGAACACTTGCGCTTGGCCAAGGTCTCTAAACTCCATTCATTGCTTTCTGAGACCTGTATCTTTAATCCTAATGATTATAGTTTACGTGCCAACATACTCAAAAGTGTACAACAAGTATAGTAACCTCATGTATATCTTCTGACAGCATACAGTCATGAAGAATTCATCAAACTTCGTTAATCTTGGCTTCATATCTAAATTAGATCAAATGCCGTGAGCGGAATTTGACAGAGCCCGATTTACGCATCCTGCATCTGCATCTACATACTAAAAAAGATCACCACGAGCTCACACCGTTATGATCGAGATCACTCGTGACAATGTTACAGAAGTACCACATAAGACAAAAGCATATTTTCATGAGAACGTCCATCCACGTTTCCGTCATCAAATCTTCGTGACCAGATTGCACCAGTCAACTCGACCCTCCACACCGTACTTGCGCTCTAACCATTCGTTCGCTGTCCGGAAATGTTTGTTGCCAATAAAGCCACGATTAGCTGAAAATGGCGAAGGATGCTAACATGATCATGAATACTATTTTGTATGTTATCAAGGACAGACCAGAGCTTACAGCACTTTTCAAAATAAGATGCTTTGTCTAAAAGATGGCATTCGTCTTTGCCTCGAAATAAACATCTGAGATTGACTCACTGCGTTCAGTTTCTCAACTCTTTTTGCTGCCCATGCTCCCCATGCAAGGAAAACAACTCCACGGCCAATGCCGTTCGAATCAGAATCTTCAGTCATGCCGGAAATGTTCGCGCCACCGTACCGATCAACCACATCGACAACTTTGTCAGTAAATTTTTCCCAACCCTGGTTGGAATGAGATCCTGCATCTCCTGCACGGACAGTGAGGCAGGTATTCAACAAGAGAACACCGTTGGATGCCCAGGCAGTTAGATTGCTGAATGAAATTAAGTCCACAAGTAGGTTTGATGAAGAGCTGCCTACCCATGCTTTGGGACCTCGAATTCCGGATATTCATTTTTCAATTCCTGGTAGATCTGATTACTGGTAAGTCCGTCTTGGCTGAAAGTATGAAGCAGGTAACAAACGTTTCTCAGTGATGGAGGAGCCGGTACACCCAAGGGGACGGAAAAACAGAATCCTTTCATTTTCATTTATCAGCGGCATGATGCGAGATCAGGATGATGCGATTCACCATGTGCTTGTCCTGCCCCGTGATATGGATCTCAAGGCCTCAGATTAGAGTTGTTCAACCCACCAGAGAAGTCAACTTTACCTTGACCTATAATAACGACCTTGATTTTCCCGAGAGGGGTCTTTGACCATGCGTATATGTCCTTCGCTGAGACGAAGCTAAGTACGAAGCAGTTTGAAAGTTGCGATTACCCACCAGATGGGTACACTTTGCAAGTCTTGGGTGTGTCGTTCGGGCCCCGCACACCTTCCTCCCAGAGATAACGTTTCAGGGAAATGAAATAGTCCTTCGTGATCTCGTCTTTCAATAATTTGAGCCTGCAGAGATCCGTAAATACGAATTTACCTCAGGCTTAAGAGTACCGACCAGCTTCTACCTAAGGACTCACATTCCAGCTGTAATAATCGTTGTTGTTCTTCATTCAGGGAATTCCGGAATTCAGACAGTGAAAAGGGTATAGCATTGAGCTTCTGCAATCCAGAAGGTTTCGGAGCTGCGACAGCGATCTTGATGCTCGTAGAAACGCCATCAGAGTCGGATAATTTTGCTTTTTTGGGAGCTCCAGTTGTTTTTTTTGGCCCGAAAAACATATCTTCAATCGTACGCTGACGTTTGTTGGAGACTTTCTTCTGTTCTTGGCTATGTCCCGGTTGTGAAGACTGGGGTGCGCTTTGTTCGTCATCCTCAGCAATCTTATAGTTGGTATCAATGTCCTCTAGAAAGATAGTTTCTGTCTCTTTAACAGGATAAGACATAGCTAGAACACGCGTGTAGTGCAGATTCCTAGTACAGAAAAGATGCAATGCATCCAAAACAAAACTAGGACGCTTTCGGATGCACAACTATTTTGAACTCCTACTGGCACGTGACTAGATAAGCTATTTTAGACCTTAGGCCAATACAGAGGTTTGGCGATTCGTCTTTCCCTTCAGTTATCAAACTGCCTCGGTCAACTTCGTCACCCTCTCCGCCGTCCAAGGGGCGTATTGAGCCACAGAAGCATACTCTGGCTGGACCCAGGTCTCGTCAACGTCGGTCAAACTTGAACACTGCTCATGGACGTAGTGATCAAGAGGCAATATTGGACTGGAGCACAAGTTACCAGGCTGGCTCATCGAGGTATGTCAGAGAAATTGAATTAAGCTATAAGGTGGCTGGATTATACCATCTTTCTAGTTCTGCCTTAGGTAGTTCTGACGATGAAACGGAGGATGAGATGTCAGATTTCTCGCGAGGCAGATCAGCGTCACTCAAACCCCGAATGGATCAAACCACAAAACTCGTCAAAAGGATTCCTGCGCAGCTGCAAGGGTCTCGAGCAGGGTCGTCAGGAGATTCTACGAGTGATGCCATGAACCTCACTCCTAACAGTCCTTCCTTCAATGGATCACGCTCATCAGCGTCTGCTCGCCAACCTATCCACCTCCTTGCTTCTAGAACTCGCCGTCATGCTTCCCCTATGAATCCCGAGGTCATGAAACAAAGGACCTCCGGTCCTCTCACTCTTTTCCCTGCATTCTTGGACTTTCGGATACGATTCCCCCTCACTTCATGGGCATTCACCATTACCATGGATTTGCGTAAGCTTGGTGAATCTGTACTTCTTCTGGGTGCCTTGGTTCTCGCAGTATCGTACCTAGAGTCGTTTCCTGAAGCCAAATTTTTCCCTAAAGCAATGTTCGACGTACGATTTTGGTTGACCACTGGTAAGTACCTGACCTCTTGTTGAATTTCGTGACTCAAATATACATGCAAGAAATGTATTATCTCTGTTTCGCATCGTGTCTATACTATGCCTGGATCCATTCATCTCTGTCTAGGGATTCTCCGCAGTTTGTCAAGGAACAATCCGCACGGTCAGCATTCCCGATGACCACGGCCAAACCGCCTTCACCCCGTATATGCGAAAATCGCGAGAACAAGTATGTCAACAAGGGTACTTTTGGTTATGTATGGATGTCGGTCCCGAAGAACTACCGGTGCGTTACCTTGGGAGCTTTCGATCTATTTTTGCCTACTAGAATTCAGGGCTTCATCTGACGATGGTATTTTCACGGGATTATTGCTCGGTCCATTGATTGCACTGGCACTCCTAATTAACACCTCCCGGCTTTTGACATCCCACCCATATAAGGCGACTCTTCCCTCGGGCTGGATCATTGAGGCGCCCAAAGAGCTTCATAACCTGCAGGGGTCATATGCCGCGTCTCAAGCTCTTTTTCTTGCACGATACTCTCTTGTCAATCTGAGCACGTTGTGTTCATCTATTCTGCTGCTCCACATTTGTGCGTCATGGTGGTTCGAATGGCGGTACTCAAAATTACCAGGAGCTGGGGATGGTGAGAGGACATCAGTCCCACGGAATGAAGGCCGTCGGGTGTGGTATTATACTCTGTTCGCCACTGCCGTCAGTCTCGCGGTCACCATGGCAAGACTCATGCTTCAAGAACGTGGAATTGGAATTTGGCAGCGTAAGACACTATTAGTCGCTCAATCGAACACTTCTGAATGAAGCTTGTTTGCAGATCTCACCATTTTTGAGACATTGGTCGCATCTGTATTTTTTCAATTTTGTCTTTATATGGCATTGCGCATGGCACATCGAGGCTTTACCCTTGGCGAACTCGGGCTGGTGTGTTTTGGAGGAACGGCCCTTTTTCTGGAGTTTCTGAATTTAACAATAGCCGGAGTGAGTGTTACTCAAATCCTCTTCATGTTTTATATTGACAAGCATAGTTATGGCCGATCACCACCGCCTTCATTCGAACATACCGCCTACCTACTCCCCTGCTCACATTCCAAGTCGCATTGGTAGTGGGGTCATTTCTGACGGGATTTCTACTTTCGCCATTCCTTATCCTCTCGCGCAATTTTGCTAAACGGCCTGCGCATCGATTCCGATCTTCCCAGGAAAATCAAGCAAAGGAACGCAATCGACGTTATGCTGCTTTGGGATTTTATGCTGGTGCAGTGGTTATCATATCTAGTCTGATCGGGCTATGGACAAGGTGGCTGCTTGATAATCACGATCCATGGTTTTGGGTGTTAAATCGAATTCCAGAGGGGAAAAAGAAGTGGCACCGTCCTGCACTACTCGTATATTGGGGCCTCCTGGGATGTCTGAGTGTCGCAGGTTGGAACCGACAATTAGCGAGATCGAGGAAGCTAAGACCACGCACTATCACGGCTGAATATGTCATGTCGGCGCCGATCTCACAGGACTCGAATATGTCACAGACCAGCGAGATTCCGAATTTCGCAGTACAATCATTGCAGTCCTCTGCAAGTGCTTTGGGAGTGACATTCCCGAATTTGCCTGGCCTTCCAAATCTGTCTAATGGTGTCAACGTAGCAAATGTCGCGACGGATCTACTGGATGCTGCAGATAAACATGTTCCCACGCTCAAGGTGAATGCTAGGAGAAAGTTTTTTCATGGACTCGCAGTTGTCATGTTCATCCCCGGTGTCGCAAATGATGTGAGTGGAGCAGACTGGTTTTTATATTTGGTATTGATTTTTGAAAAGCCGGCATTCACACATCTCTCATTTAGTGTTGCATTTGCACTCTTTATCTTTGCGGAGTACATAAGATATTTCGCAATTTATCCGTTCGGTGTCGCGGTTCACCTGTTCATGAATGAGTTTCTCGATGACAGAGATGGGGGAACTGCGATTCTGAGCCATTTTTATTTATTGACAGGGTGTGCAGGCTCTCTGTGGCTAGAAGGGTGCGTCTCCAACTCCCTGCCGTCTTGTCATCAATAGCAACTCAAGTGCATTACAGGCCTACCTGTCTACTACAGTTCACAGGGATACTCGCCTTGGGTGTCGGTGACACATTGGTGCGTTTATCCAATATGGGCGACATGCTGTCAGATTAAATATTATTCGGCCATAGGCGTCCGTGGTAGGCAAGCGGGTGGGAGTCCATCGGTGGTCCCCCACGACGATGAAGACAGTGGAAGGTTCGCTGGTGTTTATTGGCTCTGTTGTGTTATCTGCGTGGGCGCTCCGTCTTACAGGATCGGTGGAGTCATTCTCGGTATGTTTCTGGCCTAGTTAGAATGAATTGAAGTTAATTTCGACGGGGACATAGACTGTGCGCTATCTGACGGGCGTCGTGGTTTCTGCGCTATTAGAGGCACTTTCAAATCAGAACGACAACTTGACCTTGCCCTTATATATGTGGAGCGCACTGGTGCTTGTTAATCCCTGATGGCTCGTAGTCACACACCCAATACTAATACTGTACATGTACATATAATGCCTGAAGAGGGGGCTTAGGGTCCAAACAAAGGGCAGGGTTAAGATGCAAAGAAGCTGAGAAGCCGGTGACGAAATGTCAACATTGACCTCGAGGAAAGTGACGTCATTGTTTCCAGAGAGTTGATGATGTTTGGGGTGCAGAGCAGATAGATTCGGTCATATTTTTACCCTACCATCCTCCTCCTCCATTTTTCCCACCGTGCCGTATTTCTGAGTGACTTCCCGACCCCTGTCAGAGACATTGTCGCCCCAGCACTCACAACAGCCATTGAGCTGACACTAATTCTGTATCACTATTTGTATTTACAATTCCGACCGGGCTTTCATATATGGACTCTTTTTCCGCTCCTCTGCCTCCCGAGTGTCTTGCCAGCGGGTCTTTGGCACTTGATATAATGCCTCAGCCTGCACAGGACCGACGATCGACTGTTTTTACTCAACGACCGGCCAAGAAGGTTACCCGGTCTCCAACCGCTCCCACCGAGGATGTCGTGTTGCTTCCTGCCGACCATTCAAGTCAATCTTACCGAGGTGGAGAAAATAATGTTTCTCATGTAGATTCAATCATCTTTCCGTCAATAATGAATGACCTTGCTGAGTCTCCGAGCCCGACACCGACACGAGATACCGATGAACTAGTGAATTCTTTACTGCCTTGTCCTAGTCGTTGTATGTAAATTTCCCTCCTTTACAGCTCATAGTCGTTTAGGAGAATCATTTTTTAATTTCAGCATCGTTGTCCATGTCATACCCTCCTACACAGGAGTCGTCTCCACGACATCTAGCCACTGAAACGCGAGGTTTACCGGAGTATACACATCTAGACTGGCCGGGTTTCATACACGCTTATGCGCGTGGGCGTTGGGATCCTCATCGAACACCCCAGCGTCCACGGTCGACAGTACAGGTTGCTGAGATGCCCAAAGTTTCGAGTATGGATTATCTGAAATGCGATCACTCTGAAATAACTACATCAGCCGAAGTTTTCGACACACCTGTCACCAATGTATCCTCCCCTTCGTCCACCGCAGAATCTCCTGCTCTTCTTTTCGATGGCCTAGTTGAAAACCTCGAGTATGACCAGTCCTTCACTGTACCTTCCAGCAACGGAATCTCTCAGGAATCACAGGCTTTTCAGAAGCCAACCTTCCTCTCTTTCCCCAATCATACCTCAGCCCTCAAATTTCGTGCTCCTCGACCCATAGCGCCTCTCACATTATTGCCATATCGCCTTCGCAGTTCTTTTTCCAGTGGTACTTCCGTTCCAGGTGACAATCTCCCTCCTATGACAACAATTACGAATGCAGAGTTACAAACAACGGTGGCAACAATGCGTTGGGCAGCTGCAAAGGTTGATATTTCACCCCTGGCACTTCCTTCTCCCGAACATGAGCTGGCTGATCCAATGCGAGGGATCACTGCTACCATCCCAGGAGCTCACCCAGTAGATAGTTATTCCGATCCTTCCTTGATGTCAGGTGTATCTCGTCGAAGTCGATTGACAGAATTCTGGGAGGGCACCAATGATGTTGAGGAAGACAAGACTCATCGAAAGCGGAGTTCATACTCAAGAAATTCTCGTGAAGAGTCAGAGAGTGCTGAGAAACCACCTCAGCTCTTTCAAACCTTAGATCCAGCGATGAAGGCAGATTGTATCACAACCAGTAATTCAGTCTCACCACTCGCGCAGCAAAAATCTCATCTCAGCCTCCTTGAGTCTGCAATACCTGCAACGGCACCTCCAAGAGAAGCATATAATTCATCGGACGATTTACCAGGTGATTATTTTGGCAACGTTATTTCTAAACCTACGATATCGTCGTCTGATGTTGAACTCATGGCGAATGAAGCCGTTTCGGAAAGCAAAATACTGCTTAGCACAAATGTGATCCCTCCAGGTGGCGTTCGACTCGAGGCCACCCAGGTCTCTGAAGTGGGGACGGTCTCTGTTCCAGTTGCAGTGAGAAAAATGTGTTTGACTCGGCAGATTTCATCTCCTCTACCCATTGTTCCACCCATCAAGGCAGACAATCGTATTTTTGGTGGTCGTGTCATTTCAGATCTACAGCTTCCTAGGCTACAACGGATGTCGAAAGAAGAACAACTGTTCAATCAGCTCGGATATCTTGCTCCTCCTGATCCCTTTGACGAGCTTGATCGCAAGAAGGCGCTGTATAAGTGAGTGTTTCTCCTGATCAGTGTGACCATCTCTCATTGTTATCATTCAGATACAATATCTGGAACACTAGTCCAGACACAAATTTTGATAGAATAGCTCATCTAGCCAAACTTGTGTTTAACACGAAGGGAGTGACCATCTCCCTGATTGACGGTGGGGAAATGTAAGCCTATCTTTAGCTCGTCGCTATAGTGTTTCTAACACGTCGGTCCTGAAGCTGGCATAAGTCTCAATGTGAGTTGTATATGACAAAATGATTCCTAGTTCCTTGCTAACTGGTCCTCGTTACTCAAAGGGGGCTTGAAAGTGACGAACTTCCTGCGCTCAATATCCCTCTGTGGCCATGTAATTCTCCATCGGTGAGCTCCAATATCGTGAAGCCTTGGGGTTTTTGATCTGATGTCCTTGTCAGCGGTGATGAACCTATGGTAGTCATGGACACCCATTTGGACTGGCGATTCATACGAAATGTAAGCGATTGAGTTCCTGATCCTCATTGCGACCTCGATCCATCAAATTCTAGCCGTTGGTCATTGGAGGTTCTCGGGTGCGCTTCTATGCTGGGGCACCACTCAGGACACAAGATGGTTTTAACGTTGGGGTGTAGGTTGTCTTCCTTTTTTCTGTATGATATTCTATACTGAGCTTCAGATTATCACTTATTGACGACGCTCCTCGAGAAGAATTTTCACCCCGACAACGACATACCCTCAAGGAATTTGCGGTCCGTCATTTTTTTTGCGTCATTTCGTTTGGTGTCAGGATTCAGAATATCTGCACAGGCAATTGCGATGCGTGAGATGGAACTTTGGCGGGACAAGGTTTGGACAGATCATCTACAGGAAGGGGGCACAGCTGATATCACGACCTAAACAAAAAGATTCAACTGAGGATAAGAGATCGGATTCAAACTTCGGTCAGTACGAAACATAGATAGTATATGACTCAGGATGATTAATGGGAAGCATCCTCTCATATAGATGGAACAATTTTCCAGGGAGTGCTTAGAAATAGATGAAGAGTCAACCTCACAAGAACATAGTGATTCCACTGATGGTACTTCAATGGACAAAGTTTATGATCGTGCTGCCAAACTGGTGAAACGCACTCTCGATGTGGAAGGCGTGGTTGTGATGGACGTGTCACATTGCCAGGTTCTGGAGACGATGGGGGCCGAAGCTAATGTATCAGTGACAATGCATTGTGGAGAACTTGGAACAGTGTTGAAAAAGCAGAAACTGACAGCGGACGAATATCATCAACTCAATGTATTTTTCTCAAAGCATCCGGAAGGAAAGATTTTCGAAGGAATTGTTCCTGCGTGTTTCCGGTCATTTTTGCCTACTCACATTCAATATGCACTAAGTAAGTTGCAGAGTTCCCTGGTTCAATGGCGAGCATCATCCAACGAGCATGTAGCTGTACCAGTATATAATATTGACAAACAACTTTTTGCGTTGATATGCGCATATAATGCATCAAGCCATAGCAAACGTTTTGTGAGTGCTTCTTTCCGAGTTTGTACACTGCCTTACGGCTTGCGTGTAGCTTGAGGGGCACGAATTGTCCTATCTTCGTGCTATTGGTAAAACATTACACTCTTTCTTTGAAATTGTCATTGACCGTGCGCAGGCGTTATCATTCTCTCTGCTGTGCTTAAGCGTCGGATGATTCTTGCGGACAAAGCAAAGAGTCTGTTCATATCCAAGTATGTACATGCAGATTTCATTTTTTCCATCAGTCGCTGAACTCATTCGACAGTATATCTCATGAGCTACGCACACCATTACATGGGGTAGATTGGACACTTTTATTCTGTCATTCATTGTCTGATTTTGGTCCATCAGATTTTAGCTGCAGCTGAACTGCTCGATGACACCTCTCTCAATCCTTCACAATTATCCTACCTCCAGACCGTGCAAGCCTGTGGAACATCACTCGTGGAAACTGTCAACCATGTTCTTGATTTCACTAAATTAAGCGGAAATGCTAAATCAGGTTTACCCTCAAGGTGTGTGCGATCGGCTTGAAACTTATACAGGAAGCCCTTGACAGATGTTGACTGACACCAATCCGTGACAACCAGTGTGGACCTCTTGCGTCTTGTGGAAGAAGCTGTGGATGGTTGCTGGGTTGGATACCGCGCTCGGACCGCCATAATGGGTGACTCAGGTATTGGAAGCGTCTACTCACCGCCCAAGGAGGAGAGTGGTGATTTGCCCGTGGTCACAAAGCATAGACATGTTGAGACAATAATCGATATTGGGTACAGGAGAGAAGTAGGTTCACTCGTTGTCGATTGGTTTTGCTGCTGAAATCTCACTTGTAGGGATGGAGTTTAAAATGCGAAAAAGGAGGTATTCGTCGCGTTCTGATGAACTTGTTTGGGAATAGCCTTAAATTTACGTCGGTATGCTTTTCTCCTTTGCTGGTACTTCTATCGATGCTCATTATATTCTAGGACGGCTTCATCCATGTTATGCTCCATCAATTACCAATGTCGGAGGATGATCCACCAAACAAGGTCAAAGTCGAACTTGTAGTACTTGACTCCGGCAAGGTGTGTCGTGACTTTTGTCGTATAAGCATTTACCTGAGCTGGATTAGGGTATAAGTCAGAACTTTTTGAAGGTGAGTCGAGAGATCTAAAATCATCATGGGTACTCTCGCTCATTTGGTACTTTTGCAGAATCAACTTTTCCATCCCTTTTCTCAAGAAAATCCGTTGCAGACTGGGACTGGACTTGGTTTAGCTATTGTCAGTTCTATCGTAACGTCGGAGGTTGTCGGAGGCAAGGTAGATGTTTGGAGTCAAGAGGGTGTCGGTACTGAAATTAAAGTCACTTTCAATGCTGAGGTGGATGACGACGAATTTGGTGAGCTCAATGATATGGAGCCCATTCCACACGGGACTGGGCCACTTCCAGTAGTCTCGTTAATTGGGTTTGACGGCTCACATCAAGGTACTTCGCGGCTGAAGAAAATCTTTTGCTCGTACTTGGAGGATTGGTGGAAATTTGATGTTGCAGCTGATATACAGAAGAGTAATATCGTCATTCTGAATGAGGAGGTTGGACCCGTAATTGTGGCGACAGAGAACCAGGACACTAGTCGACCATTCATAATTTTGTCAGCCGGAAGAGGCAGTCCATCGATCATGCATGTTGCGACAGAACACGAGAGAATTGGTGGATTTTGTCGTATCCTCTACAAGCCAGGTGGACCCAGCCGGCTGCGTAATATTCTTGAGCTCGCTATTCGTGCAAGTGACTCTCTGAGGCAGATAACCATGCCAGATGATGTCTCATCAAGCTTTGCGGTAGATGAAACGGGGCTCAGAATACCACTACGAAATTCGGAGGAAAGCCATTTTAGGGGATGGCCTGCTATGGTCCCCCAATCTGCAAGTGTATTCCCAGAATCGAAAACAGCCTCATCTGTCCCATCCATTGGCAACCTCGGTGGAAAAGAACAGAATCACTCTCTACCTGTTCCGCCACACGTATCATCTCCTCCAAGAACATTCAAGGATTCTGGATTACTTTGTGATCATGATAGTATTCTAACTGCGTCTCACGAGTCACGATTCGAGTCACGATCGTTGGTGAGCTTACCCGATCCTTTGGCAGACGCAAGTCAAAGGAAACCAGTTCTGGAAATTCTAGGACCACGATGGTCCGGAGATCGGTTACACAGTGTCGAAGTAAAAACATCTGGACCATTGCAGACTGCAGAAATGTCTCTTACCAGCTCCGAGGCAGCGCTTTTTGAAACTGGTGCAGCTAAAGTCCCACCACCCTCACAAGTCACCAGTCCGACGGGTGATCACCGGAAAACAAATGAACAGCCTAGTAGCCCCATAAGTTCTTCCATTTCATCGGTGATCTCTGTTGGACAATCAGGGACATTGCTCGAGTCATCAGTACAATCAGAAATTAATAAAAAGCAGAAAAGGTTTCGCGTGTTGGTTGTAGAGGACAATGCTATTCTGCGCAATCTCTTGTGAGTTCAGTGCCGCTTTACCTTCGCTCGTGCGTTCAAGTATCTTGCAGAACAAAGTGGCTGTCGAGTAAGGGGTATGAATTTCGCCACGCAGTGGATGGATTGGCTGGTGTGTCTGTTTACAATGAAGAAGGGCCTTTCGAGTATGTGGCTAGCATGATGCACGGTTTCGGACTGACAATTCTTTCAGTGTTGTTCTTCTGGACTTATCCATGCCCGTACTTGATGGTGAGTACGAAATATTGGATCAATGATGCTTGAGACTAAGCTTGTGCCACTCTTGAGGCGTGTCTGCGGCTGCCATGATTCGCAAATTTGAGCGAGAAGGCCAGGATGGCCGTCATGCTCGAATATTGGCACTTACCGGAATGTCATCATTGGAGGACAAAAGACGCGCATTCTCAGCGGGCGTTGATGGATAGTGAGATCCCCACTCATTTTGATCACTCATTTTGATCACAAATCAGGATCGAACTGACCAATTATCTTTTACTTTAGTCTCATCAAACCTGTGGCCTTCAAAACCCTTGATGAAATGTTTCACAAAATGGGGCTCGTGTAAGTAGGAACCTTCAAGCCCCAACGACCCTCTAGCCAAAAGCCCCTCTTTTTCACTCAGACTTCATTTGTCGTAATCACTACACCTTTTTGTCTTCTTTCGCGCAACGCCATACCAGTTCCTTTTCGACGAAGCTCGCTATAATCGCTATCATTCACTATATATCCATTGTACTCCGTGATTCCCTTGATTTAGGTAGATTATGAATCCCTCAACGTTTAGAACAACGTTGAGAACATGCATTCTTACAGTGGCCGTGTTTTTATCCAATCTCAAATGAGATTCTCTTGTCTTTACTATAAAATCTCTTTCTCGAGCACTTTGAGACACCCACATATGTCCATATACGTGTGACAAACCCTTATTTGATGAAACTTGTTCACGGGACATGACAGATATAATCTTATCAGGATGTATAAGGAGAGGACCGCCGACTCCACAAGAATTATTGTACAGTACAATAACAATACTGATGAAAATTGGTAAAATATTATTTTTGAGTGCAGCATGGGATAAAAATTTCAAAACAAAATTTGAGGAAACCCTTGTTCGTACTTTGGCATAGATCATGATTTAAACAACCTCCCTTGGTTGATGTGATGTCAACGATATCAAACTCTCAAAAGGTGGCGACAATCCAGCAGGAGATTGAATAACACATAGATTGTCATCAAAATATGTCATCGAGATACGGGCAGGGTCCCAGTATATATTCATTAATCGTAGTGAGATCGTAGTGAGCAGATATATGCCCTTTTGATGGAAGCACAGGTATCTAAAGTACATTGATCCAGATTCAAACGTCGCCCTCCTAACGGAAGAAAAAGACAATAGTGAGCGCGAATAATGACGTTTTTGTTCACGCTTCGCTAGATGGGCTAACTTCACGATTCAATGCTTGTTCTCGGTGCTTCCTGAGGAGACGGTCTAGAGCCTCCTTCTGACCGACGGCAAGTTCACCAGACTGAATACCAGAGTGGTAAACGCGGAGGAGAGAGTCAACATCGTCCATTGACTGTGTTCGCACGTCGGCGAGCTCCTTAATCTTAGCGGTAGCGTCCTTAATCTACGGATACCAAAAGCGTGAGCAAGCATTCCCGAGCCAACTAAGTGGGACCAACGCTTACCTCCTCGTCTGTCAATTGTAGGCCGAGTTGTTCGACACGAGACTTGACGGCGTTCCACCCGGTCAACCGATGACTACAAGACGGGAAATCAGATATTCTGAATGATGAACGAGTGTCAGAGCACAAACCCAATAGACACGTAACGCGTGAGGCCGAAGTCCTCAGGCTTGAGAATTTCATAAGTACTGGGGTTATTTAGGATGGCTTTGGCATGAATGCCAGCTTTATGAGTGAATGCACAATAACCACTGAGAAGCGAAAACTTGAGTCAGCATTTGAGTTGAAAAATGTATAGGAAAACATAGGGTCAAATAAGATGAGATACGTACGTAACTGGGTTCATGAAAGGAACATTGACCTCGACGGCTTCAGCAACGAGATTCTCTATCTCTCGGAGCATATGCAGGTTATACTTAGACTTGACATACTCGGGGTTTGCTGCATAAAGACAAGCAACGAGACCACCGAGAGGAGTTATACCCACACGTTCACCGATACCGAGAATGGCTACAGGAAATCCATGAGGAAACGGGCTAACAACTTAAAGACACTTGACATACAGGTATCGATGTGAGTAGCACCAGCCTCGAGTGCACAATAAGCGTTCGCGATGGCTGCATAAAATTAGGAGATACTCAGGTTAAATGCCAAGATTAACGTACCCATTCCGGTGTCATTATGAAGATGGATTTCGATGTCACACCCAACAACGCCTCTCAGTGTCCTGACAAGATCATAGACCTGTCGAGGATTAGCACAACCAACTGTGTCGGCAATACCAACACGGTTCACACCAATCTTATCAACAGTTTGATAAATAGACAACAAATCAACAAGGTCAGAACGGAACGAATCCTCCGACGAGAAGCGAACTTCGATTCCCTTAGACTTGACAAACTCGATGACCTCAATAGCCGTCTTAGTAATGTACGTCATGTCCTTGCCATGTGAGAATTCGCGGAGGAATGATGATGTACCAATCACAACGTCAACACCATCAACACCTATAAACAGAATCAACCGGAAAATCAGATCTCCGGAAAATTTTATGCGTACCAGTTTCGACGGCAATACGAGCATCGTCCATATGACAGCGAATATGTGTCAAAATCTTGGCCTTCAGACCAAGCTTACAGATCGCCTCACAGTCTAGTCTTGACTGCTCAGAGGCAGCAGGAGACGTTAATTCTATGTATTCAACACCGAATGCATCAAGCGCCTTGGCAATAGCAATCTTGGTCTTGGTATCAAAAAAAGCATTGGCAAACTGTTCTCCCTCTTATATCAAAAAACACAGTGGCAACAATGAGCTTAACGAGAAAGCATCTCTAGATTGAACCATACCTCGTAGAGTAGATTCGATAATGTTAAAATTACAGATGTTGGAAAGGAAATCGGAGGCTCGAGGTGCATATGGGTTTTGACGTTGCTGCTCAAGATGAGCACGGTTGACAGAAGAAGTACCGCGCTTCTGAATGCCATTGGGCTTGATGTCAACTGCGATCATGTTTTCGGAGTCAGTGTTGAGTGCATCGCCGTTCTGATGAGGGCACATTTTTGAGGAGAAAAGATAAGTGAGAAGAAAAGATAAAGAAAAGATTTACAATTGTGCTAATGAGTCACTTAAATTACATCACGTGTAAGTCGGCCGAATACTTGACTGATCTAGTATCACGTGCACACCGCCTCTCTCACACGAACCATCATCAACAAAAATTTCCCACGCAAAGATATGGTCGTGTATAATGCTGGAGATACATCCAGCGAAAACAATCCACATAATATACCTGGTCCTCCAGAGAGCATCAGCACAGCGCAGCTATTAAGCCCTCAGGCAGGATACCAAGTTAAACCCACAGACTACTTGCCCTTAGCTACCCCAACAAGGAACCCAAAACACCCCAGACATGATCCATCCACCAGGAGCCAAAAAGGGACATGGGCAGATGAGATGGATGAGGATGAATTATTTGGTCAATGCAACTTCAACCCAAGCCATAGTGGAACACCACACCCCTACACACATCAAACAGACTCATACCCAGTATTAAGAGCTATTCTCCTCAGGAGCATAAGCAAAGCCAAAATAACAGCCAAAAATATACTAATGCTGACCAAATCCTCCTCTATTACAGAATCCCACATTATAGATGAAGCACTAGAGCTGTTGAGTGTCATCACAGGAAAACCTCCAGCATCTACTTTCCATAATAGGACCCAACCAGATAAGCAAATCCTAGAAACCCTAGCCAAACTAACCAAAAAGGTAGATAAACTAAGTGAACAGGTAAACGAGCCCAGGAAAAGGAGCTCAAGAATTACTGAACCCAAAGAAGGCTTAAAGGCTAGTGTTAGGGAACTACTCAAAAGCGATCTCTCTTAAGCTAGTGAATAGTCCTGGAAGCTAGTTTGAGATTCAAGTGGAGGTATATCTACACACACTTGCTAGTATATATACTACACTCAATAGTCAGGCACACAGCACCATGGCAACTGACCTATAATCACAGAATGTCCTAGAATAACTAATAATAGGCATCGTACTATATGACACAGACAGGAGAAGTCAGGAACGGTGGGAGTACGATACACGATTTGTTACTAGGCCATTAATAGAACAGACCCTTAGAACTTACTAAGCACAACCCTAGATGTCCTCTTACAACTAATAGACATATACCTCAAACACTAACCAAATCCTATGCCCAGACAATCAGCTTCCCATTTAAGACCCCAACCCCAACAACTAGATTACCAGTTACCCATAATCCTAAAATGTCCAACCCAAACAAGGCACATGATC
>Ga0153990_1000087_pt1 | contig 16001 bp, 10 predicted proteins | sample TSNC074MetaG_FD_104739 | JGI IMG/M metagenome (GOLD analysis project Ga0153990, IMG submission 104739) | Attine ant fungus gardens microbial communities from North Carolina, USA - TSNC074 MetaG | ecosystem: Host-associated > Fungi > Mycelium > Unclassified | place: USA: North Carolina, Jones...
CACGTCTCTTTGATGCCTATACCGGTCATCTGCACGCTCAGATTTTGGGTTCAGCATATAAATAGCAGATCTCACAGCTGAGGAAGGTGTTCAAACACACGAACAGGAGAGTAGGACGAGCTCACTGCCTTACTCAAGTTTTTGCTCTCTTGGTGTCTCAATACATGTTTTCACTCCAGCGAGTCTAAGAATACCTACTATTCCCTGTACTTACGGCTGTCGAAGTAATTCTAATGAATGGTCTCAACGTGACTTTGTAGAATATCTGGTGTTCACCTCCTTAGATGACCTCGCACAAAAAATATGATTTTTGGTACAAACACAATATTTCAACTGCATCATTCAACAAGACCTCTTTTAGGCCACTTAACATGATCCGAGTGCTCGTACTATCACAAGACAATCATCTACGTTCGAAGAAACTTGAGGAAAGTTTTCTGAGCGTGTTCTCGAGTCCACAAGAGATCGCCCTGATTCGTGGAAAATGGGCGCAGTGTCCGACACTCAGCTCAGATGCGAGAACCCCGGAGGTGTTGAGAAGTGATAGCTTGAGGGGGAAAGAAGCGGGGGACTCGTCAGGGTTACCTCGTACACGTTAGCATCTGGATTTGACTCCCCAGGTGTTTTGCGTCCCAAAATCGCCACAGAGAACTTCCACTGGAACAAATACAACTCTTTGATGTCGGTGTGGGTTCGAGTTGTTTAGTTATTGTTCTAACGTAAACTGGATATATTTCAAAAGTGTATCATTGCCTAGGATAAAATTTGCCCTCACTGAACATACCACATAGAATGCAATGAATAAACGAATATACGAGTGGAAACCTGTTCTGAAAACCAATCGGGGAACTGGTTGGTTCTCATTCCACAATGTGCTTTGGCCCTGTCGATCCAAATCCAATGCTCCACTGATTTACTTTTGTCGCTCGAATGTGTTGGTGAACCAAGTCATCAATCGATGATGAGGTGGCATTCCTCTAGCTGCCGAGCTGACTTGACGCAATTCAGGCAAATGCTGGCGCCACCAATGAACTCAGGTGAGTTAGTTAGTTCTTTGTCCGGCTCTTGATCAAGTAACCGAATACGATGTTCCATGTAGTGTGCCTGACAAAATAATTCGGTTGGTTGAGAGCTGACTATGGCTGATTATTCAGATGATCGTCGGTGCAGACAGCACGCAAACTTGTCTTTCCGACAACTATGGCATAACACGTCAAGGACTCTCTGAGACTACTGAACTTGGCTAACTCAATCCAGAAGGGAATTGTAGGGAGGCGAATGGAATTCGTTTTTAACACGAATAATGAAGAGCCAGACACAGGGAGACGCAATCAACCCCGTAATGATTGTTGAATCAAAGGGTAAGCACTGCGGTAGCTGACTTGAGATATGCTGTTGAACCGGAGATAAACGGGCCAACATTCGGCATAAACTTGCGCGCGGGTGTTACAAAACTCTGATGTTCAAGAACTGCCTATATCAAGTGCCAGCAGGAAATATGTGCATCACAAGCATTCAAGCGAAAGATAGGCCCTTGATCTCATCCTCCCCCTGCGATCCTGAGCACGGTGGAAACGAGACACTGGGATCACTGTCAGATTGTTGAGCAGGGATAGATAGCCGGGTATCACCATCTACTATACGAACGTCATTGCAGACACCGTTCATCCACCTTCACATCGTAAGGTCGCCAGGAAGGTCATTGAGAGAGTGAATAGGAATAGCGTGTATACAAATAAGCAGCGATGGGATTTTTCTGCGATAGAAGGCACGAATATAAAAGAAAGACCTGGGTCAGTCAATATAGCTAACTGCAACGATATTGGCGCACCATCTTCAATGAATTTATGGGCTGCTGAGCGTGCATGCTAGTGTTTTCAGAATTGACTTGACCAATATAGGAGCTATTCAGTTTTGCAAGATCGCAAGATGTTACTGGAAATGTGATACTGGAATGCGTATGGCAAGCTTTTCAACGAGATCATCGAGGGTGGCTACGGAGGTGGAAGTAGAACATATAAAAAGTCTTGACATGCCAATCAAGCAATGTGAATTTCTCGAGAATTTGATTTGTAGTGCAGACACAAGCAATGCGCAAGCAATGTCGAAGCTATTGTGACAAACGAAAACATGTCTAATCCTGTGATGTGAGCGGATTTTATTCCCACGCGAGGTAAAATCCGGGCGCGCCATCCCTTTTGCAGGTTTCACACATATCAGATAGATGCTGTGTCGAGACACCAATGGTCCGACAGCGACAAGGCAACGTGACCAGATCTCGAGCGTGCAGAATTGTGACAAATTTCCAACTGGTGTACGAAAATATGTCAGTCCAGCCATCGCGTGTGCCCATTCAGGATTAATTGTGTCTCCTATGTCTAGCTTTTAATTATTTGTCTCAGGAACGAACACCATTCGCCTCTCTCCACAATTTCTCTGTGCATTGAGTCAGCCAAATTTGGTAATCTCAGAGAGTTCTCGACGTGTAACGTCATAGTCGTCAAGGCGATTCCGGAGAAGATAAGTTTGCGCGCTGTCTACACCATTCGAATAATCAGCCGTAGTCAGCTCTCAACCAAGCTGGCACAAAACTTAGACTATCATCGAGTTGGGCAAGTCAGGAACCAAATTTTTGTCAGGCACACTACATGGAACATCGTATTCGGTTACTTGATCAAGAGCCGGACAAAGAACTGATCTCATTGGCCATGTCGACCTGCTTGAAATTGCCTAGAATCTCGTCAAGCCAACTTGGCAACTAGAGGAATGCCACCTCACCATCGATCGGCGAGTTAGTTCACCAACACATTGGCGATAAGCATTGCGACAAAGTTGACTCAGTGGAGGTAGGAAACCTGCTGGAGTAAGAAAACAAGGTGCGTCCTGTCCCCAGCCAAGATACTTGAACGTGTTAAATATGTGAACAGGAGAGTAGGACGAGCTCGCTGCTCTACTCAAGTTTCCAATGTCTCAATACATGTTTTTACTTCAGCGAGTCTAAGGATATCCCACTACTCCCTCTATTCTAATGAATGGTCTCAACGTGTTTGTAGAATGTTCACCTTACTAGATGATCTCACACAAAAAGTTTTCCATTGAAGTTGATGAAAATTGGTACAAACACAATCCCACTCATTCTACAACACTTCTGCTAGGCTACTTAACATCATGCAAATGCTTGCGCTACCATGAGACGATCATATACATTGAAGAAACCTGAGAGGAGTTTTGAACGTGCTCTCAACTCCATAAGAGATCGCCTTGACTCATGGAAGATGGGCGCGGTGTCCGACACTCAGCCTAGGTGCGAGAACCCTGGAGGTAGTGAGCAGTGATATCTTGAGGGCGAAGACTCATCAGGGTTGCCTCGTGGACGACAGCATCTGGGTTTGGCTCTCCATCAGGTGCTTTGTGTACCGAAACCGCTGAGAATCTCCATGATGCCATCACTGTTGACTACTTAAAGGAGTCATGACCCTGACCAATGATAGTGGTGGCAAGGAAATGAGATGGGGGGTCACAAGTAGCTGTGCTAGCGCCTGGCGATGTGAATGGGCCAGTAGAGCGTGAAGAGGGCTGGGATTAGCCACTGGGGCAGATAAACGTCGACATGGGTTCGAGCTGTTCAGGACCTGTTCTAACGCAAATTGAAAATATTTAAAAAGTGTATTGCCTAGGATAGCCAATCGAGGAACTGCTTCGCGTTGGATCTCACAATGTGCTTTGGCCCTGTCAATCCAAATTCAATACTCCTTTTCCTTTTGCTCGAGTTCTCTCAACCACCCTTTGTTGATACATTCTGTCCATTTTGTGCCGAGCCTTGAGCTAGAAAAGTCCAGGATTGTTGAGATATCGGACCTCCCAATCACCACTCTGGGCGGTGGCACGTACAGACCTTTTCTGTTCTCGACTGGGACCCAGAATAGCGGCTCATCATCCTGACCCATCATCCATCCATCTGTCATTCCTTGTAGCATAAGCTCATGTCCATCAGTGGAATGCCGGTGCCCAGCTGTGAAATCTGCTATCTCCCAGATTCTGAAACCAGAGTTGAAGTAATAGTATGCCAACGCTGTTCCATCTCGCATAAATGCTATTTGCGAGTCTGCTTCACCCAAAATCTGGACTTGCAGATGGCCGGTATAAGCATCAAAGAGATGTAGTGTGTTTTCATTCTCGAACCTAAGAGCAATGAGTCTCTCACCAAGGCAGTGGCCAGTCAGAGCAGGTGAGAGGGCAATTTCATCTACCCATGATGTTGGAAACTTGGAAACAAGATGGCCAGTTTGTGTGTCCCAGACTCGGACGTGGGAATCTTCTTTAGACCACCATGCGAAGAGTTTCCCATCAGGTGAGTATATAGGTGAGGGATCCCAGCCAATATGCACTTGATCGTCAAAGTGGACAGGATCAAATTGGGCAGCGTCGTGATTCCATGAATAACATGTGGTGGGGGAAGATGAAGGCGCGATAACGACGGCCAAGCCATTGGGTGCCAGGTACCTGAAGAAGTGCTCGTTCATCTCGATGTCCAAAGAATACGTGCATTTGAAACCTGCGGGATCCTGCCGATGCCAAACTTGCAGTATTTTTGAGTCATCACGTAAGATGGCGCATATAACCAGGTCGTTGCATGTTTGGAAGGCGATATTCCCAAACGAAACATCCTTTCCCGGCCAAGGGTTAAATGAGACGCACTTCTCCGGGTACATTATGTCGCATATGGTGATGAGAGACCCAGACAAAAATGCTACCTGTTCTTCATCTGGGGAAAATGCAATGTCCACATTGGCTTCGTCAAACTTGATATCTGTATGTGCTACGACCTCCCCAGTAGTTGCATCCTGGAATTTGACTTTGCAAGATTCCCATGGTCTTGTAATTACCATCTTTCCAGATGGTGAAATTCTAATAACTCGTTGCTCATCGGAATCATCATCGGAACCATCTCGAGTATCCGTAGTGCCAGCCTGATTCATCGCCAAATTCTCCAGGTCTAGGTTCCACATCCTCACACTTCCATCATAATATCCGACCAAAACTCTGTGACCATCGCTTGATGGACAAATACTCCTTACCTCTGAAGTAGATGCAGACTCTGTCTCCCAGACCATTTTTAAGCCAGTCGCAGAGACATCCCATATCTCCACTGTGTGATCTCGTTGGATAAATAGGTAACTGGTAAGGGGTAAATGGATAACATGTGGTACACCACGGAAATCACGGCTGAAGGATGTCATCTCTTGTGTGTCCAATCTCCAAAGGTGAATTTGGCCAGGTTTTTCATCAGTTCCGACCATCAAAGTGTTGCTGGTTGGAGAAAAGCGGAGAAAAGTCATCTCCCCATGAGGATATGTGAATCGTCGGATATCCTCACTATCTTCCAAGTTCCATAATTCAATGACGTTCTCAAACCTCTTGAATATGACCAGAAAATGCCCATCAGGAGAAAAGTAGGAAAATGACACAGGTGCACGAGGATATGCGAATCGTCGGAAATCTTTGCTATCCTCCAAATTCCATAATTCAATAACTTCCTCAGACTTCTTTGCTATGACCAGAAAATGGCCATCAGGAGAGAATTCAGTAAACTCAACATCATTCACCTCCAACAGCCTGGTGGATATTAATTTGCCATTGCTAGCATCCCAGAACCGGACCAGAATCCCACTTGCATCTTTATCTCCAGGGTCGTCGGAGTTTCCATCTTGTTCCACTGAGGCAATTCTTCCATCATGATTAACGAAGGTAAAATCAGAGCCCTCAATTCGGAACTGCTCCTCACCCGCCTCAATGTCCCAAATAACTGCATAAGAGCTGTATGGGAGTAGAATATGCATCCCAGAAGGACTAAAGCAGGCACCAGGCCTATTGTGAAATGGGCCTGAAATGCAACGACCTGTTTCAGAGTCACAGATATATGTAGTGGTGTCTGATCTGCATAAAAATGTGCTTTCATCTGGTGAGAAAGCCACACCCCACACTTTATCTTTGTGGTGCTCTGCAGTGAAGACCGCCATTGGCCATTGACTAGGTTTCCCTCGAGTGACCACAAAAGTATTTGGAAACCTCGGACAGAATTTTCTGGCAACATGAGATGCCTCAGGTGCGAAGGGGAGTGCAGAGAGGTACACATGAGCGGCATGTTGTGAGATCGGAACGACGAACGCAGAAATGAAGCGGAGGGCATCATGGATGAACGATGTCAGGTCATCATCAATGTTGAGCAACTGGCGAATCAATGTCAGATGTCGCAGAGAAATGACGAATAAACGCACCTTCCATGATAAAGCCCTTTTTAGGATCAAAGACACGTCATACGCTTTTCCCGATAGACTCATTGTCTCTATCCAGAACAGTAGTTTCTCATACATCACGAACTTGATCCCCTCCTTCAGCTTCTGGTCAGATGGCTCATCAGACGGAGTATGAACAAGGTGGTCCGCCCAAAATTGAGATGAATATAAAACGAAAGGAAGGATCATGGATTTGACATTAGGCGGAATATCGACATTCTTTATGACGGAGGAGCCCAAGTTGCACATGTTGAAATGAAGCTCGGGTGATACCAGAGTTTTCAAGCATAACATAGCAAGCTGACGTTCATGATGGCCTCGATCCTGAACAGTGGAGAAATCAGGAAATTCTTGTTGAAACGAGGGCGAGAGAAGATAGTCTTCGAATGACTTATGATGGAAACGAAGGATATCGCCAGTACCAACGACGGACGCGAGACCTTTTCGGATCAATGGCATTACATTTGACTTCCCAATCTTGACTCCAGGAAGCATCACAAGTACATCGTCACTGAGAGGCTGCTTGGCATAGATCATGGCGCCCATAACAGAGACAATCCCTTGGACCTCCTGCTTTGAAATCCGTCCGCATGATGCCTTGACAAGAGTGGAATACAGAGAAAACAGATCGTCCATCCCCTCTATGTCATCCCCTCTCTCCCTTGATCTAAGGATGTGAAACCGTGCTTCAGGATCGTCTTCAAGGAAGTTGGCAACAGTGGTTGCCCAGATAAATATACCAGCAGCACCAGGAACCAGATAATCAAGAGCCTCGGCGATCTGTGCACGTTTCATTTCCATGTCGTTGAGTCGCGACTCGAGGAATGTACGAATGTCTTGTGATGCACTGTCTCCTGACTTGACGTTGCTGCCAGAGGGGATAGCAATATGAATGCTGATGGATTCGGGGAAGATTCGGCTGATCTGGCCCTCTGGTCGACTAGTAATGACCAACTTGAACCTCCTCAAGTGGTCGACCTGAACCCAATGCTTGAGCGTATATAGAAGAATCTTGTAATCATCCTTTCCAGATGAGTCATGTCTCAAGCCACCACACTCATCCAACGCATCTATCACAATCACTGGAAGCTCTTCACATGGAATGGCACCAACCAGCGTGGATAGTGGTTCCTCAATGAGCGATTTAAAAAGTCGGTCAATGTCATATGAGCTGTGCCCTTGATTGCCTTGAACTAATTGTTGCCGGAGAGAAGGGAACATGCGGGCAAGATCACAGGCGACAGTGCGCCACAAGGCGCTTGTGGTGATGGTAGACTCCGTGCGATCGAACCGGAATGAGATTACATGGCGCTTCTGGTCCACTAGTCGATTGGCAATGCTAGCTGCCAAGGCGGATTTCCCAACACCAGGCGATCCCATTATCCAAATCACATTGGGCCCATCGACGTTGTTGATCTTGTTTTCGATCTCTTGTAAGATGGCCGTGCGGGTGCCTTTCATACATGGTGCGCGCAGGAGGAGCCTTTTCTCCCCTAAAGAGTGCACCAGATTGTCCAGCTCCTTCTTTGTAGAGACTACTTTCGCATTCTCTGGTACAAAACTATGTGTCATGTGGGAGCCTAAACAGAAACCATAGGTAACATACCTTGAAGACTGTCAATACCGGTTTGCGTAGCTTGAGCAGTTTCTGGTGTATAAATAACATGTGAGGAGAGCCGATCAGGAATCACAGACGACCCACCTCGCGTATTTGCAACATCGGTCTGTATTATCTTCATGCCATTCTCCATGATGGCTGGTTCAACAAATCAGATGATTGACACAATCAATATAGGCACAGACACCAGACCTTGTCCTGTTCGAACTTCTATCATCAAATCTGTCTTAAATCTTTCCCTGAATTCATCCACCTTCTTCCGTAATTCAATAGCTTCGTCCTTGTGAGGGGCAACGAGGATGTGTTTGGCTGCGACCAACAACTCAGTTGTCAATCCATCCCACAAGACAGAATACGCACCCGACCAACTTTCAAGCCACTTCTCAACGAACTCCACCACTTCTTTCATCATCCCAGGAAATTTACCGATGGTAACACGCAGTTCGTTTGATTTTGGAACTTCCTTGAGCCTGTCGAGCTGAGAAGATAGGGTTTTGATGCTTTCTGCCAAGCTTTTCATTTCTCTGTAAGATTCTTCTTGAGCCTTGAAATGCTGCAAAATTTATCAGAATTATTGCCGTTGGAAATAGAAAAAGAAAAAGAGAGCCAACTTTGTATACGACATCAATGCAACTGACCACTGCTTGAGCCACGGGATTCAGCTGTTTCAAGTCAGATAATATATACACATGCTGGGCAATGATTCGCCACCTTAGTGATGGCCATCCCGAACTCAATTACCATCCCAGTACCAGCGTTCGCAGTAGGATCAACATGGCTCAGATGTGGTTTGAAAGATTTCAAGCTTTCTGCTATCCTCTTGATTTGGGCGTCCAGAGCGCGTAAATCACCGTGGGCCTACGATCAAGTTTCAGTAGGGAATCCACATCTTACAGTGATAACATGCGTACCTCAGCAACAATCCAAAGCTGTAACCCTGAAATCGGATTGGTGAATTCCACCTGCATGTTTGCTAACGTGCCCTGAGTAAATGGGAAATGATCGACACAAAGATCAACTCACAATTGGTTTCTTGCTGTGCTTCAGAGGCCAGGTGATCCCACAAATCGTCGAATTTGATGCTAGTTTGACACAGTAAATCACTCTGTGAGGTGCGCTTGGACCTGAAGATTTTTGGCCATTTGAAATGCTTGTGTATTTCAATATTTAGGCTACTCTCTTCCTGAAATGTCCTACATCACATGAATATGTAGGATCGCACGGGCTCAAGTTCCACTTACAATCCACTCTGGGTCAGCTTCAAATGCTGTTGGGTCCTGACTTTGTTGTCGAGTTTTTCCTCAAGACTTTGAAGGGGACTATCCGCCTTGTTAGAGTACAGAACAACGAGCGGTTGTTGGAATTCATCCTTGAGCTCTCCGATGAAACCTGGGAGGAAATTTATTGAGATTACTGATCAACGGAGCTGATGGGACAATGTGGCACTCACCGAGGACTTGGATGATTCGTACCATAGTATCATTTTCCATTGCTTCAACTTTTGAATAGAGTAGATAGGAAGAGATTGTGTGGGCGTCAGATGGATAAGAACAAGACACAGGCGCTCCTGGCTCGGGAATGTGAACTTGATCGTCCGCATCTGGACATATCAACACACGGAGAAGCTGCAAGTGTGAGAGCAGTCACAAATGCCCTGGCTTGCCTCGTCGGTTTCTTTCAGCTGACATGATCTCCAGTTACAATTGGTTAATTCACTGCACCAGTTATAAAAAGCGCTGTTGGATCATTTCCTTTGAAGGGAGACTCGCGCTTCTTGGTGGATGTATTTTCACCACTAGCTGATTGTTCTGATATAGTCAATTCAGGATCCTATCCATGAGCACTATGAAAGGAGAGTAAATATAGACATTTGTCCCAGTCTCCGTATCAACGAGTGCGAGCTTTGTAGTTGCTAAATTGGCGTGGAAAAGAAGGTATGACCATGAATGACACATCAAACGCTGCTGGATCACTTTTGTGTCGTAGACTTGCGATGAAGTAGACCACATTCTGACCACTGTTATAACTCCCGAACACACTCCTATCCCAACCATCTACCAGCAAACTTTGCCTGCACCTTCGTCTTCTGGCCTTATGCTTCTGGTAGATACATCCCCTCAATGTTGGACCTGGTTTAGGCCCGCAGAAAAGAAGACATGGTCACTTATCTAAATCCAATGCCTATACAAGATCAGGAACAGGCCCCCCTACCTGACAGAAACCCTCTATCAATGACAGGCTACCAGAAAGCTACTCTGATGAAGGGTCTGATGATGAGGTGCATTTGGCACCACCCACTAGTGTATAAGGTGTTGTAAATTGAAGCAGGTTCATTTTCCTTCAGATGTCTCCAAGCTCTCATGTTCTTTTCTTTGATTGATTATCTAATTGATGCTTAGTAAGCATGTAGTCATGCCACATAGTAGAACTTTGAAACCTCAGTTCAGTGTTTACAGGAACTGAGGTATATTTCAATCTTTCTTATTTGACGTAAAGATAGCTGATTGTATCTAGACTTTTGTCTGACAGGTACGATATAATTCAGTTCAGTGTTTACAGGAACTGAGACTTTTGTCTGACAGCTTCTGTCAATCTCCGACTGCTGCAAAATAAGGAACATAGATGCTTTCTCCTTTCTTTCTCTCTCTCCCCCTCTATTTACCGCTACAACTTGCTGCTACCCCAAACATCTACTAGAAAACTCCACCTACATATGCCTTCTGTAGACACACCACCTAACGTTGGGTCCTGCTTAGGCCCCCTGCATCTTAGTACTAGCTTGCTTGTTGCGGAATACAAATGCAGAATAAAACAAAAAAACAAAAAAAGATATGGTCACCTGACGACTGAGACTTTCCAATATTCCACATTCAGAACACAATGGCACAACAAGTGCCATCCCATCATAATCCTGCTATGCCGATTTATTCTTTGAACACTGTAGAAAATGCACAAGAGCCAACAAAAACATTCGTGAGTTTGAGTATGCTTGTGACTGAGTTTCACAGTTGATAGTTCTTCAGTATTGAGTCACGCTGCTCTGTCTCATGAGGAAAGGCTTTGTGGTAAGCTCACGACAGATGCTCGTTCCTGATAAATGACTAAACTGATCTCGTTAGCCCTTCCCGATTTCTCCTCAACTCAGTCCTGACACTGTCGTTCATCTGCTGAGAGTGCTTGTCCATATGCGCCTTTCTTCCTTCCAAACACCTAATCATTCATTCTGATTACTTCGATAGAGGCTTCGGTACACGGAATAGTCTAGAGAATTAGACTCGTTGGAGCAAAAAACATGTTTTAAGACACAAACTTTCCAAGTAGACCAGCGAGCTCCACAAATTTGTCCTACTTTCCAGTTCATTTGAACATCTCCAAGCACTTCAGTTGAAGACAAGACACACTTTTTTTTCTCACTCCAACAATTTTACTACCTCCCTCCCCTTTTTCTCGAAACTCTCAACCATTCTCTGTCGATGGATTCCATCCACTTTCTGCTGAGCCTTGAGTTAGAGAGGTCCACACTCGTTGCCTTCTTTTGGAGTATCCCAGATATTGCTCTAGGCGGTGGCACGTACATATTTCCTGTGCTCGACTGGGACTAGAAACAGCGACTCATTGTCCCAACCCATCCACCTCGTGTACTTTTCAGTATAAGTTCGTGGCCATGAGTGGAATGTCAGTGCTCATCTGTGAGATCTGCTATGTCCCATGTGCTTAAGCCGAAGTGGGGAATAGTTTGCCAACTTTGTTCCATCTCGTATAAATGCCATGTTTGCGTAACCTGTACCCACAATTCAGATAACCAGTTTAGACATCAAGGAGACATAATGTTTCATAAAAGTAGGTGAGAGGGCAATTCCATCCACCAAAGACGCTGAAAACTTGCAAACGAGCTGGCCAGTTTGTGCATCCCTGACTTGGACGTGACAATCAAAGAGAGGCCAACATGAACAGAGCTTCCCATCGAGTGAATACTCAGGGAATATACACTTGGTAGTCAGAGTCGACAGGACGAAAGTGGGCAGTGTCGATGACATGCGACGAGGTCAAATATATGCATGATGACGACGGTCAAACCATTGAATGCTTGCAGTGGGTACTAGTATTCGAAACCTGCGGGATCCAGCCGATGCCAAACTTGCAGTGATAATGAGTCATCACATAAGGCGCATGTAGCAGGACGTTGCATGTTTGGAAGGCAGCCTTTTCGCCATTCCCAACAATCAGACAGAATTTGGCACTATGGTAACGAGGATTTTCGGGTATTGGGGTTTTGAGGATAGGTGCAAGCTGGTAGAAGAATCCATCGGAGTAGAGATAATAACTGCGACAGGGTCAACGAATGATGGTGTTGATGGGAAGCACAGGACTCGGGGCAACAGAGGCTGGAGGTGGTGTTGCGGACTAGAGAACGGCGAGTGGCAGAAGATTAGCGCGCCTACAACAGCGCATGACAGGAAAACACTCACACTTGAGATGCCTTAACTGTGTCTGAGTGCACTCTCGGCTGCTTTGCAGGAGATAGCTGAAGCTCCCCATCCTCTGCCTGCAATCCCGAATGTGATGGGAACAAGACACTGGGATCACTCTGAGCAGGGTAAATAGCTGCATCACCATCTTACATATGAATGTCATGGCAGAGGCCGTTCATCCATCTTCACGCCGTCGATGTTGCCAGGAATGCCATTGGGAGAGTTGATAGGACTATCAAGATAAGCAATGATGAGATGGAGCAACAATAGAAGGCACGGATATGGAGGAAAAGCCGATATAACTAACTGCAATGAGGTTAACGCGTTGCCCTCAACAAATTTATTGGCTGCTGAGCGTGTATGCCAGTGTCTTCGGAGTTGACTTTGCCATTATCGTCGACAGGCACTGCGGAACATAAATGCGACTGTCACACTGTGACAGAACTTCATACAATTTGAAGTTTATGCAAGTATGATCGAGTTTTTCGCCTCTGCTCGGTCTCGAAACGTCTTTCGTGCAACATCTATGCAGGGCGCAGTCTTACCCCAACAGAACCCTGGATAAAGCGCGACTCGAAATCCGCTGCCCGCTCAACAATGGTCGACGCGTTTGCATGCCCATCTCCCACCAGTCAGCTCGATAGGCTCTCTGCAGAAGTCATCATCGAGATTCTGTTGCAGTTCAACATTCCTTCCCTTGCTCGCTTCCGCACTCTCAGCTGTCATGCAATGGAGTTCGTCAACCCAGTCCGTCGGTACACTGCAATCATTTAGCCGTGTTCAACAACCCAGATGTCAACACCTGTTTGTCGCTTGCGGCTAACATAGTCCTCGAGGCCTCCATATTTGAGGTGTCAAAAAAAATAGTTTCCGCCGTAGACGAGTCCCTGTCTCAGCAAGAGAAATAGTTCTTATGTCAACCATGTCAACAATTCACAGCTATCAATGCAAAGCGTTGACCCTCCAAAGATATATCAGTAATCCAACTGCATCTAGTCCCACCAATAACAGTTACACGAGTGGATTGGACGACAATGACCTGTGTGAAGCAGACGATCTCGTCGAACTAATATCTGGCAACAAGGAGAGGAAGATGGGCATCATGGAATGGAGAAGGCATCAGAGGATCCCCAAGGGGGCGTTGAAAATGGTGTCACCAGGATCTATGTATGCCCTCTCATCCTTCTCATCAACAACTCTACTCAAATATACTATGCAGCTCGACCCAATTCATCAACATCATCTCCCTCCTCCATTATTCGTGACAAAACATCCTCACAAAATCCCAAAACTCAACTTGACGCCGATAAAAAATCAAGAAACGGCTCATGGAATACCTTGCAGTAGGTCGTCTCAAAGAACTCAAATACAGACAACAAAACACAGGAAGCAGTAGCTATCACTGCTACAGCCGAGAAGCTTGTCAAACAAGCCGAAACCTTATTAATGCAGATAAAAGCGCCCTACTGGCTTCACCTTGCAGTGACGTACCCGTCTCTTTAACATATCCTTCGCCCTTTGCCTGTTAAAATGCAGCGGAAGGTTAAAATTGACCGGGAGTTTGTGTGAGGTAATTAGAATGAATGGAGAACTGGCGTTGAGTTGAGGTTGGTGTTGTATGGATTGAGAGTCGGTTGTGAATGATGTGGAGAGGATGTTTGCTGAGTAGGAATCTTCGGTGTTGTGGTTTTTCGGCATGTGCTTGCTCTTTTTTGTGGTATGCGATGATGAAACTCAAAATAGTATATATGTTGACTGGTTGTTTTGTTGTCATTGAGTCTAAACCGTCATTATACGCAATCTGCAATCGTCACTACAGATACCCTCTCAGAGGGTTTACGACGTGTCATAATCGTAAGGTAATTCCATAGAAGACAAGTCCGCACCAACGATCATAGTCGTAGACAGCTCTCAACCAAGCTGGCACAAAACTTGGACCACAGCTGTGCAAGGCGAGTCGGTAACCATTTTGTCACGCACACTACATTATGCTCGGTTACTTGATATAGAGCCAGACAAAGAACTGAGTGACCGGATCTCATTGGCGACATTGACTGGACAACTCGAACTCACGTCGATGTCTATAGATTGTATCTGTCCCAATTGCTGATTCCCGCCCTTTCCACGCTCTACTGGCCCATCCACCAGGCTTCACGTCACCAGATACCAGTACAGCTATACCCGTCTCATTTCCTTGCCAACACTTACTTTGGGACTCCTTGGCATCGTGGAAATTCTCTGGTGATTTTGGGACGCAAAGCACTCGATGGGGAGTCAAACCCAGATGGTGTCGTCCACGAGGTAGTCCTGACGAGTTTCCTGCTCCATTCACCCTCAAGCTATCACTGTTCGACACCTCTGCCCTCACTCGACATCCACAGTAGTTTCGGGTCAGACCGTTTTCATGGAATATCCATTTGCAGCCATGGCGTTGTTATGTCAAGTTCCGAGTTCATACAACGCGTTACTTGAGCTGTTTAGCCAGCGTAGATCCCTCCCTTGACTTAGCCTCCGCCTTCGCGACGTCCTTCCATACTCATCGACTGCCTCATCTCCCCAGCTCCTTAAGAGGTGTGCAGAAGCAACTTGGCAGAAACATTGAAGAGTCCGGGGCTCTCGCAGTTGAGCTGAGCGTCGGACACCATGCCCATTTTCCACGAGTCGAGGCGATCTCTTACGGGCTCGAGAGCACGCTCGAAACTCTCCTCAGGCTTCTTCAATCGACATATATGATCGTCTTGTAGTAATGTGAGCACTAGGACGATGTTGACAGAGGTCTTGTTGAATGATGCAGTTAAAATATAGGGTTGTGTTTGTGCTAATTTTCATCAATGTCAATGGAAAATCATATCTTTTTGTGCGAGATAGGTGAACACCAGATATTCTATATCCTTAGACTCGCTGTAGTAAAAACACGTATTGAGACAGCGAGAGAGCAAAACCTAAGTAGAGCAGTGAGTTCGTCTGGCTCTTTTGTTCACATATTTTAACACCTTCGAGTACTTTGGGTAAGGACAGGACACACCTTGTTTTCTTACTCTAGCCGCTTTCCTACCTCCTTCTCCTTTTGCTTGAGCTCTTTCAACCACTCTTTGTTGATGCATTCCATCCAATTTCTGCCAAACCTCAAGTTAGAGTAGTCCAGGATTGTTGAGATATCGGACCCCTCAATCACCACTCTGGGTGATGGCACATACAGATGTTTCCTGTTCTCAACTGGAACCCAAAACAGTGGCTCATCATCCTGACCCATCATCCATCCATCCCTTATGTCTTGCAGCATAAGCTCATATCCATGAGTGGAATGCTGGTGCTCAACTGTCAAATCTGCTATTTCCCAGATTCTTACACCAGAGTTGTAGTAATAGTTTGCCAATGCTGTTCCATCTTGTATAATGCCATAGTTGCATATGTTTCACCCAAGATCTGAGTGTGGAGATGGCCAGTATAGGCATCAAAGAGATGTGTTATGCATTCACGTTGATGGGGATCAAAAGGTTTGATCACAAAACAAAGATGAAAGCAAGATCAGAGAGGCAAAATCTCCAAACTGCTTCACAATTGTGCACTAAACAAGTAGGCACTGGGGAGATAAATCAAATAATAGAGAGCTTA
>Ga0153990_1000089_pt1 | contig 15594 bp, 12 predicted proteins | sample TSNC074MetaG_FD_104739 | JGI IMG/M metagenome (GOLD analysis project Ga0153990, IMG submission 104739) | Attine ant fungus gardens microbial communities from North Carolina, USA - TSNC074 MetaG | ecosystem: Host-associated > Fungi > Mycelium > Unclassified | place: USA: North Carolina, Jones...
AGGCGTCGAGATGGTGATGCCGGGCGACAACATCAAGATGGTTGTCACCCTGATCGCTCCGATCGCGATGGAAGATGGTCTGCGTTTCGCCATCCGTGAAGGCGGTCGTACCGTCGGCGCCGGCGTGGTTGCCAAGATCATCGAGTAATCGATTGATCTTGGACTGTCAGGCCGGCATAATGGTCGGCCTGATTCAAGTTACAGGCCAGTAGCTCAATTGGCAGAGCGGCGGTCTCCAAAACCGCAGGTTGGGGGTTCGATTCCCTCCTGGCCTGCCAGATTCCCATCTGGCACTCCTTACAGGATTCATGCAATGAGCATCAAGGCGGAAGCCAAAGAGTCGCGCTTCGATGCGCTGAAGTGGCTGGTGGTTGTCGTTCTGGTAGCGGTCGGTGTTGTTGCCAACCACTACTTCGCTGCTCAGTCCATCCTGTATCGAGTGGTAGGTCTGTTGGTGCTGGCAGCCATTGCTGCCTTTGTTGCCCTGCAGACCGCCAAGGGGCAGGCCTTCTTCGGCTTGCTGAAAGACGCCCGTACCGAGATTCGCAAGGTTGTCTGGCCTACCCGGCAAGAGACCACTCAGACCACGCTGATCGTGGTTGCCGTGGTGCTCGTGATGGCTTTGTTGTTGTGGGGGCTCGACTCCCTGCTCGGTTGGCTGGTTTCCACGATTGTTGGTTGAAAGGGTTCGCCGTGGCTAAGCGTTGGTACGTCGTGCATGCCTACTCGGGTTACGAGAAGCATGTCATGCGTTCGTTGATCGAGCGCGTCAAGCTGCACGAAATGGAAGACCAGTTCGGCGACATTCTCGTGCCCACCGAAGAAGTGGTGGAAATGCGCAATGGCCAGAAGCGCAAGAGCGAGCGCAAGTTTTTCCCGGGCTACGTCCTGGTGCAGATGGAAATGAACGAAGGGACCTGGCACCTGGTCAAGGATACCCCTCGGGTCATGGGCTTCATCGGCGGTACCGCCGACAAGCCGGCACCCATCACTGATCGTGAGGCGGACGCAATCCTGCGTCGTGTCTCCGACAGCAGCGACAAGCCCAAGCCGAAGACCCTGTTCGAGGCTGGCGAAACGGTTCGGGTGGTAGATGGTCCGTTCGCCGACTTCAACGGCGTCGTCGAAGAAGTGAATTACGAGAAGAGTCGCATCCACGTGGCGGTACTGATCTTTGGTCGGTCGACCCCTGTGGAGCTTGAGTTCAGCCAGGTCGAAAAGGTCTAGGTTGTCCGCATCCCTCACCCCGTAGCCCAGGCTGCGGGGTTTTGTCGTCACTGGGATATAGCAAGTAATTGGGGAGCCCCGCGGGGCGTTGAACCCATCATTGGAGTAGCACATGGCTAAGAAGATTCAGGCTTACATCAAGCTGCAGGTTAAAGCCGCTCAAGCCAACCCGAGCCCGCCGGTCGGTCCGGCGCTGGGTCAGCACGGCGTCAACATCATGGAATTCTGCAAGGCGTTCAACGCCCGCACCCAGGGCATGGAGCCCGGTCTGCCCACCCCGGTGATCATCACCGTGTACAGCGACCGCAGCTTCACCTTCGAAATCAAGAGCACCCCGGCTTCCGTGCTGCTCAAGAAGGCTGCTGGCATTCAGAGCGGTTCCGCTCGTCCCAATAGCCAGAAGGTCGGTACCGTCACCCGCGCCCAGCTGGAAGAGATCGCCAAGACCAAGAATGCCGATCTCACCGCCGCCGATATGGACGCCGCCGTGCGTACCATCGCCGGTTCCGCTCGTAGCATGGGTCTGAATGTGGAGGGCGTGTAATGGCCAAGCTCACTAAGCGTCAAAAGGCTATCGCCGAAAAAATCCAGGCTGGCAAGCAGTACGGCTTCGAAGAGGCTGCAGCCCTGCTGGCTGAGCTGTCCACCATCAAGTTCAAGGAGTCCATCGACGTCTCCGTGAACCTGGGCGTGGATCCGCGTAAATCCGACCAGGTCGTCCGTGGCGCCACCGTGCTGCCCAACGGCACCGGCAAGTCGGTTCGCGTTGCCGTGTTCACCCAGGGTGCCAATGCCGAAGCTGCACTGGCCGCTGGTGCCGAGAAAGTCGGCATGGACGAACTGGCTGCCGAAATGAAGGCCGGCGACCTGAACTACGACGTCGTCATCGCCTCGCCGGACGCCATGCGTGTTGTTGGCCAGCTGGGTCAGCTGCTCGGCCCGCGCGGTCTGATGCCCAACCCCAAGGTTGGCACCGTGACCCCGGACGTCGCTACCGCCGTCAAGAATGCCAAGGCTGGTCAGGTGCGCTTCCGTACCGACAAGAACGGCATCATCCACGCTTCCGTTGGCAAGATCGATTTCGAGCCCGTGAAGCTGAAGCAGAACGTTGAAGCTCTGCTGGCCGACCTGAAGCGCCTGAAGCCCTCGACCTCCAAGGGCATCTACGTCAAGCGCATCACCCTGAGCTCCACCATGGGCCCGGGTCTGCAGATCGACCAGGCTTCCCTGGAAGCCTAAGCAAGTTGCAAGTCGCCGTGCCCTCGGGCACGGCGCCAAGATTGGGGTCCCTGCCTGGCGGGGGCTGTCCAAGACCGTAGGGGACGCAGGTCTTAAACCGGGGAAACCCTAGCCTACGCAGATGGTGCTCCCGATTCGGTTACCGAGTCAGACACCAAAACGCCGCCCAGTTCATCGGGCGAAACGGTAACATCCAGGAGTTAAACCCGTGGCAATCAAACTCGAAGACAAGAAGGCTATCGTCGCTGAAGTCAACGAGGCTGCCCAAGGTGCCCTGTCCGCTGTCGTGGCCGATGCCCGTGGCGTGACTGTGGGTGCCATGACCGGACTCCGTAAAGAGGCCCGCGCGGCCGGTGTCTATGTACGTGTCGTACGTAACACCCTGCTGCGTCGTGCCGTTGAAGGTACGTCTTTCGACGTCCTCAACGACACCTTCAAGGGCCCGACCCTGATCGCGTTCTCCCAGGAGCATCCGGGCGCTGCCGCCCGTATCTTCAAGGATTTCGCCAAGGGTCAGGACAAGTTCGAGATCAAGGCCGCCGCGTTCGAAGGCAAGCTCATTCCGGCTAACCAGATCGACGTACTGGCATCGCTGCCGACCTACGACGAAGCTGTGTCCCAGCTGATGAGCGTCATCCAGGGCGCTACCAGCAAGCTGGCTCGTACCCTCGCCGCCATTCGCGACCAAAAGGAAGCTGCCGCCGCCTGATCAGGCGTGCTGCGTTTCCTGCAAGTCTTTCTTATTATTTGCGGCCTGAAGCCGCACCCTGTTATAGGAATATAGAGTCATGGCTCTGACCAACGAAGACATCATCAACGCCGTATCCGAAATGTCCGTCATGCAAGTGGTGGAACTGATCAAGGCGATGGAAGAGAAGTTCGGCGTGACCGCCGCTGCCGCCGTTGCCGCTGGCCCGGCTGCTGCCGCTGCCGTCGTCGAAGAGCAGACCGAATTCACCATCATGTTGACCGAAGCCGGCGACAAGAAAGTGAACGTCATCAAGGTCGTTCGTGAACTGACCGGTCTGGGCCTGAAAGAAGCCAAGGCTGTCGTTGACGGCGCCCCGGGCGTGGTCAAGGAAGGCGTTTCCAAAGAGGAAGCCGAGGCTGCCAAGAAGTCTCTGGAAGAAGCAGGCGCCAAGGTCGAGCTCAAGTAAGTTCGGTTCTTGCGTCTACAGCCAGAACGTCTCACGTTCGGCTGATGGCTGGTGGCGAACGCCACCGGCCTTTTGCCGTTTTGTGCAGGGCGAGCATATCCGCCTGGCAAAACGCGCTGTATCCACCTCGCTCTCGGGGTGCGGCAAACCAAGGGTTTGCACGATTTTCCGGCTGCTCCCGTCGGAGAGGCCAAACAAGCTGGTGACCAAGCTGGGGAACGCTGATGGCTTACTCATACACTGAGAAAAAACGTATCCGCAAGGACTTTAGCAAGTTGCCGCACGTCATGGACGTGCCCTATTTGCTGGCTATCCAACTGGATTCGTACCGCGAATTCCTGCAGGCGGGCGCAGGCAAAGACCAGTTCCGCGATATCGGCCTGCATGCGGCCTTCAAGTCCGTTTTCCCGATTATCAGCTATTCCGGCAATGCGGCCCTGGAATACGTCGGCTATCGCCTGGGCGAGCCGGCTTTCGATGTCAAGGAATGCGTCCTGCGCGGCGTGACCTTCGCCGTCCCGCTGCGGGTCAAGGTTCGCCTGATCATTTTCGACCGCGAGTCGTCGAACAAGGCGATCAAGGACATCAAGGAGCAGGAAGTCTACATGGGGGAAATCCCCCTGATGACCGAGAACGGTACCTTCATCATCAACGGTACCGAGCGTGTCATCGTGTCCCAGCTGCACCGCAGCCCGGGCGTGTTCTTCGATCACGACCGCGGCAAGACCCACAGCTCGGGCAAGCTGCTGTACTCGGCGCGCATCATTCCCTACCGCGGCTCCTGGCTGGACTTCGAGTTCGACCCCAAGGACGCCGTGTTCGTGCGTATCGACCGTCGCCGCAAGCTGCCGGCCTCGGTACTGCTGCGCGCGCTCGGCTACAGCACCGAAGAAGTGCTGGACGCCTTCTATGACACCAACGTCTTCCACATCAAGGGCGAGACCCTGAATCTGGAGCTGGTGCCCCAGCGCCTGCGTGGTGACATCGCCAGCTTCGACATCAAGGACGAAACCGGTAAGGTGATCGTGGAGCAGGGCCGTCGCGTGACCGCTCGCCACATCAACCAGCTGGAGAAGTCCGGCATCACCGAGCTGGAAGTGCCCTTCGATTACGTCATTGGCCGTACCACCGCCAAGGCCATCGTGCACCCGTCCACCGGCGAGATCATCGCCGAGTGCAACACCGAGTTGACCCTGGACATGCTGGCCAAGATGGCCAAGGCCAATGTCGTGCGGCTCGAGACGCTGTACACCAACGACATCGACTGTGGGCCGTTCATCTCCGATACCCTGAAAATCGATTCCACCGGCAACCAGCTGGAAGCCCTGGTCGAGATCTATCGGATGATGCGTCCTGGCGAGCCGCCGACCAAGGAAGCTGCCGAGACCCTGTTCAACAACCTGTTCTTCAGCGCCGAGCGTTACGACCTGTCCGCCGTCGGTCGCATGAAGTTCAACCGCCGTATCGGTCGCGATGCCATCGAAGGCTCGGGCGTCCTGAGCCGCGAAGACATCGTCGACGTGCTCAAGACCCTGGTCGACATCCGTAACGGCAAGGGCATCGTCGACGACATCGACCACCTGGGCAACCGTCGCGTCCGTTGCGTCGGTGAAATGGCCGAGAACCAGTTCCGCGTGGGCCTGGTGCGGGTGGAGCGTGCCGTCAAGGAACGCCTGTCCATGGCCGAAAGCGAAGGCCTGATGCCGCAGGACCTGATCAACGCCAAGCCGGTGGCCGCCGCGATCAAGGAATTCTTCGGTTCCAGCCAGCTGTCCCAGTTCATGGACCAGAACAACCCGCTGTCGGAGATCACCCACAAGCGCCGTGTCTCCGCACTCGGCCCGGGCGGTCTGACCCGTGAGCGCGCCGGCTTCGAAGTCCGTGACGTACACCCGACGCACTACGGCCGGGTCTGCCCGATCGAAACGCCGGAAGGTCCGAACATCGGCCTGATCAACTCCCTGGCTGCCTATGCCCGCACCAACCAGTACGGCTTCCTCGAAAGCCCGTACCGCATGGTCAAGGACGGCGTGGCCACTGACGAGATCGTCTTCCTGTCGGCCATCGAAGAAGCCAACCACGTGATCGCCCAGGCCTCCGCCGGGCTGGACGAAAACAACCGGCTGATCGACGAGCTGGTGGCCGTGCGTCACCTGAACGAATTCACCGTCAAGGCGCCCGAAGACGTCACCCTGATGGACGTTTCGCCCAAGCAGGTCGTCTCCGTCGCCGCCTCGCTGATTCCGTTCCTCGAGCACGACGACGCCAACCGCGCGTTGATGGGTTCGAACATGCAGCGTCAGGCCGTACCGACCCTGCGTTCGGACAAGCCGCTGGTAGGTACCGGCATGGAGCGCAACGTCGCCCGTGACTCCGGTGTCTGCGTCGTGGCCCGTCGGGGTGGCGTGATCGACTCCGTCGATGCCAGCCGTATCGTGGTGCGGGTCAACGATGACGAAGTCGAGACCGGTGAAGCCGGCGTCGACATCTACAACCTGACCAAGTACACCCGTTCCAACCAGAACACCTGCATCAACCAGCGTCCGCTGGTGAGCAAGGGTGATCAGGTGGCCAAGTTCGACATCCTGGCCGATGGCCCCTCGACCGATATGGGCGAGCTGGCGCTGGGTCAGAACATGCGCGTGGCCTTCATGCCCTGGAACGGCTTCAACTTCGAAGACTCCATCTGTCTGTCGGAGCGCGTGGTCCAGGAAGACCGCTTCACCACCATCCACATCCAGGAACTGACCTGTGTGGCCCGTGACACCAAGCTCGGCCCGGAGGAGATCACCTCCGACATCCCGAACGTGGGTGAGGCTGCGCTGAACAAGCTGGACGAGGCCGGTATCGTCTACGTCGGTGCCGAAGTCGGTGCCGGTGACATCCTGGTCGGCAAGGTCACGCCCAAGGGCGAAACCCAGCTGACCCCGGAAGAGAAGCTGCTGCGCGCCATCTTCGGCGAGAAGGCCAGCGATGTTAAGGACACTTCCCTGCGCGTGCCCACCGGCACCAAGGGTACCGTCATCGACGTCCAGGTCTTCACCCGTGACGGCGTCGAGCGCGACTCCCGCGCCCTGGCCATCGAAAAGTCCCAGCTCGACGAGATCCGCAAGGATCTGAACGAAGAGTTCCGCATCGTCGAAGGCGCGACCTTCGAGCGTCTGCGTCAGGCCCTGGTCGGTCAGGTCGCCGAAGGCGGCCCGGCGGTCAAGAAGGGTGCCGTCATCACCGACGAGTACCTGAATGGCCTCGAGCGCGGTCAGTGGTTCAAGCTGCGCATGGCGGAAGATGCTCACAACGAGCAGCTGGAAAAGGCCCAGGCCTACCTGTCCGACCGTCGCCAGCTGCTGGACGACAAGTTCGAAGACAAGAAGCGCAAGCTGCAGCAGGGCGATGACCTGGCTCCGGGCGTACTGAAGATCGTCAAGGTCTACCTCGCCATCAAGCGCCGCATCCAGCCGGGCGACAAGATGGCCGGTCGCCACGGTAACAAGGGTGTGGTCTCGGTGATCATGCCGGTCGAAGACATGCCCTACGACGCCAACGGCACGCCAGTGGACATCGTGCTGAACCCGCTGGGCGTACCTTCGCGGATGAACGTCGGTCAGATCCTCGAAACCCACCTGGGCCTCGCGGCCAAGGGCCTGGGCGAGAAGATCAACGTGATGATCGAAGAGCAGCGCAAGGTCGCCGAACTGCGTGGCTTCCTGCACGAGATCTACAACGAGATCGGTGGCCGTCAGGAGAAGCTGGACGACCTGAGCGATCAGGAAATCCTCGACCTGGCGAAGAACCTGCGCGGTGGTGTTCCCATGGCCACGCCGGTGTTCGACGGTGCCAAGGAGCGCGAGATCAAGGCTATGCTGAAGCTGGCCGATCTGCCCGAGAGCGGCCAGATGCGTCTGTATGACGGTCGCACCGGCAACGCCTTCGAGCGCACCACCACCGTTGGCTACATGTACATGCTCAAGCTGAACCACCTGGTGGACGACAAGATGCACGCCCGTTCCACCGGCTCCTACAGCCTGGTTACCCAGCAGCCGCTGGGTGGTAAGGCGCAGTTCGGTGGTCAGCGTTTCGGGGAGATGGAGGTCTGGGCACTGGAGGCCTATGGCGCGGCTTACACCCTGCAGGAAATGCTCACGGTGAAGTCGGACGATGTGAACGGCCGGACCAAGATGTACAAGAACATCGTGGACGGGGATCACCGCATGGAGGCCGGCATGCCCGAGTCCTTCAACGTACTGATCAAGGAAATCCGCTCGCTCGGCATCGATATCGAACTGGAAACCGAATAACACGAGACCCTAGAGGAGACGACCGCGCGGCGGTCGTCTCCGGTCCGTGAGGAGGAAAGGCCTTGAAAGACTTGCTCAATCTGTTGAAAAACCAGGGTCAACTCGAAGAGTTCGATGCCATCCGTATCGGTCTGGCCTCGCCCGAGATGATTCGTTCCTGGTCGTTCGGTGAAGTGAAGAAGCCGGAGACCATCAACTACCGTACCTTCAAGCCCGAGCGCGATGGTCTGTTCTGCGCCAAGATCTTTGGCCCGGTCAAGGACTACGAGTGCCTGTGTGGAAAGTACAAGCGCCTCAAGCACCGCGGCGTGATCTGCGAGAAGTGCGGCGTGGAAGTCGCCCTGGCCAAGGTGCGCCGCGAGCGCATGGGCCACATCGAACTGGCTTCGCCCGTCGCCCACATCTGGTTCCTGAAGTCGCTGCCGTCCCGTATCGGCCTGCTGCTGGACATGACCCTGCGTGACATCGAGCGCGTGCTCTATTTCGAGAGCTACGTGGTGATCGACCCGGGCATGACCACCCTCGAGAAGTACCAGCTGCTCAACGACGAGCAGTACTTCGAGGCCCTGGAAGAGTTCGGCGACGACTTCGATGCCCGCATGGGTGCGGAAGCCGTGTTCCAACTGCTCGGCGCCATTGATCTGGAGCACGAGATCGGCCGCCTGCGCGAAGAGATTCCGCAGACCAACTCCGAGACCAAGATCAAGAAGCTGTCCAAGCGCCTGAAGCTGATGGAAGCCTTCCAGGGCTCCGGCAACAAGCCGGAGTGGATGGTCATGACCGTGCTGCCCGTGCTGCCGCCGGACCTGCGTCCGCTGGTGCCGCTGGATGGCGGCCGCTTCGCGACCTCCGACCTGAACGATCTCTATCGTCGCGTCATCAACCGGAACAACCGCCTCAAGCGGCTGCTCGACCTGGCTGCGCCCGACATCATCGTGCGCAACGAGAAGCGCATGCTGCAGGAAGCCGTTGACGCCCTGCTGGATAACGGCCGTCGCGGTCGTGCCATCACCGGTTCCAACAAGCGCCCGCTGAAGTCCCTGGCCGACATGATCAAGGGCAAGCAGGGTCGTTTCCGTCAGAACCTGCTGGGCAAGCGCGTCGACTACTCGGGTCGTTCCGTTATCACCGTGGGCCCGACCCTGCGTCTGCACCAGTGCGGTCTGCCCAAGAAGATGGCCCTGGAGCTGTTCAAGCCGTTCATCTTCGGCAAGCTGGAAGCCCGTGGCATGGCGACCACCATCAAGGCCGCCAAGAAGATGGTCGAGCGCGAACTGCCCGAGGTCTGGGACGTTCTCGCCGAAGTCATCCGCGAACACCCCGTGCTGCTCAACCGCGCCCCGACCCTGCACCGTCTGGGCATCCAGGCGTTCGAGCCGGTCCTCATCGAAGGCAAGGCGATCCAGCTGCACCCGCTGGTCTGCGCCGCGTACAACGCCGACTTCGACGGTGACCAGATGGCCGTGCACGTGCCGCTGACGCTGGAAGCCCAGCTGGAAGCGCGCGCCCTGATGATGTCGACCAACAACATCCTGTCGCCCGCCAACGGCGAGCCGATCATCGTGCCGTCGCAGGACGTGGTTCTGGGTCTGTACTACATGACCCGTGAAGCCATCAACGCCAAGGGCGAAGGCCGCGTGTTCGCCGACCTGCAGGAAGTCGATCGCGTCTTCCGTGCCGGCGAAGCCGCGCTGCACGCCAAGGTCAAGGTGCGCATCAACGAGACCATCCGTCACAAGGACGGCAGCCTGACCAAGAACACCCGCATCGTCGACACCACCGTCGGCCGCGCGCTGCTGTTCCAGGTCGTGCCCGCCGGTCTGCCGTACGACGTGGTCAACCAGTCGATGAAGAAGAAGGCCATCTCCAAGCTGATCAACCACTGCTACCGCGTGGTGGGTCTGAAGGACACCGTCATCTTCGCCGACCAGCTGATGTACACCGGTTTCGCCTATTCGACCCTGTCCGGCGTCTCCATCGGCGTCAACGACTTCGTCATCCCGGACGAGAAGGCCCGCATCATCGATGCCGCCACCGCCGAGGTAAAGGAGATCGAGAGCCAGTACGCCTCCGGCCTGGTGACCCAGGGCGAGAAGTACAACAAGGTGATCGACCTCTGGTCGAAGGCCAACGACGAAGTGTCCAAGGCGATGATGACCAACCTCTCGAAAGAGAAGGTCATCGACCGCGAGGGCAAGGAAGTCGACCAGGAGTCCTTCAACTCCATGTACATGATGGCCGATTCCGGCGCCCGGGGTTCCGCGGCCCAGATTCGTCAGCTCGCCGGCATGCGTGGCCTGATGGCCAAGCCGGACGGCTCCATCATCGAGACGCCCATCACCGCCAACTTCCGTGAAGGCCTGAACGTACTCCAGTACTTCATCTCCACCCACGGTGCCCGTAAGGGTCTGGCGGATACCGCTCTGAAGACCGCGAACTCCGGTTACCTGACCCGTCGTCTCGTCGATGTGGCCCAGGATCTGGTGGTGACCGAGGTCGACTGCGGTACCGAGCGCGGCCTGATCATGACCCCGCACATCGAAGGCGGCGACGTGGTCGAGCCCCTGGGTGAGCGCGTTCTGGGTCGGGTCATCGCCCGCGACGTGCCCAAGCCGGGTACCGAAGAGATCATCGTGCCGGCCGGCACCCTGGTCGACGAGCGCTGGGTCGAGTTCCTCGAACTCAACAGCGTCGACGAAGTCGTGGTGCGTTCGCCGATCACCTGCGAAACCCGTCATGGCATCTGCGCCAAGTGCTACGGTCGCGATCTGGCCCGTGGTCACCAGGTCAACATCGGTGAAGCAGTCGGCGTCATCGCCGCCCAGTCCATCGGTGAGCCGGGTACCCAGCTGACCATGCGTACCTTCCACATCGGTGGTGCGGCCAGCCGGACCTCCGCGGCCGACAGCGTCCAGGTCAAGAACGGCGGTGCCATCCGCCTGCACAACCTGAAGCACGTCGAACGTGCCGATGGCGCCCTGGTTGCCGTGTCCCGTTCCGGTGAGCTGGCGATCGCCGACGACTTCGGTCGTGAGCGCGAGCGCTACAAGCTGCCCTACGGTGCGGTGATTTCGGTCAAGGAAGGCGACAAGGTCGACGCTGGCGCCATCGTCGCCAAGTGGGACCCGCACACCCACCCCATCGTCACCGAGATGGACGGTACCGTGGCCTTCGTCGGCATGGAGGAGGGCATCACCATCAAGCGCCAGACCGACGAACTGACCGGTCTGACCAACATCGAGGTGCTCGACGCCAAGGATCGCCCGACTTCCGGCAAGGACATCCGTCCGGCGGTCAAGCTGATCGACGCCAACGGCAAGGACCTGCTGCTGCCGGGTACCGACGTACCAGCCCAGTACTTCCTGCCGCCGAACGCGCTGGTCAACCTGAGCGACGGTGCCAAGGTGCATGTGGGTGACGTTATCGCCCGTATCCCCCAGGAAACCTCCAAGACCCGCGACATCACCGGTGGTCTGCCCCGCGTGGCCGACCTCTTCGAAGCGCGTCGTCCCAAGGAGCCGGCAATCCTGGCGGAGATCAGCGGTACCATCTCCTTCGGCAAGGAAACCAAGGGCAAGCGTCGTCTTGTCATCACCCCGACCGATGGCACCGATCCCTACGAGGAGCTGATTCCGAAGTGGCGCCACCTGAACGTCTTCGAAGGCGAACAGGTAAGCCGCGGCGAAGTCATCTCCGACGGTCCGAGCAACCCGCACGACATCCTGCGTCTGCTGGGTGTCAGCGCGCTGGCCAAGTACATCGTCAACGAGATCCAGGACGTGTACCGCCTGCAGGGCGTGAAGATCAACGACAAGCACATCGAGACCATCCTGCGCCAGATGCTGCGCAAGGTCGAGGTGAGCGATACCGGCGATTCGAGCTTCATCAAGGGCGATCAGGTCGAACTGACCCACGTCCTGGAAGAGAACGAGCAGCTGGTCGGCAATGATCGCTTCGTCGCCAAGTACGAGCGCGTGCTGCTGGGTATCACCAAGGCTTCGCTGTCCACCGAGTCCTTCATCTCGGCCGCTTCCTTCCAGGAGACCACCCGTGTCCTGACCGAGGCCGCCGTGACCGGCAAGCGCGACTTCCTGCGCGGCCTGAAGGAAAACGTGGTGGTGGGTCGTCTGATCCCGGCCGGTACCGGTCTGGCCTATCACAGCGAGCGCAAGCGCCAGCGCGAACTCGGCAAGCCGCAGCGCGTGAGCGCCAGCGAGGCCGAAGCCGCCCTGACCGAAGCGCTGAACTCCAGCGCCAGCTGAGTTCGGTAGCAGGTCTCGCTTGACAAAGCCCCCGGCGCCCCAGGCGTCCGGGGGCTTTGTCTTGACTGGAACGCCGAAGCTCTTTAGACTTTCGTTCCCCGAAAATCGGCAGGACTGACGTTCTGCTATTTCGTTTATGTCGCAAGACAATCAGTGGAGCTATAGATGGCAACTATCAACCAGCTGGTGCGTAGTGCACGCAAGCGTATCGTCGAGAAATCCGACGTACCTGCGCTGCAAAACTGCCCGCAACGTCGTGGCGTGTGCACCCGCGTGTACACCACCACTCCCAAGAAGCCCAACTCCGCACTGCGGAAGGTCTGCCGTGTGCGTCTGACCAACGGCTTCGAAGTCACCTCCTACATCGGCGGTGAAGGTCACAACCTGCAGGAACACAGCGTCGTGCTGATCCGCGGTGGCCGGGTCAAGGATCTGCCGGGTGTGCGTTATCACACCGTGCGCGGCTCGCTGGACACCACCGGTGTGAAGGACCGCAAGCAGGGCCGTTCCAAGTACGGCACCAAGCGTCCGAAGTAACCACCTTTCTTTTTGTTCGAGTCGATAAGAGTAAGGTCGGGCAACGAGTCCCGAGCTAACCTGAAGACCGTTTTGAGGGCTTATCAATGCCAAGACGTCGTGTAGCGGCCAAGCGCGAAATACTTGACGATCCGAAATACGGAAGCCAGATCCTGGCCAAGTTCATGAACCACGTGATGGAGAGCGGCAAGAAAGCCGTTGCCGAGCGTATCGTTTATGGTGCTCTGGACAAGGTCAAAGAGCGTTCCAAGAATGCCGAACCCCTGGAAGTTTTCGAAAAAGCGCTCGACGCCATCGCTCCGCTGGTCGAAGTGAAGTCCCGCCGTGTCGGCGGTGCTACCTACCAGGTGCCGGTTGAGGTTCGTCCTTCCCGTCGTAATGCCCTGGCCATGCGCTGGCTGGTGGACTCCGCGCGCAAGCGTGGTGAGAAGTCCATGGCTCTGCGCCTGGCGGGTGAACTCATGGACGCTTTTGAAGGCAAGGGTGCCGCAGTCAAGAAGCGCGAAGACGTGCATCGCATGGCAGAAGCCAACAAGGCCTTCTCGCACTACCGCTTCTAAGCCTAGCGCTTCCAATCAAGCGAGGACCTTATGGCTCGTACAACCGCTATTAACCGCTATCGGAACATCGGTATCTGCGCCCACGTGGACGCAGGTAAGACGACTACTACCGAGCGGATTCTGTTCTACACCGGCGTGAACCACAAAATGGGTGAGGTTCACGACGGCGCTGCGACCATGGACTGGATGGTGCAGGAGCAGGAGCGTGGTATCACCATCACCTCCGCTGCCACCACCGCGTTCTGGTCCGGTTCGACCAAGCAGTACGACAAGTACCGCGTAAACATCATCGATACCCCCGGCCACGTGGACTTCACCATTGAGGTGGAGCGTTCCCTGCGCGTGCTGGACGGTGCGGTCGTGGTGTTCTGCGGCACCTCCGGTGTCGAGCCTCAGTCCGAAACCGTATGGCGTCAGGCCAACAAGTACGGCGTACCGCGCATCGTCTACGTCAACAAGATGGACCGTGCCGGCGCCAACTTCCTGCGCGTCGTCGAGCAGATCAAGAAGCGCCTGGGCCACACTCCGGTCCCGGTTCAGCTGGCCATTGGCGCGGAAGAGAACTTCCAGGGTCAGATCGACCTGCTGAAGATGAAGGCCATCTTCTGGAACGATGACGACCAGGGCATGACCTATCGCGAGGAAGAGATTCCTGCGGGCATGCTGGCCGATGCCGAGCAGTGGCGCTCCAACATGGTCGAGGCTGCTGCCGAAGCCAACGAAGAGCTGATGAACAAGTACCTGGAAGAGGGCGAGCTGTCGATCGACGAGATCAAGGCCGGCCTGCGTCAGCGTACCATCGCCTGCGAAATCGTCCCGGCCGTCTGCGGTTCGTCCTTCAAGAACAAGGGCGTGCCCCTGGTTCTGGACGCCGTGATCGACTTCCTGCCGGCGCCCATCGAGATTCCCGCGATCAAGGGTACCAACCCGGACAACGAGGAAATCACCGACGAGCGTCATGCAGACGACAACGAGCCCTTCTCGGCTCTGGCGTTCAAGATCGCTACCGACCCCTTCGTGGGTACCCTGACCTTCGCCCGCGTCTACTCGGGTGTACTGAGCTCCGGTGACTCCGTCATCAACTCGGTGAAGGGCAAGAAGGAGCGCGTCGGCCGTATGGTGCAGATGCACGCCAACACCCGTGAAGAGATCAAGGAAGTTCGCGCTGGCGACATCGCCGCACTGATCGGCATGAAGGACGTCACTACCGGTGACACCCTGTGCTCGATCGAAAAGCCGATCATCCTCGAGCGCATGGACTTCCCGGAGCCGGTGATCTCGGTCGCCGTCGAGCCGAAGACCAAGGCCGACCAGGAAAAGATGGGCATCGCACTGGGCAAGCTGGCCCAGGAAGACCCCTCGTTCCGCGTCAAGACCGACGAAGAGTCCGGTCAGACCATCATCTCCGGCATGGGCGAGCTGCACCTGGACATCCTGGTGGATCGCATGAAGCGCGAATTCGGCGTGGAAGCGAACATCGGTAAGCCTCAGGTCGCCTACCGCGAAACCATCCGCAACACCTGCGAGATCGAAGGCAAGTTCGTTCGTCAGTCGGGTGGTCGTGGCCAGTTCGGTCACTGCTGGATTCGCTTCGCGCCGGCCGACGAAGGTCAGGAAGGTCTGGAGTTCGTCAGCGAAGTCGTGGGCGGTGTGATTCCGAAGGAATACATCCCGGCGATCCAGAAGGGCATCGAAGAGCAGATGAAGAACGGTATCGTTGCCGGCTATCCGCTGCTTGGCCTGAAGGCCGCTGTGTTCGACGGTTCCTACCACGACGTCGACTCCAACGAGATGGCGTTCAAGATCGCTGCCTCCATGGCGACCAAGCAGCTCACCCAGAAGGGTGGTGCCGTGCTGCTCGAGCCGATCATGAAGGTCGAGGTCGTGACCCCGGAAGACTACATGGGCGACGTCATGGGCGACCTGAACCGTCGTCGTGGCCTGATCCAGGGTATGGAAGACACCGTGACCGGCAAGGTCATCCGTGCCGAGGTTCCGCTGGGCGAGATGTTTGGCTACGCTACGGATGTCCGCTCCATGTCTCAGGGTCGCGCAAGCTACTCCATGGAGTTCTCCAAGTACGCCGAAGCTCCGTCGAACATCGCCGAAGCCATCATCAAGAAACAAGCTTAATCAGCGCTTTGACTAGAGGTTTTATCTCGTGGCTAAAGAAAAATTCGAACGTAACAAACCGCACCTGAACGTGGGCACCATCGGTCACGTTGACCATGGCAAGACCACTCTGACCGCAGCGCTGACCAAGGTCTGTGCCGACACCTGGGGCGGTTCCGCTCGTGGTTTCGACCAGATCGAT
>Ga0153990_1000090_pt1 | contig 14822 bp, 14 predicted proteins | sample TSNC074MetaG_FD_104739 | JGI IMG/M metagenome (GOLD analysis project Ga0153990, IMG submission 104739) | Attine ant fungus gardens microbial communities from North Carolina, USA - TSNC074 MetaG | ecosystem: Host-associated > Fungi > Mycelium > Unclassified | place: USA: North Carolina, Jones...
CCCTTGTAGACGGTGACCCCGGCGCAGAGGATGGGCGCGATCTCGACGAAGCCGACGTTGTCCGGCAGGCGGCCGACGTAGCCGGCATCGGCCAGGGTGTATTCGGCGAAGCCGCCGTTCACCGAGTAGCCGGTGTTCTGCTGGGATTCGCAGAGGGTCTCCCAGCCGCCCAGGCAGTGTTCGCAGTGGCCGCAGGTGGAATACAGCCAGGGCACCCCGACCCGGTCGCCTTCCTTGACGTGGGTGACCCCCGCGCCTACTGCCACCACATGGCCGACGCCTTCGTGGCCGGGGATGAAGGGCGGATTGGGCTTGACCGGCCAATCGCCCTGGGCGGCGTGCAGGTCGGTGTGGCAGACGCCGCTGGCGGCGATCTTGACCAGTACCTGGCCGGCACCCGGGGTCGGCACCTCGACTTCGCGGAATTCCAGGGGTTTGCCAAAGGCGGTGACGACAGCGGCTTTCATTGTTTTGGGCATGACGAGTCCCTCATGGAGGCATGATGCGTGGATGAAGCCAGACGGGGCCTGCGCCGGGACGCACCTGTCCACCACGGGCGGCCGTTGCGTCTAGCGTCGGCCACCCACGGGGAGGGGGTGTTGATCCAGATCAGGCGGGAGGCGCGCCCCGACGTCCTGCTGAGGCGCGCGATCCAGGCGTCGTCTTCGCGGAGCGGCGTTGGCTCCGGGGCACAGTCAGTGGCGGCCGTACCCCGGGGTCTGCCGGTCGCTCCTAGAAGAAGCCCAGCGGATTGATGTCGTAGCTGACCAGCAGATTCTTGGTCTGCTGGTAGTGGTCGAGCATCATCTTGTGGGTTTCCCGGCCGACGCCGGATTTCTTGTAGCCACCGAAGGCGGCGTGAGCGGGATAGAGGTGGTAGCAGTTGGTCCAGACGCGACCGGCCTTGATGCCGCGGCCCATGCGGTAGGCGCGGTTGATGTCGCGGGTCCAGACGCCGGCGCCGAGGCCGAACTCGGTGTCGTTGGCGATGGCCAGGGCCTCGGCTTCGTCCTTGAAGGTGGTCACGCCGATCACCGGGCCGAAGATCTCTTCCTGGAAGACGCGCATCTTGTTGTGACCCTTGAGCAGGGTCGGCTGGATGTAATAGCCGCTGGCCAGGTCACCCTGCAACTTCTCGACGTTGCCGCCGGTGAGGAATTCGGCGCCTTCCTGACGGGCGATCTCCAGGTAGGAGACGATCTTCTCGAATTGCTGCTGGGAGGCCTGGGCGCCGACCATGGTGTCGGTGTCCAGCGGATCGCCACGCTTGATCTGGGCGATCTTCTTCATCACCGCTTCCATGAAGGGGGCGTAGATGGATTCCTGCACCAGGGCGCGCGAGGGGCAGGTGCAGACCTCGCCCTGGTTGAAGAAGCCCAGGACGAGACCTTCGGCAGCCTTTTCGATGAAGCTCGGCTCGGCCTGCATGATGTCTTCGAAGTAGATGTTGGGCGACTTGCCGCCCAGCTCCACGGTGCTCGGGATGATGTTCTTGGCCGCGCAGGAGAGGATGTGCGAACCCACCGGGGTGGAGCCGGTAAAGGCGATCTTGGCGATGCGGGTGCTGGTGGCCAGGGCCTCGCCGGCCTCCTTGCCATAGCCCTGCACCACGTTGAGCACGCCGGGCGGCAGCAGGTCGCCGACCAGCTCGACGAACAGGGTGATAGACAGCGGGGTCTGCTCGGCGGGCTTGAGCACCACGCAGTTGCCGGCGGCCAGCGCCGGGGCCAGCTTCCAGGCGGCCATCAGCAGCGGGAAGTTCCAGGGGATGATCTGGCCGACCACGCCCAGCGGCTCGTGGAAATGGTAGCTGGCGGTCTTGTCGTTGATCTCGGCGGCGCTGCCTTCCTGGGCGCGGATGCAGCCGGCGAAGTAGCGGAAGTGGTCGGCGGCCAGGGGCACGTCGGCGTTGAGCGTCTCGCGCACCGCCTTGCCGTTGTCCCAGGTTTCGGCGACGGCCAGTTTTTCCAGATTCTGTTCGATGCGGTCGGCGATCTTGAGCAGGATCAGCGAGCGCTCCTGCACCGAGGTACGGCCCCAGGCATCGGCGGCGGCATGGGCGGCGTCCAGGGCGCGCTCGATGTCGGCGGCGTCGGAGCGGGGGAATTCACCGATCACCGAGCCGTTCACCGGGGAGGTGTTGGTGAAGTACTGGCCTTTCACCGGGGCGACGAATTCGCCACCGATATAGTTGCCGTAGCGGGCCTGCAGGGTCAGCAGGGCGTCTTGGGTGCCGGGAGCTGCGTAGCGCATGGTGGGTCTCCTGTTTGTTCTTGTAGGAAGAGCGGCGCTCCGATCCTGAGCAAGGCGCGGGCCAAGTCGGGCGAACCCGCATGGTTGCGGCCTTACGGTCTTTTCTAGGGAAAGCCGCTCCCTGTCACTGTGACAGAGGTGTCACCCCTTGGCGTGACAGCCTGTCACCTGGGGGTGACAGAGTGCCCAGTCCGCCCGATTTGGCCTATGCTGGGGGCCGCGCAGACGCCCCCGCGGAGGACAACAACAATGGCCGCCACCCCGTCCGATCGTCATGCCAGCCAGGTGCTCGAACTCGCTCGCGGCGCCGTCCTCGACGGCCCGGCCAGCGATCCGGCCATCGCCCGCTCCTGGCGGCGCTGTCTCGACGAGCACCAGCTCGACCCGGCCGCTCCGGTAGCGCCCTGGGTGCTGGAGCGCGCCCGCTTCGACGAGCATCGCCAGCGCCAGCAGCGGGTCCTGCAGATTGCCCGTGGGCAGATGAATGCCCTGCACCAGCAACTGGGCGGCGCCGGCCATGCCGTGCTGCTCACCGATGCCCGCGGGCTGATCCTCGATTGCGTCACCGCCGAGGCCGAGCGCGAGACCTTCCAGCAGGCCGGGCTGTGGCTGGGCGCCGACTGGAGCGAGGCCTGCGAGGGCACCAACGGCATCGGCACCTGCGTGGTGGAGCGCCAGGCGCTGACCATCCACCGCGACGAACACTTTCGCAGTCGCCATACCCAGCTGACCTGCTCGGCCAGTCCGGTCTTCGATCCGGCCGGCGAGCTGCTGGCGGTGCTGGACGTCTCCACCGCCCGCCAGGAAGCCTCGCGCCAGGGCCAGTTCCATACCATGGCGCTGGTCAATCTCTCGGCCAAACTGATCGAGAGTTGCTACTTCCTCGACCGCTACGCCGACGGCTACCTGCTGCGCTTCCATGCCCAGGCGGCCTATGTCGGCCTGCTCAGCGAAGGGCTGCTGGCCTTCGACGCCGAGGGTCGCGTCCAGGCCGCCAACGAGACCGCCCTGATGCTGCTGGGCCTGGCACGTAGCGCGGTGCTGGGGCAGCAGATGGCGAGCCTGTTCGAATTGCGGCAGGACGATTTGCTGGAGCGCGCCCGTCCACAACCCAGCGCCTGCTGGGCGCTGCGTGGCCGCCAGGGCCAGGGCTTCCACGGCCTGGTGCGCGGTCCCCAGGTACGGCCGGTCACCTCGGTGGCGGTGCCCAAGGCGCCCCTGCCCAGCGGCATCTGCCTGGCCGATCCGGCCCTGGCGCGGGATTTCAGCCGGGCGCTCAAGGTCCTGGAGCGCGACGTGCCGGTGCTGCTGCACGGCGAGACCGGCACCGGCAAGGAAGCCTTCGCCAGCGCCCTGCACCGCGCCAGCAGTCGCGCCGGCCAGGCCTTCGTCGCCCTCAATTGCGCGGCCATCCCGGAGACGCTGATCGAAAGCGAGCTGTTCGGCTATCGCGGCGGCAGTTTCACCGGGGCGCGCAAGGAAGGCATGGCCGGCAAGTTGCAGCAGGCCGATGGCGGCATCCTCTTTCTCGACGAGATCGGCGACATGCCGCTGGCGCTGCAGACCCGCTTGCTCAGGGTGCTGGAAGAGCGCCAGGTGGTCCCCCTCGGCGGCGGTGCTCCGCGGGCCCTGGACTTGCGCCTGGTCAGCGCCAGTCACCGCGATCTGGAAGCCCTGGTGGCCGCCGGCAGCTTTCGCGAAGACCTCTACTATCGCCTGCGCGGCCTGGTGGTGACCCTGCCGGCGCTGCGCGAGCGCAGTGACCGTGGCGAACTGCTCGATCAGCTGCTGGCCGAAGAGGCGCGTGGCGAGTCGATCCGCCTCGATCCGGCCGCGCGCGCCTGCCTGCTAGCCCAGCCCTGGCCCGGCAACGTCCGCCAGTTGCGCACCGTGCTGCGCACCCTGGTGGCCCTCAGCGAAGACGGCCATATCGGCCTGGACGAGCTACCCGCCGACTGCTGTGGCGCCCGGCTGCCTCTGCCGTCCAGCGCGACGCCGGTCGACAGCGCCCGGGAGGAGCTGCGCGCGGTGCTGGACGACTGCCACTGGCAGATGACCCGCGCCGCCAAGCGCCTGGGGGTCAGTCGCAACACCCTCTATCGCTGGCTGCATCAACACGGCCTGCAGCGCCCCCAGGACTAAGAGCCTGTTCAAAGTCTGCTGCGCGTCGGCCAAACGGCGTTAAAAATGGCCTGGAAGGCCAGCCCCGTCGGAATGCTCATTTACTCTTTGTAAACTCGAGCGCGAGTCCGATCCGCTTCCTCAGCTATTTTCGCGGGGCCGCCTAGGCCTTGTTTGTCTCTAGCTCGCGAGCCTTTGAAAAGGCTCTAGCGCACCTTCCGGCACAGGTGGGCGATGCAGGGTGAGACGAATAGGCTGCCCCGGTAGGCGCCTGCCAGGGTGCGGCTGGCGACCAGGAGCCACAGCAGGGCCAGCAGCACTACCAGCGTGGCGCCCAGGCCGGTGAAGAAGGGCGCCGCCAGGGCTTCGCCCAGGCGCAGGGTGGCCAGGGCATAGACGCCCAGGGGAAAGGTGAAGCCCCACCAGCCCAGGTTGAAGGGCATGCCCTCGCGGGCCTGACGCTGGGTCACCAGCACCGCCAGCGCCAGCCACCAGAGTCCCAGGCCCCAGAGCAGCAGCGCGCCCAGCAGGCCCAGGCCCCGGGCGATCTCGCCAATGCCGGCCAGGCCATGGGCGGCGAACACCGCGGGCGCCGCGCTGCCCAGTACCAGCAGACCCAGGGCACCGGTGGCGATCGGACCCAGCGCCAGCCAGCTCGACGCCGCCATGCTGGCCGGCGGCAGCCTGTGCAGCGCCAGGCGCAGCAGCAGGATCACCAGCAGGCTGAGGGCGACCGGCACCGAATAGGCCCAGAGCACATAGCTGGCGACGAGTACGGTGAAGTGCTCGCCAGCCTCCAGGTGCGGCAGCAGCAGGCCGCCACTGGCCGCCGCCACCTCCGCGGCTACCACCGGCAACAGCCAGACGGCGGTCATCTGGTCGATGCGATGCGCCTGGCGGGTAAACATCAGATAGGGGATCAGCACCCCGCAGGCCAGCGCCATGGCCACATCCAGCCACCAGAGGCCGAGCGCCAGGGGCAGCACCGCCGCGCCCCAGCGCGGCAGGCCGAACAGCAGCAGGCCGTTGATCAGTGTGGCCAGGCCCATGGGGATGGTGCCGATAGACATCGAGACGGTGGCGTGGGCGAAGATCTCGCGGGCCTCGTCGAAGAACAGCAGCCAGCGCGCGGCATAGAGCCCGGCGAACAGGCAGAACAACAGCACAGCGAGCAGCCAGAGGCCCTCGGCGAGGGCGGGCAATCCAGGCAACCGCCAGGGAAAGGCGGCCAGGGCGAGGGCCAGCACGCCGGTGCCCATGGTCACGGCGAACCAGTTGGGGGTGAACTGGCGGATGACCTCCAGGGGGCGGTCGAGCTGCCTGAAGGGTCTGAGGGCCTGCGCTGGGACAGCGGCGAAAAACGGCATGGCCGGGCTCCTGAAAGGGAAGGCCCTCAGGCTATGCCTGCTCGCTTATCATTAAAAATGAATGATCATGAAATATTAAACCATAGGATAGATAAGGCGCTGCCCGCACGGGGCCGACAGCGCCCCGGCATCAGGGCTTGGCCACGTGCCAGACCTGATTGACGCCATCCCCGGTGGTATCGCCCGGCTTGCTGTCCTTGACCCAGGTATACAGCGGCTTGCCCTGGTAGGCCCATTGCTGGCTGCCGTCGTCGCGGGTCACCAGGCTGTAGCCATCGGCCGCCTTGGCACCGGCGTCGGCCTTCAGGGGCGGCCAGTTCTGGGCACAGGGACCGTTGCAGGCGGACTTGCCCGCGCTGTCCTTGGCGAAGGTGTAGAGCGTCATGCCCTTGCCGTCGACGAGCACCTTGCCCAGGGCGGTGTCGGCGACCTTGGTCGGCGCGGCGGCCAGGGCCAGGCTGGCGAAGGAGAGAGTTGCAGCGGTGATCAGCAGGTGTTTCAGCATGGTCGACCTCTTGTGCTTGTTATCAGGGCGAACGGAGCCACGGCTACTTGGGCATCCGCAAAGCCAGGGATGACTTGCGCACTCTAGTCGAAATCCTGCCATCCGGGGCCGGCGCAGCGCCGGGTATCCGCGACGGCCATCGCTCCGGCGGCGCGGCCCCCCGTGCTAACCTTGCCGCCGTTCAATCTGCAGCGGAGCCCGCCTGTCATGCACATCCACATCCTCGGTATCTGCGGCACCTTCATGGGGTCGCTCGCGGTGCTGGCCAAGGAAGCCGGCCATCGCGTGACCGGCTCCGACGCCAACGTCTATCCGCCCATGAGCACCCAGCTGGAAGCCCAGGGCATCGAGCTGACCCAGGGCTACGATCCGGCCCAACTGGATCCGGCGCCGGACCTGGTGGTGATCGGCAACGCCCTGTCGCGCGGCAATCCGGCGGTGGAATACGTGCTGGATAAGGGCCTGCCCTATGTCTCCGGCCCCCAGTGGCTGGCCGAGCACGTCCTGCAGGGCCGCTGGGTGCTGGCGGTCGCCGGCACCCATGGCAAGACCACCACCACCAGCATGCTGGCCTGGGTGCTGGAGCACGCCGGCATGAGTCCGGGCTTTCTCATCGGCGGGGTGCCGCAGAATTTCGGCATCTCGGCGCGCCTGGGCGGCACGCCCTTCTTCGTGGTGGAAGCCGACGAATACGACAGCGCCTTCTTCGACAAGAGATCCAAGTTCGTCCACTACCGGCCGCGGACCACCATCCTCAACAACCTGGAATACGATCACGCGGACATCTTCCCGGATCTGGCGGCCATCGAGCGGCAGTTCCACCATCTGGTGCGAACCATCCCCAGCAGCGGCCTGATCATCCACCCCACCGCCGAAACGGCCCTGGTGCGGGTGCTGGAGATGGGCCGCTGGACGCCGGTGCAGACCACTGGCGCAGGTGGCCAGTGGCAGGCCCGCCTGCTGGCCGAGGACGGCTCGCGCTTCGAGGTGCTGTTCGACGGCGCGGTGCAGGGCACGGTGAACTGGGAACTGACCGGCCAGCACAACGTGGCCAATGCCCTGGCCACCCTGGCCGCGGCTCGTCACGTTGGCGTGGTACCGAGCCTGGGTGTCGCCGCTCTGAGCGAATTCCGCAGCGTGAAGCGGCGCATGGAAAAGGTCGCCGAGGTGCGCGGCGTGACCGTCTACGACGACTTCGCCCATCATCCCACCGCCATCGCCACCACCCTGCAGGGCCTGCGTGCCCGGGTCGGCAGCGAGCGGATCATCGCCGTCATCGAGCCGCGCTCCAATTCCATGAAGCTGGGCGCCCACCGTGACGGCCTGCCGGCCAGCGTCACCGGCGCCGACAGCGTCATCTGGTACGCCCCGCCGAAGCTGGGCTGGGACCTGGCCGGCACCGCCGAGGCCTGCGCCGTACCGGCCGTGGTCTGCGATTCCCTGGAGGCGATCATCACCCGGGTCCAGGCCGAGCTGGACGGCCCCACCCACGTGGTGATCATGAGCAACGGCGGCTTCGGCGGCCTGCACGGCAAGCTGGCCGCCGCCCTGGAGCAGGCATGATGGCCGGCCCGGAACGCATCACCCTGGCGCTGACCGGCGCCTCCGGCTCCCAGTACGGCCTGCGCCTGCTGGACTGCCTGGTGCAGGAGGAGCGCGAGGTGCACTTCCTCATCTCCAAGGCCGCGCAGCTGGTGATGGCCACCGAGACCGACGTGGTGCTGCCGCCCAAGCCCCAGGCCATGCAGGCCTTTCTCACCGAATACACCGGCGCGGCGCCGGGCCAGGTGCGGGTGTTCGGCCAGAGCGACTGGATGGCGCCGCCGGCGTCCGGTTCCAGCGCCCCGGCGGCCATGGTGGTCTGCCCCTGTTCCACCGGCACCCTCTCGGCCATCGCCACCGGGGCCAGCAACAACCTCATCGAGCGCGCCGCCGACGTGGCCCTCAAGGAGCGGCGGCAACTGATCCTGGTGCCACGCGAGTCGCCGTTCTCCAGCATCCACCTGGAAAACATGCTCAAGCTGTCCAACCTGGGCGTGACCATCCTGCCGGCCTCGCCGGGCTTCTACCACCAGCCGCAGACCCTCGACGACCTGGTGGACTTCGTGGTGGCGCGCATCCTCAACACCCTGGGCATCCCCCAGGACATGCTGCCGCGCTGGGGCGAACATCACCTGTCCGGCAACGATGACTAGGTTCTGTACGAAAAGTCGCCGAGCGAAGGTCAGGCAAGGCAAAAATCAGCGAGGAAGCGGACCGGGCTCGCGCTCGAGCTTACGAATGGTAAATGAGCATTCCGACTGGGCTGGCATTCCAGCTGATTTTTAACGCAGCATCACCGAGCGCAGGCAGTTTTCGTATGGAACCTAGGGCCGTCGCGCGCCTCGGCCTGCTGCTGACGACTGTCCTGGTCCTCGGCGGCTGCGCCACGGCGCGCACTTTGGACGCCGCCAAGCCCGGGGCGCCGGTGGTCTATGCCGGCACGCGGCTGGATCTCTATGCCCTGCAGGGCGGCTGCTGCGCTCGGGAGCGCTTCGGCGCCGAGGCACCGGCCTGGCCGGTGCTGGACCTGCCCGCCAGCGCCCTGCTCGACACCCTGCTGCTGCCGCTGTCCCTGCCGGCCGCCATCGGTGGGCGGGGTAGTGTGCGCGGCGGCCTCTAGAACGCCTTCAGCAACTCGCCAAGCCTGGCCATGGCCGCCTCGCTGCGGGCGTCCCAGGGGTGCCCGCAATTGAGTCTGATGCAGTGGCGAAAGCCCTGCTGCGCGGAAAAGATCGGTCCCGGCGCCAGGCTGATGCCTTCGGCGAGGGCCTGGCGGTAGAGCGCCAGGCTGTCCACCCGGGTGGGCAATTCGAACCAGAGAAAGTAGCCGCCCTGGGGCCGGCTGACGTGGGTGTCGGCGGGAAAGTAGCGCCGCGCCGCAGTCAGCATGGCCTGGCGCTGGCGATCGAGACTCAGCCGCAGACGACGCAGATGGCGATCGTAGCCGCCGTGCTGGAGGTAGTCGGCCAGCGCGGCCTGGGCCGGCATCGAGGGGGTGATGGTGGTCATCAGCCGCAACCGGGCGACGGCGCCCGCCTGGCGACCGGCGGCGATCCAGCCGATGCGATAGCCGGGCGCCAGGCACTTGGAAAAGGAGCCGCAGTGCAGCACCAGGCCGTCGCGGTCGAAGCGCTTGACCGGGCGGTGCGGTTCGCTGCCGCTGTAGAGCTCGGCATAGACGTCGTCTTCCAGCAGCGGGACCTGATGGCATTGCAGCAGGCCATAGAGGCGCTGCTGGGCGCTATCGTCGAGACTGACCCCGGTGGGATTCTGCAGGCCGCTCATGAACCAGCAGGCCTTGATCGGCAGGCGACTCAGGGCTTCTTCCAGGGCGTCCAGGTTGAGCCCGCGCTCGGCATCGACGGGAATCTCCACCGCCTTGAGCTGCAGCCGCTCCAGCACCTGCAGGCTGGCGTAGAAGGCCGGGCTTTCCACCGCCACCAGATCGCCGGGACGGGTCAGGCTCTGCAGTCCCAGATTCAGCGCCTCCAGGGCGCCGTGGGTGATCACCAGTTCTTCGCCGACCTCCGGCATGCCGGCCAGGCCGTAGCGCCGGGCGATCTGCCGGCGCAACTCGGGATGACCGGGGGTGACGTAGGCGGTAAGGTCCTGGGCGGGCAGATCGCGCAGGCCGTGGGCCATGCTGCGGGCCAGGCGCGCCAGGGGAAAGAGATCAGGGCTGGGAAAGGCCGAGCCGAAGGGCACGATGTCCGGATCCTGCAGCGACTGCAGCACCGAATAGACCAGGTCGCTCACCGCGACCTCGGTGCCTTCCAGAGGCGCCAGCAACGGCGCCGCGTCCCGCGCCCGGGCCGGTTCGCGGACGAAATAGCCGGACCGCTCGCGGGCCTCGATCAGCCCGCGACTCTCCAGCAGGTAATAGGCCTGGAACACCGTGGAGGGGCTGATGCCATGGGTCTGGCTGGCGCTGCGGACCGAGGGCAGCCGCTCGCCGGGGGCGAGGACACCGCGGGTCATCAGGGTGGCGAGCTGGTCGGCGAATCTTTCGTAGCGCTTCATGCAGGGCCAGGGCAGGGGAGACCGTCACTATAGCGAGCAGGGCCCCATCTGATCCGGTTTTTCATGTGTCTACCTGCTGCTGTAACGCGGGCGGCGGGAGGCCTAAGCTTTATCCATCCCTTTCTGGCATCCCTCGGAGGCAGCCATGGACGATGGTATCTTCATGATTCTCTTCAGCCTGCTCGCGCTCATCTTGCTCGGCGGCGGCTACTACGCCTGCGTGGTGCTGAACAAGGATCGGCGCGACGTGGAAAAGAACGATCAGCTGCGCTGATCGCCCACCTCGCAGACATCCACCCAGCGCGCCTCGCTGAGGGCGGCCAGCCGCTCCGGGGTGAGGCGCACGCAGCTGTGGATGGCACCCGCGGCCGGTAGCACCTCGTCGAAGGCTTTCAGCGATTCATCGCAATAGACCGGCAGCGGGGTGGCCAGCCCGAACGGGCAGACGCCGCCCACCGGATGCCCGGTGAGGCCTTCCACGGTGGCGGCATCGAGCAGCTTGGCCTTGCCACCGAAGGCGGCCTTGAGCTTGCGGTTGTCCAGGCGCGCATCGCCGCGAGCCACCAGCAGCAACTGCTGCTCCCCGACTTTCAGCCCCAGGGTCTTGGCGATCCGCCCCGGCTCCACGCCATGGGCGGCCGCGGCCAGGGTGACGGTCGCGGTACTGGTGGTGGCCTCGAGGATCTCGAGATCGGGGGCGATGCGGGCGAGGTGCTGGCGGACGGAGTCGAGGCTCATGGGCGTTCCTTGTGTCTAGGTCAGAGCCGACCGTGCCGTTTCAGTCGGCCGCTGTCCAGTTCTCGCAGGCCAGATCGGCGACCCGGCTGAATTCCCGCAGGTTGTTGCTGACCAGGATCAGCGCCCTGGCGCGGGCATGGGCGGCGATCCACAGGTCGTTGTTGCCGATGATCTTGCCCTGGCGCTCCAGCTCGGCGCGGATGGCACCATAGTGCTCGGCGCATTCCGCATCCAGTTCCAGCACGGCGATCTGTTGTCGGAGTTGTTCCAGGATCGCCCGAGTGCGCTCGGGTTGCTGACTCTTGGCCGCGCCATGACAGAGTTCGCCCCAGGTGATCACGGACATCGCCAGTTCATCGCGTCCGTGCTGAGCGAAACGTTCGCGGACTTGCGGCGGATTGTGCTTGGCGATGTAGATGCAGATGTTGGTGTCCAACAGGTAGCGGGCCGGCACTAGAGTTCTTCCCGCACCTGGGGTGGATTGTCTTCCCGCTCCAGGGACGACAGTGACAGGGCAGCCAGGGTGTCGAAGATCTCGGCTGCACTGGGGCGTAGCTCACGCAGGACGATCTCGTTGCCGCGGCGGAAGATTTCTACCCGATCCGATTCGAAGCGAAATTCCTTGGGCAGGCGCAAGGCCTGGCTGTTACCGGACTTGAACACGCGGGCTTCGGCCATGGGTAGCTCCTCGAGGCGTATATACATTGGAGTATATACGCCGCATTGGAGTGATCAAGCGCCTCTCAGCACTCCACGAAGGTCACGGCCAGGCCGCCGCGCGAGGTTTCCTTGTACTTGCTGTGCATGTCCGCGCCGGTTTCCTTCATGGTGCGGATCACCTGGTCGAGGGAGATGAAGTGCTCGCCGTCGCCGCGCAGGGCCATCTGGGCGGCGTTGATCGCCTTGACCGCGGCGATGGCATTGCGCTCGATGCAGGGCACCTGCACCAGGCCGCCGACCGGATCGCAGGTCAGTCCCAGGTTGTGCTCCAGACCGATCTCGGCGGCGTTTTCCAGCTGCGCCGGGCTGGCGCCCAGCACCTCGGCCAGACCGGCCGCGGCCATGGCGCAGGCCGAGCCGACCTCGCCCTGGCAGCCCACCTCGGCTCCGGAGATGGAGGCGTTCTTCTTGCACAGGATGCCGACCGCGGCGGCGGCCAGCATGAAGCGCACCACGTCGTCGTCGCAGGCGTCGGGATTGAATTTCATGTAGTACATCAGCACCGCCGGGATGATCCCGGCCGCGCCGTTGGTGGGCGCGGTGACCATGCGTCCGCCGGCGGCGTTCTCCTCGTTCACCGCCAGGGCGAAGAGGTTGACCCATTCCATGGCGGAGAGGGTGGAGCCGATGACGTTGGGCTTGCCGATGGCCTGCAGACTCTGGTGCAGGCGGGCGGCGCGGCGACGCACCTTGAGGCCGCCGGGCAGGATGCCCTCGTTGGCGAGACCGTTCTGCACGCATTCGCGCATCACGCTCCAGATGCGCAGCAGGCCGCTGCGGATCTCTTCCTCGGAGCGCCAGCTCTTTTCGTTGGCCAGCATCAGCTCGGCCACGCCCAGGCCATGACGGCGACACAGCTGCAGCAGCTCCGCGCCGCTGGAGAAGTCGTAGGGCAGTTCGGTGGTGTCGTTGTCCAGCACGCCGCTGGCGGCCTGGGCGGCGTCCACCACGAAGCCACCACCGATGGAATAGTAGGTCGCTTCGGCCACCTCGCCGGTGGCGCCAAAGGCGGTCAGGGTCATGGCATTGGGGTGATAGGGCAGGCTCTCGTCCAGGAGCAGCAGGTCTTCCTGCCAGTCGAAGTGGATCGCCTGGCGCCCGGCCAGCAGCAGCTGGCGCTCGTTGCGCAGGGCTTCGATGCGCGGCTCCACGGCGGCGGGATCGACGCGATCCGGCCACTCGCCCATCAGACCGATCAGGGTGGCGCGATCGGTGCCATGGCCGACGCCGGTGGCCGAGAGCGATCCGTAAAGGCGTACCTCGACCCGCTTGACCTGTTCCAGCAGACCTTCGTCGACCAGGCGCTGGGCGAACAGGGCGCCGGCCCGCATCGGGCCCACGGTATGGGAACTGGACGGACCCACGCCGATTTTGAACAGGTCGAAGACGCTGATGGCCATGACGATAATCCCTGATTGAGCTTGAATGGTCGCCAGACAAGCTGCCGGCGGATGGCTCATAGTGGTGATAAGCCCTCAGCTCGCACAAACGAAAGCTTCTAAGCGATCCTTTAGCGGAACTCATCGATGAGCCGGATCCTCAACGCCCAAACCCAGGCTTGGTTGCAGGTCTTCGCCTGCGCCGCCCGGCACCTGTCCTTCACGCGCTGCGCCGAAGAGCTGCACGTGACGCCTGGCGCCATCAGCCAGCAGATGCGCCAGCTGGAAGAGCGCCTGGGCTTCAAGCTGTTTCACCGCGTGGCCCGTGGCCTGGAGCTGACCGCCGAAGGCCAGCGCCTGGCAACCACCCTGAATCAGGCCTATGGGCTGATCGACGCCGAATTGCGCCGTCTCAACGCCGGTCAGTTCGGCGGCGTGGTGCGCCTCAGGTCGATCCCTTCGTTCCTGGGCAAGTGGCTGACGCCGCGACTGCCGCGGCTGCAGGCGCGCTTTCCCGACCTGCAACTGCGACTAGTGGCCGAAGACAGCAGCTGGTCGCTGCGCGAGGGCGAATTCGACCTGGCCATCGACCTCAACGACGGCAGCTATCCGGGCCTGGCCTCGACGCCGCTGATGGAGGAAGAGATATTTCCGGTCTGCGCGCCCAGCCTGCTGGCGGGGCGACCGCCGCTGGAGCGGCCGGAGGACCTGGAGTTCTATCCGCTGCTGCACGACATCACCGCCTGGCGCGGCAGCTACGAATACGCCGAGTGGGAATTCTATCTGGCCAGCATCGGCGCGCCGGCGCTGGATGTGCGCCGGGGTCACACCTTCAACCGCAACCACCTGACCATAGAGGCGGCTATCGCCGGCATGGGGGTGGCCATCGCCCGCCGCGCCCTGATCACCGACGAGCTGGCCCGTGGCGTGCTGGTGGTGCCGCCCTTCGGCCGTTCGGTTCCGGCGCACAAGAGGTACATGCTGCTCTATGCCCAGGGTGCCCTGGCCGATCCCCGCCTGCGCGCCCTGCACGACTGGCTGGTGCAGGAGGTCGACCAGATGGTGCTGGCCCAGCCGGCCTGAGTGGCCTTGATAGCTCGGTAGTATGGAAAACGGCACAGCCTTTTCCGCTGGTGAGTTCGCCGTGAGGCGCGCCCTCACCCCAGCCCTCTCCCAGAGGGAGAGGGGGCTTATCCAAGCGAGGAGGGTCTTGTGCAGGCTCCGTAGCGTGGAAAACGGCGCAGCCTTTTCCGCGGGTGGCTTCGTCGTGAGGCGTGCCCTCACTCCAGCCCTCTCCCGGAGGGAGAGGGAGCTGTCCGAGCGGGGAGTGGCCGCATCGGCGGACCGCCATGACCGTGAGGTTGGGAACCCCGCCCCTGGTTCTACGCCTCTATCGCCCCAGCTTGCGCAATTCGTCCGATTCCACCACGCGCACGCCCTTGCCTTCTTCCAGGGCCAGGCGCCATAGCGCGCGGGCCAGCACGGCGGCTTCGATGCCGTGCCACTTGCCGGGCAGCCATTGCGACAAGGGGGCGGCCAGGCGCTCGCCCAGGCGTTCTTCCTGGCGCTGGCCGATCAGCAGCGACGGTCGGGCCAGGGTCAGTTGCGTCCAGCCCTGGGCGCGCAGGGCTTCTTCCAGCTCGCCCTTGACCTTGTTGTAGAAGATCGAAGACTGAG
>Ga0153990_1000098_pt1:12500-13818 | contig 13818 bp, 14 predicted proteins | sample TSNC074MetaG_FD_104739 | JGI IMG/M metagenome (GOLD analysis project Ga0153990, IMG submission 104739) | Attine ant fungus gardens microbial communities from North Carolina, USA - TSNC074 MetaG | ecosystem: Host-associated > Fungi > Mycelium > Unclassified | place: USA: North...
TTGAATTTCATATTGATTAGTCCAAAACAGTAGGTAATGGAAATTATGAATTTTCTATTCGAAATGAAATTCCAAAACTTTAAACTTTTTGAGTCAAGTCGATTCAGATTATTACAACTTTTGATTACTTATTTCTTTGTCGCACAAAAAAACCTTTTGCATTTGTGGTCGAATTTTTTTGTCCCACACAAAAACTTTTTGAATTTCCGGTCGAAAGACATTTCCCCAACGAAAAAGCTTTTAAGGCTGCCCAATATCCTTTCCGTTTCCAAATATTTTTACGAATACGCTTTTTTGAGATAGAGGTACGTTTTTTTGGAACTCCCATTTAAAAATACAAAGGTTACTCATTATTCGAGTTGGATGTGAAAGACATCTATTATTCAAAGGGAATTTTTTTTTACTATAAAAAAAAGTTCTAAGTCGAAAACAAATAAAATTAAAAGGTATCGAAGATATTATTTAATTCTGAATCGATCCAGAATCTATGTACTGTGCTAAAGATCTAAAAAACCCATTTTTCTCTTAAAAAAAAAAAGAATTCACTCTTTTAGAGAGATTTCCTGATTACTAATCAGAAATTTGAGTCAAAACGGAATTATCCCCAATTTGTATTTTTTGTACAATTCGATCTTATGTCACCAAAGAAAACCCTATTCTTCGTATTTTTACGAAGATATTGAATGCGCCCCTCTCCTATTAATCTATACAAATAGATTCAAACCCATTTATACATAATAGTCAAGGGGCCTTTTAGGATCCGTGATCATAGAAATGAAGGGATATTTTAATCCCTACGAACTTGATCTTGTTCATCATTAAGAAAAGGTACTGAAAAAAAATATGAGCTTGTTGTATATCAATAGTAATCAATATCTTAAAATTAGATGTATATTACAAATAAAACATTCCGCGAAATAGAAAAGAAAATGACTAATTAATTTTCTATAGTCTAGAAAGATTCAGAAACGAAATTTGAGTCATTTCATTAGTAATCAATATCTTAAATTATCAATATCTTAAATTGTCAAATCAACGATCTATTTTTTAATGTATAACTCTATCCCATAGAATAATGAAATAATATAGAAGGGCAATGACGACAACGGCATACGTTATTCGAGTTTGACCCTTTTTTCTAAAAACTATATAACATACCAGACCAATAATCAGAATTCTATGAGGCACTGTTTCGATCAAAAACTTTGTATTATCCATTTTAGACACCTCTTTATGCATAGTTCTACCCCTATCTAATTTAGAAATAGAACTAGTTGTTTTATTTAATCTATTTATATATATTTATTTGAAAAAGAAT
>Ga0153990_1000101_pt1 | contig 13389 bp, 14 predicted proteins | sample TSNC074MetaG_FD_104739 | JGI IMG/M metagenome (GOLD analysis project Ga0153990, IMG submission 104739) | Attine ant fungus gardens microbial communities from North Carolina, USA - TSNC074 MetaG | ecosystem: Host-associated > Fungi > Mycelium > Unclassified | place: USA: North Carolina, Jones...
CTCGGTGCCCTGGCTCCAGACCTCGCGCATCTTGCGATCCACGGCGTCGCTGGTGGCCTGGAACATCTGCTGCATGGCCAGGCCCGTGGCCAGGTTCGCCGTGTAGTTGATGCCCAGGCGCCCGACCGCCATCTGCAGGTCGGTGATCTCCTTGCTGGTGCGCAGCAGCGGGCTATTGACCACCTTGATCAGGCGCGCCGTCAGGGCCGCGTCCATGGCGATCACCCGGCTCAGCTCGGCGACACCCACGTTGGGGTCTTCGGCCGCTTCTCTGACCTTCAGCGCCACCTCGGGAAGGGTGGGCAGCACCACGCGATCGGTGTCTATCGCGTGGAGAAGATCCTGGACAACTTTTTCGGCAAGAGGAGTCATGACGTACCTGTGTGAGGAGCGGAAAAGGCGATCCCAACCTTCAGCGCTTTATTTCACGATCGCTATCGAGTGAGTAGGGCAAATCGAGTAAACGGCAGTTTGGCCCGTCCGAGCTGCCCACCGAGACACGTCCGTCCTCGGCGGCATCGCCCTGCAGCACCGCCAGGAATTCGCAACCCGCTGGGCTGGCCGCGGCCAGCACCACCTCGCCCACGCTGCTGCCATGCACCGGCGAGAAGAGCTCGGTACCCACGGCAGGGGGCTGCTCGCTGCTGGCGAGGCGATAGAGGCGCCGCTTGAGCTTGCCCAGGTACTGCATGCGCGCGACGATCTCCTGGCCGGTGTAGCAACCCTTGCGAAAGCTCACGCCATCCAGCGCCTGCAGATTGATCATCTGCGGGACGAACAGCTCGCGGGTCGCGCCGAACACCTGGCCCACGCCAGCCCGCACCTGGGCCAGCAGCCATTCGTCGAGCGCCACCTCCGGCAGCGCCGGCGCCGCTGCGTCGGCCGCGCGCCAGGTCTCTACCCGGCCATCCTCCAACCGCAGGGCGAAGCCGCCTTCGAGCGGCGCCACGGCATTGGCCTGCTCGCCCAGCGCCACGTCGGGATAGGCGCTGGCGAAGCCGGCGGCCGAAAGTCCCAGCCGTTGCCATTGCGCGCTTTCGTCGGTCAGCACCGACTTGGAGAAGACCGCATATTTCTTCAGATCGGTCAGCAGCGGCTCGACCAGCTCCGCGGCCATCGCCAGCAGATAGCCGTCGGCCTGCTTGACGATGCGGAAGCTGGAGACCAGCCGTCCCTTGGGCGTGCAGCGCCCCCCCAGGCCGGCCTGGTCGTCAGCGAGATAATTGAGGTTGCAGGTGACCTGCCCCTGGAGAAACTTGGTCGCATCGACCCCGCGGATGGCCAGGACGCCTTCGTGGGTCAAGCGGCAGAAATACGGCGAGTCGGCCATTGCGGCTGCAGCTCCCTGTCGAGTGAAGCCGCTCATCATAGGCTCGCCCGGGGGGAATGTCAGGCGCACTGCGCGGCGGGGCGCTTCGGGCTTATACTGCGCCGATCGTCGCAGGAGTCCCCATGAGTACCGAAGCTACCGAACTCAACAGATTGTACTGGCACAGCCGCCGCGGCATGCTGGAACTGGATGTATTGCTGGTGCCCTTCGTCAAGGAGGTCTATGCCTCCCTGGGCGCGGAAGACCAGGCACGCTACCGCAAGCTGCTCGAGTGCGAGGATCAGGACATGTTCCACTGGTTCATGCAGCGCGGTGAGCCGGAAGACGCCGATCTGCAGATCATCGTGCGCATGATCCTGGACCGTGTCCAGCCGGCTTGAGCCCTTCGAATGTCGCTGGAGCGCCTCAGCCGGGCTCCTGCGACTGCATGCCCTGGCCGCGTTCGCCGCGGGGATCTGCCCCTGGCTGGCGGCCATTCCCTGGCCGCTCAAACCTCTCCTGACGCTGCTGGTGCTCTGGTCCTGGCACCGGGTGCGCCAGCGCCAGCTCCAGCAGCGCTGTCCAGAGGTGCCGCGCGGTTTGCGCCATGGCGCAGAAGGCTGGCAGCTGTGGTCGCCGGCGACCGGCTGGCAGGCCATCCAGCTGCGCCCGGACAGCCTGGCCCTGCCGCGGCTGGTGGTCCTGCGCTATCGACTGCCAGCGGCGAGACGTACCCGCAGTCTCTGCATCGCCCGCGACAGCCTCGCCGCGGACGCCCACCGCCGCCTGAGAGTCAGACTTCGCTTCGCTCCGCGCCGGTTCGCGGCGCCAGAATAGTGTCCCGGGCGCTGCTGGCGAGTTGTGGATAGTCCAGGGTGAAGTGCAGACCGCGACTCTCCTGGCGGGCGAGGGCGCTTTCGATGATCAGCTCCGCCACCTGCGCCAGGTTGCGCAATTCGATCAGGTCGCGACTGACCCTGTAGTTGCTGTAGAACTCGTCGATCTCGTCCATCAGCAGGCGAATGCGATGGCGGGCGCGCACCAGCCGCTTGGTGGTGCGCACGATGCCCACATAGTCCCACATGAAGCGCCGCAACTCGTCCCAGTTGTGGGCGATCACCACGTCCTCGTCCGAATCCGTCACCTGGCTGGCGTCCCAGTCGGGCAGGTCGCGCGGCATGCCGATCTCGGCCGCTTGCGCCTGGATGTCCAGCGCCGCCGAGCGGGCATAGACGAAGCACTCCAGCAGCGAATTGCTGGCCATGCGATTGGCGCCGTGCAGACCGGTACAGCTGGTTTCGCCAATGGCATAGAGGCCGCCGAGGTCCGCGCGCCCGTGCTGGTCGACGCGCACCCCGCCGCAGGTGTAGTGCGCGGCCGGCACCACCGGGATCGGATCCCGGGTGATGTCGATGCCCAGTTCCAGGCAGCGGCGATAGACCGTGGGAAAGTGCTCCTGCACGAAGTCCGCCGGCTTGTGGCTGATGTCGAGAAAGACGCAATCGATGCCCAGGCGCTTCATCTCGTGGTCGATGGCGCGCGCCACCACGTCGCGTGGGGCGAGATCGGCGCGGGAGTCGAAGCGCGGCATGAAGCGCTCGCCATCCGGCAGGCGCAGGACGGCGCCTTCGCCACGCAGGGCTTCGGTGATCAGGAAACTCCGCGCATGGGGGTGATAGAGGCAGGTGGGGTGGAACTGGTTGAATTCCAGGTTGGCCACCGAACAGCCGGCGCGCCAGGCCATGGCGATGCCGTCGCCGCTGGCGCTGTCCTGATTGGTGCTATAGAGGTAGGCCTTGCTGGCGCCGCCGGTGGCCAGCACCGTGAAGCGCGCGTGCAGGGTATCGACCTGGCCGCTGGTCCGGTCGAGCACATAGGCGCCCAGGCAGCGCGCGCCCGGCCGGCCGAGCTTTTCCGTGGTGATCAGATCCACCGCCACCCGCTGACTGAGCAACTGGATGTTGGGCCGGCCTTCGGCGGTGCGCAGCAGGGTGTCGAAGATGGCCATGCCGGTGGCATCGGCCGCGTGGATGATGCGCCGGTGGCTGTGGCCGCCTTCGCGGGTCAGGTGAAAGCCCAGGCCGCCCTTGCCGGCGTCCTGCTCGCGGGTGAAGGGCACGCCCTGGTCGATCAGCCACTGCATGGCCTCGCGGCTGTGCTCGACAGTGAAGCGCACGGCTTCCTCGTCGCACAACCCGGCGCCCGCGATTAGGGTATCCTGCACGTGCGCCTCGACGGTGTCGCCTTCGTCCAGCACCGCGGCGACGCCGCCCTGGGCCCAGTAGGTCGAACCATGCGCCAGTTCGCCCTTGCTCAAGACCGCGATGGACAGCGTCGCCGGTAGATTGAGCGCGAGCGTCAGGCCCGCGGCGCCACTGCCGATTACCAGGACATCGAATTCCAGATGACGCGCCATGACGTTTCCTTCTCACCGGGACGGCGAGTATAGGAACAAGGCGGCTGACGGCATAGCCATCGGATGGATCGGCAGGGAACTCGCGGGCGTCAGGCGGGGTCTATGTACAGATAATTGCTCATCCGTGCGGCCGGAATGCCAAGACGAGAATGGGCCATCTGCCAAAGCTAATTCAGTGACACCCAGGAGCGATCAGCAGCCATCTTAGTGCTCGCTCATCAACTGCTGTGGAGGGGAGAACTTTCGTGCAACAGCCCAGTCTAGCAGCGCGCGTCGATAGTGAAAGCAAGGACGATACCGAGCTGCAAGCCAAGGACAGCAAGCAAGCCCTGCCCACCCAGGAGCAGGATCAACAACTGGTCGAGCGCGTACAGCGCGGCGACAAGCGTGCCTTCGATCTGCTGGTGCTCAAGTATCAGCACAAGATTCTCGGTCTGATCGTGCGTTTCGTCCACGATACCCAGGAAGCCCAGGACGTCGCTCAGGAGGCTTTCATCAAAGCCTATCGCGCGCTCGGGAACTTCCGTGGCGATAGTGCTTTCTACACCTGGCTCTATCGCATCGCCATCAACACGGCAAAGAACCATCTGGTTGCCCGGGGTCGTCGTCCACCGGACAGCGACGTCAGTGCCGAAGATGCGGAATTTTATGAAGGCGACCATGCTCTAAAGGATATCGAGTCCCCAGAGCGGTCCCTTTTGCGGGATGAGATCGAGGCCACCGTGCATCGGACCATCCAGCAGCTCCCGGAAGATCTGCGCACCGCGCTGACCCTTCGTGAGTTCGAAGGCCTCAGTTACGAGGACATTGCGAACGTCATGCAATGTCCGGTGGGAACGGTCCGGTCTCGGATTTTCCGAGCTCGGGAAGCGATAGACAAAGCATTGCAGCCCCTGCTGCGTGATGCATAGACAGCGGCGACAGCTTTTAGAGAGGTAATACGTATGAGTCGTGAAGCCCTGCTGGAATCCCTGTCCGCTGTTATGGATAACGAAGCGGACGAATTCGAAACCCGGCGTGTCATCGCCGAGGTCAGCAAGGACCCGGAACTGCGCGCCACCTGGTCGCGCTACGCCATGGTCAGCGCCGTGATTCGCGGTGAGCCCATGCTGCCGAATCTGGATATCGCCAAAGGCGTCACCACCACGCTGGAGCGTGATGAGGCCGTCGCAGCCCCGGCAGAGCCCGTCGTTGCCCAGGCGCGCAAGAGTGGCTGGTCGAGCCTGGGTCGTGTCGCGGTCGCCGCGTCCGTGACCTTCGCCGTACTGGCAGGCGTGCGGATGTACAACCAGTCCGACGTCTCCACCCAGGGTCTGGCCCAGCAGGCGCCGAGCCAGCTGACCGTGCCGCAACCCGCGCGTAGCCCGGCCGTGCTGGCCAGCTTCAGCGAAGAAAGCACCAAGGCGAATGCCGAAGCCAAGGCTGACAAGCCGATGGCAGGTGAAAAGCAGGAAGCCCCTGCCCAGCGTTGATTCGCTGGCTTCACCTCGAAACGGCGTCCGGACTCTGTTCCGGGCGCCGTTTTTTTTGCCTGCCGGATGTCCGGATGGGGCGCAAAATGCTTCGAAAGCTATCGTTCAGCAAGGGCGTGCTATTTCTGCTGCCAGTCGTCTCTGACTGTGCCGCCGTTGCGGAGCAGGCAGGTCGCCAGCGATGTGTTCAAGTCATTGGATAGAGTGGAGCTGCACGCGCATGCGCAATCTAAAGCATTACACGGCCGCCCTGATGGGGCTCTGGCTGATGGGACTGACGGCCATGGCTCGGGCCGATCTGCCGGATTTCACCGGCCTGGTCGAGGCGGCATCTCCAGCGGTCGTCAATATCAGCACCCGCCAGAAAATTCCCGAAGGTCGTGGCGCCGGCGCCATGACCATGCCCGATCTGGAAGGCCTGCCGCCGGGCATCCGTGAATTCTTCGAGCGCAGCATCCCGCAGATGCCGCGCGGTCCCCGTGGCAAGCAGGAGCAGGCCCAGTCCCTCGGCTCGGGCTTCATCATCTCGCCCGATGGCTACATTCTGACCAATAACCATGTGGTCGCCGATGCCGACGAGATCCTGGTACGGCTGTCCGACCGCAGTGATCACACCGCCAAGCTGATCGGCGCGGATCCCCGTACCGACGTGGCCCTGCTGAAAATCGACGCCAAGGACCTGCCCACCCTCAAGCTGGGCAATTCCGATCAGCTCAAGGTCGGTGAATGGGTCCTGGCCATAGGTTCGCCCTTCGGCTTCGATCACTCGGTCACCGCCGGTATCGTGAGCGCCAAGGGTCGCAGCCTGCCCAACGAAAGCTATGTGCCCTTCATCCAGACCGACGTGGCCATCAACCCGGGCAACTCCGGAGGTCCGCTGTTCAACCTCAAGGGTGAGGTAGTCGGGATCAACTCGCAGATCTTTACCCGCTCCGGTGGCTTCATGGGGCTGTCCTTCGCCATTCCGATCGACGTCGCCATGAACGTGGCCAATCAGCTGAAGACCGAAGGCAAGGTCAGCCGCGGTTGGCTGGGCGTGGTCATCCAGGAAGTGGACAAGGATCTCGCCGAATCCTTCGGCCTGGATCGTCCGGCCGGCGCCCTGGTCGCCCAGACCCTGGACGACGGTCCCGCAGCCAAGAGCGGCATCAAGGTCGGCGACGTCATCCTCTCGGTCAATGGCCAGAAGATCGAAGAATCCGCCGACCTGCCGCACCTGATCGGCAATCTCAAGCCGGGTGCCAAGGCCGACATGGAGATCATCCGTGAAGGCAAGCGGCAAAACCTGAGCGTCACCGTGGGCGACATGCCCAAGGACGACCAGGCCGCTTCCGGCGGCGAGCGCGGGTCCGATCGGGCCAGCAATCGCCTGGGCATCGCCGTGGCCAACGTGACCGCCGAGCAGAAGAAGACCCTCGACATCCAGGGCGGCGTGGTCATCAACAAGCTCAGTGGCGACGGTCCTGCCGCGGCCATCGGCCTGCGTCCGGGCGACGTCATCACCCACCTCAACAATCAGCCCATCGAATCCGCCGCCGCCTTCGAGAAAATCACCTCGGCACTGCCGGCAGGGCGCTCCATTTCGATGCGCGTGGTGCGTGAGGGTCGCGCCAGCTTCATCACCTTCAAACTGCCGGGCAAGTAACGGCAGGGGACGAAGCGAGGGGCAGGCGACTGCCCCTTCTTTTTGCCCGCTCGAACGGCGCGAGTCCCCTTGTTTGCCGCATTCAGGTAAACTCCCCCGCTATTTTCCCGGCGGATGTTCCGCTGCTGGCTATTCGAGTGCTGATTCGTGAGTGATCTGAGCCATATCCGCAATTTCTCCATCATCGCCCACATCGATCACGGCAAGTCGACGCTTGCGGATCGGTTCATCCAGATCTGTGGTGGTTTGAGCGACCGAGAAATGGAGGCCCAGGTCCTGGATTCCATGGATCTCGAGCGCGAGCGCGGCATCACCATCAAGGCCCACAGCGTCACGCTGTACTACAAGGCCCAGGACGGCAAGACCTACCAGCTCAACTTCATCGACACCCCCGGCCACGTCGACTTCACCTATGAAGTCAGCCGTTCGCTGGCCGCCTGCGAAGGCGCCCTGCTGGTGGTGGATGCGGGGCAGGGCGTGGAAGCCCAGTCGGTCGCCAACTGCTATACCGCCATCGAGCAGGGCCTCGAGGTCATGCCGGTGCTGAACAAGATGGACCTGCCCCAGGCCGAGCCGGACAAGGTCAAGGCCGAGATCGAGCACATCATTGGCATCGACGCCACCGACGCCGTGCCCTGCAGTGCCAAGAGCGGCATGGGCGTACCCGATGTCCTCGAGCAACTGGTCAAGGTCATTCCACCGCCCGAGGGCGAGATCGACGCGCCTCTGCAGGCGCTGATCATCGATTCCTGGTTCGACAACTACCTGGGCGTCGTCTCGCTGGTACGCGTCAAGCACGGGCGGGTAAAGAAGGGCGACAAGATCCTGGTCAAGTCCACCGGCAAGGTGCACCAGGTCGACAGCGTCGGCGTCTTCTCGCCCAAGCACACCGAGACGGTCGATCTCAAGGCGGGCGAAGTGGGCTTCATCATCGCCGGCATCAAGGAAATCCTCGGCGCCCCGGTCGGCGACACCCTGACCCTCAGCGCCACCCCGGACGTGGCCATGCTGCCGGGCTTCCAGCGGGTCAAGCCGCAGGTCTACGCCGGTCTCTTCCCGGTCAGCTCCGACGACTTCGAGGACTTCCGCGAAGCCCTGCAGAAGCTGACCCTCAACGATGCGGCCCTGCAATACGAGCCGGAAAGCTCGGAGGCCCTCGGCTTCGGCTTCCGCATCGGCTTCCTCGGCATGCTGCACATGGAGATCATCCAGGAGCGCCTGGAGCGCGAATATGATCTCGACCTCATCACCACCGCGCCGACCGTGGTGTTCGAGGTGGTGCTCAAGGATGGCAGCATCATCTATGTCGACAACCCGTCCAAGCTGCCGGACCTGGCCTCCGTCGCCGAGATGCGCGAGCCCATCGTGCGCGCCAACATCCTGGTACCCCAGGAGCACCTGGGCAACGTCATCACCCTGTGCATCGAGAAGCGTGGCGTCCAGCGCGACATGCAGTTCCTCAGCAGCCAGGTGCAGGTCAGCTACGACCTGCCGATGAACGAGGTGGTCCTGGACTTCTTCGACCGCCTCAAGTCGGTGAGCCGTGGCTATGCGTCGCTGGACTACAGCTTCGATCGCTTCGAAGCCGCCAGCCTGGTCAAGCTCGACGTCCTCATCAACGGCGAGAAGGTCGATGCCCTGGCGCTGATCGTCCATCGCGACAAGGCGCACTACAAGGGTCGCGCCCTGACCGAGAAGATGAAGGAGCTGATCCCGCGGCAGATGTTCGACGTGGCGATCCAGGCGGCCATCGGCGGTCAGATCGTGGCCCGGACCACGGTCAAGGCGCTGCGCAAGAACGTTCTGGCCAAGTGCTACGGCGGTGACGTGTCCCGTAAGCGCAAGCTGCTGGAAAAGCAGAAGGCGGGCAAGAAGCGCATGAAGCAGGTTGGTAGCGTAGAGATTCCTCAAGAGGCCTTCCTGGCCGTGCTCAAGGTGGATAGCTGAAGCCCATGTCCTGGAACTTCCCTCTGTTGCTGGTTCTCGCGGTCGCCGTCTGCGGCGCCCTGGCACTCATCGATCTGCTGGTGCTCGCACCGCGTCGTCGCAAGGCGATCCAGACCTACGGGCAGCAGGTCGGCGAGCCTGATCCCGCGGTACTGGAGCAGTTGAACAAGGAACCGGCCCTGGTCGAGTACGGGAAGTCGTTCTTTCCCGTCCTGGCCATCGTGCTGATCCTGAGATCCTTCCTGGTGGAGCCGTTCCAGATTCCTTCGGGCTCCATGAAGCCGACCCTGGAAGTGGGCGACTTCATCCTGGTGAACAAATTCGCCTACGGCATCCGCCTGCCGGTGATCGACCTCAAGGTCATCCCGATCGGTGATCCGCAGCGTGGCGACGTCATGGTGTTCCGCTATCCCAGCGATCCCAGCGTCAACTACATCAAGCGCGTCATCGGGGTGCCGGGCGATACCATCCGCTATACCAGCGACAAGCAGCTGTACATCAACGGCCAGCGCGTCAGCGAGGAACTGGTGGGTGACGAGCCGGGTTCGCTGGGCAGCGTCAAGCTCTTCAAGGAGCAGCTCGGCAAGGCCGAGCACCTGATCCGCGAAGAGATGACCCGCTACCGCATGGAGCCCGACCACGAATGGAAGGTGCCGGCCGGTCACTACTTCATGATGGGTGACAACCGCGACAACTCCAACGACAGTCGCTACTGGGACGATCCCAGCATTCCCCGTGACCTGCTCGGCATGGTTCCCGACCGCAACATCGTCGGCAAGGCCTTCGCCGTCTGGCTGAGCTGGCCGGAGCCCAAGCTGCAGAGCATGCCCACCCTGTCTCGCGTAGGTATCATCAGATGAATGAACGCAGAGTGTCCGGTCGTCCGTCGCGTCAGCAGGGGCTGTCGTTTCTCGGTGGTCTGCTCGCACTCTGCGTCATCGCCTTCCTGGCCAGTACGGCCATGAAGCTCGTGCCGCATTACCTGGACTACAATGCTCTGACCAAGGTCATCGAATCCATCGGCGACAACCCCGATAACCAGATTCGCAGCGTGTCCGACGTCTACAGCTACGTGGGGAAGGGTATGCAGGTGAACGACATCCGTGATCTCGATCTGCAAAAGGCCATGCGCGTTGAAGCCGACGGCAACCACCTGCAGATCCACCTCGACTATGAAAAGCGTGAACACCTGATCCGCAACATCGATCTGGTCGTTCGTTTCAATCGTGATTTCCGTATAAATCTCCCGTGACATTATCTCTAGATCGCCTCGAGCGTCGGCTGGGTTATACCTTCAAGGACCCGGACCTGATGCTGCTCGCCCTCACGCACCGCAGCTTTGCCGGTCGCAACAACGAACGCCTCGAATTCCTCGGCGACGCCATCCTCAACTTCATCATCGGCGAAGCCCTCTACGATCATTTCCCCCAGGCCCGCGAAGGCCAGCTGTCCCGCCTGCGCGCCAAGCTGGTGAAAGGCGAGACCCTGGCCTTGCTGGCGCGCAGCTTCGAGCTGGGTGACTACCTGCGCCTGGGGTCCGGTGAGCTGAAGAGCGGCGGCTTCCGTCGCGAATCCATCCTTGCCGATGCCATGGAAGCCCTGATCGGCGGCATCTACCTGGATGCCGGCATGGATGCGGCCAAGGATCGGGTCATGGCCTGGCTCGGCCCGCAACTGCGCGAACTGACGCCAGTGGATACCAACAAGGATCCCAAGACCCGCCTGCAGGAGTTTCTCCAGGCGCGGGCGTGCGACCTGCCGCGCTACGAGGTGGTCGCCATCGAAGGAGAGCCCCATTGCCGGGTCTTCTTTGTCGAATGCGAGATCGCCATGCTCAACGAAAAGACGACGGGGCAGGGCGCCAGTCGCCGTATCGCCGAACAGATAGCCGCCTCGGCGGCCTTGATCGCCCTGGGCGTGGAGAATGGTCATGAATGATGAGCTGAAGGCATCGCGGTGCGGCTACGTCGCCATCGTCGGCCGTCCCAACGTCGGCAAGTCCACGCTGCTCAACCATATCCTCGGGCAGAAGCTGGCCATCACCTCGCGCAAGCCGCAGACCACCCGGCACAACATGCTCGGCATCAAGACCGAGGGTGAGGTGCAGACCATCTATGTGGATACCCCCGGTCTGCACAAGGAAAACCAGAAGGCGCTCAACCGCTTCATGAACAAGACGGCCGTCACCGCCCTGCGCGATGTGGACGTCGTGGTGTTCGTGGTCGATCGTACCCGCTGGACCGACGAAGACCAGATGGTGCTGGAGCGGGTCCGCTTCGTGAAGTGCCCGGTGCTGCTCGCCGTCAACAAGATGGATCGTCTGGACGACAAGGCCGACATGCTGCCGCACCTGCAATGGCTGCAGGAGCAATTGCCGGAAGCCACGCTCATTCCGATCTCCGCCCAGCACGGCCATAATCTCGACGCCCTCGAAGAGCTGGTGGCCGAGCGCCTGCCTGAGGGCGAGCACTTCTTCCCCGAAGACCAGATCACCGACCGATCCAGTCGTTTCCTCGCGGCCGAGCTGATCCGCGAAAAGATCATGCGTCAGCTGGGGGCCGAATTGCCCTACCAGGTTGCCGTCGAGATCGAGGAATTCAAGTACGACAACGGGGTGCTGCACATCCACGGCCTGATCCTGGTCGAGCGCGATGGCCAGAAGAAGATCCTCATCGGCCAGGCCGGCGAGCGCATCAAGCGCATCGGCCAGGAAGCCCGCCAGGACATGGAAACCCTGTTCGACGCCAAGGTCATGCTCAATCTCTGGGTCAAGGTCAAAGGCGGCTGGTCCGATGACGAGCGCGCCCTGCGCTCTCTGGGTTATTCCGACCTCTAGCGATGCAGGCGTCCGAGCCGCTGTTCGTCCTGCATGCGCGTCCCTATCGGGAAAGCAGTGCGCTGGTGGATGTGTTCGGCGCCTTCGGCCGGGTCCGTACGGTGTTGCGCGCGGCCCGCTCCCGCTCCGGAAGTCTGGCCAGGCCCTTCATTCCCCTCGAGGCTCAGCTCAGTGGGCGAGGGGAGCTGAAGAATCTGCAAAGGGTGGCGGCCCTGGCGCCGCCCTATCTGCTCCAGGGGCAGGCGCTGTTCAGCGGCTTCTATATGAATGAGCTGCTGGTCCGGCTACTGCCCGCCGAAGATCCCTATCCCGCGCTCTTCGACCTCTATGGCCTGACCCTGGCCGCTCTTGCCCAGGGGCGGCCGGTCGAGCCCCTGCTGCGTACCTTCGAATGGCGCCTGCTCGACCTGCTGGGCTACGGCTTCTCGCTGGCGCTGGCGCTGGATGGCCAGGCCATCGACGCCCAGCGCCTCTATCGCTTCATTCCGGACCAGGGCTTCGAAGCCGTCGACGAGGTTCGCCCGGGCTGTCTGGCTGGCGCGGAAATCCTGGCACTGGAGCGTGGCGAGTGGGACGATCCCACCGTAGTCCGCGCTGCCAAGCGCCTGATGCGCCAGGCCCTGGCGCCGCACCTGGGCAGCAAACCCCTGATGAGTCGCGAATTGTTCGCCAAGCCAAGTGAATAAGCCATGAAAGAGTTCAGTCGTGTTCTGTTGGGCGTCAACATCGATCATGTCGCCACCCTGCGCCAGGCCCGGGGTACCCGCTATCCCGATCCGGTCAAGGCGGCGCTGGATGCCGAGGAGGCAGGGGCGGATGGCATCACCCTGCACCTGCGCGAGGACCGTCGCCATATCCAGGAGCGGGATGTCCGCCTGCTGCGCGACCTCCTGCAGACCCGCATGAATCTCGAGGTCGCCCTGACCCCCGAGATGCTGGCCTTTGCCCAGGAGATCCGGCCCGAGCACGTCTGCCTGGTGCCCGAGCGCCGGGAAGAGCTGACCACCGAAGGTGGCCTGGATGTGCTGGGTCAGGTGCAGCGCATCCGTGACGCCATCGCCGCACTGCCCGCTTCCGAGGTGTCCCTCTTTATAGATCCCGATCTGCAGCAGATCCAGGCGGCCAAGGACAGCGGTGCTCCGGTGATCGAGTTGCACACCGGTCGCTATGCCGAAGCCGAGACCCAGGAAGAGCAGGCCCATGAGCTGCAGCGCCTGGCCAGGGCGGTGGAATTCGCCACCGGCCTCGGGCTGGTGGTCAATGCCGGTCATGGCCTGCACTACCATAATGTCCAGCCCATCGCGGCGCTGCCGGGTATCAACGAGCTGAACATCGGCCATGCCATCGTCGCCCAGGCGGTCTTCGTCGGCTTCAAGCAGGCGGTCAGGGACATGGCCGAATTGATCCGCTGCAACTCAGTCGTAAAATAACTGTTGACCTGCTCTGAAACTCCCCTATAATGCGCCCCACTTCCGGCGCAGACGCTGAAGCGGCTTGAAAATCAAGCACTTAGGTCTGAGTCGAGCGAGGGGTCCACGGATTCTTCGCCATTTGGCTCTCACCTTCGGGTGACAGCGAAATGAAGCGGAGGGGGTTGACAGCGTCTTGGGATGCTGTAGGATTCGCCTCCCGCTGCCGAGATTGGCTAGACCGGTCAGGCAGGCGCAAGTGGTTGAGTTGAAACGAAAAAGTTCAAATCAACGCTTGACAGGATGTGAGGACAGCGTAGAATGCGCGCCTCGGTTAGCGACACGGTCGCAACCA
>Ga0153990_1000102_pt1 | contig 13193 bp, 7 predicted proteins | sample TSNC074MetaG_FD_104739 | JGI IMG/M metagenome (GOLD analysis project Ga0153990, IMG submission 104739) | Attine ant fungus gardens microbial communities from North Carolina, USA - TSNC074 MetaG | ecosystem: Host-associated > Fungi > Mycelium > Unclassified | place: USA: North Carolina, Jones Lake...
AAATATAGAATTAGTGTAACTAGAATTCACAAAAGTCAATGAAACAAGTCCACTAGCACATGCTTCTAGCCCTCTCACCAATTAAATCCTTGTTCCAGATTGCTCGAAGGCGCAGGACCAGCAGAGTCTTCACTACCAATGAATTCAATGTTTTGAAGAATCTATTGACATCAGCTACTCTAGTCCTTCAAAGTCATGATGAAACTCACTCAGTACCTAGTGTAAAACCAAATGTACACCTAGAAAAGGGGTAGGTCAGGGCGAGCAGCAAATCCAGTTGGCCTATACCACTAAGACATCCTAGTCAATGAAGATATCAAGACTAAATTAAGAGGAACATCTTACTGATTTCGATGCCCAGGATTTATTGTCAGCTGGTGAAGTTGTTATCAACATGCACTTGTTTTATGTCAGAAAATTTCTTCGTACTATATGAACTCATTCTGAAAATTTGGATTAGTTGTCTCATTCATTCAAGTAAAGAGAGTTGCACTTACATCATGGATGTCCAGTTACATATCAGAACAGAAAAATAGATCCCATGCAATTTTGACCACTTCCTCCTGAGATTTCATGTGTCAGTGGCAATATCCGACCATCAAATGGAAAACATGCTTGTGGAGGTACTGAACCTAGGAAAGAAGAGGTATGTGGAATAATCTTTTACAATGGAAAGACTCACTTGTTTAGGAATGTGATAGATGACATCATATAGCATCAGGGTAGCGATAATGACTTGAGTAGGCTTCAGCTGTTGCTTCAGGAACAATACAATAAAGAACAGCATACCTTGGCTGTAATGTCTATATGACAGCCTCTTCAGGTCATAGATGTAATCTTGCGGTGTTAATCCGTACTGATCAGCCATTTGAGTGGAATAGCAGGAGGGAGGTATTTTGAATGAAACTCGATGACCATGGTTCAATTATATATCAACTGGCATCATTAGACAAATATTCTATCCGACTACGCGCAGACAAAAAAATTTCAAACATCTGATATCCGCAGTCCAATAATAATAGATCGTAGCTTCGATGAAACTCGATCTTAGTGGAGACTGATGAGCCATTCCAGCATCTCAACTTTCACGATGGGTGATGGAAAAATATGATAACTGAAGGAGCTCGGCTGTGTATCGCATCATTCTCCAGGCTTTGCCATTCAATTGACAGTTGGTAACAAACGGGTTTTACAAAGTCTCGAGCTGCAGAAAGTGCTACTTGGGATATGGGTTCTATATCACTCAGTGGGTATTTGGCTGCGTAATGTTGTCACTATTGTCTTCGAGAAGCAAGATGACTGATAAATCCCACCTTTGATATGCAGTGAAGCCTCCACTGCTTTAATAACATCCTGATGAAACGTTCTTGAGGCTGCGTACGTCTTCGATTTGCATAACACAGCCACTGCAGCATAAGTTCTGTGAATCATTTCTCTGCACCTTAGGCCTCAATCAATCTTTCAGCACGCAGAGCACTGTCCTGTTTCTACTTTGATAGGAAAGTGATGGTTCTTTTCCTTGTCAACACTAAGTTGTGCTTAAAGGGAAACGAAACGAGCATCTGGTCAGACACTGGTCTCGACCGCTCCAACCTTGTCTCCCACCTCACCCCTCATCCCCAGGTCAAGTTTTAGGTCTCGCACAAAATACTGTTGTTCCTATGGGCTCGCCACCGGCGGAGAGCTCTTCAACCGCGTTCTAGGGCAAGTTAACTGAGCATGACATCATCATCCGCTCCGTCCTCGATGTCGTCGACTACCTCCCCCCTACAGGATCGTCCTCAAGTGCACTTTCCTCACTCACACCCCCCCTCCACCTGCTTTACAGGCCTGACAACATCCTCTGCCGCTCCAATGATCCCAACAGTGACGTTGTCATCGTTGAATTTGGCATGCAAGTCCCCATCTATTTCCCACCCTTGACCCCTTTTGCTCATCTTTTCATAGAGCAAAATTTCTTCATTCTCCCGACGAGCAACTTACCTCCCTTGCAAATTCTAAGTTACCCACACAGGCCACGGAATGATCACTTACACAAACGAAACACAAGCTCATTGTTCACTCTCTGCACAGCCATCATCATCTACATTCTCCTCTGTGGCTATTCCCCTTCTCGTGCTGATAACGCTACCACCTTCACCCAGCAAAACGCTGACTTCAAATCAAATTTTAAAGTCCGTACTGGAACTCCATTTTCAATGAAGCCAAATCCTTTATCCGGTGTCTCACCGCCCTTGATCTGCTTCGTTCCACCACCAAGGGGTTTTACATGAGCATTGGCCCAACACCACCACCACTACCACCAATGACGTGCCATCTCACATCGATCTCTTCCCCATCCTCAGACAGAACTCGAGTCCTAGAGCAAAGTGGCACAACGCCTGACCGGGGCCGCCACCAGGCTTAGCTACTTGTCTGTTGCTGTGAGTTTGTTGAACACGCAAAGTAGTGGCGGATGGAACGATCTAGATCCAAATCCATGCATTTCCAATTAATGACCATCGAAGGAGAAGGAGGAGGATGACCCTGGTCAGGGCGACACTCCATGCCTGGTTCTTTTGAACCTGTTTATTGAGAGCTGTCCCTTGCTTGGACAGATGTAGTTGGAATTCAACATGATTTTCCGACGCTTCTTCGTGTAAAGTAGAAAAAATGTAGTTATTGTCATATCACCCTTTGAAAATTTCAATTAAGGGCGACTGGGATATAAAAATAGGGTCGAAATGAAGAATTTCTGATTGAGAACATAGTCTTTTTGCATATCTGTACTGTTGGGCTTCTTTCTTTCCTGTGCTTGGTCACCACCATTGTCAAAGGGGAGTAGACCTTGTGTCTCTGCTTTGCTTTCTCCTTGTGGTACACAAGTAAGAAGCTTGTCCCCTGTGTTCTGAAGCTTTATCAATGGTATCCATCTGCTTTGTAAACCAGAATTACTCTGAGGTGTGACATGCCACAATATGACTGGTTGCAAGGGAGCTCAAATGTTGATTCGAAGCATTTGAAAATACCAAGCTCGGTACTCTTCAGGAAAATCAAATCCTTCCTATTATATGCCAATGACTCAGTTCATCCCCGATGTATTATCGATTCAGAGCAGCGGCATGTGTTAGCATTGAAAATGGAGGCATATACATGGTTATTTCCATTCGAGAGGTGCGGCTAGTTCCCCTTTCATTCCCTCTCGTAGATACTCATGAGGCCTTTTCAGATTTGCAAGTTGCCAAGGAGATAAGCATACCAACCTGAAACGCAGAAAAAATACTAAACATGAACAGGTTCAAATGTCGACTTTGGTCAGTAGACATATAAGTAAATTTAATTTATTATCATACATTAGATACATCACAGCTGTGATGAACCTTGATCTCGGTTGAAGAGATGGTGGGCCGTTCTCTCAAATCTCACAATGAGTGGCAACTTTTATGAAGGACCGCGACTGCGGCTGACATTACCCTCCGGCTCTGCATCTCATCACATGAATTCGATTAACAGTTGGTAACAGAGAAAATGCTATTAGCTTGTTCATCATCATCATATAAACAACTTTTGAATGGCCTTGATATAGAATTTGAGGGCGACAGTCTTGAATAATTGCAGGTCTCGTCATCCCCATGCCTCGGTAGAACTCTGGATAGGAAAATATCCAACACCCGTCTTCACCGTCCTTCTGTAGATAATAAACAGAACATCTAGTTTCCTATCTGTCAAGGTGCATCCATATTCAAGCCATTTCTCACACATTCTCGGCATTGTTATTTTGATCATCTGGTCATTAATATCAGATTCCATGTGCACTTTACACCAATGATGACTCGTGCTGTATCAATAATAGTGGCTGACAAAACATAGCTTTCAGGGCCATAAGGTTATTCTTGTAGTTCAGACGAGGGATTGATTTCTGATAAGATGTGCCTGTTACAGGACCAAAAGAGGAGACAAACTAGGTTGGATCTCAGACGGAAAGCACAGACACAAGGTGTAAGGATAACTTCAGCACTCGAAGCGACGCAAGAACTAAAGTATACATTGTGCTACACAGTACTTTATATTGTAGACTAGTAGCGAGTTGTGTCCATAGCACAAAGGCATAGTGTCGTTACGACTTTGCCAATCTGATACAAAAGGTCTGTCTGTTGCTCTGAACCAACAAATGCCCATAAAAGAACACCACAGATAAGCGAAAATGCCATGTTCTCAACCAGAGATTCTTTATTGCGACACTGTTTAAATATCCCAGTCACCTACCAGTAACTGCTCTCATTTATCTTTTTGTAATTGAATTTTTGAAAAGTGCAAGTATGATGTAACAAAAATTGCACTTTTTCGACTTAACATGAAGGAGCATCAGGAAAACGTCTGGGTTGTTTCTGACTACATCTGTCCAAGGAAGTGATGGTTCTTGATGACTAGGTTCAAAAGAACCAGGCATAGTTTCACCTTGACCAAGGTCATGCTTCTCCTCCTTCGACGGCGCTTGAGTGACGACGCGAGGATTCGAATCTAGATCGTGGCATCCCCCACTACTTTACGTGTTCAAGCAACTGGCAGAAGCAGGAAAGTAGCTAAACCTGTTGGCTGCCCTGAAACTGGTCAAGGCACTGTGCCGCTGTGCTCTGGGACTCCAGTTTTATCTGAGGGTGGGGAAGAGATCGACGACGTGGAGATGACGTTATGGTGGTGGTGGTAAGCCAAGGGCCGGGGAACGCCTCCTAGAAGGTGGGACGATGGAGTGGATCGAGGGCGGCGAGACGTCGGATAAAGGACTTGGCATAATCAGAAATGGGATTCCAGTACGAACTCTGGAAGTCGATTTTGGGGTTGACATTATGCTGGGCGAGGGCAGTGGAATAGAAGGGTAGCCACAGAAGAGAACGTAGGCGATGATGGCTGTGCAGATAGAGAGTAATTGTGTTTTGTTTGTGTATGCGTCTGAAGCGGTCATACCTGTCGACCAGATGTCGATGGCTTTCCCTATGCCCAGTGTTTCTTATAGCTTCGAGGGAAATGTAGCCGCAAGAGCTGGCGAAAGAGGTGGGCTGCTCATCAGGAGAATGGAGGAGTCTTGCTCTGTGAAAGATGAGCAAAGGTGGGTCAAGAGTGGGAAATGGATGGGGACTTGCATGCCAGGCGATGTCACTGTCGGGGTTGTTGGAGCGATAGAGGAAATTCTCAGGTCTGTGAAGTGGGTGAAGGGAGGGAGGGGGGGGAGGAGCATGCTGGTGGAGGTAGCCAATGGCACTGAGAATGGGACGGATGACAGTGACTTCTTGCCTTTTGCGAGGACGCAGTCAAAGAAAAATCCTCAGGTGGTAAGCTCAAAGCAGAGGTAGTCTTTTGTGTGAGGCTTGGAGCAAAGCCCGATCTGTTAGGTCAACAAAGAGAAAGACAGACGAGGTTGGGGTGGTTGACACCGGTGAAGAAGTCTGAGGCCCAGAGAAGTGGTGAGAAAAAATCACTGAAAAAGCACCTCATGTTGTGGTGGCTGTGTTATGTGGATCGAAGGCGCCCCCAGACGCTTCAAGGAGGTGTCATCAGGATGGAAGAAAAGAAGTGGAGGCTTCACTGCATATCAAAGATGCGATTAATCAATCACCTTGCTTCTCGGAGACAATAGTGATGAGCATTACACCGCCAAGTATCCACTGATTGACATAGAACCGAGATCTTGAATAGCACTTGTTTTTTTTTTAAGTCAACAATTTATAACGCGGAGCGCGATGGCAGACCGCAGCAGAAGTACAAGGTATCTACACACCTCAGTACACGTTGTAAATGCACCTACTACACTAACTAAACACGATGCCAAAAGAAGTGCATGGTCTAACTAATGAAGCTGTAGAAGGAAAGGAATGTGTTTTTGTGATCGAACCGAAAGAGAGGACCTACTTTCCAAAATATGCTCCACACCCACCTCAAATTCCCAGCCCCAAACCATGTGCCCACTGACCCCACCCCCTCATGCATTACACGTTTGATAACGGACACAATAGCACTTGTTTCTGTAACGATGTTGGATACATACAAGCCTCATGTCAATCTCACATTGCACACATGCTCTATCGATTACAGTAGACAGTCGTAGAATAGCTCTCTAGTTTCGACCTGGTTATCATATTTAGATTCCCTAGCACAGGGTTCGAGATCATAACACAAGGTTGAAACTAACCAACCCCACTCTATGACACAACATATGTCTAATTCACATCACAAATCAACCGAAACCCCCACACCAACCATGAAACAACACCTCGAATTTACATTTCTCTTAATTTCTTATTGTTACAATTCTCCAGCCCGGATGTGACGAAGTATGTTCCAGAAAATTCATTTACCTTTTGTCATTCCTCTTCTTGTCTCCCTAATTATGTTCCAGAATGACATGCCATAGAGGTCATCTTCATTCTTCCTACATTCTATTAAATTTTTCCCTAGCAACGTATGCAGAGAACATGTTCATTCTGAGGTAAATAGTTGTACACTTGTATTGTACATAAGGTGTTTACCATGTAAGCCCTAAGACCAGTTGTTTCTATCTGGTCTTAGGTGCGTATACCTTCTGTATTTCCTCCCGAACATTTAATCAACCTAGTTGTTTCTATCTGGTCTTAGTTCAGTCCAGTACCTTAGTTTCAAAGACGTACCTGTGCTTTCCAGCTGTCAGGATGTCCGAGTTCAGAGGATATATTAACCAGAATGAGGTTATAACAGGATAAATGCACAGGTATGTCTTTGAGTGCTATAAAAACACTGGACTAAGGCTAAGGCCAGATGGAAACAACTAAAGATTAAATGTTTGAGGAGGTACAGGGAATTTACGCACCTAAGGCCAGATGGAAATGACTGGCCTTAGGGTTTACCTATATGTATGGGACGAGTGTACAGCTATTTACTATGGAACGAACAAATCTTGGACATCTCTCCATACGTTGCTAGGGGAAATTTTTAATAAAATGAAGAAAAAATGAAGGTGATATCTAAAGTACATCATTTTGGAATGCAATCAGAAATGAATGAAGAGAAATGATGAAAGGTAAAAGAACTTTCCAGAATGTACTTCATCAAGCAGACCTATATAGAGATCAGTTTCACTATTCTCCCTCAGCTGTCTACTCAGTCCCAAGACATCTGAGGTGAGACAATGCTTTCTTGTATTACAATCTTTGTTTACTGTAAATTGTATATATTAACTGAATAAAAAAAAGGACAGAACTCTGGCTTGTCAGAACTTGACTGAGGTTTGAGCGAGAAGAATCATTGAAAAAGTGTCTCATGCTGCAGTGGTTGTGTTATGCAAATCGAAGACGTAGGCAGATGCTTCAAGAAGAAGCCCCAAGATGTGTCATCAGGATGTAAGAAAGAAGTAGAGGTTTCGCTACAAATCAAAGAAGTGATTTATCAGTCATCTTGCTTCTCGAAGACAATAGTGATGAGCATTACACCGCCAAGTATCCACTGATTGACATGGAACCGACATCTGGAATAGCACTTTTTTCGGCTCGAGACTTTTCGGAACCTGTTTGTTACCAGCTGTCAATTGAATGGCAAAGTCTGGCGAATAATGGGAGCCACAGTCGAGTTTCTTCAATAGTCATAATTTTCCACCACCCATCGTGAAAGTTGAGATGCTGGAACGGCTCGTCAGTTCCAAGTGGGATCAAGTTTCATCACAGCTTCATTCCATGATATTGGACTGACAATATCAGAAGTTTGATGTTGATCAGATTTTTTGGGCTGCGTGCAACCTGATAGAATATTTGTCAAATGACACCAGTTGATATATATTCGAACCATGGTCATCGAGTTGAGTACAAAAATACCTCCTTCCTGCATATTCCACTCAAATGGCTGATCAGTACGGAATAACATCACAAGATTACAATTATGACCTGAAGATCTTGTCAAATGAACGTTACATCCAAGGTATGCTGATTCTTATTCTATCGTTCTCGAAGCAATGGCTGAAGCCTACTCAAGTCTTTGTTGCCACACTGATGCTATATGATTTTATCTATCACATTCCTGAACAGGTGGGTTTTTCCATTTGTGAACAATAATTCTACACATCTCTTCTCTCCTAGGTCCAGTATCTCCATAGGCATGTTTTCCATTCAATACCTGACTATTGCCACTGACATATGAGATCTCAGGAGGAAGTGGTCAAAACGGCATGTCATCTATTTTTCTATCTTGATAATCAACTGGACATCCATGATGTAAGTGCGAGTCTCTTACTTGATTGGGTGAGATAGCTGATCGAAAATTTCAGAATACGTTCATATAGTATGAAGAAAATTTCTGCATAAATCAAATACATACTGATACCAACTTCACCAGCTTATAATAAAGTCTGGGCATCGATATCAGTAAGCATCATTCTTAATCCAGTTTGAATACCTTCTGACTAGGATGCATTAGTGGTATAGATCAGATGTATTTGCTACTTGTTCCGACCTACCTCTTTGCTAGGTGTGCATTTGGATATTTCCTAGTTGTCGAGTGAGTTTTATCATGATTCTCAAGGACTAGAGTAGCTGATGTCAATAGCTTCTTCACAACATTGAATGCATTGATAGTGAAGATTCTGCTGGTCCTACGCCTTCGAGCAATTTGGAACAAGAATTTGATTGGTGAGAGGGCTAGAATTATGACCTGTTATATCGATTTTTTATGAATTCTAGTCACATTAATTCTATATTTCCTGACGGCAGGTATATTTTGCACATTGTTATTTTTGATTGATATAGATGACTAATGGTCGACATTAGCTGAGGTCCTGGTAGGCTTTAAAGACAGTACGATACTTAACCCACCAACTGATCGTATTTTCCAGTCTGCTATGTCTGTGATGATAGTCAGCGTATATTTCGCATCAGTTTCTGGAGCGCTATTCCCACTCCATGGCTGCTGGGATAATCCAACACATCGTGATAATATAGAAAAAAGTGTTGCTAGTGCCTTTGAGTATGTGTTCTAACATATTTCGCTTTGCTGACTTGCACATTGATTCTCACACAAAAAAGCATCATCAGGGCAATTGCAACCGTAATTGAAGTCCTCTTGACATTTATCAGGTTCACCATGACATACAGAACACAAAGGGATTTTGGCGATGGAATACCCAGCCGTATTTCTCACATGAAAACCTCGACTCGTTTATTATATGTGTTTTACCGCGATGGGACCTTGCTATTCATACCGTGAGTCGAAAACTAGATATTATTGATCTAACTGATGGTCTGTCTATTCAGTCTCTTGGGTAAGCCTTGACTATAAAACAAGTGGGTAAGAATTCATTCTTTTCAAAGTCTTCTCATTCCTGGAAGCTGCGTATTTCCAAAGTTCATCTGATCTTATTATCAATATCCTGGGCTAGTATGTTGTTATTGTTGCTAGTCTTCCCCTTACTGACCATAATCTTTAGCCTTCAACACTTCATTTATCCCTTCATTGTAAGCTAAAACCTTTCTTGTATTTATGTGCTGATTTGTGGGTTTTCCAGGTGTCGCGGTTGATACTCAATTTGCTCGAAGCAAATTGTCCTTCTGACGAAAGTATAGATTCGAGAACAATGGAATCCCTCAGGTTCCGTCATTCAGAGTCAAATAGGGACACTGAAGCAGATATTTGGCGAGATGGTAGAGGAGCTACCTCCCTGGGCGAAGGAATACATGAAGAGGAAAGATGATGGATAGAACATTTGGCATTGTTCATCCCAGTAGACGATGTTAGATGTAGACGACATAATAACCAATTTCTTCTGTTTGTTTTCCACTACATGATTAGTGAGTTATTATGAATTAATTAAGCGAGACAATTGATACCAATAAAACAGGGAGATAATTCCTGGAATGACTCAAGAAATCTGCACGAGTCAACATGATAGATGCATTAGTTATATTTGGGAATGAAGCAAGAATGGAAATCCATACCATGTAGGAGAATATATGTGTATTGCGCAGTGTGTCACTCAAGATGCTATGCAGCTAGAACTGAGATCCAGAGACGAAGACTGAGTATATTGAGATAATGAAGAAATAGAATGCGCACCTGAGATCCAGAGACCAGGATACAGAGTAGCTACCTAAATACCAGATTGTAAGTATGCACATATTTACTGTAGAATGTAGAAACTCCAACATAGTGGAGTACTCGTAGCTAGGGAAGACTGGAAAATGAATAAGCAGATGATCGAGAAAACTTTTTGGGACATAGCGGCTGCTGCGGCGCTCCTAATCATGGTCCCTCAACATACCATCAACAATTCATAGACTATATATTGTGTCTCATGCATCATGGTCTTGTGGAGCAGCAGTCATGGGTAGAAAAAAACGAATGACAGGATCGAACGAGGCATGAAAGAAATTATTACACATGAACAGGTTCAAATGTCGACTTCGGTCAGTAAGTATGAACATAGATTTGATCTATTCTCATACAATTTTGCGTAACCTGCTCCAAAGTTTTACCAGTGAGAATCTACTTCAAGTCCGTTCTGGGCACTAGCAGTGACTGCAAAGTTCCTATCCAAGTCTAAGCCATCTCCACTACAATTTCCAAAATGTGTTGCTATGTACCGAGATGATCTCCATGCCAAAGGAGTCAAGAAAACTGCCTCTGTGCGAAACATCTCTCCAAGATCTGGCCTCTCTACCTCTACTACCCCTGTGGCAGTCGACATGTTTTCAACAGGCTGAAGACTGCGAGAAGGATACAATTACATCATTATGATACTGTGCAGCGCTAACAACCTCGCTTTCTCGTATGTGTCATGCCCAAAATGAGATTCCTTGTCGGTGGTCAATGAGAAGAACATGGGCCGAGACGAGGGCAGCGCAGACTCAACCTGTACATTCCTATTGAGATGTTGCGAGGAATATGCTGCAAACAACGTCGCCATGAGTGCGAACGAAAGATTTTCGATGTTGCTCTTTACCAGTCATGCCGCTGAGTATGAGAGCAGAAAGTGCCACATAAGTCTCGAACCAACACAGGTTTCGTGAGGCTGTGAATGGTCAAATCCAACGACAACAGTGAGAAAGAAGAACGCGGAAGGTATCGTGAACGATGATTTTACAAACGGCTTGAGGGCAGAAGACATTGTTACGCTTGAGGAGTGTCTTCAGCATGAGAGTAGTGAGATATCAATCTTCACCGAGAAGATTTTTCTTGTGAAGAGTCGACAACCTTCTCAGAGTAGTGCTCCACAATGTCATGAGAGGAACACAATACTAGGATTGTCCTTTGGTCTCCAATTTGTTCGCAATCCTAGTTTCGCCGCAAAGACCCATGATTTTCTCGTCAAGCACCATACGACTGACCATCCTCAATAAGGAATTAGAGATAACCTTGGTATCAGCATCCACAGATAAACCGGCTCGTATCGATCTGGACTAACCCTTAGAATTAAGGTGAAAAAATTTGTCGTTATCCTCTCAAGAATGCCATCAACACGATTTGTCTGTCGTGCTTGCCATGACTGCCCAGTTTCGCGTCATTAGCTTCGAGAGGGTTGTAGTGACAAAAACGATGGGCACGCATTGGTGCTTCGAGCATTCGACAGTAGCGTCATCATAATTGTAAAATCCGGCGTAAATTTTGGCCATATTGTGACATTTGTGACCATCTGCGAAGGCGACGTGAGAGTGAGTTTTAGTGCCTTGAGGAGCATTAACAAAGTCAGTCATTATAGACGAACAGATTCCAGGAGTCGTCAATGTATTTTCAGCGCCCCAACCATACCATCAGCAATGACCAGAATAAACTTTCGGCTGTTCGGGTCATCCGTCATTGTCAAAGAGTCAAGGGCAGTGCGAAGACTCTTAACGATTCGAAATAGGCAGTGACCAAACATGTTGAATAAACGAGGGGGAAATCAAAGAGCTCATAGCCTGAAGGAGACTGAGGAACGACAATGATAAGAGAGAAGGGGCAAAAATTATCAGCAAAAGCATTGCCGGACATAGTGCTTCTCGAAAACTTATAACTAGGCGAGTCCAGACATCGAGAACAGAATTAGCAAGGAGGCATTGGTTTGAGCGATATAGAATACAAAGACTCGAAGATTGCCAATTTTCGATTAGTATCCTTGACATCATCCCGGGTATAGTAAACCTGGCCAGACGGTCTCATCATCTGACTATATAGTGAGTGAACCTTTGCTGAGATGTGCCAATTGGCCCTGAACTCATATCCAGTTAAGTTGGCGCCGCTCCCCCTTATACGGCTATGGATGTTGTAGGGCATATACTAATCGAGAAAATTGATTGCGGTAGTGACAATTGAAGCAGAGGCTCTTGTGAAAAGGCCATGGCAATGCTGGTTGATCTTTTGGAACACTATTTTCAGCGAGATTCGAACCGTCGAAATGAGATTGGTACTGCCATCGAATCCTATTGCGGCAGGTGGTTTAAAGTTGGTAAAGTCGTAAGTATAGCTACCAATGACAAGAGACATATTCGAAACACTGTCCAATGAGCCAAAGACACCATGAAACTTTGTTGCGGATGTCCCATACACAGCCTCAGTAAAGCCGAAAGTCAAGAAACCGACACCTGTCATTAGGGTGATGATAAGAATGCTCATCTTCTCTCGTCTTGCGCGTTGCTGCTCTGGACCGCGAAAACCTGATGGGATTGGATGGCAGATAACAAAGGCATCATAATCCACCCCATTGACACATAAAAAAAGTCGGAAGCCAGATCGTGATGATGTAGTAGTAGTAGACCATCCATGGGCCACTGGGTCCAAGGCCCTTCGGACAACCTCACTTTCTGTCTAGAAAAAGATGTTGACTGATGGGTATCGATGAGAGTGCGAGGCCTGATTCATGCGCATCCTCCTCACGGCCAAGGAGTGACTGTCCCATTTGGAGGGTGTCCTACTGCGGGAAGTTTTGCATTGCTGTATGCGTGAAAAAGGACCAACCACATGAGCCTGAGTGAAACTCTCCACAAACGCACTCAACGGCATCGCGTCCACTTAGGCATTCGCCTCCTGTTCAAGCTGGGTGACATGGTTTGGACAGGACCACTGACGATGGCTGGGGCCGTGGTCTGAACGAACCAAAATCTTCTTGCAGTCGACTTTAGAGACATCAGAGAGCGTCAAGCTGGAAATTGCGGTCACCGTGCTCTGTATACTCGGAGGAAACATTTGTGAAGCTGTCCGCACGTACGAGAGAGGTTCGAGAGGGT
>Ga0153990_1000107_pt1 | contig 12711 bp, 14 predicted proteins | sample TSNC074MetaG_FD_104739 | JGI IMG/M metagenome (GOLD analysis project Ga0153990, IMG submission 104739) | Attine ant fungus gardens microbial communities from North Carolina, USA - TSNC074 MetaG | ecosystem: Host-associated > Fungi > Mycelium > Unclassified | place: USA: North Carolina, Jones...
CGCAGAAAGGTGATGAATTTAAAATTAGATCACCAATCTAAAGGTGATGGAATATAGAGTCAATCACCTTTCTATTTTATCTGTGCATTACCTAATTTTTGTATCACCTTTATCTATGCACCACCTAATTTTCGTATCACCTCACCTAATTTCCGTATCACCTTTTGCATTTTTTTTACTTAATTATCAGTAAATTAGAAACCATAGAATAAAGAAAGAATAGAAAAGATAAAAAAGAATAGATCCCAGCCCTGTGGATAAATCCACTTAATTAGCCGGTTTGAATAGACATAAAAGGATGTCGCAAACGCTGTTTGCTCCTTTGTATGAAAAACCTAAAACCCTATAAGTAGCTCCCTCGCATCTGCTCGGGCAAACTGCTGAATCGTCCTTTTGTCTTCGACCGTTAAGCTCTTTTATTGTTGTTAAGTACGCCAACTACAGTTCGCTTCGCTCACGGCTTAGCAAAATGAAGGGATAAAATCGCCTCTGTGCGACTGTTTTGCCCTTGATAGGGGTATTTATCGAAAGAAGACAGAAAAGCTCTGAGAATGGCATACAGTGCGCCTGAGGCGGTTTTTTTTTGCTAGACCGGGTCTTGACCTTTTTTCTTAGTCTCACTTTGAGCAATAAGGCTATCACCTAGTGCTTTATATTTCGCTCCGCTCCCATCAATTGCTGGGTTCGAGTCGATGATGACTTTTAGAAAGCCGACTAAGAAACCCGCATCAATCTTAAGCTTCCCTGTTTTCTTATCGACCGCGCCGGCTAACCCAAGTAACCCCGCCGCTTTGTAGAGCTCATGGTCACGCGCTTTACGTGCCGCCTTATCTTCCTTGCTCATCTGCTTTGCGCGTTGTCCTAGCCGTTTGACGTGGCGTTCGTTGGCTTTTTCTAATGCCCAGAGTCGTTCTATCTGAGTTTGGACTGCCGTTAGGTCTGTCTCACCATCGTCAAGCCGATGTCCGCGAATACCATGTGCTTGCACCAGGGTTAGCAGCAGGTATTGCTCCGGAGTCCGTTGCGTGAGTCCTCTGAGGTAATCGTAACGCGTTTTACGCCACGTATCTTCTCGTACCGTGTCGCTGTTATCGCCCTCAAGATGTGACATAGAACCCCCGCGCATTCATGACCTGTTGTCGACAAAGACTACCATACTCGCTGACGAGGGTGTATCCTTCATTTTATGAAGGCGCGCTTAGTTGTTTCTCTGCGTTGCAGTCGAAACGCGCGGTGTGACAGGTCACACAAGGCAGATAGAACAAGGTGGCAAGATGGCGATTGCACGACTGAGTATGAAGGCCGGAATGAAAGGACGTGGCGCTGACCATGCGGCCTATATTGCTCGTGAAGGTCGTTTTGCCAATCGCCTTGAACAAGGGGAAAAACTCGAGGCCACCGAGTCCGGGAATATGCCCGCCTGGGCGGCCGGCAACCCGCAAGACTTTTGGTTAGCCGCTGATGCTTATGAGCGTAAGAACGGCACCGCTTATCGTGAAATGGAAATCGCCCTGCCGCGTGAACTGTCACCTGAGCAGCGCAAAGAGTTGGTGAGTGACTGGGTCAGCCAGGAGTTAGGCACGACACACGCCTATCAATGGGCGGTCCATGTTCCGAGGGCGGCCGATGGCGGCGAACAGCCACATGCGCACATCATGTTTTCCGAGCGCCGGTGTGACAGTGTCGCCCGTGACCCAGATCAGTATTTTAAGCGCTACAACAGCAACGCACCTGAAAAAGGTGGGGCGAAAAAAGGCTATGGCGAGTTTGCTGGCCAAACGCGCACAGCGGTCGAACGCCGGCAAGAGCTTGTCGACTTACGCGAACGTTGGGCGGTGATGTGTAACGCTCACCTGGAAAAGGCTGAGCAACCGGCGCGTATTGATATGCGCAGTTATGCAGACCAAGGGGTTGATAGCGTTCCCGAGCGGAAAATGTTACCCAGTGAATGGCGTGATAGTCAGTTGCGTCAAGATATCGTGATGGCGCGTAGCGATAAATACGATATCGAAAAAGGGCGAGAAGAGGCCGCTAAAGCGTTACGAGAGCACGACATGAACATCGAAGCGCTTGGTAATTTTTATAAAAAAGAGCATGGCTATTTATTTGAGTACCTTAGTGACCCGACAGACTGTAGTCGCACACTCGCGAACATCGCGCGGAATCATTACATGGACCGTCAAGTTGAGCAGTCAACACGGGTCACTGGCGCGACACAGCAGCTCTCATTGGCAGAGAAGGCTTATTACACCGCACAAGAAGATGTTGAGCGAGTCAAAAAGATAGGTCGTAAGACGCAAGTAGCGCTTAACACCTGGCGTGACACCCATAAAGTGAAAACGTGGTTACATGATAAAGGTGTTAATCAAGATTCCGAGTTGCTTGATTTAGAGAGCCGGCTGCAGATACTACACAAAGAATACCAAGCTCGTCAGGCTGAGCTAACCTTGACAGAAGAGGCATACAAGGCAGCTCAAAACAACGCCCGCGAGACAAAATACGCTGTCGCCCTTGAGGCAGAAACAAAGTTTGATAATCGTTATTATCACTCCGCGATAAAGGTTGGGCGCAGCTTGAAAATCCAGGCGAATAATCGAATTATCGAAGAACAGCGTAAAATGGATGAGGCTAATAACGCCCAATATCATGCTTATAAAGAACGCCAATCTCAGAGCCGGCAGTTTGGTCGACCGGGCATCGATTCCTCTACAGCGAGCAAGAAGAGCGAACAACACGCTCCGCCACGGCCAAGGAGCCGCGGGATGGGGATGTAAAAACTGAAAAAACTGCAATTTACATTTTAATGAATGTTTTCCTTCATGTTTTTATTAATGGGGAAATATAATCAGTTTTTAGAAAAAAACATTTTTATTACTATCAATAAAAGTAAAAGAGATGTGTTAATTAATAAGATGCTATCTATCCTCCCACCTTGTATTGCTACACCTATACTAGTTACACCTAAAAAAGTTATAAGCGATCTGGGTACTCTAAATGCGGCCATTGTCTGGCCATATGAATTATTATCGCTAATTGACCTGACTAAACCTGATATAAATATAGACCACCATACACCTATTAACCCTATTGTTATGGACAATAAAGGTAAGAATAATGGTTTGCTTCCATAACCAATAAAATATGCGACAGAAAAAATGAAAAATGAAAATAAGAATAAAGATAGCAAGAAGTTGTATTTGAAGGAATTGTTTTTCTTGCTAAGAATAAAAGGATATAATGAAGATGCGATACTATCTAGCGCTCCAGATATAGCGCCCATGAGGAAAACTATTGAATATGGTGTTGTATTTAAAGAGAAGGCTACAACATCAAAGTTAGTGTTGAATGAAGTCTCTGCAAATGCCAGTGTACACATTGATAATGATAGAAACCAATTTTTTTGTATTAGCTTGAATGTTTCCTTGTATATTCCAGTGTTTTTTTTATGTGGAGTGTCTGCGCTCGGATGTGCTTCTTTTTTGATATCTACAATTGAAACAACCAAAGAGGATGATAACAAGTAACATATCGATGATATCCAAAAAAAAGTAGTTGTATGTAAAATGTTGTAATATATAGAAAGAAATACACCGGCAATAAAAACAACAAATCCAGTTATTCTAGATGATATAGCTATGCATTTTTCGTAATTATCATTTAGTATGGGTAAAATATATTGATTTATAATTATAACTGATAGATTCATCGATAATGAAAATGATATAACAAGAATTGGCGTTATTATTATCGAGAAGTTATTCATTACGCCAAATAATAAAACACTACTCCCACATAAAAACTGGGAGATCATCAAAATTATGTATTTATAGTGACTTCTGTCAATTATCCTACCAGCGATAGGACCCCAAAAAAGGCTAGTTAATGCAGTGCTTCCAATAAGCATAGATATTATTACTGGGTTTGTGTTTATTTTTATTAGGAATAGAGAAAAATACCCGGCGTAAATGCTGAATCCAAAGGTTGTTAAGGATATGAATGTGTAAATCTGTAAATTTTTATTTTTCATCATAATTTCATTTCCCTTCTGAATTTTTATTTTTATTGGTTTTTTTTACACTAAATGGTAAGTCATCCCTAATTAAAGAAAGAATAATATTTTCCTTGTGTTGTTGTGATAGGTTTTTTTTGAATCTTAATATTAAGTTATCTTTTTGTAAGAGTTTTTCTTCGAAAAGATAGTTTGATGTTTCTTTTGAAATTAAAATCTCGGATTCATCATTTTTTATAACTATGTCTTGATTTTCTTTTAGATTGGTTGTTTTTCTAGGTATAGATATATATATTTCACTGTCATTTAATGTATTTTTTATTGTATTGATAATAGTTAAATTATTTTCTTTTAATGATTCGTAATGTAAAGTGTCTTCTTTGGGGAAATGTTTGTAGGATAGATTATCCGTTTTTACTCCTATGGTTAAATGTATTGAATCTGATTCTGAAGTCGTAATTGGATTATGATAAGTTCCTTTTTTGATGTATAAAATGTCACCAGGTGATAAAAGAATATCTCTGTTTTCAATTATCCATTTCTTACTTCCTGAAAGCTGTAATATGATTACATCATGATTATCCTTATGAGCCCCTGACCCAATGCTTCCCGGTGGGGACCAATATAAATTAAAATGAGTTAGTTTGCTTTCGATATTTATAAAATAATCAAACAGTAAGTAAAGTGACTCATGTTTTTTTTCTAAATGGTTAAATACAATTGTCTTGCCTCTGAACAGTATAATAGATATTAGATAGGCATTGCTTGAGAATTTATTTAAATAACCGCTATCAATGAATGAAACATCCCCATCCTTTAATATTTTTATATCTCCACTTTCTTTTATATTAAACATAACCATTGATATGTGAGCTAGTAATTCATTTGTAAGTGAAATGTCATTCCCATGATAATAATGGCTATAATTAAAAGCTGAGTCATTAGATATGATTGCTTTTATCTTTTTGAATGGGAAGTTAATCATATTAGCACGCCTGCTTTAATCATTTCTTCTATATAATAACTTGCAGCATCTTTTTTTTCTTGTGCATCTTTTTTGTAATTATAATCGGTACTGCTGATTATATCTAATAACTTGAATACTGGTTCTCTAAACTCATTTTTAATAAGTATCTCTCTGCCCCTTAAGTATATGGTCGTGTATTTTTCATCTTTATCACCAATGCTTATTCCTCCCAAAAACCTATAATTTTTATTATTAGGTTCTCTTATTGGAGATGTGTACTTAAAAAAATGATTGCTAGCTAATTTTTTCAGTATTCTATTTACACCATCATTGGAAATTTGAGTCAGTTCTTTATATCTTATTTCTGGTGGTAATAACTTCAAGGAATACTCGCCTAAGGATTTTTCATGATTCATAAATAAAGGCATCGGGCTATCATCATAGTCGATCTTTTCTAATTCCTCTTTTAAGAAAAGGTCAATAAGTTCTGATCTTTTCTTTTCATAAGGAGCCACGCCAAGAGTTACTGAAAATTCTGGGTTTTCAAGGACATGATACCAATTTTGAGGTATGAATAAGATGTCACCTGGAGATAGCGTTATAGCGTGGGCATAGGATAATGTATCAGCTAAATTAAAGCTATTTGACGTAATTACAGGCTCGATATCACATAAGGATGGGTCCCATAGCCAAGCTTTTTTTACTCCAGGACCTAGATGATACAAGAAGGTATGTTCTTTATCTTTATGTATACCAAAAGGGGTTATTTCATATTTGCCTATAAAAGTATATACGTCTATTCCGTTACTTGGTATACCAAATGTGTTTATCCATTCTTTGTTGAAGTTTATATTTATAAATTCTGCTAAGTAATCGGACCAGCCATTAATTCCATTTATAACTGCACAATATGAATCCGCCCCAGTTATTCTTTTTAACCAAAAATCTAACCGCTCTTTTTTTTCTGGTGGAGAGTTAGAAATCATATATCCCAAATCATCCCTTGTTCCATTATTTATAAAAACTCTGGAGTTGAATAATGATTTTGATATTGATGTTCTATTCCTTATAAGATGATCAATCTCGTAGAGTAATTTTTCGTGATTTTTTACTATATTTTTTTGGTAAAAATATTTATTTATATTTAAATGATCAAAATCCCCGCGTAGCATATTGAATTTCATGTTATTCACCTTTTTAGTTTATTATTTCCTGAACTATATCTTCTAAGATTTTTAACTCTTTGTTAAATGGTTTTCCTGTTTTATCGAAACCACATGTAAATTCCATTATATCCGCGCCAATTATATTGCAATCTATATTTTTTATGGTTTTTATAAATGATAAAACGTCTTTTTTATTCATCCCTCCATCTAAAGGTGTCGTTACATGTGGAAATGCTTTTGGATCTAAAGAGTCAGCATCGAATGTTATATAAATATTTTTACCTTTTATTTTTTTTGATATCTCTGCTTCATACTTTTCTGAATAACTTCCCGGTATTTGTATTATATTATTATCGATTATGTATGATTCTTCATAATTAATTGTTCTTTCTCTTACCCCTATTTGTATTGCTCCTGATATTGATTTTTCATCTATTAGTTTCGACACGAAATTTGCATGATACAAAAAATTATTTTTTTTATCTTTATTGGTGTCTATGTCTGAGTGTGCATCAAATTGAATTAGTATTATGTCAGAATACTTTTTGGATGCCTCTTTTAATGTAAAGTATGTTAGTGAATGATCACCACCAATCATAATAAATTTATTATCGTTAGTGGTGATTCGATTAACTATGTGCATTACCTTGTCACCAAATCGATATATATTATCTATAGTTGAATAGGATATATCCCCTATATCGATCATTTTATGATTAGAAGAACCTATTTTTCTAAAAACATAAGGGCCGCTTGATGGGGACCTTGGTGGGTCATTTGCGAAATCAACAGGGGCACCAAAAAAACACCATTTACTAGATTTTATATCAGGGATAGGTTTTGTATCGATATTTATTCTTAGCGGTCTTGTTATTACCCCATACTGTAATATTTCATTTTCATTCTCGCTTAATAATATATCATTAAAATTTAGTTTTTTTATAAATGTTATTAATTCAACGAGATTTGAGTTTAATATTTGCTGTAAGTTTATTTTGTTGTCAACAATATACTGTATCATTTTAAATGACTTTTTTTTAATGGTTATCCTTACCATTCTCTCATCTAGTGTTATCACCACTTCATTTTCATTGATTGCAATTACAGCATTGTCATTAAAAGTTAATGGTTGGTTTTCCATTTGTATTTCATCATTAATAAAATTAATTGTTTTTTTCTACTAAATTGTTGATTGGTTGTCAATAACGTTAGCTCCAACGATGTTATGTTTTTTTTGGATTTATATATAAGTTTTTCATACTTTACATTAAAAATCACATGAGAGTTAATGATCGAGCGGGGGTTTTTCTTCGCTGTGTTACCAATTTAATCAATTAATGGAGATTAATATATGTCCCTGAATAAATACGGTGAGTCACAGAAAGAATCAATGGATAGCGTTACTCTTGAACTGTCTGCATTTAGCCATGATGATGTAGTTGTTGAAATTCAATCTAAAAACAATTCACAGATTGGTATCGGTGGCGGTGGGCCCGGGGTTGGTGGTAGAGATCGTAATGACACCAGTCATTAACCAATAAATAAAAGCAGAAGAATAATATTCTTCTGCTTTTATTAGAAGTAATTATTGGACTATGTTGAAAAAAAGTAATTTACATATATCGTAATAATACGTTTATTAATTCAAAAATAAGGCCTGACGCTATGCATACAATTACGTATTTTTGAGTGATATATATTATTCTATCGGCTTTTTTTTGATAGTAGTGACATAGTAAAGAACTCCTCAGCCTAGTCTGAAGGTGAGCGCAGAAAATAAAAACTCCATAGCAAATCTCTTTGAAACCTAGCCTATTTAACATAAGGGTCGTTATCGGTATCGAGGCTGTATAGGCTACCGACCAAACCGGTCAGTAAAGCGCTGGTTGCTGACTCTGCGGCTCATTTTGCTATTGCAGTTAGGACACAAATTCTGTTTTTTGCCTTCAATAGTCCAAGTGTAATATTTCTTCTTAAAGCTAGTGCCACAAACATCGCAGCTGCTTGGTTTAAAAATTGCACCAAGGATAACAAGCAAAACAAAACCACCAATAATCCATTCCATAAATATCCCTCTTAGATGAAAAAAGCGCGCAATATAGCGGAATTCAGTCGTAGACTTCACGTCGATGGCCGATGGTGGCCGCAAGGATAACCAGCTCGTTATCCCGAATTTCACACAGGATGCGATAATCCCCGACACGATAACGCCAGAACTCCCCCAACTCACCTTTGAGTGGCTTACCTGACTGCCGGGGATCGGCGGCAACAGCAATGCGTAGATCCATAAAATCCACAATCCGTCGCGCGATCTTTTTGTCCATCTTACGTAACGATTTGAGTGCCCGGTCTGAATAGTTAATCGTCCAGACCAAGTGACTTCCTCACGTCCTCAGACGAATGCACAGCCTCATCACCACGGTAAACCCGCGCAATTGTTTCTGCTGAAAGATAGTAATCTTCCAAGTCTTCCAGATGCGTCAGAATCGCCTCCCGGGCGTAGAACGTCTTTGTTCTGCCGGTTTGTTTTGCCAGAGAGTCCAAACGGGACTCAATATCATCAGATAACCGAATAGCCAGCATACATACCTCTTGAATACACATTTGCTATACATGTATATCAATTATACGACAGCCAATCTAAAAGACCAGAAAATCATCGTTTGGTGGTTGAAAAGCAGGTATCAAAACCATATTTAAATTATGCGTATCATTGCCAATCTATTATTTTGGAAAGGAAAACTAAATGGCTGTATACACCTCTGAGACAAAGCAATTCTTAGACAGCGTTTCACACGATAAAACTTGGTGGACATCACGATATAACCCGTCTGACACTGTACCAGTGTCAGGGATCTATCGTTGTACTGTTTGCGGAAAAGAGATAACCAGCAATAAAAACGACCCGTTTCCACCGCAAAACCACCATCAACACAGCCAAAGTCAGGCAATCGAGTGGCAATTAATTGTCAGGACAGACACCACCGGGGATGGCTGTGGTTCTAAATAATATTAAAGCCTTCCGGGGCTTTTTTATATCTATCGTTGAACATAACACCTGTTGCGAATAGCCAGCGCTGCACTAGATGAAAGAGAGACCGCTCACTGATCCGGTATTTCCAACCCACTATCTTAGTTATCCAAGTTTTCTGTGGATAGTTCTATGCATAAATGAGTATTGATTAGTTCTTACCCAATAATACATAGGTTTTGAATGTTTGGTTATTATTTACTCATTCTGTATTTTGGGCATTGTTTTTAAATATCTATGTGAAACTACCCATCAGTCACTTGGGTGCATAACGATTCACAGGCTCAGGATTTGCCTAAGCGATTTTAAGGCGTTTTGAGGGGGTAAGGCGTTGGATTTTATGGATTACGCCCCAGAATAGTTTTTAGAGCGTTTGAGCGGTGCGCGTAATAGAACTCCTTATGTTAAATAGTATTGTGGCTTTCTAATATTCAATGAAATTTTTGGGAGGGGCTATGTCCAACGATAACTACCTAGCTGAATCAAAAAATCTATGTAATGAAATTGGTGGGGCTGTTCTTGAGGTTCTAGGTCAAAAGCGTGACTTCACCGTACAGTCACTAATCGATGTTCTTCAGGAAGCTGAAAATGACAATCATAGTTACGGTGAAGAACGTGAAAAAGCTATGGAGATGGCTATAAAGTTGCTTCAAAAGCTAGCTTAATGGAGTTCCCCTTAGAGCGGTTATGGTAAATTTTCTCAAAACCAGCCCCATTTAACATAATCGATGTTACGCGCATGACGACTCTTCTGTCATGTGCGTAAGAAGGCTTTATGGTAATTACTCCAAACTGTTTATGAAGATAACTATAATGTAAAGCCCTAGTCCATACATTAGGTGTGTAAGTATACCTAGTATTCGAGCTAACCACGGGCGTGGTGTACGGGATGCTGCAAAACCGAAACCAAATGCTGGCTGCATAATTATGAATGGAGCAGATAAAGTTAACAAACCTACCAATATAGCTGTGATGAGTGATGGTTCACAGAACCAATTTAGTCCTTGTAACAAAAGAGGGATGAATGCAAATAGTACTCCTATCAGGTAATGAAGTACCCAGCCTATAAAAAATTCCTTATCCACTGATGCTGTTGAAAGAATTGTGTTATGGCGAAATTTTCCTCTAAACATCCATAAAAACCAACGCCCAACTAATCCATAGTTCAAAGGTGGTACGTGGATTATGTGTTTTTGGAATAATGACCATAAGTCCATTATGAATGTTGCACTGATACCGGTTATTACAGCCTGAAAAACAATAACTATATCCAATTTTTGGGTCCATTTTTTTGATAAGTGTTAGTCTGAGCAATAGTGTGCAACTTAAAGTTGGGTTTAAGTCAATGAGAGATGAATTGGATATAGGCGAGGTTGCTGCTGTTACCGGCATTCAGGCTTCAACATTACGGTTTTACGAAAAAAAAGGATTAATAATACCTATTGGTCGTAACGGGCTTAGGCGCCAGTATCATCAAAATGTAGTGGATAAACTTAAGCTAATAAAATTAGGGCAAGCAGCTGGATTTACTCTATCTGAAATGGCGGGAATGTTAAATGCAGAACATCGGACAGTCATCGACCGTGATCTTCTTTCTTTGCGCGCTAGAGAGATTGACAGTATGGTCCGTAAATTGCGGTTGTTAAGCAAGGGACTAAAACATGTCCTTCATTGTACAGAGCTTGAGCATAGTCATTGTGAAGAGTTTAGAAAAGTCATTGCAAGAGGGTTGAGAATTATTAAAGAACCATAGTCAGAAAATTTACGAGAAATAAAACCGGCAGAAAATATTTCATATATCAGCCCTATTTAACATAAAGGTGCTTTTGCGCACCGCCGACTCACCACTCACCGCCAAAACCCCCTCAACCGCCCAAAAGTGTCACTTTACCTGGCTAAAACTGGGTCGAAATTATGTTACCCATTTGTTATAAAAAACGGGGTTTTGGTTTGGGCCGCTAAAGCGGCTCAACGGACTATTTTCGCCAGAATTGCCAGGATTTCTTCGTAGTGACAGGTGTGACAGTTTCGGTGACCAAAGGTGTTGCCGGTTCGGACTGAGTTTCCGGTGCTGGCTCTGTTTCTTTAGGTAGTTTTAACTCGATCAGTAACATAGCCTTTTGTAAGCTATCTATATGCGCATCCTTATCCTTTAGTCTCTCTTTGAGTAAAGCTAGCTCTTGTTTAAGAAGTTCCTTCTCTATGTCTGGGGTGTCATTTTTTGTCGTGACATTGCGTGACATTGTCACGTTTTTTAGCGTGTCGTCATCTGTGTCAGTTTTTAAAGAATTACCAAAAACTCTAATTAATTCAGAAGTATCTATACTTTTTTCTGTCGTGTCACTCTGTGACAGGGATAGTTTTCCTGTCGCGACATATCTTTGAATTGTTCTTCTGCTCTTCCCTGTTAGTCTTGCCGCTTCTGTTATCGATACGAGTGACATGATGACCTCAAATGTGTCTGTATTTTGCTAAAATTTTTGTGAGAGTTTGATATTGTTTTGGACTAAGCCATGAAAATGAACCGTTCAACTCGTATTTGCTTTTCATATCAATCAAAAATTTATACTCAAAGCTATTTGGTTGGATTCTAGATTCTTCAATGGACAGGAGTAGTTTCTTTAAATCCTGAATCAGGATTTCTGAATCAGCCCTTGGCTTATCTATGTGAGTATTGTCAGGTATGGCCTCTTGAAACTCTTTTGTGAAGTCGACTTTCTTATCCAATTCACATTGAAAAATGAGAGTATCAGCAGGTCTTCCTCTCTTACCAATGTCTAATTTCATATTGCTATAAGAATTCATATCCGTCATTACAGGCTTTAAGACGTCTCTATTCAGGGTTTTGAACTCTTTGTACTTAGTTTCAAGCATTAACATGAATTTGAATTCGTCTATACCAATTTCGATATTTGCTCTATGCGTCTTCCTTTGCGTGAGCTCTTTTAGCAGCCACTCGTAAACTCTCATTGAGTACTTGTTTTCAAAGGATTTAACATGATCCAAATTGTATTTTATGAATCTTTTTAAATGAAAGAGTAAGGGGACTATATAGCGACTGAATACTAGAGTGACACTTTGTTCTGCTCTATTAAATTCTGCGTATTCCGCCCAATTGAAAATCCTCTTTGATACGTCTCCTGTAGGATAAATTAATTCTACAGAGCGTTTGAATAGGTCACTGGTAGCGGCGTTTAATCTTCCCCATGCATTTTCATAGCTTAACTCCATGAAATTAGCATATTCAGAGCATGTGAACTTCACCGTTCTTTGAAATTCAGTAGGTTCTTCGTAGGTAGGATTTAACTTGGCTACACAGAATAAGATGAGCTTAGTTTCATGCTCCGTAAGGTCATATCGACTTACAGCTAGTTCGTTCGCTTTGAATACAACTAATTCAGCCATTGAATAAAACCGCAGAAAGGTGATGAATTTAAAATTAGATCACCAATCTAAAGGTGATGGAATATAGAGTCAATCACCTTTCTATTTTATCTGTGCATTACCTAATTTTTGTATCACCTTTATCTATGCACCA
>Ga0153990_1000108_pt1 | contig 12660 bp, 6 predicted proteins | sample TSNC074MetaG_FD_104739 | JGI IMG/M metagenome (GOLD analysis project Ga0153990, IMG submission 104739) | Attine ant fungus gardens microbial communities from North Carolina, USA - TSNC074 MetaG | ecosystem: Host-associated > Fungi > Mycelium > Unclassified | place: USA: North Carolina, Jones Lake...
ACATGCTACTACCTATTGTTCTACATATGGTAGTGCCTTTGTGTTAGAAATAGTGATAACCTAACCATATGGAGGCTGTCCTTTGTTCTAAGAAAAGAACAGATGACTATCTATGGGTAATTAATAAAGTCTATATGCAAACATTAAGGCCTTCATATCTCCATGGATACTGATCACCTTGAGGTCGTTTTAGGCTCATTCTGAGCGGTATGAAGAGGGCTTCTGATGAGCCTAGAACTGAAGCTTAGATTGTGGCGGTTTCCAAGATATTGGTAATTTAATAAACAGTACCATGGTGGTTACCAGTTGATCTGCCTAATATCTCGGCCAATACTGATCGCTTCGAGGCATGACTAGTATTGATCGAAAGTTCTTTTCAAGGGCTTTTTGTAGCCGTTGAGACTGTGAGAATCGTCGAAGAATTGATGGAGATATGGCTGAATGAAGTTTGTGACACTAAGTTACTACATATAATTTGTATTCTATGCTGCATTTCCACAGAAAATTTGCTAATGGCATAACACCAGGTCCTTGGCTTAAGGGGACTTAATAGTTAGTTAAGGACTGTTAGTGGAGATATGATACCAAACCCAAGTATTATGTTCAAGACCTGACCTTACAACTGGGTAATGTTTAGTAGAATACTTGTATTACTTTTACTTTATAAACTTTGTGCTGAAGATGCACTTGTTACCTATATACATAGAGGATTGGCAGTTACTCTCTAGGAGAATGCTTAGAGTAGGGATCTTCTGTAGCAACTTAGCCTGAGATGACTTAATCACACTCTAAGTCTGAGTTGACAAGAAGAACTCAATAGAGTTCTTGATTTATTATATACTGCTTATACAACTACTACATGGTCTGTGCACTACTTTCCCACACTTGTCATGTGACTCCATTTTTTTCATGTGACCATGACATTGTCATGTGATACTTTCCTATATTCCTTTCTTGTATAGTAAGTCCAAATAAGAAAAAAAAAAAAATATAAATAATAACTTAGCTGTTTTGCCAAGTCATAATATCTACCTCTATTCTTCTTCCCCCTCAATTATAATTAGAGATAGTTGTTCTTTCTTCTGTTCTTCTATCTGGCCTACATATCTTTGTATTCCACTAATGTTGACTACTGGATGTATTTTAATAGTGGCTAGTAGTTCTAATTCTACTATGTTTGCTGATATGATTTTCTTAATTTTGTGAGGCCCTACAAATCTTTCTGTCAACTTTTCTGTCCTCCTTTCAATCACTTGATATTTCAAATCCTTGGTACTGAGCATTACCAAGTCTTCTACTTTATACTCATTAACCTCTGCTCTCTTCCTGTCTACATACTTTATTTCCTCTTAGGCTTTTCCCAATGCCCTTTTTGCTTTTTCCTAAATCTCCCTTATCTTTGTCACAAACTTTTCTGCTCTCTCATACTTCCCTTTCTTTCTCATCTCAAATCCCATTCTAGGATCTTGTCTGTAATTTGCCTTAAAGGGCAATATCTTTGTACTTGAGTGCACTTTGTTATTATATGCAAACTCTGCTGTTCCCAACTAGTCTGGCCACTGTTCTTGTTTGTGATCAATAAACATCCTTAAGTACTGTTCTAATTCCTGGTTAATCCTCTCTATCTAATTATCTGTCTGAGGGTAAAATGCTGTCAACATTTTGCTTTTGATCCCTAACATCCTATTCAACTCTTCTATAAACTATAGTCCCCTATTTGATATAATACTTTCAGATAGACTATGTAACTTCCTGTCATGCTTGTACCCTTATGTGACACCATCATTTCTCTCCCATAATTTCCTTACCCATTCCAAAATTTATTAGTTATTACATAATATTGCTCTGCCATTGTATGGCATCTTCCAAGTAACTTTATAACACTTAGTTATTAGGCAATTACTCTGTTATATGTCCTTAGTCTAGTTCTCCAATAAGCAACCCTAGTCAACTATCCAATTGTGCCCCTTGTTGAATTTGTCAGGCTTAACAGTAGAACTAGACTACATATTGGACCCATGTCCAACCTTCTAAGGAACTCCTCTCTTCTAGATCCCAGAACTGACTGCTGAATCCACTGTGATGGCTTGTGTTTTAGACCCTCTCATGAACTGTCCTCTACCCCAGTAGAATGTCCTTTCATAGCTACCCAAGCACAAAATCAACTTTGAGCCTCACAAGAACCCTTGGGTATTAGGTTAGACCATGAAGATCTTAGAGTTCACCCTAGGTAGATGTTCAGGAAGAACTTAATAGAGTTCTCTATTGTATTCTGTTATGACTTAGCAAAATGACCAAGTTATTATTTATATTTTCTTTTCTTTTTTCTTTACTACACAGGAAGGAGTGTAGAAAAGTGTCACATCACAAGTGTCACATAGTCACAGTCACATGATAAGAAAGTCACATGGTTATGTTACATGACAAGTTACATAATGGGTGTGGGAAAGTAGTGCACAGACCATATAGTAATTGTATAAGTAGTATACAGAAAATAACAAGAACTCTATTGAGTTCTTCTTGTTAACTCAGATAAGGAGTGAGACTAAGTTATCTCAACTAAGTCTTTACATATTTTACACACTACTTATACTATTCTTATATGGTCTGTACATTAAAGTCTTGCGATCATATGTTCTTCTGGAATATTCTATAACTACCTGACCTAATCATATAATATGGTTTACTTAAGGTTCCTGTGCTATATATAGCTTTATCCCATTATATGCCTTGAGATTGTGAATCAATTGTTTAAAAGCATAGAAAGTTATTTTCTTTTTGGAGCTCTCATAACATTGGGGGAAATTGTAAGGGTGACTGGGGCACAAGACTCTAGGAGAATCCTCAGTAATATTACAGATTGTGGTTATGATACAACTCACCTCCAGGAGAATCCTCAGAGATTAGGATGAGGCTCCTAGAGGGATCCTTTACATTATATACATCCCTTAGTGTCAGGGTTAGCAGGATTGGAGCTAAACTAGTGTGTTTAAGTATCACTAGTAAACAGGCTAAGGTAGCTCCGGAGTGTTGTCAAGCCATTCAGGGGTGGAAATGGAGGTGTCCCCTTACAGAAATTGGGGAGAAAACCCTATTAGCAGGAGTAGTTGAACCTGAAATAGTTCTAGCCCCATCTTTGGAACCTGATCTGTCATCAAATTAGGGACCACTGTGAGGGAATCACTCAGAGGTAATATCCTTAAAGCTAAGCAAGGGTTTTAGAAGCTAGGTTGATATTCAAGCAAAGGTATATCTACCCTTATAGGCTACTATATATACTACAGCAGATGGTCTGTGCACAGTCACCTGAACATGACCCATAATACCACTTAGTCCTATTTTAGTTAAACAGGCATCGCCAAGGGGACACAAGACAAGAGGAATATAGAAAGAGTGAGAACACAACTTACAAGATAATATAGCCCATAGATAGGAGCCTACCTAGTGACCTAAGCGTAACCCTAGGATATCCCCTTACAACTACCTATAGATTAGGAAAACCTAGATCTACACTCTTTGTTAATGGTCCTAACTCAACAACCCAAACTATACTATTAGAAGAAACACAAAGGTATTCATAAGCCAGATACTTTTAGTAAGGGAATAGCTGATAATCTCCAAGCATTCATCTTTCAGTGTTAAATCTTGTAAGAAAGCTAAACTCCAAGCCAGAATGAAGCCAACTACTCTTTGTTCAGCAATTGACAAAGAGAACTCGATAGAGTTCCTATTAGATTTCTTACACTACTTATACAACTACTACATGGTCTGTGCACTATCTTCTCACAGTCATTATGTGACTAGTCATGTGACGCCATGTGATGTGACCCTGTGACATCCTATCATATGACCATGATTTATGACACTTGTGATGTGACACTTTCCCACACTCCTTTCTGTGTAGTAAGTCCAAAAGAAAAAGAAAAGAAAAGAAAATATAAATAATGACTTAGCCATTTTGCCAAGTCATGACAAATCTACTTCAGGGCTTATAAGGACAAATTTGTTGCAGACTCAGAGAAAATATACTTTGTAATTTCCTACCTCAGAGGTATAGCTCTTGATTACTTTGACTACATCAACAAACCTGATTGTAAGGGAATATTCTAGGGTTGTACTTAGTAGGCTCCTATCTATAGGCTATATTATCTTGTGAGTCATGTTCCCATTCTCTCTGAATTCCTCTTGTCTTGTATTGTCTTGACAATGCCTATTTAACTAAAATAGGACTAGTGGTATTATGAGTCATGTTCATGTGACTACACACAGACTATCTACTGTAGTATATATAGTAGCTTGCATAGATAGATATATCTTTGCTTGAATATTACCTTAGCTTCCAGAACTCTTGCTTAGCTTTAAGAATATTGCCTCTGAGTGATTCCCTTACACTAATCTCTCACAGTCCCTTGACTTCCTGGAAGACTGGTCAGTGTTCATACAAAAACTGTCTAATATCTTTGGTTTCTACTCTCCAGAAAATAAAAACAAGGATGCAATTGTTGTAATCCCCTTTCTGGCTGATAAGAAAGCAGTGAACTATTTCATTCACTTTGCAAAGTACCAAAACTGAATTAGATAGAATGATCATTCCCTTCAAAAGGTGGTAAAGGATGCCTTACCTTCCAGAATAAGTGACAAGTTTCATTTTAGTAAAGAGGATCTGTTCACTTTTGAGGGCCTAGAAAGGGTGGTTATGAGGATTGATAGCAACTACTAGAGGTGTGTCCAGGAGGGAAAGAACTGTCTCTGACTCACCAGATCCCTCTAGGACCTCTCCATGAGAAGCATTAGGTCTGACCCACCTAAACTGTCAATCACTGATAGAAACTTACCCCTCAAATATTTAGCAAGAGACAGACCTAGACTACTACCTCCTACTATCCCTACTCCTATACAGTCATCGTCTTCTCTGGTACCATTCTTGGGACCAGACAGTTGATTAACTCCTGCCAAATGCCAATGTTGCCTGGACTTAGGCCTCTACATGTGCTGTGGACAGTCAGGTTATCTAGCTAGGAACTGTCCCAAACAAGTTGCTAGGAACTTGCCTACTGCAGAAGCCCATGGGGCCTTAATTAACTTCTCTCCACTTCCAGAGTTATCAAAGAATAAGACAGCAGTTCTTTCAGCTCCTGGGAGAACGACTGTTTCTTTGAGCTTTGGAAACCCATACTGAAACTGAGCGCTACTAAGACTGGATTTGCAAAAGCTTTACATATTGTCTTGTGTTTGTCTGGCATTTTTGGGGTCTTTAGAGGCTTGGTAGACTTAGGCTTGTTTAATTGCTTCATAAGTTCCATGTTTGTTCTGGCTCATGATCTAAAAACCCAACCTATTTTTCCTTTGTTCTTGTTCTTGATAGATGGTACTATAAATAATTTTGTATCTTTCATTAACTTACCAATCAAGTTTAACTGTGGTTCATTGTGCTTATGGGAATTCTTTGTGATGATCCTGGATAACTTCTGTAAGGTTGTACTAGACCTTGATTGTCATGACTTGACAAAATAGCTAAGTCATTATTTATTTTTCTTTTTCTTTTTCTTTTCTTTTGGACTTATTAAGAAGTGTGGGAAAGTATTATGTCACAAGTGTCACATAGCCACAGTCACATTATGGGATGTCACAGTGTCACATTGATGGGGATCAAAGGGAATTGATCATAATACAAAGGTAACAACAAATGAAAGTAAAGAAATCTCCAAGATGTTTCACAATTGTGCACTAAACAAGTAGGTACTAGGGAGATAATCAAATAACAAAGAGAGCTTGAACAAGGGGGGATGAAGGGGGAAAACTTGAATAACCAAAAGAAAATATAATAGTGTTTTTAAGAATCCACTTGAGGTCAATCTCACTGTAATTGGATCTCTAAGATGCACATTCATCTTGTACCATAACACTGTTGCCCTTACCTAGTCTAGTAGTCTGGCTTGCTATCAATACAGCAGATCTACCTAGAACTCCCATGCCATTGAAAGGGGCAAAAGAGGTTTTAACTGTGACAAGCAAGTAGAAAGGCCGGTGACAGTTCTCAATTGTGTGCTAAAGAGTTCATGGGAAGAAGGAGGAAGTAGGGGTATCAGAAAGAAATTAAAATATAAAGTGTAGCTTATCTGTAATATAAAAATAGATGAAATGATGGTGAGTTCAATCTAGATCCTCCTTGCATGGTGTCCCTAAGATGTTTACCTTTACACACTATAACAAACTCACTAGTAGAATAGTCAGTAAACCACTCATGGGCCTTACCACACTCAATTAAGCCCTTATCTGTACCCCCACACCAAACCTTATGGATGTGATACAATCTGAGTTGATGATTTTCAGGTCTACTACTTCATAGAAGGTTGCCCGAGTGACTGCTGCATCTTGTCTTAAGAAAGAATAGGGTATAGGGTAGGAAACATTCACCAACTCAACCTTTTACCAAGATTACCCCTTATACACTCAAGAGAATTGCATTTACAACCTCAAGAGCTTCTGAGATGAAGGCAACAGCCAAGAAGGCTCCCCCTATTAATCTCCACTCTGAGAAATATATTAGAATATTACAAATATTAGAAACTCAATTAAAAAGAAATAGAAAAGAAAATCCTTTATTCTACCACTCTCTCTCATGTCTCTTCTCTATAACACCACCATGCAGCCATGACAGCTATCACCTCCCTGTCCTCCATACCTCCAGACATGACCATGTAATCCTGCTCCACCTCTATACTTTACTTCTGCCTATTGTTCTCCGATCCCCAAACTGGCTTTCTTCTACTCCAAATACAGTCTAGAAACACATGACAGTGTGTCCAAGCATCAGTGATACGATCGTTGTCTGGCAGCATGTCTGTTTCCTGACTAAGTCCAGCAGTGATGGGATTACTAGTCACTAATAGACTTTTGATCTGTTATCTTGGTGTCATATTAGTCTAAGTCTGAAACTATCTCACATTCCAAAGATATTCTTGAGCCTCTGATTTCTAGAGCTTCAACATTGATAGTCTATATCTGAGAAACCTGATGCTAGCTCATTAGTCTTGCCTCCTGAGGTATATGCTATTCTAGCATGTAACAGCTTGGCAACTGCCTAATAAAAGTACCCAATCTTGGGTCTAGATTATGTCTGGGGCTTGTAGGAGGTCTTTAGAGTGGGTTCCAGTAGTGAAATCCAGGGGTATAAAGTATATCCCATGCTACATTTCTATAGAAAATTCTCTAATGGCATAATACTGTTATGTAGGCTCTTCTTCAGCTAAGCATACAAATGGAAGCCTACTCCAAAAACACATAGTGAGTGGTTAACTCCTAGTATAAGCGAATGCCCAAGTCCATTGGGGCTCGAATTCCCATCAAGGCAGGGGTTTTGGTGGTTTTTAGAAAGTAAAGAAGTAAACTCAGAAAATAGAGACTTAATCACTCAGATAGCCATTAAGCTCTAGAGCAACAGAAAGAAATGATGATGGGGGTGTGATGCTTGAGTTTCCTTCTGTGCCATAGAGTATTTTATTAAGATTACAAAACAATGAGACAACAAAGAAAGTGAGACAAAGAAAACCTCCAAATTCCCAAACATAGTAAGACTAATATGATGAGGCAGTACCTCTTCTTAACACTTTGTGACCACTCTCTGCTCTTCTAATCCTACTCTGGGAGTTCTCCTTTGCATGATAGACAGGTCTCAAGCCTCTTGCTGGGCTATAGAGAGAGGCAGCAGTGTTATGCCAAACAGTCATTTAGGCAAAATAAGTGACTATTTTTACATTAATAACAAGAATAACCAGCTCAAGAATTGAGTTCAGCCCTCTAGTAATATTCCCTAGATGCCCAGTCATGGACTCAAGCACCTTGCTTAAGTAGTAGAGTAGTGGCTATGACCACTGCTACAAAGACCTCATAGACACTTGCCCAGGCACCTTGTATTGGATTTATAATGGGTTTTCCTTCTAGAGTGACATCATACCTCAGTGGTCAGCAGTGCTATATTCAGGAAAGTTACCATCAGATCCAAGCCATTATCACAGATAGCTAATTATAGCAATATCAAGAAGGCTGAGTCGACATAAAGTCACATCACAATCACAATAGAAGGAAACTAGGACTTGGACAAGCAAAAGAATATAGAAGAATATAGTGAGAAGAGTAAGGAAGTTGGGAAGAAAGATAGAAGAGAGGTTTGATAAAGACAATGGGCTCGAGAGCAAGATGACTTAAGACTGTAGCCTCTCTCTACAGCCCAGCAAGAGGCTTGAGAACTATCTATCATGTGAAGGAGGCTTCCCAGAGTAGGGTTAAAAGAGCAGGAAGTGGTTACCAAGTGTTCAGGAGAGGTGCTGTTTTATTATATCAGCCTTACTATATTTGGGAATTTGGAGGTTTTCTTTGTCTCACTTTCTTTGTTGTCCCACTGCTTTGTAATCCTAATAAAATACTCTAGGGCACAGAAGGGAAATCAAGTATCATACCCCAATCATCATCCCTTTCTGTTGCTCTAGAGCTTAACAGCTATTTAAGTGATTAAGTCTCTATTTTCTGAGTTTCTACTTTACTTTCTAAAAACTACCAAAACCTCTTTCTCAAATAGGAATTCAAGCCCCAACAGACTTGGGTGTTTGCTTATGCTAGGAGCTAACTACTCGCTATGTGTTTTTGGAATAGGCTTCCAGTTGTATGGTCAGCTGAAGAAGAGCCTACACAATGGCATAGGAGTTCTAGATAGATCTGCTATATCGATAGCAAGCCAGACTACTAGACTAGGTAAGGGCAGTAGTGTCACAACACAAGATAAACACATGTCTTAGGGATCCTATTATGGTGAGATCGACCTCGAGTGGATTCATAAAAAGCTTTATTACAATTCCTTTCAGTTATTTGAGTTTTTCCCCTCCATTTTCTCTTTTTCAAGCTCTCTTTGCTTATTTAATCATCTTCCCAGTGCCTACTTGTTTAGTGCACAATTGTAAAACATCTTGGAGATTCCATTTCATTCATTTGTTATCACTTTTGTATTGTGATCAATTCTCTTTGATCTCCATTAACATCAGAAGATTCCAAATAGATATTGGACTCTTGCTATGAACAGGACTCTTCAGAGAAATCTCAGACTATTTTCTCTCTATCTTTAGACTTGTACTAAATGGGACAACATCAGACTTACCTATTTATAGACTTTGACTCAACTTGTCACTCTCTTAGCTTCTGTCACTGGACTGTCACTTAACTAGTCACTCTTAGTTACAAGTAGTGTTACCATATTGTAATGTAGTCACAATACCTAGTACTACAGACCAGAAAGAGAAGAGAATGGCAAGTTCTCTTTTTCTGTATTTCTCCTTGTAATCTCTACTCTGAGGGATTGGTACTCTTTCCTGTCTTTGGACAACCTTGAAGGGTACTACTCAAAGTCTTATTGACATCTATCCTCTCTAATATAACTTCACTGAAAACCTTAACTGGACACTCTAATGAGGAGTGTGAAGATATCAAGTGTTAGATATAAGCTTTAAGTTGAAACATATATTCAACTATGAGGTCTAAAGTCTTAACAACAAGTACATTTTCCATCACAACAGGGTAGAGTTCCTAGGTTTCATACTAGGTCCCTAGGGAGTGCAAATGGACAGCAGCAAGGTCTCAGTCATCCAGGAATGGCCCACACCCCAATGCTTGAAGGATGGCCAAGCATTCCTTGGTGTTATGCTGCTAGCAAATTTTCTGCAGAAATGTAGTATAGGATACACATTATACCCCTGGATTTCAATATTGGAACCCACTCTAAAGACCTCCTACAAGCCCCAGACATAATCTAGACCCAAAATTGGATGCTTCTATTAGGTAGTTGCTAAGCTGCCACATGCTAGAATAGCATATACCTCAGAAGGCAAGACGTCAGGTTTCTCAGATACAGACTATCAATATTGAACTCTAGAACTCAGAGGCTCAAGGATATCTTTGGAATGCAAGATAATTTCAATCTAGAGCAGACTTAGACTAATATGACACCAAGACAACAGATCAAAAGTCTATCAGTGACTAGTGATCCCATCACTGCTAGACTCAGTCAAGAAGCAGATGTGCTATATCACTGACACTCATACACATTGTCATGTGTTTCTAGATCATATTCAGAGTAGAAGAAAGCCAGTTCAGGGATTGGAGATTGTTAGACAGGAGTGAAGTATAGAGGTGGAGCAGGATTACATGGTCATGTCCAGGAGGTACGGAGGACAGGAAGGTGATACCTGTCATGGCTGCATAGTAGTGTCATGGAGGAGAGATACAAGGAAGAGTAGTAGAATAAAGGATTTCTTTTTCTATTTCTTTTTAATTGAGTCTCCAACATTTGTAATATTCTAATATATTTCTCAGAGTGGAGATTGATAGAAAAAGCTTCCTTGACCATTGTCTTTATCTCAGAAGCTCTTGAGGTTGTAAATGCAATTCTCTTGAGTGTGTAAGAGGTGATCTTGGTAAGAGGTTGAGTTGGTGACTGTTTCATACCATATATCCCATTCTTTCAAGAGACAAGATGCAGCAGTCACTCAGACAACCTTCTATGGAGTAGCAGGCTTGAAAAGCCTAGCTAATTATTGACTTAGATCATATTACACCCATAAGGTTTGGTATGGGGGTGTGGATAAGAGCTTGATTAAGTGTGATAAGGCCTATGAATAGTTTACTGACTACTTTGATAGTGAGTTTGTTATGGTGTGTAAAGGTAGACAGACACCTTAGGGATACCATGCAAGGTAGATCTAGATTGAACTCACAATCATGTTGTCTATTTTTACATTACAGATAAGCTGTGCTGAAGGGGTGCAAAAGGGAATTGCATACTGGGACAAACAAAATAATGATGTGCCAGCTCCCAATTGCATGCTAAATGTCTGAGAGGAGGTAATCAAAGTTGAAGGTTTATAAATAATTAGAGAAATAAGAATTATATGCAGCTTTAGTAAAATATATGTTGGTGGTTGTAAAAGGATTGTAAGATCTCTCTAGATCATCGTCATATAGCCTCCCTAAGATGTCAACCTTTATACACCGTGACTAGACTTAACTAGAAAATACAGTTAGTTGATCACTCATGGACCCTCCACACTCAGTTGCCCCCTTGTTTGTACCCCTAACACCAAACCTTATGGGTGTGATGCAATCTAAGTGTATACCTAGCCAAGCTTTTCTAGCCTGCTGCTCTCTCCAAAGCCTGTCTGAGTTGCATCTGCTCTTCCTCTCTAGATTGAGTTCTGGGTATATTTTGTGTTCTTCTCAAGACATCCCTGTAAGAGGACCATTTAGTAGGTAATCACTCCTTAAGCTAATGGATAGTCCTGGAAGCTAGTTTGAGATTCAAGTGGGGATATATCTACACACACTTGCTAATATATATACTATACTAGATAGTCAGGCACACAGCACCATGGCAACCGACCTATAATCACAGAATGTCCTAGAATAACTAATAATAGGCATCGCACTGCATGACACAGACAGGAGAAGTCAGGAACGATGGAAGTGCAATACACAATCTGTCACTGGGCCATTAATAGAACAGACCCTCAGAACTTACTAAGCACAACCCTAGATGTCCCCTTACAATCCCCCTGGTCCCAGTCTTCTTACTCTCAATAGATCCACATTCATAATTCCAGAGGTAGTATAGATGGAGGTAAGAGTCAAGAGGTTTTTCTCTGATCCAACTGCACTCCAGATACTATATTAATGTTATTACAAAGCTCTGAAACTCAAGAAATAAAATATAAAAGGGTGTCAAGGACTGTGCAGAGCAAGAGCAGAATGACCTGGAGTGGAGCGGAATTACTCCAGAGTGGAAGGGAGTTGACAACAAAAGTAGGGAACAACCTTGGCCTCAGCTTGTGTGCTGTGTCTTGATCTGCTGTCACTGTTATGCCAGACAGCTATTTAGGCAATAAAAGTGATATTTTTCACCATAATAATGAGAATAACCAGCTTAAGAGATGAGTTCAGCCCTCTAGAGATGTTTCCTAGATGCCCAGTTGTGGACTCGAGCATACCACTTGAGTAGCAGAGTAGTGGCTGTGACCACCACTACAGAGACCTCATAAAGATTATCTAGAGAATTTCATAACAGATTTATAACAGAACTCCCCTCTAGAGTGCTCTTGAGAGCGGAAAGGATCTTAGAAGATGTTCTCTAACAGAATGATGTCATATCTTGGTAGCAGTGACTTATTTATAATGTTTAGGTTACCATCAGAGCAGGGCCATCATTGCTGATAGCTAATTATAGTAAGAACTAGCAAGATGAGTCCTTTTGAGGACTGCATTGCAAACCTAACAGAAGAAGACTAAGACTCAAAGATGTGATGAGGTATAGAGGAGTAGTAGAAGGACTAGAGAGGTCAGAAAGAGAGGTCAGATGGAGAGATAGAAGAAGAGCTGTTTGATGAAGACAATGTGCTTGAGAGTAAGACAACTTGAGATTGCTGCCTCTCTCTACAGCCCATCAAAAGGCTTGAGAGCCATCTATCATTCAGAGAAGATCCCTAGGAGTAGGATTAGAGGAGTGAGGAGTGGTAGCCAAGTGATCAAGAGAGGTGCCATCTCATCATTTCACTCTTACTATCTTTGGAAATTTGGGAGTTTTCTTTGTTTCTTTTCTTTTGTTGTATCATTGCTTTGTAA
>Ga0153990_1000111_pt1 | contig 12296 bp, 12 predicted proteins | sample TSNC074MetaG_FD_104739 | JGI IMG/M metagenome (GOLD analysis project Ga0153990, IMG submission 104739) | Attine ant fungus gardens microbial communities from North Carolina, USA - TSNC074 MetaG | ecosystem: Host-associated > Fungi > Mycelium > Unclassified | place: USA: North Carolina, Jones...
CAATCCCCGCGGCGATATCGACGGCCTGATCCTGGCCGACGGCACCGAGGTCAACACCCCGCCGCACCTGTCCGAGCAACTGGCCGCCACCTTCAAGCCGGGTGACAGCATCAACGTCGCCGGTCTGCGCGCCGCCAGCCTGCCGCTGGTCCAGGCGGTGTCCCTGACCAACGTCCAGACCGGCAAGACGGTCACCGACGAAGGCCCCGATCGCGTGGCCGGTCGCCGTCCGCCGGCACCCCCGGCACCGGGCACCGAGCGCGATGGCGACAGCCTCCAGGGCCAGATCGTCCAGTTGCTGCACGGTCCCCGTGGCGACGTGAACGGCGCCCTGCTGCAGGACGGTACCGCCCTGCGCCTGCCGCCCCATGAAGCCCTGCGCCTGCAAGCGCTGCTCAAGCCCGGTCAGACCGTAGCCGTCCGCGGCGAGCTGGTGGCCAATGCCCAGGGCCGTGCCTTCCGGGTCAGCGCCCTCGGCGCCGATGCCAACTCGCTGCAGACCCTGGATACCCCGCCGGCACCCCGCGGTCCCGGTCGTCTGCCGCCGCCCCCGCCCCCCGGCGTCCAGCCGGTCGCCCCGGGCGCTCAACCGCCGGCGCCCCCGGCACCGCCGGCCGGCTGATCAGGCCAGCAGCCGCCGGGTCGCTTCGGCGATCCGGCGGCAGGCTTCCTGCAGCACCTCGTGCGAGGTGGCGTAGGAAACCCGGAAGTAAGGCGCCAGGCCAAAGGCCGAGCCTGGCACCACCGCCACCCCGCCCTCGTCCATGAGGTAGCGGGCAAAGGCCGTATCGCTGTCGATCAGCTCCCCGCCCGGCGTCCGCCGACCCAAGACCCCCGCGCAACTGGCGTAGACATAGAAGGCCCCCTCGGGCCGCCGCGCCGACAGGCCCGGCACCGCGTTCAGCGTGTCCACCACCAGATCCCGCCGCTGGCGAAACAGCTCGCAGCGCTCGCGCACGATGTCCTGCGGCCCATCCAGGGCGGCGATGGCCGCGGCCTGGCTGACCGAGCAGGGGCAGGAGGTCACCTGGCTCTGCACACTGGCCATGGCCTGGATCAGCGCCTTGGGTCCGCCGGCATAGCCCAGGCGCCAACCGGTCATGGCATAGGCCTTGGAGACGCCGTTGATGGTCAGGGTCCGCTCGCGCAGCCGTGGCTCCAGCGCGGCCGGAGTAACGAAGCGAAAGCCGTCGTAGAGGATGTGCTCATACATGTCGTCGACCATCAGCCAGACCTGCGGATGGCGCAGCAGCACCTCCAGCAGCGGGCGATAGTGTTCCTCGCCATAGGCCGCCCCCGAGGGGTTGGAGGGCGAGTTGAGCATCACCCAGCGGGTGCGCGAGGTGATGGCCGCCTCCAGGGCTTCGGCGGTCAGGCGGAAGCCATCCTCCTCACGGCACGGCAGCACCATCGGCGTGCCGCCGAGGATGGTGACGATGTCGGCATAGGTCACCCAGAAGGGCGCGGGGATGATCACCTCGTCGCCCGGGTCCAGGGTCGCCATCATGGCGTTGAAGATCACCTGCTTGGCCCCGGCCGAGGCGGTCACCTCGTCCTGGGCGAACACCAGATCGTTCTCCCGGGCGAACTTGCGGCGAATGGCCTCCTTGAGCGCCGGGCTGCCGTCGAGCACCGTGTACTTGGTCTGGCCGGCGCGGATGGCCTGGATCGCCGCCTCCTTGATGTGCTCCGGGGTATCGAAGTCCGGCTCGCCCGCACCCAGCACCAGCAGATCGGCGCCCTGGCGGCGCAGGGCATTGGCGCGCTCGGTGATCTTGAGGATCTCGGAGACGCCCACGGAGGCGAGGCAGTGGGCGAGGTGCAGGGTCGAATCGGCGGCCATGACAGGGCTCCAGGCAGGACGAAAAGAGGTGCCGGAAGCGTCCGGCAGGGATCGTCTCGCACTATCGAACCGCGGCCGCTTGCCTTCAAACGCTATAAAGGACTCACGTCATTCCGCCGGGGCATGGTCTGGCGTCAACACGGAGGCTAGAGTGGCGACCATGACCACCGCACCCTCCCCCCTCGCCGCCTACCACCACGCCCTGGCCCAAGGCGATCGCCTGCCCGATGCCGCCCAGGAGGCCGCCGCCCTGTGCCTGGAGGCCTGCCACGCGGCGCTGCTGGCGGACCAACCGGCGCGCGGCCTCTATCTCTGGGGGCCGGTCGGCCGTGGCAAGACCTGGCTGCTGGATCTGTTCCACGCCAGCTTGCCGGTGCCCGCCCGCCGCCAGCACTTCCACCACTTCATGCGCTGGGTGCACCAGCGTCAGTTCCAGCTCGCCGGCACCCGCGATCCCCTGCAGGTGCTGGCCCGGGAGCTGGCCGCCGAGGTGCGGGTGCTGTGCTTCGACGAACTCTTCGTCAGCGACATCGGCGATGCCATCCTGGTGGGCGGCCTGCTGCGCGCCCTGCTGGACCAAGGTCTGGTGCTGGTGGTCACCTCCAACCAGCCGCCGGAGCAGCTCTATGCCGGCGGCTTCAATCGCGAGCGCCTGCTGCCCGCCATCGCCGCTCTGCAGGCACACCTGGACGTGCTGGAGGTGGACGGCGGTCAGGATCACCGCCTGCACCAAGGCCAAGCCGAACCGCGCTTCTGGGTGGACGATCCCACCGCCCTCGCCACGACCTTTGCCCGCCTCACCGCGGGAGAAGCCGTGACGACCGCGCCCCTGATCCTCGGCGAGCGCCCGCTGCCCGTGGTGCAGCGGGCCTCCAGCGCGATCTGGCTGGATTTCGCCGTGCTCTGCCAGGGCGCCTGGGCCACCACCGACTACATGGATCTCTGCACCCGTTTCCCCGCCCTGTTGCTGAGCGGCGTGCCCTGCCTGTCCGGCGATCCCCGTGCGGGCCGGATCGCCCGCGGCACCGAAGACGGCGCGACGCGGGTCCTGGCCGGCGACCGCGAACTGCCCCGCCTGGCGCCCCAGGACGACGCCGTGCGCCGCTTCATCGCCCTGGTCGACGAAGCCTACGACCGCCGCCGCCCGCTCTACCTGGAGGCCGCCGTGCCCCTGGATCAGCTGTACACCCGCGGCTTTCTGGAATTCCCCTTCCGCCGCACCCTGAGTCGCTTGAAGGAGATGCAGCAGGCGCGGTACTAGGCATCGCGCTTTGCCCCGCGCTTGAGCACATAACGCGGTCGCCGCTTGGTCTCGATATAGATGCGACCGATGTACTCACCCAGTACACCGATGCCGATCAGTTGGACACCACCAAAGAACAGGATGGCGGTCATCAACGAGGGATAGCCGGGTACACGGTTGCCAAAGGCCAGTTTCTCGAAGATCAGATAGCCGGCGTAGGCCAGGGACACCAGGGCGACGAAACCTCCCAGGTAGGTCCAGAGTCGCAGCGGCACGGTGCTGAAGGAGGTGAAGCCCTCCAGCGCCAGGTTCCACAGTTTCCAGCCGTTGAACTTGCTCGAGCCGGCACTGCGCGGCGCGCGCTCATATTCCACCACCCGGGTGTCGAAACCCACCCAGGAGAGAATGCCCTTCATGAACAGGTTGCGCTCGGGCAGTTCGCGGATGGCGTCTACCACCTCGCGACTCATCAGCCGGAAATCGCCGACGTTCTCTTCGATGGGCGTCTGCGCGATGCGATTGTGCAGGCGATAGAAGCCCTCGGCGGTCAGCCGCTTGAGCGGGCTGTCGCTGCTGCGATTGACGCGCTTGGCCAGCACCACGTCGGCGCCCTGCTGCCACTGTTCGAGCAACCGCGGGATGACGTCCAGAGGGTCCTGCAGATCTACGTCCAGCGGTATCACCACGTCACCCCTGGCGTGCTCGATGCCGGCGAACAGCGCCGCCTCCTTGCCGAAATTGCGCGACAGCTGCAGCAGCACCACGCGCGGATCTTCTCGTTGCAGGCGCTCCAGCACTCGGGTGCTGCCGTCGCGGCTGCCATCGTCAACGAACAACAGCTCCAGGTCGTGCCGCGACAGCTCGGGATGGATGCAGACTGCCTGGTAAAAAAGCGCGATAGCCAGCTCTTCATTGAAGACCGGCACCACCAGGGAAAGCTTCACGGCATCGCTCATCGGAACACCCACAGGGACGACAGCAGATAGCTGAATACCGGCACCAGGGCGGTGGCGGCAAGGAGCGCATAGAGGACCGGCACACCGCAGGCAAGCAAGCCGGTCAGCAGCAAATTGTTGAGGCCAAAGCCGGCCAGCGCCACCAGCAGGAAGCGCCAGGGCGAGCCGGCACGGGCGAAGGTCAGATAGCGATGACCCAGATAGGAAACGCCGAAAGCGACCAGAAAGGCGCCCAGGTTGGCGATATAGGCTGGCCAATTCCATCCCCCCAACAGCAGGGCAGCGACGGCCATGTGTACTCCAGTGGCCGCAGCACCGACGAGGGCGAATCGCAGGGGCCGCGCCGCCGACTTGGCCAGGGATCCGGATGTAGACACGCTTGACCTCGATGCAGCGGCGATTGACCGGCGAACGTTACCTCGGAGGTATCGAAACATCCTGTTGCATCCGTTGCAATTCCGTTGCCGGGCGACGAACGGTCTGCGGTAGTCCATACGGGCTGCGGCGACGAGGCACGCCGCGGAGCGGCGGAGCCCCGTGGTAAGGTGGGACATCCCACAGCTTGACGAGGCCCGGTCATGACTCCGCGCATCGAACCCTTCTTCGACGCCACCACGTCCACCTTCACCTATGTGATCTACGAAGCCCCCGGCAGTCGCTGCGCCATCATCGACTCGGTGCTGGACTACGATCCGCATTCGGGCCGCACCGCCACCCTGTCGGCGGATCGCGTCGCCAGCTTCGTGCGCGATCAGGGGCTGACGGTGGAGTGGCTGCTGGAGACCCATGCCCACGCCGACCACCTCTCCGCCGCGCCCTATCTGCGGCGGCAACTGGGCGGGCGCATCGCCATCGGCGAGGGCATCCGCCGGGTCCAGGGCGCCTTCAAGGACGTCTTCAACCTGGAGCCGGAATTCCGCCTCGACGGCTCCCAGTTCGATCACCTGTTCCAGCCCGACGAGGTCTTCCACATCGGCGCCCTGACCGCCCGCGCCCTGCACGTGCCCGGCCACACTCCGGCCGACATGGCCTACCAGGTGGAGGAGGAGCATGTCTTCGTCGGCGATACCCTGTTCATGCCCGATGTCGGCTCGGCGCGCTGCGACTTCCCCGGCGGCAGCGCTCGCGACCTCTATCGTTCGATCCGCCGGCTGCTGACCCTGCCCGAGGCCACGCGCCTCTATCTGTGCCACGACTATCCGCCTGCCGGCCGCGAAGCGCGCCACGAGACCACCGTGGGTGAAGAGCGCGCCCTCAACGTGCATGTCCGCGATGGCGTGGACGAGGATGCCTTCGTCGCCCTGCGCACCCGCCGTGATGCCACCCTGTCCATGCCGACGCTGATCCTGCCGGCGATCCAGGTAAACATCCGCGCCGGCACCCTGCCGCCCGCCGAGGCCAATGGCCGCCGTTACCTGAAGATTCCCATCGACGGTTTCTAGACCCGCCGCCACCCGTCGTACAAGGTAAGAGCCACAGGTATTGGACGCAGCGGCGCCGCTGCGTCCAGGCTTTTTCACTTCGCACAGCGTCTCTGCTCCGTCCAACCCAGCGGCGAGGTTGGACAGCGCCTCGGCCGAATTTAGATACAGACCTGGTAGTGGCCCATGGCCTGCGACCACCCATCCCCTGGCCGGGAAACCTCGCCGCGTCCGCTCCTCAATACCAGGGCAGGCAATGTGTTCTGCACTACATTCCCACCAGAGGTAGAGCGACCATGACCACCAAGAATTCGAACTCCAATCCCGGCAACTTCGCCAATGATCGCGAGAAGGCTGCCGAGGCCGGGCGCAAGGGCGGCCAGAACAGCGGGGGCAACTTTGCCAACGATCGCGAGAAAGCCTCCGAAGCCGGACGCAAGGGTGGTAGCCGCTAGGCGCTTCCCTCCTTGTAGCGGAGCCACGTCCGGGTGGACCCGGCTCCTTCGTCCCACGATCAAGAGGAATTCACGATGAGCACCAACAACTCCAATCCCGGCAACTTCGCCAACGATCGCGAAAAGGCCGCCGAAGCCGGCAGCAAAGGTGGGCAGAACAGCGGGGGCAACTTCGCCAACGATCCCGAGCGCGCCGCCGAGGCGGGCAGCAAGGGCGGACAGAACAGTGGTGGCAACTTCGCCAATGACCCCGAGCGCGCCGCCGAAGCCGGCCGCAAGGGCGGCGAGAACAGTGGCGGCAACTTCGCCAATGACCGCGAGAAGGCGTCCGAGGCCGGCCGCAAGGGCGGTCAGAACAGCGGCGGTGGCGGCCAGCAGTAATCCGGCCTGATCCAGGCCAGGGCGAAGGGCAGGCTCATCCTGCCCTTCCTGCTTTCACGTCCGGTCACTTTTCTCCCGGCTCGGGTATCACCGAGATCTGGCCGTTCTTTTCCAGCACCGCGAAGCGGATCTGCTCCAGCCGTTCCAGTCCCTGACTCTGCCGCGCCGCCTCGAGGATGTCTTCCTCGGTGAGGCGGGCCTTGCGCAGTCGCTCCGTCAACGGCTTGCCGTACTCCACCACGATCAGCGGCACCCCGTCGAGAAAGCGCCCGACCCTGGGCGAACGCTCCTTGAACAGCGACAGCAGGATGTCGATCAGCACCAGGGTGGCGATCACCACGAAGGCATTGATCACCGAAAAATCATCCCCCAGCAGCGCCTGCTGGGTCGCCTCACCGATCACCAGCAACAGGACGAAATCGAAGGTGGTGATCTCCGACAGCGCCCGCCGTCCGGTGATGCGAAACAGCACCAGCAGAAAGGCGTAGAGGGCGGCGGCGCGCAGGACGGATTCCATGGCAATTCCCTAGGGATAGATGAAGGCGGAAAGTGCCAAAGGAGGTTGGCCAGGTCGCAGGATCCGCCAGTCGACGGTGCCCAGGCGGTCCGGGCGCAAGGCGAGGTGCAGTCGACTCGACCCCGTTCCCGGCGCCAGATCGAGCCAGAGCACCCCGTCACTGCTGGTCATGCGCAGCGGCTGGGGATAGAGGGCTTCCACCGTCCAGTCGGTCACCAGGCGTTCATCCAGGCCGATGCGGTCGAGGCCGGGTGCCAGTTCCAGCGTCAGGGTCGCCGGCGCACCGCGGCGCTGGAAGCGCTCGTACTCGACACTGAGCTGGCCATCCGCGCTGACCCGGGTCGCCGTGGCCCAGGGCCCGCCGCTGGCGAACAGGCCGGCCAGGGCCAGGGCGACGAACAGGCCCAGCAATACCCAGCCCAGCCGCTCGCAGCGCCAGATCCAGCGTTGCAGGCCCGGCTCCTCGCGGATTGGCAGAGGCTTTTCCACCCGTGGCGTCATGGCGGTCGCTCCGCAATTCGATAGAGCTTGGAGCCCGACCGGAGGTCGCCGGTTCGACCGCTTCGCCCACCCACTGGGGCATACTGCGCCCCCTTTTTCCTGGAGTCCTGTCGATGCCCGTCTGGTGGCTGCTCGTCCTGCCCTTCATCGCCGGTGCCTGCCTGCCGCTGCAGGCCGGCATCAACGGTCAACTCGCCCGGCACCTCGGCAGCGTCTTCGCCGCGGCGTCCATTTCCTTCATGGTCGGTCTTGTCGCCCTGCTGGGCCTGACCCTCTGGCAGCGTGGTGTCCCTACCCTGGGTGTCCTGCGCGACCTGCACTGGTGGCACTGGTGCGGCGGCCTGCTGGGCATGTTCTTTATCGCCATGGCCGCCTTCGCCGGGCCGCGCATCGGCGCCACCCTGTTCATGGCGCTGGTGATCGCCGGACAGCTGGCCATGTCGCTGAGCCTGGATCACTTCGGCTGGGCCGGCTTTCGCCAGGATCCGGTCACCCTCGGCAAGCTGGCCGGCGTGGCGCTGATCGGCGCTGGCGTCTGGTGCATCGCCCGGGCCTAGGCCTAGTAGAGATCGCGACGGTAGCGTTCTTCGTCGATCAGCCGCTGGACCTCGGCCTCGCCGAGCAGCGCCGCCAGGGTGGCCTGGACGCTGCGCCCTAGGCCCGGCAGGCTGCCGCAGACCATGATCACGGCATCCGCCGCCAGCCAGTCCAGCAGCAGTTCCTGTTGCGCTCGCAGGCGGTCCTGCACATAGCCATCGCCGTCCCGCGAGAACACCCGGTCCAGCCGTTCCAGTTCACCCCGCGCCTGCCAGCGATCCAGCTCCGCCCCATAGAAATCGTCGTGGGCCGCCGTGCGTTCGCCGAACAGCAGCCAGTTGCGCCGGTACCCGGCGGCGATACGGGCAGCCAACAGCGGGCGCACCCCGGCCAGTCCGGTCCCGGCAGCGATCAGGATCAGCGGGCGCTGGTCCAGCGGCGGTCTGAAGCCCGGATGGGCGCGGAGCCGCGCCTGCACCGCATCGCCCGGCCGCAGCCCTGAGGTCAGCCAGCCGGAGGCGATGCCCAGGCGACCGTCCGCCTTGCGCGCCTGGCGCACCAGCAATCGCAGCGCGCCTTCATCGGGCAGCGAGGCGATGGAGTACTGGCGCACGGCGAGCGGTAGCAGAGCGTCGAGTAGCGCCTGGGCGTCCAGGCCCGCCAGCGCGGCCTGGTCTTTCGGCAGCAGGCGGGTGTCCAGGGCCGCGGCGAGGGTCTGACTGACGCCGTCGCCCACCACCACGCCTTCCGCGGCCAGCCCCAGGGGCGACAACCAGGCTGCCACGCGCTCGGCGCCCTGGCGGGGGGCGATCTCGAGGATATCGCCGGGTGCCCAACTGCTCCCGGGCGGTGGCAGCAGCTGCAGCTCGAAGACGGCTCCACCGGGGCTGCCGGCATTGAGTGGCTGCACCGCTAGCAGCGGCCAGGCCTGCAGTGGCCGCTCGACCGCTGGCTCGATGGCCACGGCGCCCAGGGCCTCGAGTCGACCCTGCCAGAGCGCGAGCGCCCGAGCGTCGCCATTGTCCACCTCCACCGGGGCGAACAGCGGCCGAGCGCCTTGCCCGGCGAGCCAGGCATCCAGCCGCCGGGCGAAAGCGCAATAGGCCGGGTAGCGGCGGTCGCCCAGGGCCAGCACCCCGAAGTTCAGATCCGGCAGCGTGGTCTGGGTCAGCATCCGTCGTTCGAAGCCACGGGCGGCGTCCGGTGCCTCGCCATCGCCGTGGGTAGCGACGACGAACAGCGCCTGGGAGGCCTGCTGCAGGCGCTCGACCGAGAGCCGTCCGAGTGCGACCACTTCGGCGCTGAGTCCCGCCGCCTGCAATTGGCCGGCGGCCTGCCAGGCCAGCGCCTCGCCCTGGCCGCTCTGGCTGGCATAGCCGATCAGCCAGTCGGCGGCGCCCGGCGTGGCCGGCAGCAGGCCGCGCCGGGCCTGGTGCGCCTGGCGACGCTTGCGACGGCGATCCAGATAGAGCCAGAGGCCGGTCACCATGAACAGCGGCATGGCCAGGCTGGCGAGCGCCAGGGCCACCCGTCCGGCCAGACCGAAATACTCGCCCGAATGCAGCGCATAGACGCTGAGCAGCAGCCGAGCGCCGAGCGGCTGTTCGCTATAGCGGCGGTGATCGAGCACCCGTCCCGCGCCATCGAAGACGATGCGATTGAGGGCACGGACATGCTCGGCCTCGTCGGGCAGGTACCAGAGGGTCGGCTGACTGACCTTGCGCGCCGGATTGGGCAGCAGCAGGCCATAGCCCTCGACCTGTCCGCCGGTTTCCTGCCGGAAGCTCTGCCAGAGCGCATCCAGGTCCACGTCCTGGCGCGCCACCACGCCGCTGATCCGGGGCTCCGGCGCGGCCCCCAGCAATCGCTCGCTGGCCTGGCGATACCAGTCATAGGACCAGTACAGACCGGTCAGGGCCGCCAGCAGATAGAGCAGCAGGCACCAGGTGCCCGCCACGGCGTGCAGGTCCCAGTGGAAACTGCGCCCCCGACGCGCCCAGTCGAGGGTCAGCCAGGCGCGCCAGCGCCCTGCCTGGCGCGGCCAGCGCAGATAGAGGCCGGACAGGCAGAGCACCAGCAGGATCAGGGTGGCGGCCCCGGTCAGGGCCTTGCCTACCGGTCCCAGGGCTAGGGAGCGGTGCAGGTCCAGGACCAGGCGAAAGAACGCCTGGCCGCGCGGCGCCTTCAGCACCTCGCCGGTGTAGCGATCGAACAGCAGCACCTCGCCACGGCCCTGGCCGCTCGCCGGCGCCAGGCCGAGCAGGCCGTAGCCCTCCCCCGCCATGCTAGAGACGAAGCTCAGCTCCCGGTCCGGCGGCACGAGGCGCTGCCGCACCTCCGGCAGTGTCAGCGGGCGCCGGTCCGGCGTCGCGGCGGTCGGCGGCGGATTGAGCAGCTCCAGTAACTCCAGCTGAAAGCTGTAGAGCGCTCCCGTCACCCCCAGCACCACCAGCACCAGGCCCGCCGCCAGCCCGAGCAGACTGTGCAGCTGGAACAGACTCGCGCGGATCAGGGCTGGGCCCACAGCCGCAGGAGGTTGTGATAGACACCGGTCAGCTGCAGGCAGGCCTCGTGGCCCTGCCCCAGCTCGGCCGCCGCCCGCTGGATACCCTGGTCCAGTTCGAACAGCTGGCCGCGCTGGCCGGCATCGCGCACCAGGCTCTGGATCCAGAAAAAGGAACACAGCCGGGTACCGCGGGTGACCGGCAGCACCCGGTGCAGGCTACTGGCCGGATAGAGGATCAGATCGCCTGCCGCCAGCTTGACGCTGTGGGCGCCATAGGTGTCTTCCACCACCAGCTCGCCACCGTCGTATTCGTCCGGCTCGGAGAAGAACAGCGTGGCCGACAGATCGGTGCGCAGGTAGCCGCTGCCATCCGGCAGCGGCCGCAGGGCATTGTCCACGTGCAGGCCAAAGGACTGGCCGCCCTGGTAGCGATTGAACAGCGGCGGAAACACCCGTGCCGGCAGCGCCGCGGCGACGAACAGCGGATGCCGTGCCAGCGCCTGCTGGATCAGCTCGCCCACCGCGCGCGCCGCCGGCTCGTCCGCCGGCAGCTGCAGATTGTCCTTGGCCATGGCCGACTGGAAACCGGCCGTGTGCCGGCCATCGGCCCAGGCGGCCGCCTCCAGCCGCTCCCGGCATTCCCTTACCTGCTCGGGCGTCAGCACGCCCGGAACGCTGATCATCATGGTGATTCCCCTCTAACGCTGAAAGCCCTGCGCAGGCAGGGCTTCGGTTGCTGCAGGCGACCTCAGAAGCTGTAGGTCGCGGTCAGGATGGCGGAACGGGCATCGCCGTACTCGATGGCCGACGACCGGGTGCTCACCCCCAGTTGCGAACGCACCCGCTCCACATAGTCCTTGTCGAAGACGTTGTTGACGTTGAGCTGTAGGTCGACGTTGCGATTGACGCGATAGCCGACCATGGCGTTGTGCAGCCAATAGTCGTCGAGCTTGGCGCCGTCGTTGCTGGAGGTGACGTTGCGCTCGCTGACGTAGCGGGCGCCATAGCCCACCCGCCAGCCGGCCGGCAGTTCATAGGTGGTCCAGAGATTGAGCGAACGCGGCGGAGTGTTGGCCAGCGCCTGGCCTTCGCGATTGCGGCCGTCCAGGGTGTCGGCGGCCTTGAGCGTCTCGCTGTCGAGGAAGGTGAAGTTGGCGTAGACGTTCCACTGCGGGGTGATCCGTCCGGTGGCGCCCAGCTCGATGCCCTGCACGCGTTGCTTGCCGGCCAGGGCGGTGCTGCCGTCGGCCAGGGTTTCCCGGGCATTGCTCTTCTCGACGCGGAACAGCGCGCCGTCCAGCTCCAGGCGCTTGTCGAGGAATTCCCACTTGGTGCCCAGCTCCCAGGTCTTGTTCTTTTCCGGACCCAAATCCTGGTTGGCCGCGCTCAGCCCGGCGCCGGTGGAGGTCAGGCTTTCCGCCGAGGGGTTGAAGGAGGTGCCATAGGCCACGTAGACCCGGCCGTTCGGAGCCGGCTTGAACACCAGGCCAGCGCGCCCGCTCAACTTGGCGTCATCGGAACTCAGCTTGGTCTTGGCACCGCGCACGCCGTTGGCGACCGGGGTGGTGTCGCTGTCGCCGTCGAACCAGTCGTAGCGCAGGCCCAGGTTCAGATCCCAGTAGTCGTTGAGGGCAATGGTGTCGAAGGCATAGAGCGCCTTGTCGGTCAGCACGTTGTTGGCGATGGCCGAGGTCTGCTTGTCGGTCGCGCCGTCATAGCGCTCCGGCGGCGCAGCCAGGGAATAGCCGGCGGCCGGGAAGGTCAGGCCATAGCTGTAGGTGTCGCGGTCGTAGTCCTCGCGGGAGAACTCGGCGCCCAGCACGAAGGAATGACCCAGGCCGAAGGTATCGACATTGCCGGTCAGGTTGGTCTGGTTGATCCACATCTCCGAGGTCACGTCGCGGCCATAGCCCTGGGGACCGGCCGGGCGATAGCG
>Ga0153990_1000114_pt1 | contig 11826 bp, 14 predicted proteins | sample TSNC074MetaG_FD_104739 | JGI IMG/M metagenome (GOLD analysis project Ga0153990, IMG submission 104739) | Attine ant fungus gardens microbial communities from North Carolina, USA - TSNC074 MetaG | ecosystem: Host-associated > Fungi > Mycelium > Unclassified | place: USA: North Carolina, Jones...
ACTTGTACTCCTCCTATTCCAGACTTAGTATAAGTACTCCAGTAGTTACATCCTAGTTCCTTAGTTCATAGATTAAAGTCATTTACGTCTTCTCCTTGTCCTACCCTCACTCCTATCAATCTATACCACTCCTCTCCGAGACTCCTGGCAATAATTCAGTCCTCCTGAAATATGCAACCACATACGCGACAGTAGATCGAGGCATAGCACATGAACTGAGACCAAGGTTGTTCCCCCACTTTTGTTGTCAAATCCCTTCCATTCCGGAGTAACTCCGCTCTACTCCAGGTCACTTCGCTTCCGCTCCACACGTCCTTGACATTACTCCTGGCCACCAGAAATTTCTCGTCACTAATTCCACTGTCTTCTATTGCCCTCCATGTCCTCCCACAGGCATATCATGGTGTAGCCTGATTATTTCTGTTCTTAGTGTCTTATTTCTTGGTATGTAAATGTCATAACTTGGCAAAATGGCTAAGTCATTATTTAATATTTCTTTTCTTTTTCTTTTCTTTTCTTTTAGATTATTACTAAGATAGAGCATGGGAAAATATTACATGATAGTCACAGAGTCACAGAATGGTCACATTGCATGGAGTCACAAGTCACAGTCACAGCATGTGACAAAGAAGTCAGCTGACAAGTAACATGAGAGAGACAAGGTGCATAGCCACAATAGTAATTGTATATATAGTATAGCAAATCTAATGGGAACTTTATCAAGTTCTTCTTGTCAAATACTGATAAAGGGGCAGTTGGCTTTATTCCAGCTCTGGAACTAGCTATTCTGACAGTAAACTTTTCCTTCTTTCAACATAATGCCATCTTTTTCTCTCCACTCTTCATTCCTTAGCATTTTTATTCCTACCCTTTTCATTTCTTCTACCACTTTAATCACTTCATCATCTTTTGCTTCCAATTTTCTGATCTTTTCCAAAATATCTACTCCTTCCACAATTACTTCCCCTATTCTAGCATCCAACCATTCAGGTTTTAACAACACTCTTTCTTCATTGTCCCTTTCTACTCCCTTCTCCCAGTTGCTTCTCCTACTCAAGCTATCTGCCTTTCTTATTTTACTTCCTGGTATATGCTTTAGCACAAAGTTGAACCTGGACAAGTATAGAGCCTATCTAGCCTATCTATGATTTAGATTTTGACTAGTCATGAAGTACTCTAGATTCTTGTGATCTGTCCAAATTTCAAATTTACTTCTTGCACCTTCCAAGAAGTGTCTCCAAGCCTCTAAAAATCTAATAACTCCTAGCATTTCTTTGTTGTATATCTTGTAATTTTGTTCTGTTTCATTTAACAATTTCAAGATAAATGCTACTGGTCTCCAAAGATCATCTTTACACTTTATGGACAGGACTTCTCTAGTTGCAAAGTTTGAAGTGTCTGTCTCTACTCTAAACTCTTTATTCAAGTCTGGCATTGCCAAAACTGGTCTTGTCATGAAGATTTCTTTTAGTTGTTTAAATGCTTTTTGCTGTTCCTCTTTCCACTTCCACTTCTCATCCTTCCTGGTTAGCTTATTCAAAGGCAGTACTACTTTTGCAAAGTCTTTCACAAAGCATTTGTAATAGTTCATCAATGTAAGAAAGCTAAACTCCAAGCTGGAATAAAGCCAACTGCTCTTTGTTCAGCAATTGACAAAGAGGACTCGATAGAGTCCCCATTAGATTTGCTACACTATATATACAATTACTATTGTGGCTATGCACCTTGTCTCCCACAGTCCTCATGTTCATCAGCTGACTTCTTTGTCACATGCTATGACTGTGACTTGTGACTCTATGCAATGTGACCATTCTATGACTACTGTCACACCTTTGTGACTCTGTGACTGTCATGTAATATTTTCCCATGCTCTACCTTAGTAATAATCTAAAAGAAAAGGAAAGGAAAAGAAAAGAAATATAAATATTGACTTAGCCATTTCAACACTCCTTCCACTTTGTCTTCTTCCATTTCTACTTTTTCTTCCTCCATTATTACTCCCAAAAATGGTATTTTCTTCATCTTTCATGCACACTTCTCTGGTTTGACATATAAATTGTTCTCTTCCAATCTCCTTAGCACTTCCTCTACAATTTCATCATGTCCCTCTTCTGTTTCTGTTTCCACAAGTATATCATCTACAAATGCTGCTACTTTTCCTTCGTTGATCAAGTCTCACAGAATTTCATTCATCATTGCTTGAAAAGTTGCTGGTGAATTTGTCATTCCAAAAAACATCACAACTGGTTTAAATGATCCCACATGTGTGGTAAAGGCTGCTTTCCACTTGTCCCCTTCTTTAATTCTCACATTATTATAGTCCCACTGTAGATCCATTTTTGTGAACACTTGTTTGCTCCCCATGGTGTCCACCAGATCTATAATTAAAGATAATGGATAATTACTCTTTATTGTTTGCCCATTGAGTTTTCAATAGTCCATAACTATTCTTCTTCCTCCATTCTTCTTCCTTACAAAGAACACTGGTGACATTTGTTCTGACTTGGAAGGCCATATGTACCCCTTTTGTAAGTGTTTGTTTACAAATTCCTGTACTTCCTCTCTTTCGTTTCTAGAAAGGGGATACACTCTTGCTTTTCTTGCTTTAAAATTTTCCTTCAAGTCTATCGCATGGTCCCATACTTTTCTCACTGGCATTCTTTTGCTTTTCACCTTTCCAAAGACTTTTAACCATTGATGAAATTTCTTTGGTACCATTCCCTCAATCTTTTTATGATCAATTTCCATTTCCTCCTCTTTTCCCCAATCTTTTTTTTTGTCTACTACCCATCTAATTGCTTCTTTTTCCTTTTTCTCCCCTTTTCTTCTCCTTAATTCCCTCATCTCTTTCTTTTCCCTATTTTTTCCACATAACACTAGACATCTTGTCATTTTTACCTCCCCTGTTTCCCAATTAATTTCTGGGTTATGTGCAGCCAACCATGGCATTCTCAGAATCACTTCTCTCCTTCCTAGATTGCATACATCTAACTTCATTCTTTCTACATGTCCTTGATAGTACACATTCACTTCAATTTCATATGTCACTAATCCCCCACTGTTATGAATATCGAGTGGGACTATGGTTACTATCAACCACGGTTAGACAACAAGTGGTTAGTAGATGAGATGATGGCACTGTTAAATGAAGACATTACAATGCAGTAATGCATTGAATGTCCAAAGAACTCTAGAATGGACAAAGGACATCTGAATAGGACTCTTCAGAGAAATCTTGGACTATTTTCCTTTTCTATCTCTAAACTTAATCTAAATGGAACAACATTGGACTAATCCATTATTAGACAATGACTCGACTTGTCACCCTTAGTCATTTTGTCACTGGACTGTCACTTAACTAGTCACTAGTAGTTACAAGTAGTATCACCACATTGTAACATAGTCACAACACCTAGTTAGGATAAATACAGACCAGAAAGAGAAGAGAACGGCAAGTTCTCTCTTTTTGTATTCCCTTTGTAAAATCCTACTCTGAGGAATCAGTACTCTTACTTGTCTTAGAACAACATCAAGGGTGCTACTCAAAGTCTTGTTGACATCTCTCCTCCAATATAACTTCACTAAAAACCTTAACTAGATCCTCTAGTGAGGAGCGTGAAGATATTAAGTGTTAGATATAAGCTTCAAGTTGAAACACATATTCAACTGTGAGGTTTAGAGTCTTAACACCTACTGTTCTCTGTTCCATCTACATTTCAGATTCTCACTGGTCTTTCCAACTTCTCTAATTTGAAGCTATTCTTTTTTATGAACTTCCTGTCTGCAAACATCCCTATTGTTCCACTATCCAACAATGCTTTCACTGATATCCCTTTGTGATTATCCACTCTTTCTAATCCTATATTCATCCATACTTTTTTTAAGGGTCATAGGGTTTGCCTTAAATCTCTTACTCCCTCAGTGTTATTTAATTCAAGTCCTTTATTTATAATGTGACTTGACAAAACACTGTACTTATTGTAGGAGAGCAGGCAGGAGTCTACTTTTCTCCATTGTCTTTTAACTCCTTCTCTTTATCTACCTGAATCATTCTTCCATTCCTTTCCACTGTTCTCCTTAAGTTACAATTTCAGGCCATATACCCAAAACCTCCACAATTGAAACTCCTCCTACCTGCTTCTTGTCTATAGCTATTGCTCCTGGTCCCCTTTCTCCTCCTGTCAATCTTGAGGTTGCTCCTCTTTGATTTTGCCATCCTCCTCTTGGAACCCAATTTCTCCCCTATGTTCCATTATTCCAAGAGGGTCACTGCCCTCCAGTTTGCTGTGTATTTCCCATTGTTGGGCATGCTGCACTTCCTCCTCTTTCTCCCAGAATCTTTTCTTCTGCTCTACTTTGTTTCATATTATGATCCAACTGGACCACTCTTTCCTGCCATTGCGTAATTGTTGTTGGAGGTGACTCAGCCTCTACCAACCTTCTTTTTACTACTCCATTCAATCCTCTCTTAAATTCTTCTACCAAGGCTCTTCCTTTATAACCGCTTCCCCTAGCTGCCCTTTTAAATTCCTGCACATATTCATCCACAGTCTTTCCTTCCTGTTCTAATACTCTCAACTCATTCACCTTTCTGCTTTCTTTATCAAATTCCCCAAATTCCTGTCTAATCTTTGCAAACAGTTGTTTTACTGTCTGCACAACTGAAGTTCCCTTTGCGATTTCATCCAAAATATTGTCCTTCCACATTTCCGCCACTCCTTGTAAGGGGACATCTAGGGTGATGCTTAGTAAGTTCTAAGGGTCTGAATCTATTAGTGGCCTGTTGACAAATTATATATTGCATTCCCATTGTTCTTTAACTTCTCCTGTCTGTGTTATGCAGTACGATGTCTTCTATCTATATTTAGGACAATTGTGATTACTGATCCATGTGCATGTGACTGCCCATGTGATCATCTAGTGTAGTATATATACTAGCAATGTGTTGTAGATCTACTTCACTTGAATCTCATACTAGCTTCCAGGACTATCTATTAGCTTAAAGGAGATCGCCTCTGAGTGGTTCTCTAACACTCCTCCTTGAACATATGACAGGACCCAACTGATCCTATTCCTATCCCCAACTTGATCCATTCTCATTTGCATAAACAAGCAGCAGGCATTGATGAATCCTACCACTTGACCCCTTTCTCTACTAAACTTTGGAGGTGGTGCTACCTCTGGGATGAGCACTATGACTGGTGTTGTTGCTGGCACTGCTGGCACTGCTGCTGTTGCAGCTGTGCTGGTTACTGTTTGTACAGCTAGGATATGTTGCTGGAGAGTATTGATTGTCTCCTGTTGTTGTTGCATAAATGCAAGAAGTTGCTCCATGGTAGGAGCAACACTTGGTTGTTGTTGTTGTGATATAAGAACAAGTGATGGTGATGGGGAAGGTAAAAATTCTTCTTCTTCAGAAGTTTCCTTGTATAAGGATGCATGGTTTTCTTTGTCTGAGAAAATTGTAACTATACTCAATTAACTACAAGGGTAAAACAATATTGATCCTAAGAAGGACACCCCTAGTTTCTAGACAGCCTCTTAAGAAGTAACTGTCAATCCCCTGCATGAACTTGTGATAATGCACACAGCAGCATGGAGTATCAATGTGTCCTTCTCCAGTGTCTCCCCACTGGTAGTACCCCTTTACAGCTAGGGTCTGCTATCCAAGAGGCTTCCTGTCACTGTGACAGGTAGTGAGTAAATAAGAGAGTAAGTGGAATACAAGGTTGTGTGGTGCAAGGTTAGATAGTAGTGATAAAAACGAGTTCTAGTATCAGGAAAGCTAACTCCAAGCCGGAATTAAGCCAACTGCTCTTTATCAGTATTAGACAAAGAGAACTCATTAGAGTCCTTGCTGTATTGGGTCTATCTACTTATACTACTTTTAGTTGGTCTATGCATTCTTTACCCATGACCCCAACTAAACCCTGTAATAGCATGTACTGTGACATATGCCATGACTTCTTTGTGACATTAAGTCTTGTCACAAAATGTGACATGACTTTCCTATGCTATTTATAGAAAAAATAAATGAAAAGAAAAGGAAAAGGGAAAAAGAAAAATAACTTAGAGAGGCGATTCATGATAAGCTATTTATGTAGTTCATTGAACAAGTATTTTGTTATACCTCCATAACACTATTTAGTAGTTACTTTTCTGTGACACTCATGTTATTCTTGTCATATGTCTACCTTATTGTAAGGACTTAGTCATGACAACTTAATTCTACTCCTTATCCAAGTTGACAAGGAGAACTTGATAGAGTTTCTGTTATTTTTTGTACACTACTTATATAACTACTACATGGTCTGTGCACTACTTTCCTATACTCATCATGTGACTTTCTATTTATGTAACTGTGACTGAGTGACACTTGTGACATGACACTTTCCCACACTCCTTCCTGTGTAGTAAAGAAAAAGAGAAAGAAAAGAAAAGAAATATAAATAATGACTTAGCCATTTTGCCAAGTCATAACACTCATCACATGTTGTGACTGTGACTGTGACCTAACCAAAAAAAGTGTGACTAATGTTACACTTTGTGACTGAGTCACATGATGTCTTCCCATGCTCTATCCTTGTAGTAGTAAGTCCAGAATAAAAAAACTAAAAGAAAAGAAAAAGAAAAAGAAAATAGAAATGACTTAGACATTTTGCCAAGTCATGACATCTATTTCCTATATACTACTTATACAACTACTACATGGTATCACAAATGGTCACTTACTTATTTGTGATTGGTCTTTGATACTTTGAAGAGTTCAAAAATGTGAAGTTAGACAAGTGACAAAAGATGTTGTTAAGTCTGAGGTCTAAGACTATAAGTCCTTATATACATGAAAGTAATGGTCTGTGCACTAGGACAGATCATTATATGCTACTACCTATTGTTCTACATATGGTAGTGCCTTTGTACTAGAAATAGCAATAACTTAACCATATGGAGGCTGTCCTTTGTTCTAATAAAAGGCAGATGATTATTTATGGATAACTAATTAAGTCTATATACAAATATTAAGGAGTTCATATCTCCATTGCCTTGGGGTCTTCCTAGACTCATTCTGAGCATCATGAAAAGAGCTTCCTCTGATTCCAGAAGTGAAGCATCAATCATAGTGGTTTCTGAGATATTGTGTAGCAACTTAGCCTAGACAACTTAATCACTCTCCAAGTTCAAGTTGACAAGGAGAACTCAATGGAGTTCCTGTTAAATTCTCTACACTACTTATACAACTACTACATGGTCTGTGCACTGTTTTCCCACACCTATTATGTGACATATCATGTGACATCATGTGATGTGACACTTTCCCACACTCCTTTCTGTGTAGTAAGTCCAAAAGAAAAAGAAAAAGAAAAGAGATATAAATAATGACTCAACTGTTTTGCCAAGTCATAACATATTAGCAATTTAATAAATAGTACTATAGTAGTTACCTACTGATTTGTCTGATATCTCAACCAATTTTTGATTACCTTGAGACATGACTGGTATTGATCAAAAGGTCTTTTCAAGGGCTTTCTGGAGCCATTGAGACTGTAGAAATTGTCAAAGAATTGATGGAGATAGATCTGAATAAAGTTTGTAACAGATATGTGGTTTGTAAATAGTGGTTTCCTGCTCTCTGCAACTTTCCAAGGGGGTGAAGGTAAGAATAACCTGAAACAGATTGTTTTCCTTGATTAACAGTCTCCTGGGATGAGAAAATCAAAGTGGAGATGGCTAATGGAGTATTGAGTATTATATTCTCTCAGTTATTGCCTGAGAAAACCCCCAAGAGAATTAACATTGCTTGAACAACCTCAGATATCTTGTAAACTTTGTTGTAGGATACTAGACTCAAATGTGGACTCTATTTAAATGTAATTCTTGTGGGGGGCAGCTGGTGTAGAACATTCTTGGATATATCTCAGTAAGCAAGCCAAGTCATGCAGATGAGCACAGCCATAGGACTTTCTGGAAAGTCCTATCTGTTTCTATTCTCTCTATGTAATTCTATCATGATACCAGTTCATAGAACAGTCTAGCCATATTCATCTTAGGGATAAAAGCAACGTGTTTACTACTAGAAATATTCCCTTACATCTCTACCCTCAGCTCTGACCTATAATCTCTACAACTGGTAGCCTACTTAGATAGCAGCTGGTGAATACATTTCTCTTGTGTCTTTGATTCTTTTTCATATATTGGCTCAACCCTCAGCACAGTAGTACCAGACAAACATTTTTAGTAGAGGATGATTTTTACTTTTTCTCCTCAATCAAAGTAGTCTTGTTGTTCTACAAGATATTACCTCTGAGCTTGCAACTCTCTTACATGATATACTAGTGTGTAGCATCAGTCCAGTGTCTTGTACAGACATGACCACAGACCAAGGTAGTCTTTAAGACAACTCTATCACCTCTGTGTGCCCTCCCAGAGTTTTAGTTCCACAATGAATTAACAGGTGGAGCACTCTATGGCTTTTGCATTCAATGAAAGGCCTCTGCTAGACTGATAACCCCAACAGCTTCCAAAAACACCTTACGCCATCAATTGACTCTGAAACACATTGAGAAAAATTAGAAATGCAAGGGAACAATATCAAAAATAAGCCCCATCTTCACAATGTGAGAACAGAGGGAGGTCTTCCTTGCTTGTACTTCAACGAATCTGTTGACATTGTCTCTGGTACCATATCTAATAGACATGCAACATATGACCCTGTAAGGACTCACAAGACCATTGAAGATTGGGAACTACCCAAGTCTCATCATGATTTGGGGATACATGAACTTGATTCTTGTTCAATGAAAACACTGACTTTGATCCATCATATCAAGTGGTTGCATTAGGAGACAACTGTCTAAGAGATGACTGTCTATGTTCATGAGACTTTAGGAGTTAATTAGATGTCTCAGTCATTGTCGAAGTTAATGATTGGCACAACCAAGATAATAACGATCCATAACTACAAGAATTTTTTGACCAGTGGGTCTTGTCTAGATCAACATATGCATTTCCAGCCTCTGAAACGAAGATAGGAATTTGTGACGACAGGGAGTGACAGTGATCTGCAAACGTTCCTTGCCACGAGCAACAGTTGAATGATTGATGACCTGCATGTAAGTATTGTGGTCTGAGAGAAGTTTGTTGGAGGCGACTTTGGCAAGACCTGCATCATCAATGAGGACAGGAGGGCCAATATCAAATATGAGCAAGCTATCATGGCAACAAGTAACAAAACATACAGGAATATCCAATTTTGCAAAGCGACACTTGACGTCCTGGACATTGATTTGTTTTAGTTGACTACCAACAAGACAGTTCAACTGGTAAACGACACTAGCTCGAGCACCAGTGACAGTTGCAGGAGAAAAAGAGGTTATGATGATGAGCCCAGAGGAATTCCTTGGAGCCTGCAATATAGCCCCCAACAACACCATTCTAAGACAGCAATCAATATGGTCATTCTGGATGACACAGCAACTATCAGCATACCAGTAACGATATCAATGTGATCCATGACAGAACTGGGAATGGGATTAGGACTTTGACCAGCAGCATGGTGAACATCATGACCCAGATGTTTGGCGACACCAGCACCATGGAGACCATACAGGCCAGCAGTATGAACCTGACACATTGTTATTCAATAGGAAAACCTTTCCATCATTTTCAATGTGATGCACCTCGTCGAGAAAAGTTGGCACACCATATTGCTCAGCCAGATCGCAGATCTCATTGACAGGTCCAATACTGATGCATATAAAGTAAACGCTCTCAAAAGCAATGATCTTGTGTATTTTCTTTGGATATTGTTTGGGTTTAGCCTCCAAATCCAAGAGATCGTTATCCTTGGAAATGACACATTTAGCACCAGAGTGATGCATGTTTTGGATCATGGAAGCATGGTCCATGGCATCGGGGAACAAGATACAAGAAGGAAGTTTAGCACCAAGGGTAGACAAGGTAGTACACTATAGTTTCAAGCACAATTGGATTATTGCCCATGCCAAGGTAGGCATTAGCACACCATACTTGGACTTGATTTGCAGTGTGAGCGACAGGGAAATCACTGACAAGTTGGTTTATGGTATTGAAATGACAATAGAACTTGTTCTGATGCTTCTTGTCTTCTTTGTAGAAAGCCTCATAGTAGAAGTTGATGTGTAGATGTACCAGCAGGGATTTTGATGCCTTTCTCTATGACAGGTACCCAGTAACCTGCCTGGAAAGCGACAGAAAATGCAAAGAGGTATTGAAGAGTTTATCCATCCAGAAAGAAACAAGAATCAAACAGTCAAATCCGTCGTTGCACCGTTTTTTCTGTTGTCTATTGTGCCAGAAATGCCATTGGGAGAGTTCATAGGACTCATATCTATCAAAATGAAAGAATATGAAAGAAAGACCTGGGTCACTCGATGTAACTTACTGTCATGGTCGATAGGCGCTGCAGAACAGTTGGCATGGCCATTGCTTATAGATGTGATGATCACAGGAAGATTTATACAAAATTCAATTTTCGTATCTCCCATGCAGGGCACCCAGATGCCCTTTGTCTCCTCTTCACACAGCCCTGTGCAACCTGCTGCAATAACCTACATGCTTGAATCTACTTCTGCAAACAGGCTTCATTTTTTTCGCTGGAAAATTTTCTGGTCAGCCATTAACTAATGAATGTCTTGGCACATATCCTCTACACCCATACTGGTATTACCATGTCTCTTACTCAAGAATGGCAAAACCAAGAAACCCTGCTAAACAGTGTTCCAGACTGCAGAATAGACCCCAAATTACTGATATTGGTACTTGACAGAATGTGATGTTGGGTAAGGTGGGCATGGGATCTCAAATGGCAGCACAACTTGATCTGACATAGTATGTAGCAAAGTTCCTATTGTGGGTATCCTGTGATAGGTGTTGCTAACCAGTGTGAATAGAATTGAGTGATCTCAGCTTCCATGGCAACATCGATACTGACTACAACAACAAATCTTTGTCGTCCCTCCTTGCATTTTCTCACTTCACCTGCTTAGCTGTACTCAACAGTCCAGATGTCAGTGCCTGTTTGTCTCTCGCTGCTGACATATTTCTCAAGGCCTCTATATAAAGAATAATTTCCACCATGGATGAGTCCCTGTATAAGAGTCCTTGTGTCGACAATTTGTGGTTATTCAACGCAGTGTCGGCCCTTCAAAGAGGTATGTACACTCTCATCGTTCTACGTGCATCGTGTTCTTGGCTGAACTACTTGCAGATATTGGTGTTTAAATGAATAGGAGTCCCAATGAGCTGCTTCACTCAAGTTTTCACTTCTCCCTCTCTCAGTGTCTCAAAACATATTTTTGCTCCAGTAGCTTGAGTTGTCTGGACTGCTCTCTGTGCTTGCAACTACAAAGCGTTGGTCAAAGTCATTAGAAGTGTACCTGTTGGAAAGGCAGAAGGCTGTGGCCTTGATGCATATGGGTAGGTGACAACATGCTTATTGTGCGAATGGATGCCAGGCCAGGGAGATGGTCTGACTCGGAGCTACCATGGATGGCAAATGAGGGGAGAGATCATGAGTAGTGATGAGTTGAGTGGAGGGACTTATACGGATCGTCTCTTGGGCAATAGAAGGTTGTCCCAAGAGTGCTCCTCAGCAGATTTCATGAGCCAATCTACACAATGTAGACCAGATCAGAACTTGTTTATGTGAGATCATGTATAGTGAATTTTCTATTTACTCTGCAATTGAACATTTGTTTGCACTTTTCTCCATCTTCAATTGTTGCACACTGCCATGACTAGATTTAAATGAAAGCATGCTTGTAGAACTCAAATAGCATGGGACTCGTC
>Ga0153990_1000117_pt1 | contig 11549 bp, 8 predicted proteins | sample TSNC074MetaG_FD_104739 | JGI IMG/M metagenome (GOLD analysis project Ga0153990, IMG submission 104739) | Attine ant fungus gardens microbial communities from North Carolina, USA - TSNC074 MetaG | ecosystem: Host-associated > Fungi > Mycelium > Unclassified | place: USA: North Carolina, Jones Lake...
CATTTGATACACATTATACTAATGAATTCCTGATTAGAATTTGCTCTAGAACCCATTATTAGTCCTTAGAACATATCAAATGGTTATAAGAAACAATGAGCAGGTAGAACTAGACCTAAAGCTCATGAAAAGACCTTAGAAGATAAGCGAGATGAGCTGGTATTAGGTTGTAGAAAGAATCATTAGATAAAGACATTCTAGATCCACTTTGTATTGGATATATCTTGAAAGAGATAAAAGACTTGAGCTCTAAAGCCAGTAGTATGCCAGTAACAGACTTAGATAGATATGCCTCTAATTGCAAATAAGCATTGATGATATCAGATCAGATATATTTAGATATATAACACCTAGGACGTGACTGTTATGATCTTAAGGGATAACTCAGGTTGCAATATTCAAGGAAAGACTTGAGGATGAGAAAGAAAAGAAATAATACAATTGGTAAAGTATAAGGAATATAGGAGAGTATCTACTGTATATATACCTATGTACCTGTTAGAAGGATGGAGAGCAGCAATTACAGTGGGGACAAATGATAGCTCACTTACCGGGTTATCCAACAGATGTTAATAAATGGCCTAATGGGAAAGAGAGATCTTGAGAGAAGCAAAGCAGTTCCATGACATGGCAGTTGAGACGAAGAAGTGAGCATGCTTATGTAAGCATGGCTTGTATATTAAACTACAGTAATACACATTACAATAATTATTTAATTTAACAGTACTATGTGCTAGGAATGAGGAGGGAGCAAGGCAGACATAAGTAAAGTACATGTCCTAACAATGAGGTGCTGACTGAGCTACTATACAACTAAGAAAGTGTCAATAGAAAAAGCAGTCTATATGTAGAACACCTGGAAGTAATGAGGCCAATTGTTACAGTAACTTAGGGAATTAGGACAGTGCTTGGAGCTTACTAACACTTAATAAGTAACTAAGAAATTCTAAATCACAAACCAATAACAGAGAGAAGAACAGTGAAGGATGAAGAAGATTCTAGAAGGAAATGGTGATGGGGACATATAAGCAATAGGACTTTGGGGGGACTTAAAGTAAGAAAGAGTCAAGGAAATCCTAAAAGTAGTAATAGCTTTCTTTTATCTTTTATTGCTTAAGTTTCAGAGATTTGTAATAACTTTAATATAGTATCCAAAGAGCAGGGAGGATAGGAAAGAACCTCTAGGCACTTATCTTCATCATCACTGCCTTTGGAATTATGAAATGCAAATCTATTAAGAGTAAGAGTTTGGAATCAGTAAGATGTCTTGAGAAGAACACAGAATATATGTTATATTCTGGAAATATAATAATTATGTAATTTATTTCTTCTAATAATTCCCCTAAAATTAATAATAGTAGGATAGCGTAGTAGACTACTCTTCTCTTATTCCAGACTTCCTATAAGTACTATATAGTTACAGTATAATTCCTCAGTCTGTAAATTAACATCAACTGGTTCTAATTCTATCCCTGTCCACTCTGTCCCTATTTTACTTCCCAAGGACCTCTTCTCTGATGACTTTCCTTTACTCCAAAATACATGACCAACCTCATGACCAGAGACTGGGATACAACATACAAGTTGAAGCCAAGGTCATTCATCAAAGTCATATTCTACTCCAACGTTGTTTTCTCTCTGTTGGAGTCTTCTCTTGGGGTTCCTCCTTCATCATTAAGTACTATCTATTCTCTGAAGTAGTACAGTACACTGTCCAGAGTATAATTCTATTTATAACTCCACTCCTCCGTTCTCTGCCATTCCGTTCTTGACAATATACCCAGAACTCAATCTAGAAAGGAATAGCAGATGCAACTTAGGCAGGCTTTGGAGAGGACAGTAGGCTGGGAAAGCTTGGCTAGGTGTATACTTGGATTGCATCATACCTATAAAGTTTGGTGTTAGGGATACAGACAAGGGGGCAACTGAGTGTAGAGAGTCCATAAGTGATCAACTAACTGTATTTTCCAGTTGAGTTGATGCTACAGTGTGCAAAGGTTGATACCTTAGGGAGGCTATGCAACAACAATCTAGAGAGATCTTACTCTTGTTTCAACAACCAATCTATTTTATGTTACCTAAAGCTGCATATAATACTTCATTTCTTTTTTTATTTAAAACCTTTATTTCAGCTATCTTTCCTTGAACCTTTAGTGTGCAATTAGGAGCTGGCACCACATCTTGTTGCTTGTCTCAGTGTATAATCTCTGTTTTTTTTATTGTCTGAGAGAGGTAGGAAATAGGTCTCCAGGAATTGTCTTTCTGTTGTTGAGACAACACTCCTCCTATAGTGTAGCCAAACATGTTGACTTTCATTCTAAATTCTTGTTCTGAGTTAGGGATTGCTAACATAGGAATGTTTATTATTTTCCTCTTCAACTTCTTGAATGCTTCTCTTTCTTTCTCTGACCACTTCCAGTTCTTTTTTTCTGTCAATTCCATCAATGGTTCGGCTATTTGGGAAAATCCTTGGATGAATTTCTAATAGAAGTTGCAAAATCCCAGAAATTATCATATTTCTCTTTTGTCTTGGGGTTCTGGCCATTTAGCTACTTCTTTTGTTTTAGTAGGGTCAGTCTCCATACTGTCTTAGGAGATAACAATTTCTAGATAGCTAATTTTTGTTTGGTAAAATTGGCATCTTGTTAGAACCTAGGCAGTGGTGACAACTATGAGGTCCTAGCAACTCAGTAACATTATGGACAACTGTAAGCAACTATATTTAAAGAGATAAACAACTAATTATCACCTGTAGACAACTGTAAGTGACAGAGTACCAACTTCAAGTCCACAGGGAATTACACATCAAATCAGGTGACCTACTAAATAATTAATCACCTAAATATTACTGAAGGACTGTCTAGAGTACATCTAACACTTCTGGGGTTGAGTGATAGTTTGTTGTTGGCTAGTATTTGTAATACTTGTTTCACTATGCTCTTATGTTTTTCTATCATTTTCAAAAATATGAGAATGTCATCTATATATACCACTATTTTTTCTTGGATGATCAGTTCATGGAATAGACTGTCTATCATAAGTTGAAATGTTACCAGGGAGTTGCATATCCCAAAGTATATTATGAGTAGTTTGAATAATCCTCAATTTGTCTAAAAGGTGGCCTTCTATTAATCTCCCTCTCTTATTTGTACATTATTATATCTCCAATGGATGTTAAGTTTAGTAAAGTATTGGGCTCCTCAGACCTTATCAATCAATTCTGAAATCAGTAGTAATGGATATTTATTTCTGATTGTCATCTCATTTAATTGTCAGTAGTTCTGAACTGGTCACAGAGAACCATCTTTTTTCTTGACAAAAAAAATGGAGTAGCACAAGGTGATTTGGATAGTCTGATTTCAAATGTTCATCTAAGAATTCATCAAGCTTCTTTTGTTCCTTGATGTTGAGTGGGTAGATTTTGTAGTCTTTGAGTGTTGCTTCTGGGGTATAGCATGGTCCCACTTGGATTAGTTTGGTAGCTTTTCAAATATCTGTTTATCAAATACTTTTGTCTTGAAGCTTTAGTATTTCTTGGGTACAATGTCTCCAAATTCTCTCTTATCTTCTTCTGCTTTCCTAATATTCAATTCTTCTCTTTGCCATGTCTCTTCTTCTATATTTATGAATAGGATTTTCTCTCCTTCTTTTATTTCTTTCTGTTTTTCTTCTGTTATTTTATCTTCCATATTCTCTTTTAGTTCTTCTACTAGATATAGTCTCCTACACTACTGGTGATATTTATCTAGGCTAATTGATAATTGTGTCCAGTTGATAGATGAGTTATGCTTTTGTAGCCAGTTGTATCCTAGGAATGGGTCATGGTTATCTATGTTTGTTACTAATAATTGAATCAGTTCCTGGTGGTCTCCAATTGTCATCTGCATCTCAATTGACTCTGTGACACTGCTGTCTCTATTAGTGGATCTGTCTGCATTGTAGCAAGTTACAGGAAATGGTAATTTGTGGGTGTTGAGATTGTTTTCTTGTATGAATTTTTGGCCTATGCATGAGGTTAAGCAACCAGAGTCAATCAATGCCTTTTTACAGAACAATTTTCCTATGTCTGTTATTGATAGTTTGACTTGGATGTCTAGTTGTTTGTTTTCTAGTATTTAAAGTATATGAGGTTCTTCCAATGTTTTTAGTACTACTAGTACTTTACCATCCATCATTTGTTTAGCTCTTGTATTTTTTCTGTTATGCATTCTTTTCTCCTCCACTGATATGACTATACCTTTAATATTTTTACTGCATCTCTCTCATCTTCCACTTTTATTCTCCTTGCTATCTATTCTGCTAAATATCCTTTCAGGAATTCATAGTTTCTGGCACCAAAATAACTCAAAAAATCATTTATTATTTCTTCTAGCAGTTGTATTTTTGAGTCTATAAAAGTAAGCAAGTCAGTGCTTACTTCTTGCTTTTCCCAAATCCTTCTTAGGTATTTTCTTTATTTCTTCTTGCTTTCTCAAATATTTCTCTTCTCCTCATCTTGGTTTAGGGCACCTTGCAGCAATATAAATCTATTTTATGACAATTATAATAGGTTTTCTTCTTTTTATCTACTATGTATATGAGACCGAACATAGGAGTGATGGCACTGACACATAGTTCAACTTTTCACATGCCTTCTCTTTTCACTCAAATTCACTCAAAAATTCTATAAAATTCAAATAAATTAGGATAAATTAAAATAAAATTGGAACAGGCAGTGAGCAAAGCGAGCTGGCTGTGGCCTTACTGTTGGAGGAAGGGAGCAGAGTGACCTGACTTACAACAGTGCAAATTAACAGTGAAGGAAGGGAGCAAAGTGACCTGATGTACAATTTGCAAGCTGACTGTGGCCTTACTGTTGTAGGAAGGGAGCAGAGCAACCTGACTTATAACAGTGCAAATTACCAGTGAAGGAAAAGAGCAGAGCAACCTGACACACAACAGTACAAACTACTAGTGAAGGAAGGGAGCACAGCAACCTGACACAACAGTACAAATTAACAGTAAAGGAAGGGAGCACAGTGACCTGACGTACAATATTGCTCACTATGATGCAGACTGTTGTTAGAAGAGAGCAAAGTGACCTGATGGACAATACTATCTACAGTTGCACAGACTATTGTAGGAAGGAAGCATAGCGGACTGATTTTAACACAAACTTAATAACACAGAATTAGTAGAGGGTTCAAGAAGGGCTGGAGGCCCAGATGAAAACCTCATATTTATTCACCTCTATTGTATTTGGGTCTTACCTCAGAACCTCTGAAACTAGCCTCATTTTGACATCTCTTCCCAAATTCTCTGTGATTAATATTCTCTTTCCTTTTTCTCTGAACTTCTCAATCACTTTCCTCCTTGACCTCTCAAAACTCAGTGCCTTCTCATACCGGTTATCTAATGAGTCTGAATTCTTTAGCTAACTAATCTCAATTAATTTTTGTGCTAATGTTGGATAGATTTCCTTTTTGAATAAGCCTACCAATGTGATTTTGTTATATCCAGAAAGTTCTCTCCAGGTGGTGAATTCTGTCTAATAATCCTTAAGCAGTCTGCTTTTTTGTTTTAACTTGGTCAACCTCTCAATTGCATGGGTTTGTGTTTGTGTAGATATAAAGAACCATACTATTTTATTAGTGAGCTTCTTCCAAGTTTCAAATGGGAATTTATTAGTCATAGTTGTTAGGTCAAGATTTTCATTATTATTTAGCTTGGTTCCTTTCTATTCCTTTTGAAAGGGTAAGAACTTTCTGATCTATGCATTGGTCCATCATTGGACTTGGTTCTCCTTTCCTTCCTTTATTTTTCCTAACACTATTTCCATCTTTTCCCATTCACTCATGTGGGAAGGCTAAATGAGTTCAAAGAGGAATATTATTGATAGTCTCTAGTACTGTTGATAGAGAATGTAGTTTTCTTTTTGAGTTTTTTGTTTGCAAAAGAGCTCCCAAAATAGTATATTTTGCTATTGACCCAAGAGCATATATATATATACTATCAAGTTTTGTAGTCTAGCAACAACAAAAGAAGAAAAATAATAAGAGTACAAACAATACTTGTCTCCATCAAAATACCACAGTAGCCAGCATAACAATTAAAGATAATTGTAACAAGTTTACTTCATGTTTGCTGTACAACATCATTATGACATTCTTATGATGAGGGGGTGATGAAAAGATGATACAATTCATTGGAAAGAGGGGCATTATGTCCAGAAACGATTGAGCTTGGGTAATAAAAAGACATGTATTTCAGTGCTACATATATAGGAGTTCCAACATCTGGTCATCATGAGCAGAAGAAATCAAGCCTCCACAGTCAACGTCCTCAGGCCTAAGTAGAATATATATATAGTGAATAGTAGGATAGTAAGACCTTAGCTTTATTCTGGTTTATATATTCTTTTTTAACTTGAACACTGAGTTTGGAGAGGGTTCATAACATAAGCACAAAGCTACCTACACATATACAACCCTATTCCATCACCATGATCTCACTTGCTGTTATCACAGTATTTCTAACTACCATTATAATCCTCTTCTTTAACTTCTTATCTGACATCTAAAAGGACCTAGGAAAAGAAGCCAAGGACACCTATGCAACTAGTGTACAGAATTTCATAGAAGAAGTTAAGAAAGACTTTACTGACAAACCAGCCAAAGAAAGAATAAAAGAACCTGATGATTTCAAAGAAAGTCCAGACAAAGTAAGAGCTTAGTGCTGAAGAATAACATTATTTTTTCAAAGCAATGATATCTTGAAGGAATGGGAGAGGATCAAAATGGCTTTAGAAAAGATCAAGGGAGGAAAGGACAACTAGAACCCAACAATAGGCAGATACTCAGATCAGGAAGTTTCTATCCTTCCAAAAAAAGTGGAAAAAGACCAAAAAAGATCTTGACATATTGATTATGACCAATAAACCTCTGTTCAAAACCGAGGAACAGATAACAGACAAGATAGTATGGTTTTTTATATTAACAGAAACTCAAACTCATGCAATCAACAAATTGACCAAATTAAAGTAAGAAAATAGGTTACTTAAAGATTTCTGGTTGGAATTTGTCATCTGGAAAGGAATTTCTGGCTATAATGAAATTGCACTAGTGGGTTTATTCAAGAAAGGAATTCATCCAGCACTAAAACTGATTAAGATTGGTCAGTTGAGAAACTCAGACTTGTTGGATGAGTGGTATGAGAAGGTATTAAGTTTTGAGAGATTGAGAAAGGAGGCTATTGAGGAGTTTGGAAGAAGGAAAAATTTGGAGAATTCAGAAGATGTGAAGAAGAAACTGGTTTTGGATGTTCTGAGGCAAGACCCTAACATGATGGAAGTGGATAAGCACAAGGAGATGAGAAGGTGTTATAACTGTGGAGAAACAAGTCATCTTGCTACAAGATGCTCCAAACCAAGAAAAGAAAGAAGAGAGAAAGTAAGGATTATTGAGGAGATAAGAGAGGATTTTTCCCTGGGCAGGGAGTAAACACCAACTTACCTGCCTTAATAGATTCAAAAGTCCAATTACCTAAAGATGCAATGAAAGACTTTCTGGATTATTTTGGTGCAAGAAAATACAAGACAAATAAAGGATACTCAGTGGAATGGATAGCAAAGAAGATACAATAGAGCAGTGATGAGGAAGAAATTGGCATACTAAAGGTGTGGGCCCATAGTTCAAGAGCAGAAGAGTGTACAAGAGAAGAGTTAAAAGAGTTAAATGGAATAACCAATGATAAAGTCCTAATGGCTTTTAAAGTATATGAGAAGTCCTTGATACTTAGGAAAATGGAAGATAAGCAGCTAAACATTTGAGTCAAACTATCAATGACAGACACTCATAAAATGTTCTGTAAACAGGCCTTAGTCGACTCAGGAAGCTCCAGCTCTTGTATAAGCCAAAAATTTGTAAAGGAAAATCACATTGACATGTGTAAGCTACCATTCCCAATCATCTGCTATAATGCCAATGACTCCACAAACAAAGATGGAAGTGTCATGGAAATTGTTGAGATGAACATGACTATTAGTGATCATCAAGAATTGATTCAACTATCAGTAAAAAACCTTGGAAATCATGACCTATTTCTAGGATATGACTAGCTACAGAAGCATAACCCAACCATTAACTAGAAGAATTCTTCAATAAGTCTTCAAAACTATTGACAATGGTGCAGAAAAATATACATTCCAAGGGAACTGAAGGGGGAAGTTGAGGAAGAAACAGAAGAGGATGTTAGGGAACTACTCAGAGGTGATCTCCCTTAAGCTAGTGGATAGTCCTAGAAGCTAGTTTGAGATTCAAGTGGGGGTATATCTATACACACTTGCTAGTATATATACTACACTAGATAGTCAGGCATACAGCACCATGGCAACCAACCTATAATTAACAGAATGTCCTAGAATAACTAATAATAGGCATTGCACTGCATGACACAGACAGAAGAGGTTAGGAACAGTGGGAATATGATACATGATCTATCACTAGGCCACTAATAGATTAGACCCTCAGAACTTACTAAGCATCACTCTAGATGTCCTCTTATAGAGGATATAATAGAAGATAGAGAGAAAGTATTATTTGTTAATCTAGAAAAGAAAGCCTGAAGGAGAAAAGAGCTAAATATCAGAAGTATGAGCACAGAAAAAGTGGAAGAAAATGTCCCCAAAGAATACAAAGACTTCAATGACTAAGTCTTTAACAAACCTATCTTTGAAAAATTACCAGATCAGTCCAAATGGGACTACACTATTGAGTTAATACCTAATGCAATGCTGAAGGACTGCAAGGTGTATTTATTAAATATCAAAGAACAAGAAAAACTTGATAAATTCCTCAAAGAACATCTGAAATCGGGACAGATCAGACCCTTCAAGTCACCATGTGCAGCTCCCTTCTTCTTTGTAAAAAAGAAAGATAGATCTCTCTAACCAGTACAAGACTATTAATAACTCAATGAAGCAACAATAAAGAACAAATATCCCTTACCACTAATCCAAGAGCTGATCAATAAAGTATAAGGAGCCAAATATTTCACTAAACTTGATATTCAATAGGGATATAACAATGTGAGGATAAGAGAAGGAGATGAGTGGAAAGTAGCTTTCTAAACCAACCGAGGTCTGTTCAAACCTCTAGTCATGTACTTTGACATATGCAACTCACCTATAACCTTTCAACTCATGATAGATACCTTATTCTGCAAGCTAATAATGTCAGGGAAAATTGTGATCTATATAGATGACATTCTAATCTTCACCCAAATAATAGATGAGCATAAAAGCATAGTAAGACAAGTCCTACAAATATTGGCTGACAACAAGCTATTGCTCCACCTAAAGAAATGCAAATTTTATCAAACCAAAGTTGAATACCTCGGAGTTGTCCTGTCATAAGACAATATAGAAGCCAATCCTACCAAAATAAAAGGAGTAATCTATTGGCCAGAACCTCGAGACAAAAGAGAAGCATGACAATTCTTAGAATTCTGCAACTTCTATTGCAGATTTATCCCCAGATTTACATAAGTTGCCAAACCACTGATGAAGTTAATGGAAAAGAAAGAGTGGAAATAGCAAGAGGAAGAGAAGAACACTTTTAATAAGCTTAAAAACAAGATGACAAACTCTCTGATACTAGCTGTTTCCCACTCCAAATGAAAAATGCAACTAGAAACTGATGCCTCGGGGTATGCTATAGGAGGAGTGTTATACAAAAAGACAACTCTTGGAGACCCACTGCTTATCTATCCAAGGCAATAAATGAGACTGAAAGGAACTACAAGATCTACAACTGAGAGCTGTTAGCAATCATGGAAGGACTTAAGCAATGGCAACAGTATCTTATAGGAAGCAATCAGTTTGAAATATAGGCTGATTATACAAACTTAGGATACTTCAAGAAACCACAAAAGCTCAATCATCGTCAAGCTCAATAGATGACAGAACTCCAAGAGTATGACTTCCAACTAATACACAAACCCAGTAGCTCTCAGAAGAAAGTAGATACATTATCTAGGAGATTAAACCATGGTCAAGGGAAGGACGACAAAGAAAATCAAATGATGTTGAAAGAAGAATAGTTCAGAAATCTTATAACTTAGGAAGGAGAATTTTGGAAGAAGATAGAAGAAGCAGAGAAGTTTACAGAAGAGGAAGTATAGGGAGCAATAAAGAGATCAGAGGAAGGTTGGAGACAAGAGGGAAAAGTAATAGTATGAAAAAAGAGAATTTACATCCCAGACTTAGCTACATTCCAAAAAGAAATTATCACCAGATACCACAACTCTGAACTAGTAGGACATCTAGGATACACCAAAACATACAAATTAATCACAAGGAATTATTAGTGATCTCAAATGTTAAGACTCTGGACTTTACAGTTGAATATGCGTTTCAACTTAAAGCCTATATCTAACACTTGATATCTTCACACTCCTCGCTAGAGGATCTGGTTAAGGTTTTCAGTGAAGTTATATTGGAGGAGAGATGTCAACGAGACTTTGAGTAGTATCCTTGAGGTTGTCCTAAGACAAGTAAGAGTACCAATTTCTCAGAGTAAGATTTTACAGAGGGAATACAGAAAGAGAGAACTTGTCATTCCTTCTCTTTCTGGGCTGTATTTATCCTAACTAGATATTGTAACTATGTTACAATGTGGTAACACTACTTGTAACTAAAAGTGACTAGTTAAGTAACAGTCCAGTTACAGAAGCTATCAGAGTGATAAGTCAAGTCAGTGTCTAATAATGGGTTAATCTGATGTTGTTTCATTTAGCACAAGTCCAAAGATAGAAGAGAAAATAGTCCAAGATTTCTCTAAAGAGTCCTGTCCATACTATGAGTCCATTGTCTTCTAGAGTTCTTAGACATTTAATGCATTACTGCATTGTGATATCCTTGTCTTGCATTGCCAATATTTCGTCTACTAGCCATTCATTGTTAGACCATGGCTGATAATAGCTGTAGTCTCACTCGATGTTCATAACATCAAATATTAGAAGATATCAAACAGTACATTATGGGTTGTGAAAAATGCCAAGCAAACAAACCCAATTGACAGCCCAAGAGAAATAACCTTTATCCCAACGAAGTCCCAAAAGGTCTTTGGGAGATCATTAGCATAGATTTAATAAAACCATTACCAGAATCAGCAGGATTCGATAGGATATTAGTAATAGTAGACTGTTTCTCTGAGATGGCCCACTGCATGCTGATTAACATGAATATCACTGCTCAAGGAGTAGCCAAGATATTATGGGATCAAGTCTTCAAGGATATAGGGATCCCTAGGAAAGTTATTAGCAATCGAGAACTGCAGTTTGTGTAAGGGGACACCCCCATTTCTACCCCTAAACACCATGACAACCCTCCGGAGCTACCTTAGCCTGTTTACTAGTGATACTTAAACACACTAGTTTAGCTCCGATCCTGCTGACACTGACACTAAGAGATGTATATAATGTAGAATATCCCTCCAGAAGCCTCATCCTAATCTCTGAGGATTCTCCTGGAGGTGAGTTGTATCATAATTGTAGACTGTAATATTACTGAG
>Ga0153990_1000119_pt1 | contig 11466 bp, 10 predicted proteins | sample TSNC074MetaG_FD_104739 | JGI IMG/M metagenome (GOLD analysis project Ga0153990, IMG submission 104739) | Attine ant fungus gardens microbial communities from North Carolina, USA - TSNC074 MetaG | ecosystem: Host-associated > Fungi > Mycelium > Unclassified | place: USA: North Carolina, Jones...
GAGGCCACCGCAAGCCAGGGCAGCTGGGCTTGGGCGAAGACGAGGCAACCGGCAACGCCGGTCCAAACGGGCAGGTAGTAGCGCATTTTTGTTATTCCTGCTTTTTTTGCGAGATTGCAACCTAACTATTGTGCAGACTTTGTGAGAAGTCCATCACCAAAAGGTATTTTTTACACTCCTCAGCTCAGATTCCGACAAACGTGCAGGATAGAGCGGCTGTAGGCCTATGCCGGGCAGGGTTTTTCCGCGCTCAGCAGCAGATTCCGGGGTGTCAGGCTGGCCGGACAGAAGGTCCCCAACGTCACACTGTAACCTTGTTCCTGTAGGAACAGCGCCTGGTCCAGCACCAGCCAGAGTTCCAGCGGACGGCGGAACAGGCCGCGCAGCAGTTCGAGATTACGAACTTCTGCCAGCCGCTGGAAGCCCCGGCGTTCCCACAGCGGCCAGTCGATCGTCGCGGGAAGCTTTAGCGCCTTGCGCCGCGCCAGCTCCGCACCGAACGCCGAGAAGGGCTGGCGCAGCCAGTGGCTGGGTAGCGGCGGCGTATTGAGATAGACGTCGCGCCCACTGAGTTCGCGTTGCAGGAGATCGAATCCCAGGCGTCGCGCCATGGACAGGTCCCTGTCCCGCCGCACCCGCTGCCCGCCGGTGACGGTTTCGCAGAGCGCCAGGCGCAGGGCTTCGCGGTCCAGGCGTAGCGCCGAGGCCTGCGCCGCAGTGGACAACGGGTCATACACCTCGGCAGAGATGCGGTCATAGCAGCAGGGCGCCAGGGCCAGTTGCTGACAGCCGCGCGCTGCCGTCACCCTGAGCAGCCGGGTGTGCAGGTCGCCGCAGGCGTGCAGGGCGACGGGCGTGTCGCGACTGCCGAGCTGGTCGCCTGCCAGCGGTTGGAGCACATCGGCCTGATAATGGTGCACCGGGGCCCGGCCCCGGTGGCTGAGCCTTTCGCCCTCCTCGACCAGGGCCGCGTCGAACTCCAGGCAGACGGCTGGCGCACCCTGATGGGTCAGGTGCCTGGCCAGGTGGCCCTTGCCCGCGCACCAGTCGACCCAGCGCTGCACCGGTTGCCGGAAGTCCAGTTTGCGACTGAAGGCTTCGATCTGCAGCCACTTGCGCCCCGGCACGTCGACGTCTTGCCTGCCGGACAAGGTGCGGCCAGGAGCGTCTGGGTAGGCGTGGACCTGACTGAGCGCCAGCGAGGTCTCTGCCAGGGAGCGGAAGGGCTCAGGTGCGGCCAGCAACTGAGGGGTATTATGGGCGGCCTCGGCTTCCTCCAGACTGCGGGCCCGCAGCCAGCGGGCCAGCTCCGCATGGCTCGATTCCCAGGCCAGCTCCCGTTCGACGAAGGGTCTGGGTCGCCACAGGTGCTGATGGCGGGTTAGAAAGAGATCCAGGGCGGTGAAGCGTTCGAGGAAAGCAGCGGCGAGCATGATGGCATTATGCAGTGACGGGATTGGCAGGAAGGCAAGGCCTGGCCACTATTGTCACTTTGCCCGGGCATGCTTGGGTATCGAAATTTCCCGCGCCTGGCCAGGTGGCTGGCTGCGCTGCCGATCTGCATTCATTTGACGTTCGACGCGGGGCCTGCGGCTCTCGAAGAGCGAGGCCAGGCGACGACCGTGGGTCAGTTGGATGAATCGATTTATCTCAAAGCCGGACATCCGGTCGTGTGACCAGTACTTGTCGCGCTAACATTGTCTGTTCGGTATCTCCCAGAAGGAAAATCCTATGAAGCCAACCTCCCCGCACAAGCTGCGTCTAGCGTTCAGAGCCCTGCTCAAATCGGACAGCTGCTATCACACGGCGTCCGTCTTCGATCCCATGTCGGCGCGCATCGCCAACGACCTGGGTTTCGAAATGGGCATCCTCGGCGGGTCGGTGGCTTCCCTGCAGGTGTTGGCCGCGCCGGACTTCGCCCTGATCACACTCAGCGAGTTCGTCGAGCAGGCCACGCGCATCGGGCGGGTCGCCCGGCTGCCCATCATCGCCGACGCCGATCACGGCTACGGCAATGCGCTGAACGTGATGCGCACCATCACCGAACTCGAACGCGCCGGGGTGGCTGCCCTGACCATCGAGGACACCGTGCTGCCGGCCGGCTATGGTCGCAAGTCCACGGATCTGGTGAGCGTCGAAGAAGGCATCGGCAAGATCAAGGGTGCGCTGGAAGCCCGTATCGACGAAGCCCTGAGCATCTTCGCCCGCACCAACGCCACCGAATTGAGCACCGAGGAAGTCATCTCCCGCACCAAGGCCTACGAGGCCGCGGGTGCGGACGGTATCTGCATGGTCGGCATTCGCGATTTCGCTCATCTGGAAGAGATCACCCAGCACCTGAGCGTGCCGGTAATGCTGGTGACCTACGGCAATCCCCAGTTGCGCGACAACGCCCGCCTGGCCAAGGCCGGGGTCCGGGTGGTGGTGAACGGGCATGCGGCCTACTTCGCGGCGATCAAGGCGACCTACGACTGCCTCAGAGAGCAGCGCGACATCACCGCGTCCGACCTGTCCGCGTCCGAACTCTCCACCAAGTACTCGACCCTGCAGGAGTATCGAGTCTGGGCGCGGGAATTCATGGACGTGAAGGAGTAACCATCAGGCGGTGCTCAGCGAACTCGGTTGCAGAGCCTTGCTGGGAAAGGGTGTCACGATCTCCAGATCCAGATCGGCGGGCAGATGCAGCGCAGCGACCCGGGCCTCGACAAAGGCGCGCATTTCCTGACGGAAGCGCTTGGTGGCGAAGCGCTCGGCATTCTGCCGGCATGCCTGCTGGCTGATCGGCGTTTCCAGGGCCTCGAACTGGCGCACGGCGGCGCATAGCGAGGCAGCGGTCTGCTCCGGATAGAAGACGCCGGTGGGGTGTTGCGCATCGAGGCCGCGCACGGTTTCCAGGACGCCACCCCGGCCATAGGCGATGACGGGGGTACCGCAGGCCTGGGCTTCGATGGGGGTGATGCCGAAATCTTCCTCGGCGGCAAAGACGAAGGCCCGCGCTCTGCGCATGTGGTCGAGCAGGCAGTCGAAGTCCTGGTAACCGAGCAGGGTGACGTTGGGGCCGGCGACTTCCTTGGCCTTCTCGAATTCGGGGCCGGCGCCGATCACCACCAGCTTCTTGTCGGGCATCGAGCTGAAGGCCTCGACGATCATGGGCATGCGCTTGTAGGGCACCATGCGCGACGCCGTGAGATAGAAGTCCTCCTTGCCGCCGCTGGGGGTGAAGCGACTGATGTCGACCGGCGGATAGATGACCTTGGCTTCGCGGCGATAGGCCTTGCTGATGCGCCGGGCGATGAAGTGGGAGTTGGCGACGAAGGCGTCCACGCCGGCGGCGGTGCGCTGATCCCAGATGCGCACGTAGTGCAGGATGACGCGCGCCAGCTTGCCCTTGAGGCCGCGGTCGAGACCGGCTTCCTTGAGGTACTGGTGCTGCAGGTCCCAGGCGTAGCGGATGGGCGAGTGGACATAGCTGATGTGCAGCTGGTCCGGACCGGTCAGGACGCCCTTGGCCACCGCATGGCTGCTGGAAATGATCAGGTCGTAGCCGGACAGGTCGAGTTGCTCGATGGCGTGCGGCATCAGCGGCAGATAGGTCTGATAGCGCTTCTTGGCCTGGGGCAGGCGCTGGATGAAGGTGGTGGTCGCCTGCTTGCCTTGCAGTTGCGCCCGATCCTCGTCCGAGAGGAAGTCGATCACGCTGAACAGGTCGGCCTCCGGCCAGATGTCGAGCAGTTCGGCGAGCACGCGTTCGGCGCCAGCAAAGGTTACCAACCAATCGTGAACGATGGCGATTTTCATGTCGTCTTCCTTAAGCGTGAAATGAAATCAAGTGCTGGTGCTGAATCATGGAGTGCGGGTCTTTCTGGTCACTGCATATCCCCAGGGCAGCCGGGTAATCTCGATCTCGTCCGAAGCGCTGTCGAGTTCATGCAACTTGATGGTTGGGCTTGGTGCAAAGACGGCGTCTGTTGCAGGCGTTTCGAAACATTCGGCGTTTTCCGGGCGCTCCACGGTCTCTGCCGCGGTGGCGTCCGAGCTGCTGGGCAGCCGGTGGCAATCAGCGACCCGAAGGACGCGCCCGGACACACTCGAGTCGTCGAGCGTCAGGGGTACAGAGGAACGGCTCTGGCCTGCCATGGCGTTGCTTGTCTCTTCCATGAGTTCTTGATCGCTGAATTGTTGTTGTGGGGTCGTTTCAGGCGGCTCTGGCCGTGACCTTCGTGGTGGTCGCCAGGGCGCTGTCCAGCAGGTCGGAGACCTTTCTCGCCGAGGTCTGCCAGTTGAAGCGCTGGATGTTGGCCAGGCCCTTGGCGCGGAGCGCCTCCCTGAGCGGTGCGTCCTGGAGGATGGTGCGCATCGCCTGGGTGATGCTGGCCGTCTCGTAGGGATCGAAGTAGAGGACGCTGTCCTGCAGCACTTCCGGCATGGAGGCGGTATTGGCCGAGATCACCGGGCAGCCGCAGGCCTGGGCTTCGAGGGGCGGGATGCCGAACCCCTCGTAGAGCGACGGAAAGACGAAGGCGGTGGCCTGGCGATACTGGCGTGCCAGTTCGGCATCGTCGATGCGGCCGAGCAGCTTGACCCGCGAATCCCGGGCGGCCAGGGTCGCCAGGTCGTTCTGACCGAACACGGCGTGGCTGTCGCCGACGATGCGCAACTCGACCTTCAGATCCCGCGGCAGGGCGGCGAAGGCCTCCAGCATCCGCGAGAAATTCTTGTGGTAGCTGGGCGAGGACACCGCCAGCAGATAGGGGGTGTCGGCGCTGTCGATCCGCGGCTCCAGGGTGAAGGCATCGGCGACGGCGTTGGGCACCACCGTGATCGAGTCGCTCGGATAGCGATAGAAGCGCGAGATCTCGTCCCGGGAGAATTCACTCACGGTGATCAGGGCATTCGAGCGCTTGAGCAGCATGGGGATCAGGCAGCGGTACGAGGTGCGGAATTTCCACGAATAGCTCTCGGGAAAGCGCACGTAGTTGATGTCGTGATGGGTGGCGATCTGGTTGGTGTAGAGCAGCGGCGCCGTGCTGCACAGCGACAGCAGCAGGGGGCTGCCCTGGCTCTTCAGCCAGTTCGGCAGATCCCATTGCTCCCAGCGCTGCCCCTGGCGGGTGCCGATGACTTCGATGCCCAGCCGTTTGGCCACCTCGGGCCTGACGGCGCCGGGCGGCGCGACGAAGCGCAGGTCGGATCTCAGCTTCGCCAGCTCCAGCGAGATGCATTCCGCGAAGCGCTGAACGCCGCGAAGATCCTGGGTGATGAAGCGGGAATTGACGATGATCATGATTCTGCCCGTTGCCGTGACCTGGGGTGGATCAGTTGGAAAGCTGTGTGTGAGGTACGAGAAGCGGCTCGGTGGAGCCGTGTTGCGCCTTGCCCAGGACGTCCGCGAAGAGCGCCTGGTACTGGTCGAGCATGGTGTCCATGCTCAGCAGATCGGCCACCGCGGTGCGGCTCAGCAGACTCAGGCGCTGGCGCAGCTCGGTATCGTCATGCAGGCACTGCAGGGCGCGGCCCAGGGAATCGCGGTCGTCGGGGTTGCAGAGCAGCCCGTTGACGCCATCACGGACGATCTCCGGCAGACCGCCCATGCGGGCGGCGATGACCGGCTTCTGGAAGGCACAGGCCTCGACGGCGACCATGCCGAAGGGCTCGGCCCACAGCGACGGCGCGACGAAGACGTCGATGTTTCGGTAGAAGGCTTCGGGCTTCTGATAACCGACGAAGCTGACCTTTTGCGGATCGGCCATGGCCTTGAGCTGGGCTTCGTAGTCCAGCTGACCCTTGCCGGCGATGGTCAGGGTCGCGTTGAGCGACAGCCGCTGGAATTGCTCGATCAGCCAGCCCACACCCTTGTTTTCCGACAGGGTGCCCATGTAGCCGAAGCGGACGACGCCGTCCGGACTGGGGGTCGCGGTCTCGGCATTGCTGCCGGCGATCAGGCTGGCGTTGTGGATGACCTGACGCGGAACGCCGCTGAAGTAGCCCTTGTTCACGATGGTATCCAGCAGGTACCGGCTGACGCCGACGACGGCATCCACCTTGGCGGACTGCTCGGCGTGGGGCCGGCGCAGGGCCGCGCAGCTGCCACAGAGTTTCTGGCAGCTCTGGCCCTTCTTGAACAGGGTGTTCTTCGGGCACAACAGGTACATGTCGTGCAGCACCTGCACGATGGGCACGCCGCTTGCGCGGATCTCGTCCCAGGCCGCGACCGACCAGCCGGACAGGTTGTGGCATACCACCAGGTCCGGCTTTTCCTGTTGCAGCACCTGGCGCAGGGGCGCCCGCATCGCGCTGTTGTACTGGTCGCGAAAGTGCCAGCCGAAGCGCGCCAGCGGACCGGGGCGCTGCTGGGTCAGGGGCCAGTAGAAATTCTTCAGCCCGGCGCGATAGACGCGAACGTCGTTCACCGTCTCCTGCCGCACACCCTGCTCGGGACCGGTCACCAGCACGGCCACGTCGTGACCGCGCTGCTGGAAGCCTTCCACGCTGCGTTGCAGGATGAGCTCCGCACCACCGCCCACATGGGGCGGATAGAAGCTGTTGAGAAAGAGCAGTTTCATAGCGGATAGCTGCGGTTTATCCCCAGCGCGCCGGTTTCGCCGTCCTGGACCGCCTGCCGGATCAGCGCCAGGCGCTGACGGCTCTTGTCGTCACGGGCGAACAGCTTGAGCAGGGTGTGGAAGACATAGCGGTTGAGGCTGTACATCGGCCGGGAGCTGGCCCAGACGTTCTTGTCGAACCAGGCCTGGTTGCGCGCGGCGTAGTAGGCGCGGAAGTCCGAGCCGGCCTGCAGATAGTTCTGGTAGACGTTGCTGGTGCCTTCCTTGATGTTCCAGGAATGCTCCAGTTCTTCGAGTTCCGCCTCGGTGACCATGAACAGCTTTCCGCCGGCCTGGGTGATGCGGTAGGTGTACTCGGTGTCGTCGGAATAGAGCACCAGCTCGCGCAGGGGCAGACCGATGCGCTCATAGAGGCTGCGGTGGGCGAGCATGCCGCCATAGGGGGCGAAGGGCAGCTCGACCAGGGCTTCCGGCTGGCCACCGCGCGGACGGCCCCAGGGCAGGCGGCGCCAGATCTTGTAGGGGATGCGGGCCACGTGGAAGCCGAAGTAGCTCGAACGTGGCTGGGTGATCATCTTGGTCGGGATGCACTGGGCGATGTCGGCCTGCTGGGTCGGCCGGTAGCCGAGCACGGCGACCTTGTCGTGGCCATGGGCGGCGCCGAGTTCGCCGAGGCGCCGGTGCAGGACGTCGAGGGCATCGCCCAGGGGGGCGTTATCGTCGTCCATCATCCAGATATGGGTGGTGTCGGTGGCCAGGGCCGCTTCCAGGGCCACGGCGTAACCGTTGGCGGAACCGGTGTTCTCGCTCAGGGCGATCACCTTGACCTGACCGGGCCAGCGGGCTTCGAGGCTATCCAGCGACACCGTCGCCGCATTGCTCACCACGATGACCTGGTGAATGGTGCGCTCGGCCAGGGCGCGGGTGACGAGCTGCTCCAGGTAGCAGAGGCGATTGCCGTAAGTGACGGTAACGACCGTGGTTTTGCATTGCATGAAGAGACTCTCCAAAGGGCCTTGGGTACTGGGTCAGGCGCGCAGCCGTTGGCTGACGGGGGCCGCTGCCGACAATTGATCGAGAGCGACGCTGACCCGCTGTTCGCGTTGCAGGATGCGCAGCAGGATGATGGCCCGCTCGTTGCCATCGGCACTCAGGAACACGGCGTCCATTTCCAGCTCCTGGCTGTATTGCACCCGCACGGCCGCGCCGGGCTGGTGGGCGGGTGCAGGCTCCGCCAGGGCGGCGAGCCGCTGGCGGATATCGTCGATGATGGCTTCGCTCACCGCCGTCGGCTGGGTGCCGAAGCTGACGATGCGATTGACGCCGCGCGTCGAGCGGATGGGGTACCAGTTGTCGTTCACGTCATTGAGCTGGATGAACAGGTACCCCGGGAACAGCGATTCGCTGCCGGCCGCGCGACTTCTGCCGGACGCCTTGCGCTCGCGCTGGGGCCGGAAGCAGACATAGCCTTGCCTGCTCAGGTTTTCTTCGGCGCGAACTTCCTGATTGGGCTTGGTCTGCACCAGGTACCAGTGACCGGCGGGGTGGGCGAGCGTCATGGGCGAGTTCCTTCTCTTGGGGCGATCAGTCGCGACGGACCGGCGTATCAGGTACGGGGGCCGTATTCGTAGTAGCCGTAGACGCCATCGTCTTCCATGGACGTCGAGGCCTTGCGCTGCACGCCGTTGAGGATGGCGCCCTTGATGGTGATGCCGTTCTGGGCGAAGCGGCGACGGGAGTTCTCCACCGCCTTGAGGGTGCTCTGGCCGAAACGGGTGACCAGCAGGGTGGTGCCGGCGAGGCGACCCACCAGGGCGGCATCGGTCACCGCCAGGATCGGCGGGGTATCGATGATCACCAGGTCGTAGAGGCTGCCCACTTCGTCCAGCAGACGGGAGAAGTTGGCGTGCATCAGCAGCTCCGAGGGATTCGGCGCGGCCTGACCACAGCTGATGATGTCCAGCTGGGCGATACCGCTCGGCACGATGGCTTCACGCAGCTTGCTGCGACCGGTCAGCAGCTCGGACAGGCCGGCTTGCGGCTGCAGGCCGAACACGCGGTGCAGATAGCCCTTGCGCATGTCGGCGTCGATCAGCAGCACGCGCTGACCCGACTGGGCGACCACCGCGGCGAGGTTGCTGGAGACGAAGGACTTGCCGACGCCCGGGGTCGGGCTGGAAATCATGATCACCCGGTTCTTGGCTTCCAGCATGGCGAAGTGCAGGCTGGATCTCAGGCTGCGCAGGGATTCCACCGCCAGGTTGGCCGGCTGCACCACGCTCAGCAGATTGGGTTCGCCGGTACGGGTCTTCTTCTTCAGGCGACGGTTCAGGCGCTCCTGGTCCTTGGTGAAGGGCAGGGTGGAATAGACCGGCAGGCCGATCTGCTCGACGGTGTCCGGATTCTCGATGCCCTTCTGGAAGGCCTGGCGGACGAAGACCACCACCACCGAGGTCACCAGACCCAGCAGCAGCGACAGGATCAACGCGATCTTGCGGTTGGTGGCCGGCTCGTCGAGGTTGACGTCGGCGTTGTCGACCAGGCGCACGTTGCCGATGGTGCCGGCACGGATGATGTCCTGTTCCTGGGCCTGGTTGAGCAGCAGCTGATAGGTCTGGTTGGTGACCTTCATGTCGCGGTTCAGGCGCAGCAGCTCCTGCTGGGTGCTCGGCAGGGCCTCCACCTTGCGCTGCAGGCTGCGTTTTTCCACTTCCAGCTGGGCGAGCTGGTTCAGCAGGGTCTTGTAGCTGGGGTGATCGCGGGTATAGAGGCGATCGTATTCGGCCTGCTTGAGCTTGAGCTGGGAAATGGAGGTGTCGAGGGTGACGATCTTGTCCAGGACTGCCTTGGTTTCCAGGCTGATGTCCACGGAGCGGCTGTTGGTCTGGTAGTTGTTCAGGGCCGCTTCGGCGCTTTCCAGGTCCTTGCGCACCGCCGGCAGCTGGCCACGGAGGAAGTCCAGGCGCTGGGCGGCTTCGGCCGAGCTGCGCTCGACGTTCTGCAGCACGTACAGGCGGCTGATCTCGGACAGGACGCTCTTGGCCAGATCGGGATTCTCGTCGGCCAGGGACAGGTAGATGATCCCCGACTCCTTGCCCGCTTCGCTGGTCTTGATGCGGTTCTGATAGAGCTGCGCGGTGGTGATGACGCGGTTGCGGGTCACCTTGAATTCGGTACCGGGACGCGCGGTCAGGGTCTTGATCTGCATGCGGTAGCCGTTACCGCTGGCCATCTGGCCGACCTGGCCGTCGAGCAGGGGCTGCTTGTCCTTGTCCAGCAGGCGGTAGCGACCGTTGCTGCCGGCCACCACGGTCAGGGTTTCACCGTACATGTCGTCCGGCACGTCGAACTGGAAGACGTCGATCTGTTCGCCGCCCCAGGCGAAGCCGCGCAGTTGCGGCCAGCTGTCCGCCAGCTGACCCGGCTTTTCGGCTTCGTAGTGGCGCCACAGGTAGTGGCCGATCAGCGGGAAGAAGCGCGGCTTGGCCTCGATGTCCAGGCGCAGATTCTCCACGGTCTTGGTCAGCACCGCGCGCGACTTCAGCAGCTCGATCTCGGCTACCGCCGGCGAGGCGGAATTGGGTCGCACCACGGTCTCGGCGACCGCCGTGAGCGCATTCTTCTTGGGTTCGATCTGGATCATCGCCCCGGCGACGTATTGCGGAGTCGACAGCACGGCATAGGTGATGCCCACGGCCAGAAAACCGGCGGTGATGCCCGCGATCAGCTTCTTGTGATCAAGAAGCGTGAGGGCCATCGTCTTGAGGTCCAGATGTTGTTCTTCGTGTTGTTCGAACGAAGAGCGCTGCATGACGGTCATTGGGGTCCCTTCCTTTTAGCTGGATACAGCGCAGCCGGAAAACTGCTCTGCGTAAGTTCAGTAGGTGACGCGCTTGGGGGCGAAGCGTCGGCCGATGTTGAGGGTGATGTTGCTTACCGCCCGCAGGAGCGCCTTGACCTTCTGCGTCGGCGGAATCGAGGACAGCGAAAGACTCAGGACCTGGCGCAGGAAGAACACGTGCAGGTCGCGCTCGCCCAGCCGGTAGTAGTAGTTGGCCAGGCAGTACTGGGTGTGGAGATCCATCTGCAGCCGCTTCTGGCTGGCGCGCATGGAAAAGATCCCGCCCTCGTGCACGCGGTAGGCGGCGGGGCGGATCTCGTCCATGAACTTGCCCTTGCCGTGGGCACCCAGCAGCGACCACCAGACGATGTCCATGAGCGCGGCGGTTTCCAGCTCCGGCGGCAGTTCGCGCAGGACGTTGCGGAAGCAGGCGGTCAGGGTCGACAGCGGCAGAGCCTTCTTCAGGTCGGTTTCGCTGCGATCGTAGTGATCCTGGCCATTGAACCGCTGCGGATTGACGATCCCCGTGCTGTTGAAGGCATAGGAGGCGTGGAAGGTCAGGGCGTAGTCCCGGTTGTTCTCCAGGAAGTCCACCTGCAGCTGCAGCTTGCGCGGATCGTTCCAGTAGTCGTCGCCTTCGCAGTAGGCGATGTAGTCGCCGCGGGCGTGCTGGAACACCGGCATGCCATAGGGCTTGCCCTGGCTGTACTGGTTTTCCTTCTGCAGGATCAGGCGGATCAGCCGGGGGTAGCGGCGCTCGTAGTCCTGGAGGATTTCCCGGGTGCCATCGGTCGAGGCGTCGTCGTTGACGATGATCTCGAAGGGGAAATCGGTCTGCTGGCGCAGGAAGCCGTCGATGGCCTGGCCGATGTAATCACGATGGTTGAAGGTCAGGCAGACGATGCTGGCGACCGGCCGACTGCAATTCGTCGGCCAGTGCTTCATGATCTCTGCTTCGGTCCGAGCGTCCATGTCAGATACCTGCTTTGTAGAGTTGGGAAAACAGGCGCGAGCGGGTCTGTTTCGGAGAACAGAGCACGTAGCTCAGCGCCATCAGCACCA
>Ga0153990_1000121_pt1 | contig 11385 bp, 13 predicted proteins | sample TSNC074MetaG_FD_104739 | JGI IMG/M metagenome (GOLD analysis project Ga0153990, IMG submission 104739) | Attine ant fungus gardens microbial communities from North Carolina, USA - TSNC074 MetaG | ecosystem: Host-associated > Fungi > Mycelium > Unclassified | place: USA: North Carolina, Jones...
AGCTAATACTTGCATTAACATGGCCTTGAACAAGGAGGATAAGCGTCGATTTCATGAATACCTGAAATAACAGCGTACGAACCCTTTGACTTTCGCTTATAGCCGGTGTTGCCGCAGTAGTAGCATGTTGAGGTACTGGAGGAGAAGGTGCAGTTTGTAAAGATGCTAGTGGAGCTCCTGCGGTAGGGGGCGGTCGATAATAGGATACATTGGTGGGTGGGAACATTGCTGATGCAGGCGGCAGCGTTGAGGGCGGAGGCATCGTAGCCATGGGCAGTGGTGATTGAAAAGGCACATGCGCCGGTGAAGGAGCAAATGCTGGCTGGGTTAGGTGTTGCGGTGGAATTGGACGTGGAGGGGTCTCAGAAGGTCCACTCGGAGGTTGAATTCCTGTCTGCTCAAGCATCCTATGGAGGATAGCAGGATCCACAATATTATTTAACACAAGTGCCTGAAAAAGTGCATAGGCAAACTGAGGATGCTTGACTAGAAGTTGTCGAGCTTGTTCTTGGTGAGTGATGATGAACGCCTGGGGGGAACAGGCACATTGTAGGAAATTTTAGGATTATCTGGCAATACAGAAACTCACCTTCATTTGTGCCAGGACTTCCATCAGTTGAGCCGGAGGCATCTTAGCGAGAGTATTAGTGATGAAGTCAAGAGTTGTGGTTCCTTTGGGAAGATGGACTCCAGGAGGAAGATGAGACATGAAATCGCTCTCGTGCATACGGGGATTACCGCTTCTGTGTCGAGGTTCAGCGGGTCCGGGAACGCCGCCATCTACCAATTCACCCCGCACTGTTGTTTTGCCTTCGAGAAACGGGTCAGAATCAGCTAAATCAATTCGGAGCGGTCGCCCGCCGACGTCTGCATTGTTCAAATTGCGGACAGCACTTAGAGCAGTTTCGTGATCTGAGTCAGCCAGGTGCAATGAATGATTCACGATTCTGTGAGACTCAAGAGTATTCAGATGAGCAGAGGTTCGAAATATCCCAATTTCGTTTCACGCACAATCAGATTACGATTTGATATCCCCAGGAAAATTTACAACGTTACCCTTTGTACCGAGCGAATAACGTCAGACATACCGGCAAACTCGCAGAAACCATATCCACGAGGCTTTCCCGTTTCTCTGTCAAATACAAGTCTCAACAGACCACATTGAGTAAATGATCCCCAAAACGCTGGTCATGAAAAGGTACCTAAACCCAATAACTTGGCCCACAGTCTTGAAAACATCTATGAGTTGTTCTTCACCCATATTATATGGTACATTGCCAACTAAGGATCAACCATCAGAATAGAAATGCCAATTTAGAAAACCACACGAACCAAATACTACCTTACTCATGATCGAAAAGACCGAAGATGGATGTCCCGAAATCGAACTGGCGACCTATTTTTTAATCATGTGATTCGTGGGATAGTAGCTACAGTCGACGTCAGCCTGGCAGGTTCAATTATCCTCAAATGGCGAGATGATTCAGTGCGTCAATTACTAAGACAATGAGTCACTGTCTCCCCTGACTAGTGCCCTGTCAATGTAAATGCAGCTATTTCTGTATTCCTTTATTTGATCCTTGCGTGAAGACATAATACCCGGACCAGATACACCATTGACTTTGATTTTGCAGTTAGCTCAGCAACGGTGTCGAGTCATTTTTTGGAGTTACCCGTCGATTTTGCTGTGTTCGGGGTCCGCCTCTTGTATATAAAACCTAGAACCGAAACAATTGTGTTTCTCAAATCTTCCTCATAATGCCTTCTAATCCTCCAACACTCATTGATTCTTCTTCCCAACAAACTTCGAGCAGATTTAAACACGCAGTTTTTCGGGGTGTGCAGTCCAAAGTACATCAGCTCATCAAAGCCGGTATTCTTCGTCCTGCTCGGACTAACGAGCAATGTGGCGGCAGTTGGAAGCCACGGTAATTCTACAAACCACACTGATGCCAGAATCATTATAATTGATGCTTCTCCCAGAATGAATCTGATTGATGATCCATCTTTCCCCAACATCATTGTTATCTTCGAATTGCCTGGGGTCAGAAATGAGAACATTATCCTTCAGATGAAAGATGGTCAATTCATAGTAATTGGTACTAGAGACGATCCTTCTGCAGAAGCACTGATGGCTGCAAAAGCTTCTCCTCCAACATCCACAGATTCTGGTGGAACTGATGCGAATCTCGATCTTCATGATCCAGAAAACTCATTGAAGGACGTTCCAGATGATTCAGTCGTAACATGTAATACAAAGCCTTTGATGGATGGGTGTATCCACGAGCTACGCTATGGTTCATTCTTCCGTAGTATCGCTCTGCCGGAGGGTATCAAGGTAAGCCTAGATGTTCCTTCAACTGCCTCTGATGATTCATTTTTGAATGTAGAAATCTGAGATAAATGCGAGGATCGGGAATGGCATGCTAACTGTGACTTGGCCGCGTGTACCAGCTGCCCGATCGTCTATCTCTGAAGTAGCCCCAAATTCGGGTGCTCCCGATGCTGCCATGAACGCTACCGACTGTACTTCAGATACCTCCCCTTCCGTTCTTACAGAGACGGCTTCGATGTTATAGTGAAGCGGCCGAGCTTACGTTTCAGACATTGGCTTTGCTTGGTGATAAACTAGGTTCGTGTGGATTGACCAGTTCTTTATCAGAGGTTTGCGCTGTCTGACAAGACCACAACGACAGCTGCAAATCAGGATCATTGATATCGCCTCATCTCATTTTCTCTTCTAAATTGGTTTTTATCATGCATCGCTTTCTCATCTTTATTGGTCCAATTTTCACAGGGCCTGTTGTCTACTCTGTAACTTATAATGTGGAATAGCCTGTATTCTATAGCGCCACTCTCGAGATAATTCTTTTTGTTTTCGGTTGTTAATTTCCAAATTTAGCAAGAATGTTATTGATGTACTTAGAATTAATCAGACATCGTTCTTGATATTAGTTGAGCTAGCATATCAAACATGACTTCTATTCAGAATTGCCTCACAGAGGTTTAGAAATTGATGTAATGTTAGGTGAACCATCAGAGGAACACAAATCATAACTCGCTGGTTGGAAAGACCCCAGCAATTTGGATTTCACCTTCGTGTGAGGAAAGATCGTGAAATGCATATAACAATATAGAAGCCTGACCTGAGATGCATTCGAGCAATCATCCGAGTAGGCACAGGCTGATTGATTATTGATTACATGAATGACAACAAGGAGATGGGAACCTGTAGTTACCATGGGGAATATCCATTTTGTAATCGTGCCGTTATTCTGACAACAATAATCCACCGAGAACATTTTATAAACTTGTTTCTGAAAAACCTAAAAGCTAAGAAGTGGCATTCACAGAAAAACCTGATCATATCCTTTTTTGCCTCCATCAAGACCGTTAGGCCAAGGAGACTTCTCACACCACTGCATCTGTCTGCTCCACCGCTGTGTGCTTCTTCTCATCATTTCTTTCCGAAGATTGTGCCTGTGGTTCTCCTCCAGAAGGCGGCACAGTCATTTTGGGCGTTTTTTGATGTTGCTCATCCAGCGGATTCCCTGTCTTGTCCAGATCTCTTTGAGTTTGTTCCTCGAAACCATCTTCGTTATATCTCTCATCACAGCAACATCCACAACATCCTGCATTTTGCCCAGAACAACAACACCCATTTGCTCCCAGTCGAGCTGTGATTACGCGAGCGACGGATCAAAATCTCATAGTCAGTATCAGTATTTTTAGCGCTTAGAAGTAGGTACGAGAGTTGTTTGAGGCATCCTTTGCGAAAGGGCAGAGTGAATTAAGTGAGTTAAGACATACATGTATTAGTCCATCGCGTGAATTCGGAGCTGATAGCCAAGCCTGTAGTGTGGTTGTTAGGTCAGCTGCGTGAGCGCAGCACTGAGTGATACGCACAGCAAAAGCCACAGAGGCCAGAAATGCATTCTCCTACGAAATTTGCCATGTTGATAGTGAAGAGAGATCGTGAAGTATAGAGAAGAGGGCCAGCCGGGCATCGTGGTCTCAAGAAGCACGGCATAAGTAAGGCCTGAATAATCCCTTTTCGGTGCCCGGGCGATGCAGACGTCATTATCTCCATTGGGATTCAAAAACACTCTTTCGCACTTTGCGCACTTGAGACATATTGTGGTTCAGCACTTCTGGCCCTTGATATCTGACAATGAACAGAGTATTGCACGATATGAATGCTAGTTTTTACGCAGGTAAAACCTCTCGAAGGCTACTCTCCACTTCCGATGTACTCTCTAGGAACTTCGTTGGCCACGGTCTCTGCATTTTGGAGTCATCTAGGTAAATCCAGTTCGGAGAAGGGGTATCTCGGATGTGTGAAAAGTCTTGAACAGCTGAAGGAGCCTTAATCTGGAGGCTTTGTAAGCTTTATTAGCGTGATTTTCGTGCAACCCTCACAGCTTCTCCCGATCGTTCCGAAGCGAGTAGCGTTTGTGGATATGATGTAAAACGGATATCATGACAGTCCTCCACGATCGGATTTGATGCTGTGGAGAGAAAAACGTCCACCTTGACTGAAGTGTGCATACGAAACTAATAAATGTTTGTGGATTCTTTCTCTGGAATTTGCAGAGTTAGGAAATTGTACCTGATGACAGCCTACTACGATGACGCAACGAGAAAGATCGTGCGCGAGAATGCTACAATTGATGAGAGGAAGGAGGAGAACAGAATTTGAAATTTTCTTCAAGTGGATAGCGGAGATCTCGAACTCGGAAGTACCACTTGTTGGGAGGAGGTTTAGAATACAATAGTCAAGGTCTGAGACAGTAAGACCGGACGTCCGCGGTGAACCGATAAAAGAAGCGACTGTCAGGTAGGCATGTGTATGGGATGAAATCAGAGGTTTTGAAGGCGGGAATTCTGAAATTAATGATGTGGGTTTGTTTTTGGCCGATTTTGTTGGATTCAAGACCGTCACTTTCTCGCGCTTGAAAGAGAATTTGGGCTTTGGGGCTATTGCCGTACGGAGTCCGCTCAAATTCGTCTCTAACGTATTCACTTGCTACACAGGTATTTGAGCTCGCAGCAGTGGACTCTCGAAAGCAAGACATGCCGTCTGATACAATTTCCGATCATAGGAAGGAAGGGATCCGGCAGCATCAGCAAGAGCCTTGGCCAACCGAGCTATGTCCATTGAAAGGGTTTGAATTGCGTCAGATGTGGGGCGCCCACGAACATCCTCTAGCCGTTTTTCGAGTTCTATATCGGTGACAACTTAGGGCGATCATGGAAAGAATAGGCTGTTGGCAGCAGACCTGAGTGACTGGAGCGAAAATCCGTAGTAAAATTCTGAGAAAACGCCCAGATAGCATGTTCGTTTCCAGCGCTCATCATCCAAGAGACAGTTATGAATGATGGTAAGTTATAAAAGGAAGTATTACTCATCCTGACAATGTTGATTTCATTGCAGGTCAAGATCACTCAGCAATAGGACAAGTGAAACGGAGGATGCAAATTAGGTGAACTAACAAACAAGCTCGATGCGTGATAAAATGGTTCCAAATCATCGACCATATCTTGATACACATGTGAATATAATTGCTGGTTTCTTACGAAATAGCAACTCACTTCTGCAATTCCCACTCACGATTATCCAAAGGGCACACGTTGCGAGTTTTGAGCCAACGAGAGATGCAGTGGAAGTGAAAGGCATGCTGAGAGCGATCAAAGGAACGAAAGAATAATCAAACGGGGTACGTACATTACAGATGCCCCACGCAGCATTACATTCCTCACTAGTCGCTGATACTTGGTTGGCCTGACAGTCGATGCCTGTGTGATCGCGGTTGTCAATGAGCCAATCAATTAGGTTTGGAAACGTACAGAGATCCATGATGTGATTCCTGCAAATCGCACAATTGTCGACAACGATATCTACAGATATCCTATGAGTGCCGCATCAAGAATTTTTCAGCGTCAGGAAAGCACACCCCAGGCCCAAAGAGCAACAGCATTCCACTGGAGGATAGCGCATATCAGTAGATGATAGCTTCGACTGGAACGAAGACGTACTTTCTTAACCTCAAATCTAGGCTTTGCCTCTTTTTTCTCTTTGCCCTTTGGAGCGGGATGATCAACTTCCATGTCGGACATTGTACAATTAACGAGGTGTCTAGCAGGTATTGCGATCCTGATAGGATGTGGTAACTCTTTCATTCCCACGCGATCATATGTTCTTGTTCACAAGCAAACAGAGTCGTAGCGGATCACTATGCTAGGCTACTATTCAAATGCAGCTCAAGAAATCTATGGAGTAACATGCTCATAATAGATTCAACATATTTAGTAGCAGTTCATCCACCAGTAATGAAGAATTACAACTGTATGAGTGAATTTAAGTTTTCACTCCTGAATCTCTTATCTGTACCTCTCTAAATATGATCAAGCTCCCTTTTCATGATTAATTTCTATCTCTTTCTCAAACTCACTCAGAGTCCTTCGTATCGTACTCCTCCTTGAGCTCTGCTGTTGATTCAACCATATTTGTATTGCATCATTTGAACGCTTACGCCCGTATAAATATTGCTCGGGGCAACCAAAAAACAAGCCCAGGCAGTATAACTGGTGATCAAGCAGGAGCCAAATTCGTCCTGTCGTCTAGCTTTGTACACTAGACACCGATTTGCAAGCTGTAACATGACATCCAGCCAGTCTTCTGCTATGACTGGGAATAAAATGACTCCCGTATGTAGACCTGGCCCAACGATTCTTGTAACACCCAGATCTCATCTTCGATTAGAAAGTCACCGAGGGCTAGAGAGTTGTAATTAGGCTGTGAGAATTTTTATTGCGTAGTTATCCTCAGCAGCTTGATAACCTGTCATAGCCTCCTTATACTAGCTTATTCTGTAGATTCCGACGATCTTTCAGCGCCACGAGCTTCTGAACAATCTCGTCCAATGGAATAGTTTCCGAACGTGCTTTAGTACCAACGTCATCGCGATTGCGCACATTTACTGAACGGGCATCCAGTTCCTCTTGTCCAACGACTGAAGAATTGAAGAGCATTCCGGATAAGCATTCCGGATGTGGAATATACGTGCAGGAGCCAATCGAATACACACAGTCACAAAGATATACAAGAGTTCGGTTTTCATAGGTAGGAGTATTCGTCAGCTACTGTAATGCGGAGGACCGAGAAACACTGACCAAGGATGAAATTGTACTGCGCGATCTCTCCGTTTCTTATCTTCTTGGGTAGTGTATTTTCGCCATTGTCTACATCGGCCCATAGACCCAGTCGCGAAAGTCGATCTGCAACTTCCGTAGCATATTCTTTCTATTTAGGTCATGAATGACAGGAAGACCAAAAAAGATGAGGATGCGTCAGAAAAATGCGAGGAAATGCTCACGTAAGGAGCTGCAACCGGAATGACTAGGACCTGTCTCGGCGAAATCCAGAATGGCCTAATGATAGCCAGTCGTCACAAGCTATAGTTTGCAGGTATGGAGCCTCAAACGTACCATTTTCCAGCAAAATGTTCAGTGATAATAGCAATAAATCGCTCCAGGCTACCTAAGATCGCACGATGGATCATGACTGGTCGAGCGGCCGCCTCGTCTGCGGAGCGATACTTTAGATTGAATCTTTCGGGTAACTGGAAGTCAAGTTGTATCGTGGCACACTGGAACGATCGGTGAAGAGCATCTTGGATAGTGATGTCAATCTTCGGACCATAGAATGCGCCATCACCTGGGTTGAGATCCCACTGTCCAAGATAGTTGGCATCGAGTGCTTGTTTGAGTTGCTGTGAAGAAGATCGTTAGCATAAAAATGGCCGATTCGAGACTAGCATACGTACATCCTCGGCCTGGTTCCACGTTTCAATTGAACCAAGATAGTTCTCTGGACGAGTAGACAGTTCAAGCTTAAATTGGAACCCGAAAAGACCGTATATATGCTTCATGAAATCGAATAGCGCTGCAATTTCTTCGGTAATCTGAGATGGCATGCAGAACACATGAGTATCATCTTGTACGAATCTTCGCACTCGCGTCAAACCAGTCAGAGCACCAGAAGCTTCATTTCTATGGATGATACCAAACTCAGCCATCCGAATCGGTAGTTCCTTATAGCTCCTATCTCTTGAATCAAAAATCAAGGCGTGTCCTGGACAATTCATGGGCTTTAGTGCCCACTTCTCCTTCTCAACATCTAGCACGAACATATCATCCCTATAATTCTGCCAATGCCCTGAGGTCTCCCACAGTTTGCTGTTATACATGTTGGGAGATATAACTTCTTGATATCCGCGTTTGAAGTATTCCGAACGCATGAGCTCAACAAGGGCATTGTAGATACGTGCACCATGAGGAAGGAAGAAGCAGCTCCCGGGGCTAAGGTCATGAAAGAAGAACAATTCTTGGTCTTTGCCAATCTTCCGGTGGTCGCGTTTTGCTGCTTCCACCAAGAAGGCTTTGTATTCAACAAGTTGTTTTTTGTCGGGGAATGAGATGCCATAGATGCGCTGAAGAGAGTCATTGGCAGCATCACCAAGGAAGTAGGAAGCAGAATTCTGACCAAGATCTGTTAGTCACCCCGACAAACAAAGAGTCGTCAAGCAATACCTTAGTAACCATGAATGCCTTGATCTTTCCGGTGTGGGGTATATGAGGTCCAACACATAGATCCACCATGGGACCACATCGATAGACTGTGGTAGAGGTATCATCAGGGACCTTTGTTTGGATGAGGTACTGCTTGTATTTATTGTACTAGAGACAATGGGAAAGTAGGTCAAGTGTAACTCAATTACCACGGGACTCACGTTAAACATTTTGAGAAGGTTTTCTTTTGAGACCACAAGACGTTCGAACTTCTGCTTCTCCTTGATCACCAATTCCGATACTTTTTCCAAGGCAGGATAATCGGAAACGGTGACGGGCCTATCAGTAGCCATCTCATAGAAAAAGCCGTCGTCCGTTGGAGGACCAAGGCAGAGGTGACAACCGTAATGCCTTTCAGCAGCCTCCCCGAGAACGTGCGCAGAAGAGTGCCAGAAAACCTTTTTGCCTGGTGACAACTGATGAACACATACGAAAACCAACTTCGTGGTAGCTCACCTTCGGGATTCTCAAAATCGAGGAGCTCAATTTTGACGGATTTCTCTAATGGACGTTCAAGATCCCAAAGTTCTCCATCAACCTGATAATTTTCTGCGGCCAGATACACAGTGAATGAAATCCATGACATACCTTCGCAATAACGATGCGATCAGAAAGGCTTTTTGATAACTGTTTGGCAATATCCATTGGCGACGTTTCCCAGCTAATTCCACTCCGCTCTGTCCCATCAGGCAAAGTAATAGTAATCTCTTGGCGCGGTTGTTCTGAAGAAGTCCCCGTTGAGTGTGCTGCGTCTTGAGACCAACCACTGACTGACTGGCAATAGAAGCATCATATTCCGCTTTCAAATCATTGAACATTTTGATACGATGGTCAAAAAATTCGGGCGAAGGTTCAAGCTATCACAATGAATATATCACGAAGTAACAAAGCAGCATATGTTGACTCACTTCCAAGGGATGTGAGGAATATATAGCAGCCTTAGCTTTTTTTTCTTGATTATGTGTTCTATGTTGTGGTGCACTAGCGGCATGCTGATTGTCGAGTGCAGGTATCTGCTCGGGATGAGCAGTAGAAATGACAAGACTTGCCATCGAAAGCAAAAATGTTTGAGGACGATGTAGATATACGTAGCGCTGCTTCACAAACGACTGGCTTAATCGAAGAGGAAGAAAAAGAAGTCGTTTTGCCAACATCCAATCGATGGAGTCACATCCTGAATTCTGGAGTCACATAAATGTTATCCAATTCCCACAATCATTTCACAGTTGATGTCACGTTTGTCGTGACACAAATCGCCTCCTCCCAATTATGAAATCGTCGGGCAAAATTATCATCAAACCTTCCAAACGTGCACGATATACTGCTTCTGAAGCTGGGAGTGAAGTATCGCCTGACGACCCAAACCAGACCTCAAATGACCCGATGGATGAAAACGATCACGATGTGATCATGAACGAACCAGAGGAAAATGACAATGACAAAAGTGAAAATGGGACAGGGGACATAGACGACGAACCAGAAGAACCGGACCAAGTATCTATACCCCTCAAACGCGGTCGTGGAAGACCCAAAGGTTCAGGGATCAAACCCACTCCTTCTCACGATACGACTTCTACACCTTCGGCACCCAGAGGTCGCCCGAGAGGTCGTGGTCGTCCTAGAGGCAGACCACCAAAATGTTTAAGCACTCACACCTCTGTCGGCCTAACAATACGCTTGAAGGCGCCAAAAGAAGATGAGGAAGGGGAGACTGATGAAGAATATCTCCCTGAGGTTGAAGCTTCAATGGTTGGTGTAGGTGTAGAGAGTCTAAATGCGGGAATGAAGGAAGATGAAGTTCCTATTGGTGGCGGAAGACCTTTTCGAAAAATTCAAAATAGAGTATATGTTATTGATGGAGATGAATTTATTACGGAGGACGATCCCAAGGGTGACCAGAAGATAGACAAGTGGGGAAACCTCCTTGGTGGTATGTCTATGTCTTCCTTCCTCTTACTGAAACCATATACTGATTTAACTTAATATTTTCGTCAACAACAGGTCGTAAATTCAAAGCAGCGACGTTCGTGCTTCCAAACCGTAACCCTCATCGTCAATACATGCTCGCCATCGATGCAGCGCGGACATCTGGGTTCCGTGACTCTCTCTACTATTTTCGCCGCAACCCTCTCGCGTTCAAACTCAATGCCGCTCAACCTGAAAAGGACTACCTCATCTCTGAAGGCAAACTTGGCTCCCATCTACGAACGAGAAGTGTCACTCTCATCACTGCACGAAGCGCTTTCAAGTTACATGGAAGCAAAATGGTCATTGGTGCATATCTTTTTCGAAACTGAGAACAGGTATGCTGATACCAAAGTTTATAGACGGTAGATGGGTGACGGATGATTATTACGAATCTAAAGTCCTCGCCGAAATAAGTGCTAAAGGTATATTGCCAGGAGATCTAGTTGGCGAACTTCCCGATCCAAATGCACCTTCTCACATACATCAAGCCGATGCAACTGTTGCCGGTGGCTCCTCGTCCGTATTTCCTTCTTTCAACACAAACCTTGCCGTCGCTGGTGGAGGTATCTATCGTGCTGGTGGACCAACAACTATTTTTGGTGGAAGCGGCTGGGGTCCATTCAGCGATGGCCCATTAAACGCTGTAAGGAAAAGTCTTTTGAGTCGTGATGGTGTTACGGAAGAGAATTGGATGTGGATGATGAGTTCAAGAGTCCAAGATGCAGATAATGAATGGGCAAGACTAAGGAAGGAAGGGCGGGGGAAAGAGGGATTGAGTGTAGATGG
>Ga0153990_1000128_pt1 | contig 10603 bp, 7 predicted proteins | sample TSNC074MetaG_FD_104739 | JGI IMG/M metagenome (GOLD analysis project Ga0153990, IMG submission 104739) | Attine ant fungus gardens microbial communities from North Carolina, USA - TSNC074 MetaG | ecosystem: Host-associated > Fungi > Mycelium > Unclassified | place: USA: North Carolina, Jones Lake...
CAAGGTGGACTTAGGAGAGAAGGCAAGGAGAGTATGGGAGAGTATCTTATGAATACTTAGAATAGCCCCTTAGATGGGAGCCTTACTCATGATCTAGGCTGTTCCCTAGGATATCCCCTTACATTCCTTGTACATTACACTGTCAACTTCTCTCCATTCTTCATCTCTTAACATTTTGACTCCAGCTTGTTTCATCTCTTCTACCACCCTGATGACTTCGTCATCTTTTACTTTTGATTGCTTTACTTTTTCCAATAGGTCTACTCCTTCAACTACGATTTCTATCATTTCTGTTTTCCTTACTTCCAGCCATTCTGGTTTTACCAACGTCTTATTCTTGTTATCTCTTTTTACTCCCACCTTCCAATCTGGCCTTTTACTCAGACTATCTGTCTTTTCCATTTTACTCCCCAGAACATGCTTCAACATAAAATCAAATCTAGATAGGTATAGTACCTACCTTGCTTGCCTTCAATTCAATTTTTGTGCTTTTATAAAGTATTCAAGATTTTTATGGTCTGTCCAGATCTCAAATTTAACTACTGTTTCTTCTAGGAAGTGCCTCCATGCTTCTAAGTATATGACTACTGCTAACATTTCCTTATTGTGTATCTCATAGTTTCTCTCTGTATTACTCAACAATTTGGAAATAAAAGCTACCGGTCTCTATAACTCATTGGAACACTTCATTGAGAGTACTCCTCCTGTCGCATAATTTGAGACATCTGCCTCTATCCTAAACTCTTTGTCTAAGTCTGGGAATGCTAATACAGGTTTTGTTATAAAAATCTTTTTGAGCTCATCAAAGGCCTGTTGCTGCTTCTGCTCCCACTGCTACTTCACATCTTTTTTCGTCAATATGTTCATTGGCCTGGCTACTCGCACAAAGTCCTTAATAAACCTCCTGTAATAGTTTACAAGGCCCAAAACTTTCCTAACATCTTTCACATTCTTTGGCTCTGGCCAACTTAGCACTCCATCTATCTTTTCTTTCTCCATTTCTATTCTATCAGGTCCTATGATGACTCTGAGGAATCCTATCTTCTTCACTTTCCACATGCATTTTTCTGGCTTGACATACAAGTCGTTTTCTTCTAGTCTCCTCAATATTTCTTCCACTATTTCGTCATGCCCCTCTTCTGTTTCTGTTCCTACTAGTACATCATCTACAAATACTGCAACTTTTCCTTTGTTTATTAAGTCCCTTAGTATTTCATTCATCATTACCTGGAACATTGCTGGTGAATTTGTCATCCCAAAGAACATAACTGTTGGCTCAAAGGAGCTCATATGTATTGTAAATGCTCCCTTCCACTCATCGCCCTCTTTGATCCTCACGTTATTGAACCCCTACCTGAGATCCATTTTAGTGAATACTTTCTTGTCACTCATATTGTTGATTAACTCTGTGATTAATGGTAGCAGGTAATTATTCTTTATTGTCTAGCTATTCAAGTTGCGATAGTCCATAACCATCTTCTTCTTTCTATCCTTCTTGCCTACAAAAAATAATAGTGACATTTGAGGGGATTTTGTTGGCCTAATATACCTCTTCCTTAACTGGTCTTCCACAAAATTCTGGACCTCTTCTTTTTCATTTTTGGATAGTGGGTAAATCCTTCCCTTTTGTGGTGCAAACGTTTCTTTGAGATCTATGGCATGATCCCAAATTTTTCTCATTGGCATTCTTTCTGACTCTACTTTCCCAAATACTTTTCTCCACTTCAAGAATTTTTCTGGGGCCATTTCTTTAATTTTCCTATGATTCTCTTCTTTTTCTTCTTCTTTTTCCCAATTCTCTTTATCGTCTATCGCCTATCTAATAATCTTTTCTTCTTCCAATGTTACTACTCTCCTTCTCTCTTTCTTCCTTTCTTTTATCTTTACTCTGCCACATAGAGATGGGCATCTTGTCATCTTTACCTCTTCTGTTTCCCAATTGATCTCTAGGTTATGTGCTGCTAACCAGGGCATTCCCAGAATTACTTCTGTTTTTCCTAAGTCATATATGTCTATCCTCATTCTTTCAACATGGCTCTTATAGTACACATTTACTTCTATTTGATGCATAATGGCCCCTCTACTATTGTACGTCCCATTGACATTTTTGACTCTTACTGGCCTCTCTAACTTTTGCAGCCTAAATCTATGTTTGGCTGCAGTCTTCTTGTTCATAAACATCCCTGTTGTGTTACTATCTAAGAGCGCCTTTATTGTGACCCCTTTATAAGTGTTTGTTCTTTCAATTCCAATATCCAACCACACTTCTTTCAGCATTTTAAAAGTTCTTTGAACTTTCCTTTGACTACCCCCCTTTTTGGCTATGCCTTCTGGGTTTCTTGCCTATGCACTGCATTGCTGCACTTTTCCCTCAGTAGAGCACACTGCCTTTTCTCTTCCTTTCTCCGAACATTCTCTACATTTCTTCAATTCTTCCCACTCTTTTCCTTTGACTACTCCTTACCCTCTATCTTCCATTACATGATGGCCTTTCTTTCCACAATCTTCACACGTCAAATATGAGACTACTACTTTCCCATTACTCCGTCCCAACTCAAACAAATCCACTTCTTTCAGTACTCCCTCTCCACAATACTTGAATGCTCTTTGTCGTAGAGCATTTTCTGAACTTCTTCTCTATGCCTTCTGCTATACCTTTTGTGGGATTACCACATACGCTGCCTTCTCTCTTTCTAATCTTCTATTTGGACAATCTTTATATCAATGTCCTACCCCCTCATACTCAAAACACTTTATCTCGTTCTTCTGTGCATTTCTTCTTATAGAGCATACTGGCTTCTTCTTTGGTTGTACCTTTGGTGGTGCTGCTATCTGCACTACTCTTCCTCTTCTGTCCTCTTCCTGCCTTCTTATTTCCACCCCACACCTCATTACCCTACTCGACAATGCCTCAAATCTATTTTAAGGAACTAACATCCTCTTTTTTCCTTCCCTCTTATTCCTGCAGTTACAGGCCAGATACCCAAACTTCTTATATTCAAAACATATCTTTCCCTGTCTTCCTTCCAATTCTGTCCTTTATTTAGCAAAGGCACACTTCTCTTTGAGCAAGTTGCTCATTAATGAATCATATTGGGTTTGAGACATCTTGTTAACATATCAATGGTATGGAATTAATATTTGATCTCACTAAAATTATGTCTGTTGAGGCACAAGATCTTCACCCAACCAGACATCTACTGCCTTATCGACTACTGCCCTAATACTATGGTTGGACTATCACCTCATGGGGAGGATCCCTAATATAAATGGCCTTCTAGAAGTAACCGTCACTCCTCTGTGTGTACCAACTTACAATAGAGCATAGTACAAGGTTTATACTAAGAAAAGAACAAGTATGCTACTAAACACTACTCATTTACAAGGTTAGGTCTTAGAAATGATACCTGAGTTTGGTACCACTCTTCCACCTGCAGTCCCTAACTGACTGCAAAGTCCCCTTAAGCCAAGGGCCCAGCTATATATGGAGATGGCTGGTGTTTGCCATGAACACTAGCTAAGAGTTGAGTTTGGATGAGAATAAGTATGAGCAAGGTCCAAGGTAGATGGTGCTTAAAGTGAAATTGAGTTCTAGTGTAAGACTCTAGCCATGATGACTTAAGTCCACTCTAAGTCAGAGTTGACAAGGAGAACTCAATAGAGTTCCCATTTGATTTTGTATACTACTTATATATTTTACTACTATGGCTGTGCAATATCCTCCTGTAGTCCTTATTTTATTCCTGTCATGTGTCTACCTTCTTACATGTTGTGACTGTGACTGTGACTTTGTGATATGACAAATGTGTGACCAATGTTATGCTTTGTGACTTCATGACTGTCATATAATGCTTTCCCATGCTCCACCTTAGTAATGATCTAACTAAATAAAACAAAACAAAACAAAACAAAAATAGAAAATAACTTAGCTGTTTTACCAAGTCATAACACATAATTGATCAAGAACTCTATTGAGTTTTCTTCTAACTCTAAAGTACTCTGATCCTAAGTTACCTCAACTTAGGGTTAAGTGTTAGTTACTAACACCTTATATTTTTCTATTTTCTTTACTTCTGTTTTGTTCTATATTTGCCTCTTTTATTTGAATTAATTTGTACATTGATTAGAGGCACAGAGCCTTTGTAGTTACTAGACTACTGCAGACTATGTATGTATACTATATTATAAATTGTTGAATTAAAATTAAAAATTTAGATCAATATGATAAGTATCATGCATAATACTAGTATAGCCAGTCAATCTAACAAATTACTTGATACCAAACTTTGTGACTCCATTTGACAGTTGTTTGCCTATAGTATAAGATAGTTCAACTATTATTATTGACCTTATATTATGCAGATATTCACCATAAGTATAACATATGGTGTCAAAGAAAAGGTATGGTTGCAATTTTTATAAAGAGTTTAAGGCTAAGGTAAACAGAATTATTACTATGCTATTTAATATTATTTAGTATTATGTAATATTATGGTTATTTTATCTGATGTCCTCTGATACATGGTCTATTTCTCTTATTGACATTTTCTTAATTGTATAGTAGCTTAGTTAGTGCCTTATTTGTGAGGGTGACCAGAGTAGACTCCAGAAGATTCCTCAGTTAAATTATAGTATAGGATATGTTACAACTCACCTCCAGGAGATTCCTCAGAGAATTAGATAAGGCTCCTGAAGGGAATAATCTACAATATATACTAAAATGCCCTTGTATTCCATTCTTTGGTAACCAGGGGCTGCACAATGAAATTATGTTGGGAGGCAACAGGGGGCCGCTCCGGGGTCATGTGTGAGGGGTCTCCTTACATTATTGCTAGGGCATACTCTTTACTCAGCAGACCTCATGTCTGATGAATGACCATTAATTAGTCATCAATGATATATATGATATGGCAATATCTATATACTGATCAGTATATTGTAATCTACATTTTATAGTTAGAATAGGAATCTACTAGAGTATAAAAGAGTAGTAGTAGTAGTTTACAGCAATATAGTGAATAAATCTCATAATTTATTTGGATATCCTACCTTCTAGATAAGTTCCTAGGGCACATCTGCTGCATCAAACAATGCCTACTCATCAATGTCTGCCATGTACTCTTTGTTGGGGAATCAAGCTGATGCTGTGATCCAGTAGAAGCTTCTGGAATATTTCATTAGTATACAAGTTTGTAATTAGTTGTTATCTACTCATTGGTTTTGCAATGGAATATGCTTTATTCCAAGTCAAACCAATATACGACTAGGTTTCTGCTTCACTCTTCTCATTTCTATCATAGATATATATAATAGTAGATACTCACCTGTATTCCCTATACTTTACCAATTGCTTTCCTTTCTTTACTCTTAACTTGCCCTCAAGTCTTTATTAAGTGCTGTAACATCAACAGTGATATAAGCTTCTTTGATGAAGCATCATTGTTTTATTGACATGGCAGATAATCAGCTGTCCAATTGCTGGCCACATGATGCTGTTAACTGATCTATCACTTGGTTGTCCACTAAATCTGGATGTCACAGATGTCTGGAGACCTGCTATTATATATGCTTTAGATAAATGCAGAAAAATGCCTATAAGTCTAAAATAACATAAAGGGGCCCTTGTATGGCCAAGTGACTAAGCTTAACTAGAGGATTATTGTCTCACAGATACACTCTGGACAAAGGCTATCTCTTTTAGCTGGCTGGCTGCTTTCAGGGCATGCCCCCTACACTATTTTAGACTAGTATTGGCATTTTTCTTATCTAAAGCTTATATAATAGCAAATCTCCAGACATCTGTGACATCCACATTTAGTGGACAGCCAAGTGATAGATCAGTTAACAGCATCATGTGGCCAGCAATTGGACAGCTGATTATCTGCCATGTCAATAAAACAATGATGCTTCATCAAAGAAGCTTATATCACTTTTAAAAAGTGATGAAGCTAGGACAATCGACTGTGAATCCACACTCTAAGGAGTCTTCTCTTATTTTATGAGAATGAAATTGACGTGTGAAGCAAGAGACCTTTCTAGAGTGTATGTTGAGACAGATGGCAGGCTCTATGATGCGACTCATCAAACTGTCTTCTAAAGATGAAGGACGGGAGCTCCACTTGATTTATTGTCTGGTGAGCGTTATGTTGGCTGTATCATTAGAATGTACTGATTCGTTCAAGATCCACTTGGATTTGTATCCTTGGATGTATATCTGGATAATCCTTTTCATAAATAATGGTGCTATAATGGTGCTCACCGTGCACTTCTGGACAACAGCCCCATCCTTTTCTCTATCATCCGGAAAATCCCAGCAGCCAAATGTGTACGCGTATTCATTGATGTGGCACTATCTGATACATTTGTCTTGGCGCAAGCCGCGAGTGGCAGATATCAATCAATCAATCCATCTATTACGAGCAAGAAAATCTCACCATCTCTAAGAATTCTATTCAGAACTGTTTGAGACGCATGGTTCGAACACTCAGACACCTGTGCGAGTACTCCCTGCATCCAGCCTGCATTCATTCAGATGCAGACTCCTCACCCCACTAAGAACTATTCTCACATTTTAGCGGGCACCTTCAATGCGTTGTGTGGTTTGTTCTGGACCACAGCTTACGTTCTTTATGTCTTCCAAGCACGTCTGGACTCGTCATATGGCATGCCAGTCGTTGCACTGATCATGAACCTCGCCTGGGAGATTGTCCACACCTTCATTTATCCAGTACATGGAATTGGGCGGATCTTTCACTTCCCTTGGGTATTGGTAGACTGGTGTGTAACAACTACCTGATTGACAATTATCTTACTGGATACATAGCCTTCTTCTTTTTGAAACACTGAGGTACGGTCCCCGACAATGGCATGTAGTTCCATTGGTGGCCGATAACTTTGCTTCCCTTGTTGTTTTTGGACTGGTGCTAGGCATCTCTGGCCAGTGGGCCTTTACATCTCAATTTTCAACCTCAAATTCGAGTTTCTGGTCTGCATATGTCTGCCAGAACGTGAGCTATTTCCCCATTGTTTAGTCTCTTCATTGATACCTGTTTAAGATGGTATCTTGGGGTTCGCTCTGGATGCTCCTGAGCAGAGGTAATACTTCAGGCCATTCGATGTATATTTGGTGCGTCATGTCTATTTATTTCATCAATGGGCACCAGAGTTGATCATCTTTCAGGTCTTTCAGATTTCTGGGAAGTCTAGCAGCCAATTTAAGATATGCCTATCGTGAACGGTTTTGGCCATCAAAGTACGGCTTCATCAGTGCTCCGTTTTCGAGGTGGATCTTGTGGATGCCGTTTTTGGCAGATCTCATTTATCCACTTGTATTCAGGTGCATCTGGGAGAGGGAGATTGCCCTTCAACAATGAACTTGTGGAATTTTGTTAGAGGTGGATCATTTGCATAGCAATTAATCATTACCTATAGTTTTCTAAGGTATGAAATGAGTAGTTGCTACAGCAGCAAGTGGCAGTAGCTGAGTCATTGGCACTATATCCAGTATATTGATAACCAATATTATCCATGTGTGATGCTCCTTATAAAGTTGCAAGAAGTGTCTTCTCTTCTTTATCTAAGCTGGCATTGTCCAAAGAAAGGTATAACTGTTAGAAAATATGCATGAGTTTTGAGCAATAACCAGACTAAGCTAATGTCATGACTTGGCCACATAGCTAAGTCAATATTCTTTTTTCTTTTTCTTTTTCTTTTCTTTTCTTTTCTTTTTGGACATGCAAGAAAGTGATTCTAAAAGAGATGCATAGGAAGTTAAAAACATGTACAAATAGATAAGATGAATAAGTAGTGTAGCTCAGGGACTCTAATGAGTTCTCTTTGTCTACTCTAACATTGAGTGTAACCCAAGTTTATCTCAAGTGTCAAATCATTACACTAGAACTCATTTTCTATATCCAGTGACTGCTTACTATCACAATAGTAAGTTTATTTATCTCAGACATCAACTAGTGGGTTGATGGCTCTACCTATCACAATAGTAAGTTTATTTATCTTAGACAGTATCTAATGAGTGATCATTATTTTATTTTATACTAAAGTCTCACCTCAGACATCAACTAGTGGGTCAACAGCTGAGATGCCTTCTATTCCATGAGGGTTCCTATACCTTTCTCTTTGATTGCTTGGTAATCCAGTTACCAGTTTTATCTGCTGCAGTTTGGTTATTGTCAGGTCTACAGTAGGTTGTCAAGGACTGTGCAGAGTAAGAGCGGAGTGATCCAGAGTGGACACAGAGTTACTCCAGAATGGAAGGGAGTTGACAACAAAAGTGAGGAACAACCTTAGCCTCAGCTTGTGCACTGTGCCCCAATCTGTTGTCGCATGTGTGGTTGCATATTTTAGGAGAATGGAATTGTTGCCAGGAGTTCAGGAGAGGAGTGGTATATTGCTAAGAGAGAGGATAGAACACATAAAAGACATTATAGACATTAATCTATGAACTAAGGAACTAGGATGTAACTAATGAAGTACTTATACTAAGTCCAGAATAGGAGGAGTACAAGTAACTAGTCTAAATCATGATCCTATAGGAGTAAACAACAGGAGTTCAGGAGCAGAATTTAGTAATACTATAGAATATAAAAGAAATTACTATTATTAAATGATTATTTTCTGTCATATGACATAGGTATAGCAAAAGATTGGTCACAAACAGTAGTGGATGTAGATAGGGATCAGTAGTATTTGGTGGAAGTAATTGAAGTTAGAGCAGTGGTACTAGATAGTGATTGATGGCCTTAGTATTTTATCTTGGGTACCATCCCCTGTATATTAGAGGAGTGATGACCTAAGTCTAATATAGGATTTAAAAGAGTAGAATAAAAAAGAAGATTTAAAGTTGTTACTAATATTACTTTATAGTGAAGATCTCAATCTGAGTTTCTAGACTACTATCCTAGCTCTTTTTCTGAGTTCTGCCTACCTGTTATCACCCTATTTGCCTGACCAAAGTTGTTCTCACAGTAGTACTCTTAACTATGTAATCAGATATTTGACTTTGAGTCTTCCTTATATAACTTAACTTCTTAGTTTAGTCTAACTCTGTCTTAGAGTGCCTATGATATTATCTCTGTTGTTTAGCTACCTATGACCTGTAGTCTCTCTAATTTGACTCAGTCTAGAGTCAAAGTAACTTAATCATTGATTTAATTGCTTTTAAATTAGATTTCTACTTTAAAAAATCCAATAGAGGAGAGGCAATGGAAAATTGCTTGTGCTCTTTCTACTAATTCAGGTTTTTATATGTTTTGAGAGATACAAAAGAAATACTAGAAAAATGAAAAAAGTAATAAACCCAGTTGTTTAGCTAATTAAAGATACAACAATCATTCTGGTAGTAATAAAGAATCCCATGTTTTCTAGTCTTTTGATTACTTTTGATGAGATGAGCCAAGTCTGCTCTATTGCTATAATGAGCAAAAAAAACTGTTTGCATACTTAGTACTTTGATGTTAATCATAAAATAACTTAATAAGAAAATTAGTAGAAATTTTGAAAATCTTATGCAATTCAAAAGAAATCATGTGACTTGGTAGAAAAATGGCCAAACAGTAAGCTAAACAAAATGATATAGCATTTAAGCAGTTTCTTTGCTAATTGTTTGGATATCAGAGATTATATATTATTACCTCAATTTTTAACCATCATTATCTCCCCTCTTAAGGCCATGATAGCTCCTGGGGGACCCCTATTCTACTAAACCTCTACTACTAATATTGCCATGATTTTACCTTTCATCTTTATATCTACTTTGTTTGTTTATTCATGTTTGACTTGTGATCATTGTAATATGTGATAGACACATTGTACTAGTTGAGGCTCTTGTTGGTGGAGCTTTTCTTGCTTTAGTCTCCTAGAGAGCAGCATCCAAAACACAGATAGTAGTCCAAAAGAATTATACTAAGTTAACACCACTATCTAGGTAGTTTTGTAATCCCCTAATCAAAAACCCAATGGTAGAGCCCCAATGTTCAAAACATGGGTGGGCTACCTTTGCTTCACCTTTACCATTGCAGAAAGTCATATAGATTGGACTTTAATAAAGAATAGAGAACATACTGTTGATAGAATAAACTGATACAGGTTCTTCTTATAGAGCTTTGGCTCACTGAGAAGTCACCAGTACTTACCTGAAAAGGGATCTTGTTTCAGAATGACCAGTGAGCATAGCATAGTGGTAAAGGCACTAGCTAACTCACCTGTTAGTTGTACGAGAGAAGTGATAATAGAGTAGAGGTAAAAGCAATCTATTCTCACTAGGTATAAGATGTGTTTCTTATATACTAGTCTATTAATATATGATATTAATAGAGACTATCCATTAATGGGTTGTTGCTATTTTAACAGATCTGACTGGAGTACCTGTTTCAGTGTTTATTTACAAGTGTTATGTGCAAGAAGAGTTGGTCTAGTCACAAGGTATGGAGGGATTGTTAAGACTCTAAACCTCACAGTTGAATATGCGTTTCAACTTGAAGCTTATATCTAACACTTGATATCTTCATGCTCCTTGCTAGAGGATCCGGTTAAGGTTTTTAGTGAAGTTATATCGGAGGAGAGATGTCAACGAGACTTTGAGTAGCAC
>Ga0153990_1000129_pt1 | contig 10568 bp, 19 predicted proteins | sample TSNC074MetaG_FD_104739 | JGI IMG/M metagenome (GOLD analysis project Ga0153990, IMG submission 104739) | Attine ant fungus gardens microbial communities from North Carolina, USA - TSNC074 MetaG | ecosystem: Host-associated > Fungi > Mycelium > Unclassified | place: USA: North Carolina, Jones...
ATATATGTTGTGTTCTCTTAGACTATGGTAACTCACAGATGTATATAGCTTACATATCTGATAGGTAAATATATACCAAGTCATCCACTTTACTTCGTGACGCCTGAGCTTACATATCTGATAGGTTATGGGCCCAAGTGCTCAATAATTTCTACCAGAAAATTGACATTAAGCAAAACTTACTAGAATGACATCAACTACTACTTTTTCTGAATTAGACAAATTTAACAGCACCAACTGGGCATTATGGCAAAGACTCATTCACACAACAGCTGTGTCAAAAGGAGCTTTTGGCTACCTTGATGGATCTATTGAACAATCCTCTACTCCACTAGCTGATGGAGCTCCCCTTACTGAAACCCCTTGGGACTCAGAAACCCCATCCCCCAAGGAATAGAGAGTGCACAATGCCTGGACTTTGGGCCTACTTTTGATTAACACAAAGAACCCAGCTGGTTTAGGAATTAACATGGATGGCACTACTGTAGTGACTTAGCCTGAGATGACTTAATCACACTCGAAGTCTAAGTTGACAAGAAGAACTCAATAGAGTTTCCATTGGATTCTATACACTACTTATACAACTACTATATGGTCTGTGCACTACTCTCCCACACTTATCATGTGATGTGACCCTGTGACATCCTGACATGTGACTGTAATGTGTGACATTTGTTATGTGATACTTTCCCACACTCCTTTCTTGTAGTAAGTCCAAATGAGAAGAGAAAAGAAAAATAAAAGAAAAGAAATATAAATAATAACTTAGTCATTTTGCCAAGTCATAACACCCCCCTCTCAAGATTCCTCATTACAAGGACTTTTACAACTCATAGTAGGGATTGCAGATGTTCTCCATCTCATTGTTATCTTCTTCTATTCACTCCCTGAGTTCTAAATTTTCTTGCTCAATTTCTTCTTCCTCCTTTATTGTTTCCATTGTTCTTTGTTTCTTAACTTTTCCTTCCTTCTATTATCTCCATTTTCTTTTTAGTCTTCCCCAATATTTCTCATCATACTGTTTATCTGACCATCCAAATAACTTCTTTGCTGTAAATTGTCTCAATAGCTCTTCCCTTCTAAATGTTCCTTCTTTCTCTTGCTGTTTTATATTTTCCATATCTTGTTAGTATTTCTTTTCATATTTTTCTATTGCTTCTTTTGCATTCTCTAGATTTTCCCTTTTTCCCAAGTATCTGATTCTGCTGTAAATCCCTTCTATTGTACTAAGTACTTGTCTTTTTCTCGTATCTGCTGCTTATTCAGGATCCTCTCCACTTTCCATTCTTCTTCTCCCTCAATTATAACTGGAGCTGGTTGCTCTTTTCTCTACCCCTCTACTTGCCCTATATATCTTTGTATTCTACTAACATTAACTACCAAATGTATTTTCACTGTACTAGATAGTTCTAATTCCACTGTGTTCAATGATACAATTTTTTTATCTTGTAAGGTCCTATGAACCTCTCTGTCAACTTTTCTATTCTCCTCCCAACCATTTGATATTTCAGATCCTTAGTACTTAGCATCACTAAGTCTCCTACTTTATACTCATTAACTTCTGCCCTCTTTCTATTTGCATACTTCTTCATTTCTTCTTGTGCTTTCTCTAGTGCCACTTTTGCCTCTTTCTGAATCTCCTTCATTTTTGTTATAAATTTCTCCACTCCCTTGTATTTCCCCTTTCTTCTTGTCTCAAATCCCATCCTAGAATCTTGTCCATAATTTGCCTTGAAAGGCAATGTTTTGGTACTTGAGTGTACTTTATTGTTGTAGACAAACTCTGCTGTTCCTAACTAATCTGGCCACTGTTCCTGCCTATGGTCAATAAACATCCTTAAGTACTACTCTAGTTCCTAATTAACCCTCTCTGTTTGTCTATCTATTTGAGGGTAGAATGCTGTCAACAATTTACTTTCAATCCCCAACATCCTATTCAACTCCCACATTATTCCTGCCACAAACTGGGGTCCTCTGTCTGAAATGATACTTTCAGGTAACCCATGTAACTTCCATACATTGTTTCTAAACAACCTAGCTAGTCCTTCTACTGATGTCTTTTCCATAGTAGGAATAAAATGTACAATTTTTGTCAATCTATCAACTACTACTAAAATCAAGTCATATCCTTGTGCTAGCAGCAACTTAGTGATAAAATCTGCTGAAATATATGTCTAAGGTTTTTTTGGAATTGAATTTGGCATTAATCTTCCTGCCAGCTATTCTGTGTGGTTTTTATTATGCTGGCAAGCATCGCACCCTTCCACATATTGCTTTACTTCTTTTGTAACTCTTGGCTACCAAAAGTTCCTAGTAACCAATTCTACTGTTTTCCATTATCCTCCATGTCCTCCCAATAGCATATCATAATGCAACTGAATAATCTCTGCTCTCAGTTTCTTATCTCTTGGTATGTATACCTTCCCTTTCTTATATATAATGCTATTGACTTCTTCCCATTCCTCATCTCTTAGCATCTTTACTCCTGCTTGTTTCATCTCTTCCACTGTCTTAATCACCTTGTTATCGAGAGACAGTGAATGTCCTTAGTGATCACCCTAGGTGGATGTTCAAGAAGAACTCAATGGAGTTTTTTGTTGGATTGGACTACTACTTATACTACTTTTACAGTAGCTATACCACTACTAGTCTATGATCACATATTCCTCCAGAATGTTCTACAACCTCGTGACCTTATCACGTGACTTGGCTTCTTAAGTTCCCCTGCTATTTATATCTCAACCCCATTGTATGCTTTGAGGTTTTGGACTAAGTGTTCGAATGCACAGGAGACTTTTTCCTGTTCAGGGCTCTCATAACACATCTCATTATCTTTTACCTTTGACTGTTTTACTTTCTCTAGTAGATCTACTCCCTCTACTATTACTTCCACTTTCTCTATTTTTCTGACTTCTAGCCATTCTGGCTTTACCAATGTTTCATTCTCATTATCCTTTTCTACTTCTATCTCCCAATCTGGTCTCCTGCTCAAACTGTCTACCTTTTCCATTTTACTCCCTGGAATATGCTTTAGCATAAAGTCAAACCTTGATAAATACAAGGCCCATCTGGTTTGTCTTCTATTCAACTTCTGCACTTTTATAAAATATTCAAGATTCTTGTGATCTGTCCAAATCTCAAACTTTATCATAGTCCCTTCTAGGAAGTGTCTCCATGCCTCCAAACACCTGACTATAGCTAACATCTCTTTTTTATGTATCTCATAGTTCTTTTCAACATCACTGAGAGATTTTGAGATAAAAGCCACTAGTCTCCATAAGTCATCTAAGCACTTCATTGAGAGTACTCCTCCAGTTGCATAATTTGAGGCATCTGCTTCTACCCTAAATTCTTTGTCTAAATCTGGAGCTGCCAATACTGGTCTTATTGTAAAGATCCTTTTGAGCTTGTCAAATGCTTATTGTTGTTCACTTCCCTATTGCCACTTTACATTCTTTCTTGTTAGCCTATTCATTGGTCTTGCTACTCAAGTGAAGTCCTTAATAAACCTCTTGTAGTAATTTGTGAGGCCTAAAAACTTTCTGACATCTTTCACATTCTTTGGTTCTGGCCAACTCAGTACTCCATCCACTTTCTCCTTCTCTATCTCTATTTCATTGGGTTCTATGATAACTCCAAGGAATCCAATCTTTCTTACTTTCCACATACACTTTTCTGGCTTTACAAACAGATTGTTCTCTTTCAGCCTTCTCAGTACTTTTTCTATAATTTCATCATGTTCCTTCTCAGTTTCAGTCCCTATCAACATACCATCTACAAATGCAGCTACTTTGCTCTCATTTACCAGATCTCTCAAGATTTCATTCATCATTGCCTGGAATGTGGCTGGTGAATTTTTCATCCTGAAAAACATTACAGTTGGTTCAAATGACCCTACATGCATTGTAAACACTCTCTTCTACTCATCTCCTTCCTTAATTCTTATGTTGTTAAAACCCCACTGCAGATCCATCTTTGTAAATACTTTCTTACTCCCCATGTTGTCAATCAAGTCTGTTATCAATGGTAATGAGTAGTTGTTCTTTACAGTTTGTTTATTTAAACCACAGTAGTCCATAACTATCCTCTTGCTTCTATTCTTTTTGCTCACAAAGAATACTGGTGATATTTGAGGGGATTTCAATGGTCTGATATACCTCTTTCTTAATTGATTGTTCACAAAATTCTGGACTTTCTCTCTCTTGTTTTTGGACAAAGGGTAAATCTTTTCTTTTTGCAGTTAAAACATCTCCTTGAGATCTATGGCATAATCCCAGACCTTCCTTGTTGGTATCCTCTCTGATTCTACCTTTCCAAACACCTTTTTCCTTTTCAGGAATTTTTATGGCACTATCTCTTCAATTTTCTTATAATCTGCTTTGACTTCTTCCTCTCTTTTCCAATTTTCCTTATTGTCTACTACCCATCTCACAATTTTCTCTTCCTCTAGAGTAGCTACCCTCTTCCCTTTTCTTGCTTCTTTTTTCCCTTTTAGCTTTGTATTTCTTTTGCATAATGGTGGATATCTTGTCATTTTAACCTTCTCTGTTTTCCAGTTGATTTCTGGGTTATAGGCCTATAGCTATAGCATGTCCAATATAACATTTGTTTTTCCTAAGTCACACACATCCATCCACATTCTTTTTATGTGATTTTTGTAGTATACGTTTACTTCCACTTGGTGCATTATTGCTTCTGCACTGTTATTTGTACCATTTACATTTCTCACAACCACTGGTCTTTTCAATTTCTGTAGCCTGAATCCATATTTAGCTGCTATCTTTGTATCCATAAACATTCCTGTTGTGCCACTATCCAAGAGCACCTTTATAGTTATACCTACATGTATATCCACCTTTTCTACTCCAATATTCAGCCATATCTCTCTCAACATTTTAAACATCCTTCTCAAGCCTCTCTGTCCACCCCCCCTCTATTGCTGTACCTTTTGGAATCTTTGTCTGCATGCCACTTTGCTGTGCTTTTTCCTCTGTGGGGTGCACTGCTTCTCTCCAGTTCTACCATTCTCTTTTTCTTCCTATCCTATATTCTGGGCATAAGATTCTTTTTCTTTTCCACTCTAACACCTTCTTCACAATTCCATCCTTCCTTCCACATTCTACATACTGTACCCTTGTTATTTCTCCTTTTTTTTGCTTTTTCTTCTCTCTAGTTCTATACTTCTTGGTATAAGCTGCACTATACATTCTTTACTTGTCTTTCAAGGAGGAATCCTTGTTCTTGATTTTTGTGAGTTTGTACCCCATTGCCTTTGCATCCTCCACAATCCACATATATTGCCACAGTCTCTTCTGTGATCTATCCCCTTTCAAGTAGGAGTGCACCTTCTGGAGGCATACTCCACTTGTCATAGTACTCTTGTATCTTTTTCCATGTGGAATGTGCTAACCTCCTCTCTTGCTACATCTTTTGTGGTCTAGCCACATGTGCTACCTCTTCTTCTCTTCTTCTCTTCCTTTCAACTTCAATGTTTGAACACTTCCACTTGTAGTACCCTATTCCCTAGCATCTAAAACATCTTACTTCCTCTACCGTCTCTTGTCTTCTCACTTTTACTTCTTCCCTTACTCTATATTACATCACCCTACTTGCTATCATCTCAAATTTATTTTGGGAAATTGGTTTCCCTTTTACCTTCACCTTTTTATTCCTATAGTTACAGGCCAGGTGCCCAAACCTCTTATAACATTGATATATCTTTTCTCTTTTTTCTTCTAGTTCTGCTCTTAGTTTAGCAAGGGCATATTTTTGGTTGAGTAGGTTACTCATAATGGAATCATATTAGGATTGAGACATTGTGTTGATGCCTTAATGGTATTGAGTGAATGGTTGATCTTGCTAGCTATACTATATCTGCTGGGGTACAAGATCTTCATCCAGCTAGAGTTCTACTGCCCTACTAACTACTGCCTTAATACTAGGGTTAAAATATTACCCAATAGATAGGATCCCTAATCTAGACAGCCTCCTAAAGAGTAACCATCAATCCTCTGCATGTACAAGTCACAATGGACCCCAGTACAAGGTTTATACTAAGAATAGTACAAGTATCTACTAAACACTGCTTGATTGTAAGATCAGGTCTCAGTACCAATACCCAAGCTTAGTACTGTACTTCCACTGTCAATCCCTAACTGATTGACAAGTTCCCTTAAGCCAAGGGCCCAGCTATGTATGGAAGTGACTAGTGATCATGATGACCACCAGTTAAGAGTCAAAAAGATTATGAAAGTTGAGATGAGCAAGGTCCAAGGTAGATGGTGCTCTGGATGTAGAATTGAGTTCTAGTGTAGCAACTTAGTCTGAGATGACTTAATTACACTCCAAGTCCAAGTTGACAAGGAGAACTCAATAGAGTTTCTATTGGATTCTGTACACTACTTATACAACTATTATATGATCTATGCACTACTCTCCCATACTCATCATGTAATACCATCATATGACACTATGACATCCTGACATATGATTGCAATGTGTGACATTTGTCATGTGACACTTTTCTGTACTCCTTCTCCAGGAGTTTATGAAGCTGCCATACTTGGTCTCAGAACAACCTTGCTAACCCTTCTGCCAATGTTTTTTCTATAGTAGCAATAAAATGGGCTATTTTTATAAATTAGTTATATACTACTAATATTGCATTGTATCCCTAGACCAGTAGTAGCTTGGTGATAAAGTCTGCACTAATATACCTCCATGGTTTTTCTGGAATTGTATTTGGTATCAGCTTTCCTGCTGGAGCTTCTGTACGATTCTTGTTCTATTGACATGTATCACATCCATCTACATATCTTCCTACTTCCTTTATCATTCCTGACCACCAATAATTTCTTCCTACCAATTCTGCCATTTTCCATCTTCCTCTATGCCCTTCTACTAGTATGTTATAGTACAGTCATATTATTTCTGTTCTTAGCCCTTCTTCATACCAATCTGCCAGTTCAATTATCTACTTAGGCTATCAGCTCATCCCATACTACTTCCTGGCACATGTTTTAGATAAAAGTCAAATTTTAATAGATACAGAGCCTATTATACTTGTCTTTTGTTTAACTTCTGGCTGCTTATGAAATATTCAAGGTTTTTATGATTGCTCTAGATCTCAAATTTGCCTTGTGCACCTTCTAGTAAATGTTTTCACTTTTCTAGATACCTGATGATTGCCAACATTTCTCTATTATGAATCTCATAATTCCTTTCTGCTTTATCTAATGATTTTGAGATAAAGACTACTGGCCTTTACTTTTTGTTCTCATACTTTATTAATAACACTTCTTCTGTTGTATACTCTGATGTATTTACTTCTATTCTTATCTCCTTGTCCAAGTTAGATGCTACCAACACTAGTCTTATTGTAAACATCTTTTTTAACTCCTTGAATGCTACTTCTTGCTCCTCTCTCCAATTTCACTTTTTATCTTTTCTGACCAATTTGTGCAATAGTTTGGCTAACTTAGCAAAATCTTTTACAAATTGTCTATAATAATTTGCCAATTCCAGAAACTTCTGTACCTTTTTGACTGTTTTAGGTCTAGGTCATTCAAGAACTCTTGCTACTTTCTCCTCCTGCATCTTAATTCCTTCTGTTTTTATTACCAGTCCAAGAAAGTCAATTTCTTTGACTTTTCAAATACATTTTTCTAGCTTTATATAGAGATTGTTCTTCTCCATTCTTTTTAACACTTTTTCTACTATCTTATCATGCTTCTTGTCCTTTGTCCCTACTAACACATTGTCTATAAATGCTGCTACATCTCCAGTATCAATTAAGTCTCTAAGGATATTATTCATTATTGCCTAGAAAGTTGCTAACAAGTTTGTGAGACCAAAAAATATAACTGTAGGTTTATATACCCCTAGATATATAGTAAATATAGTCTTCCATTCATCTTTTTCTTTTATCCATACATTATTGTACTTCCATCTCAGATCTATTTTTGTAAACACCTTCTTTGTACCCATCATATCTATTAAGTTCAAAATTAATAGCAATAGATAGTTATTCTTGACTGTTCCTTTATTTAGATATTGATAATTCTATACTATTCTTTTCTTTCTGTTCTTTTTCTCTACAAAGAATACTGGTAAGGTCTAGGGTGACTTTAAGAGTCTAATGTACCCTTTTCAACTATTCTTTCACAAATTCTCTTACTTCCTCCTTTTTTTCTCTCAATATTAAATATGTTCTTTCATTCCTTGGTATAAAATCTTCTTTCAGATTTATCATATGGTCCTAAGGTTTCTTTACTAGTATCCTTTTTGACTTTGCTTTTTCAAATACTTTAAGCCACTTATGAAATTTCTGTGGTACTATCTTCCTTACTTTTTTCCTATTTAATTCAACTTCATTATTGAATTTCTCCTCTATTGACATCTTCTATTTATCTTTATTCAATTTCTCTATTGCTCTAATCCTTCTCTTTACTTTCTTTCTTTTCTCTGTATCTTTTCTTGCTATGATACTTTTTCCACAGATTGATAGGTATCTTGTTATTTTGACTTCCTTTGTCTTTCAATTTATTTCAGGGTTGTGTACTTGCAACCATGTCATATCCAGTATAATGTCTGTTCTTCCCAAATTACATTATATTTATTCTTATTCTTTCCATATAACTTTTGTAGTATACATTTAATCTTTGTCTGGTGTGTAATTGCTCCTCCACTATTATTTGTACTGTCTACATTTCTCACTACCATAGGCCTTTCTAACTTCTGTAGCTTAAATTTATTTCTTGCTACCATCTTTTTGTTCATAAACATTCCTAATACTTTCATGCATATTTACTTTTTCTATTCCAATGTTCAGCTACACTTCTTTTAATATTTTGAATATTCTTCTAATGTTCCTTTGGTTATCCTTCTCTTTTGCTGTGCCTTTTGAAACTTCTGTTTGTGTACTGCTCTACTGTGCTTTTACCTTTATGGACACATCACTACTCCCTAGTTCTACCATGGTTTTCTCTTTTCTGTACTATATTCTGGGTACAGAATCTTCTTTCTTTTTTGTTCCAGTACTCTTCCTTCTATTGTATCTCCTTTTACACTCTTTCTGGCAGATGTTATGTTTTTTACTTGTCTTTCAAGAAAAAACCCTTGTTCTCAGTTTTTATGGGTTTAAACTCTCTTGCTTTCACATTCCCCATAGTCTATATAGGTTACCACTATCTTCTCTATGATCTATTCTCTCTCAAGCAGGAGCACATCTTCTAGAGGGATACTCTACTTCTTACAGTACTCCTGTACTTTTTTCTATACAGGATGTACTGGTTTCTTTTCTTGTTATACCTTTTGTGGCCTAGCTATATATACTATCTCCTTTACTTTTCTCTTTTTCTTCTCTACTACTATATTTGAACACTTTTATTTGTAGTGCCCAACTCTCTAATATCTAAAACACTTTACTTTTTCCTCTACTCTTTCTTGCTATTTCACTTCTACTTTACCTTCTACTCTATATTCCATCATCCTAGTTGCCAACATTTCATATTTATTTTGGGGGTTTTTTTTTTCTTCTTTTCTTTCTTTGTTCTGTAGTTATGGACCAGGTGTCCAAACTTTCTACAACTCCAATATTCTTTTCTTTTTTCTAACTATACCCTTAGTAAAGCAAGAGTTTACTTTTCTTTGAGTATATTGCTTAATAGGTTATTGTATTGTTATTGAGATATAGTGTTAATATCTTAAGATCAAAGTAAAAGATTTTGATCTTACTTAAGTTATGTTTGCTGAAGTACAAAATCTTTATCTAGTCAAATACCTACTGTCTTATTGACTACTATTCTAGTACTAGGATTATACTATTATCTTTAAGAAGAGGATTCCTATTCTAAACAGCTTCTTAGAGATGTACTACTATTCCTCTGCATATATAGATCACAATAGACCTCTAGTACAAGGTTGATAAAGTGAAAGAATACAAATAGTCTACTAAATACTATTCAATTGCAAAGTCAGATCTTGGATATAATACTTGGGTTTGGTACCATACTACCACTAGTAGTTCCTAACTAACTACCAAGTTTTCTTAAGCTAAAGGCCTAGCTATATATGAAGGTAACTAGTAATTGTAATGATCACTAGTCAAGGGTTGAAATAATGTAAGAATAAAAGAATAAACAAGACTTGAGGTAAATGGTATCTAAGAAGTAGTATCAAGTTCTTCTGTTGTGTGACTTAAGTCAAGTTGACTTAGCAGCTAAGTTTTTGAAGGTTACAAAGAAAATTCAATAGAGTTTTCAATCAATTGTGCTAGCTACTTATACAAGTATGCTATTTGCCCTCATTCACATTGATAGTATTCTACAACCAGCCAAGAGACTGCCAGTTTAATTCCCTTGTTTGTCATTCTATAAATATATTATCTTTGGTCATAGTTAAGGCAACTCATGATATTTTAGAACTGATATGAAAGATAATATTAAACAGGAGTAAGCTTTTTTACCAGTGTTCTAACCTATCTATCCCTTCTCACACGATTGATTTTCAGAAACTTACCTGTCCTCTGTGTCGTCAGAGTCTCATAGAACCTGGAAACGAACATGAGC
>Ga0153990_1000130_pt1 | contig 10470 bp, 8 predicted proteins | sample TSNC074MetaG_FD_104739 | JGI IMG/M metagenome (GOLD analysis project Ga0153990, IMG submission 104739) | Attine ant fungus gardens microbial communities from North Carolina, USA - TSNC074 MetaG | ecosystem: Host-associated > Fungi > Mycelium > Unclassified | place: USA: North Carolina, Jones Lake...
CCTAGTGAGTTTTTCGTGCCCACTGGACCAGAAGCTTCTCAAGCTCAAGCATTTACTTTTCTGGTTTATATTCCGGATTGGGTTCCCCCCTGTAGTAATCGGATGAACTGGGTTGTACCTGTTCCGATTCAAAAAGACAAAAGAACCGGGCAGCAGTAGAAGCCCTAAAGAGGAAAGGGGCAGGAGCACTCGACCCTTGAGAAATGAACAGATTCTTTTATCTTATTTTTGTGAAAACCCGAGGAAGAAGTTTCGAATAGGGGCCAAAAGGCGTGAGTGCAGTAGACGTTTGAAAGACTATATGGAATTTCAATCTTTCATCCCTTCATCCCAGTTTCGAAATAGGCTGTGTCGAGACTGCAATTATTGCTTTCGGGTTCTTTCCCCAGCCAGTCGCCCCTGTGTGGGAGGGGTCAAGCTTGGAGACTTCTCATTTGCGGGGAATAAAACTATCACGCACCTTGCATTCCGGTTTTACATATCGAATTGGGGAGTTCCGGTTTTCTAAGGATTCCCTATTGCTGGCATAGCAGGGACTAAAGAAACCATAGTTGCACGGAAATTGCCTGCCGGACAGAGGGCTGTTGGCCTAATTAATTACACAATTCTTTATTAACATTAACGATATGGCTATAAAAAATTCTCCTATCTTTTTTCAGCCCTCTCTACGCCTTCAACAATGAGATTTCAAAAGACGATTCTTTCTTCCACTGCTTCCTGACGAATGATTGATAGGAACGGATTGCCTGGGCTTCCCTGCATCCGATCGACTCATACCCAGCCCAGCCCTGTCTCCAGGATCTCATTCAATAGATCCAACCCATTTCTAGGGTAGATAGAGGAGTTCGTCCCCCACTTCCTTTGCTCCACTGGCACCAAAGATCAAGAATTCGAGATAGAAAGAAAGATTTGTTGGTGGGCTGTTAGCTCCCCTATCACTTAAAGGCAGATAGCGGGAAAGGTGAGCAGCTATAGCTTCATTGTTCATCTTCCCCTCGCTACCGGATGAGTGAACTCTACCCGTCTATGCTTGATGGGATTGGATTCAATCAACGGACTCCCCTTGCCTCCTGGATCCACTGGACGAGTGGAAGACATTGAGAAGGGCTTCACATCCCTTGCAGGGCTTTGAGCTTTGAAACTTGGTTGCGCTCCTCCGATTGACAGATTCCTGGAAAAAAAGAACGCCTTGAGGCGGAGGATTGTATCTGGAAATGGAAGCTCTGTCCCCCTCACACTATATTTTGAATTAGGGGCTTGCCTCTCTTTCTCTCTCTACCGCCTGTGTCTATCTCCTGTCAAGTGTGCTTGTGCTCCCTGCCACGCTACTCTCACAGCAACCGTAACTGTGTGACTAACAACAACAGTACCAGTTCGTGCATCAGTGGTTCAAGTGCAGTGCCCAGAAACGGTTCAAAGATCTATGGCGACATAAATTTCCCAACAAATCTATGGGAAGTATATTAAAAATAATAATAAAGTAAGTGGCCTTAGTTTCATAACCTAAAGCACCGATCTTCTTATCAACAGCAGAAGCAACCCTATGGGAGTCTCTTGGGTTCTCCTCTATGATTCACTTGGGTATGTATACTTTTTTTCTCTCTGGAGACATGGCTATCGTATGTCCACAGCGTTACAACTCGAGTTTTGCTCCGCATCAAACAACTCATCACGTGGGTATTCTGTATTCATCTTCCAAGCTAGATTAGAAATTGTTTTTTACATTTACACTGGGGCTACCCATCATATGACGAGCAATCTGGCTGCATTTGTCTCATCCTCGCCGTACCAAGGCAAAAGTGTCGTCTTCACCGGTGACCACACCCCACTCTCTATTTCAGACATTGGTACGATCTCTTTATCATCTCGTTCTGGCAATGTTCCTCATCTCAATGATGCTATGTTGCTTCCTAAAGTCAGTCTCTCAAAAGATTTGATCGGTTGGACAACTTTTTGATGATCGCCAAAGCTATGCCATCTTTACTCCGACTTCCTCTGTGTTGTCAAGGATCTACACACGCATAATGTCATAGCTATAGGGTGCCGCCCGTAGCCAACCCATATATGCTTTAGACCTTGATTTTCCTCTGATTTATTTGTGTGGCTTCTTCATAACAAAGAGCTTCCTGATCTTAGGCAACTAAGGGCTTTTAGAGGTCTTCTTGTTGGTTGTTAGGTCTTCGACTACATGGAACACAAACAAGAACGCTTTCAATTGCTTCCTGCATCCGCTAGTTCTTTATTCTCTTCTTGGTTTAGCTGCCAGCTGGCCAAACACGGGCAACACCTACGAATTCCACTCTTCTGATTATTTGAATTCCATTAGCCCTTTTGCATTCTGATGTATGGGGCCCATCGCCTCTTTCTTCTTTCTTTGGTTATCGCATTCCTTTCTTAGAACTAATTCATAGGGGGTTAGTTCAAAGCTCGTTTATGGATGATGTATTTCGTTATAAAAAAAAATGCATTAAGCACAAACCTTACTAGATAGGGGGTACTTCAGTGCTTTCGGCTTTTTAAAGCTAAGGTTGAGAATTTCTTCTTTTGTCATCGGATTCCAGTTTTGCACTAAGATTCAGGGGGGGGGGGGATCTGTCTCATCAGCTTTCTCTCAGTTTACAGCCACTCATGGAATTGATCAAAAGTTCTCCTGCTCATATACCTGCCCAGATACGTCAGAAGCTTGCACCTCGCTCTTCTAATAAATAAAAAGAGCAGCCTGCATCTTTATCATCTTCTAGTAACGACCAGTTGTCTACGGATTCTCCCTCATACTCTATCGCAGCGGAGCCATCGCCATCTCTGCGCTTGAATGGTTCTCCCCGGCCCTGCAGCAAAGGAAAAGTTCTTTCTCTAAATCGGGCCCGGGACATTCAACGAAAAAGGATGACCCGATGTTTTGCCCTTTCTCCCCCCAAAAAGGCCCGGATCCTCTATTTATTTATAGGAGAATCTGCCTGCCCCGCTTTCCTCCCCCGCGGAAAGAGCTCGTTCGCCAAGTCCGAACTCCCACTTTCTCGTCGATGACGGCTCTCCTCGATGCTAGCAACCGCGTTTGACCCTTTTCCGTGCTTCTTTCCATTTCCTTACATTCTAGCTGAAGCAGAGACTTTACCTTTACTTAGATAGAGAGGGGCAGCGGTACCACGCCCTTCCGTGCTCGTAGGTTGACTTCCCTATGCATCCCGACTAAGGTCTCACAAACGTGCACTTCCCTTATGCATCCAGTCGCTTCACTAATGTGAATAGGTTATACATTATACACATTATACAGAAGGGTGGGTTGGTTATATACTCTTATGCGCGTTCCTTCTTCGAACCTTTTGGTATGTATTGCCCCCTAACTATAGATCAGATCCACCAGACGAGAAACTCAATTCCGCACTGCTGCTGAGTCGTCGGACTTATCCACCAAGGGATTCGTGGAATTTCTGTGGATTGCGTTGGAGGAAATCTACCAAAGCTAGGCAGATAGATAGACTCCTTTCCCGCTGCTAAGGGAGAGCAAGAAACAAAATCAAATGATTGTTTTTTAATCGGCGCCCCCTTTTGGGTATGCAGGTACTAAGAGTCCTCTCACTACCAACCAGCAGACATCATCTGGCTGGGTCTTGCCGGTATCAACAACAAGAAAAAAAACAACCAAATGGAAACAGCAACTAACTATGGCTCTTGGCCTAGACAACGTCCTAGGCGTAGGAGATCGGAGCAACAGGGAACGCCTAGACGACGTTTTTATTCTTGGGCTGCAGTAAGTAGATCGAGAGGTCGTTCCGCCCCTTGTCCCCGAAGATGGGTAATATGTTCTCAAAAAATGTTGCTCCAATCTGACCTAGCTGGCGAGCGATCCCAGTTCGCGGCAGAGAACAAGACAGCAAGCGAGCGTACCTTTGTTCGCTTCTTCTCCACCAAGCACGGAAGTTTAAGGATAACTGTAGGTCGGTGGCTACCTAAGGAAACTCCGATTCGATCCGCCCCCCGGCCGGGAGGCATCTATCTCATCCCGATCACAAGGAGAGGTTCACCATGATGGGGGTACTTCTTTTTTTTTCCCTTCCAGAAAGAATGAAATGCATAGGGGACCATCCTTTTGTTGCGGCATGCTCCTCAGATTTACGGATTCGCAGGGGGCCTCGGGCCCTACTTAGTTGCCTAACAATGACAAAGGCTTGCGAAACTAAGTAGGGCCTTTTGAATGGAATCTTAAGTAATCTATCAGTGGTGTGAAGCGGCTTTGCCCCTTTTCAGTAGGGGAGCGAAAGGTTAGACCTTAGAAAGTCAGCGAACAGCGGTTCTTCTATGTAGGTATAGGTATGGCGTTCCCTCTTGACTCTCCTAACGTCGAGCTAAGTGACTTCGTAACCTTTGCGTAGCGTAGTAGAATGAAGGCTACGCACCGACGCTCTCTTATCTATTAGCCTAAGCGTCTTCGCTAACTCGCTCGCCTACTATACTATACTCTACTATACAATACATTAGTAGGGTAGGCTAGGCTAACTCAGCCGCTTACTTCTACTAATGTAGGTCTTTAGTAGCGTTGACAAAGAAGAACAGCCGGTTAAAAGACAGCGAATCTTTTGATTTATATATTCTAATATATATATATAGGCCAGCTTGACAAGCTACCCTTCCTCTTGATCTGAGGTGCGAAGAGAAACATCTCTTTTTTATGACTTCCACTTATCGATCCTGGCCCGGAAAAGTGACCGACCAGGGCCCTATTGATGAATGAAAGAGAGGGTTTATGAGCCCTAGCCCTGTAAGCCCACACCTGTGTAGAGTAGATCGTTCAACACCTGCGGCACAAACCCATTTTTTACCTATTGGTCCTAGTATCATAGGCGACCGAACGGCCGCCTCCTAATTACTAGACCAACCTGCTATAATAATTCCATAAACACCTAGCGAAGATATGGCAAACAAATAAAGTCCCCCCATGTTCGGATCTGACAATACCATACCATAATCAAAAGGTACAACGGCCCGAGCGACCAGACTTAACATAAATGTAGCCACTGGAGCCATTCTAAAAAGGGAGAAATTAGCACTACTTGGTGAAATAGGTTCTTTTAGAATCAATTTCAAACCATCTGCTAGAGGTTGTAACAATCCGAACGATCCCACTACATCAGGGCCCTTTCGACGTTGCACAAAAGCCATTACTTTACGTTCAGCTAGCACTAAAAAGGCTACTCCTAGTAGAAGTGGTAGAATTATTCCAAGTATTTCAGCTGGAACAGCTATGTACGTTTTAGATTTTCTATTCACTCATGATCTGACCTGGTCGACCCAATCATGATATTGAAGGATGGGACCTTTTCTCGAAAAACTCTCGGATCCCGAGAAGAGTGGAAGATGGTGCAACATCGAATCCTCTTACGTTACTTCGAATGGAATCTTAGCCCGCCTCACTTGCTTTCTTTACTGCATAAGGGCATAAACGAAGTCAAGGGATTCCCTACTCTCGGAATGGGCACCTTTGCGTATCTGCCTATTCTGATCCTATTACGTAAAGGCTGGTTCACAATCAGATAGGCGTTCTACATCTGGTTATTGCACTCTAGTAGGAGGTAACTTAGTTACCTGGAAAAGTCAGAGACAGCCGATAGTACTTTAAGGGGTGGCCCGGTCAAGCGCTGAAGCTGAGTATAGAGCTATGGCTCACGCCGCATGTGAACTAATGTGGCTCAAGAATCTCCTAACTGAGATTGGGCAAATGCCTATAGAAATGCATTGTGACAATCGGGCGGCCATCCATATATCCTCTAATCCAGTCTTTCATGAGCGCACGAAGCATATTTCAGTGGCCCTATCTTTAATGCACTTCATTAGGGAAAAGTATCAGGTCGGACTCTACTGTTTTCTCCTTTAAAAGATTGTCAGAATATAAATCACTAATAGCCGTAAGGTCCCCCCTAAGGAAGACCTAAAGAGCCAATCAAGCCCTTACGCCCCAACCATTAATGCTTCTTTCGAGGAAGACCCGCCTTACTTCACTAAGGCACTTCCCAATAAAGAGCAAGGAGCTAAACCAACGATAACAAGATGCATCTCCAACTATACATAACCGCATCCACAGAGGAGGGAGGGTTCGTAAGTTTCGGCAGCGAGGAAGGAAAGAAGAAGAAGCAGGGTCGATAGCAAGTAGAGAGAGCGCTCAAAGCCAAAAAGGAAAAGAAGACCTAAAAGGACACCTGCAACCAAACCAGCAGTCATCAGAGGCGTCCTTAGGCCTTTTCATCATAAACCTGGAGCAAAGACCGTCCCAACCATCCAGACCAAGACAAGAGGGCACAAATACCGAAAATGGAAAACAAAGGATAGATAAGATCACCCCAGAAACTGAAGAAAAGCAGAGGAGGAAGGGTGGGCAGAAGGGAAGGAGGTCCTCATATCGCGTCCACCAGACCCAGTGTGGACCAGGAGGGTAGTGACACTTGTCGTTCAAGATAAAGGGGAACGGTTCGCGATCGATAGAGGGCGTCGTTTCCGTTGATACGTAACGTATGAGCACGGCGTGGTCTCTCTCCGGACGGAATTGACAGAGCTCCAGACAGGGAATGCATTCTTCTTCTCCCCCTCCCTTCGTGATATCTTCCCGCCTCCCTCGGGCCTGGCTAGACTATCATGTGACCTCGTACCTCGCTTACTAGCTGATCGAACGAATAGGAGACGCGAAAGTTCACTACACAAATCCATCCCCCGGCCCTTGAACCTTCTTTTCGCTGCTCGAAAACGAGGGTGGTCGTAGATCAGGAGATTTCATGGCGGGAATCGGGAAAGTAGCTTCTTAATATGAGGAGTTTCAAGAACCCGCTGTTTTGTATGCATTGTATCGGCAAAGGGATCGGTTCTCTTCGTTTCGTTCGAAGCGTGAATGAATGATAAGCACTTCCCCACTTAGACACGAAATCAATAACAGACCCGGTTACTGGAGGCAAAGGTTAGCTATCGGAACCCCCTTGACCTTATTATTTCAGTAGCATTACAGTTAAAAGCAAGGCAGGCATTTCAACACAGGGATTACCAATCCACTAGATCTGGCGTGGCAGTTGGATTGGAGACGAAGTTGGAATGGCCGCTCGAAACCAGTGGCCTGATTCCATCATTGATTCGGGCAGAGAGATATTAGCCTTTGACTCCTTCTCATTCTCATTGGGCGAGGAATCAAAACCTAAAGCAGGGGCCTAGCCTAGTGCACCAACCAAAAAGAATCCCCAAGGATTCCCAAAAGGAAGAAAAGAATCCGGTTCATGCATTGATACATCATTAGTCCCCCCCTAATTATATGAGCCCTACGTATATGAGCAGAGTCCGATTGAATTGGCCTGGCCCTAGTTCAACTCTTTCTCCCGTGTGTAGGTTTCGAGTTGTTCGAAGGATCGGAGGCATTGTTGTCCGATTCCTAGGATCATTTGGGGGCACCCCACAACTACCGATGATCTTTGACTTATTCTTATTCCCCGGCCCACCTCTTAGTAAGCTCCTTCCTTCTTCGTAGTCCTCTGCCGCACTCTAATACTTAGAAAAGAATTGTTTGTTCTTTTTTCATTGAAGAAAAAGGATCACCCCTTTTCCTTTTTTTGGAAATAGCTCACGCTCACCCGCTATCTCGCTGGGGGGGCCCCCCTTCTTCGTGGAAAACACGAGCATCTTTTTTAATGGAGGCGGGCATACCACAAGCCGTTATCCCCAATGTAGGCAAACATTTTGCTCCATGAAGCCGAGCTGACTTAGTCGTCCAAAGGCCCTACGTCGTTGCCCAAAGGCGACCGGGTGCTTCAAAGAATTGGAGAGTTTACTCTATTCTTAGTGCTTTGAAGAAAGAGGTTGGGCCTGTTCTTTCCCAACCCTTCATCTCTAACTCCTCTTCGCTGCAATTACTTTTTGTTAAAATAAGAAAAAAGGTCCTGTTTGTTTTCCTACTGCAACAAAAAACTCGTTTTGAATCATTCTTCTCGCCGCATCCTAGACCGGTCCTTAGGTGTCTTGACTTCAGGCGGAGGGATTATAAACACAACACAATGAGTGAATAATAGTGTTATTAGATCGTAGAAGTATTTGAGTTCGGGACTGCCGGAATAGAATACCCGAGACCTCATAAGCTAAGAGAAGAAAGACCCCGAGGCAACCTGACGCTCGAGTTCTTAGAACAAACAGCCTCAAGAAAGTCTATAATGATTCGGAAATCTAAATAAGCTCTTTCCCTTCCGATAGAGTGGCCCTCTGTCTATTCTTCGGGATTTCGGGTCCTAAGCGCCTTTCCTCCGAAGGGAGAGATTGATTGGAGGAATCCTTCGATTAAAAACCTATCCCCGACTCTAATCGATAGGAACGTTGAGGAACTGTTTTCCCGCAAAAATCTCATTCCCTTTTCTCTGAAAGAAGAAAGCGAAGGGCTTCATGAATGGAAGGCCCGAGATGGTCTGGTCATTTAAGTCCCCCAATTTTTGTAAAGAAGAGTTGGTTGAGACCAATTGTTCAATCCATTCCCTCCAGCGCACCACCGAATTTTGAGTATTGGATAAGAGTGGATTCATTGGGTCGGAGGAGCTTTCCAATAGATCTCGATCCGATCATTTTTTCGAGAAAAAGAACTCGATTGTATAAGTCGCAGGATTGATCCATACTGGCCTATTACAAGCAGTTGGCCCATTCTTTCATAACTCTTTCGGAATATTGTATTGAATCGGGGAGACCTGTCTTACCTTTCTAAAATAGATTGAGGCTAATTGTCGAATTGATCACTGATATGGCAAAGACGACTTTAGAACACTGATTCTAGAAACAGAAAGGGTAAAAAAAAAACTTCTTTAACGATAATAGAAGTTACCTTCTTTCTGGAATCTCAATCAAGAATCGCTTCTATATATGATATAGCTAGTCTCGTCTCTTTGAGCCTTCTAGTTATAAAAAAGTTTCCAAACCCGCCTTCGTAGTGGGCTATGATCAGATTGAGATAACGAAATTGTTCTGAAGAGTAGAGGACTTTGATGTGTAGTCAACATTTAGAAACTTTTGAGGTGAGATGTCCTTGTTACACCTATAATAGTGGGATAACCATTTCCTAGGGAGTAAAACAAGGTTGTTTTTGTCCTTTGAGGAGGTAGGTTCATCTTAGCCTAAGGCTCTTATCATGGAGTGATAGTTTTACTGAGTAAACCTTTGTTTTTCTGTGATATGTTTTATCACAGGTGTAGGTGGGGGTAGCGTAATACTTCCATGTGCTTGTCAATAGATATTCTCTTTCCGCTGTATCTATATCTCCTAGATGAGTTCAAGGTGGTTATCAAAGTTTTTGATGTGTTATACTTGCACGAGAATACTGTACTTCTACTTCTTTTTGAGCTTTTGGTTAGTGGGAGAGAAGAAGTTTTCCTAGTTCTGTTAAGAGCTTCCTCCTCACCTTAATTGCATTAGTTGTCTCACCCCGGTTTTTGACCAGGTGGCCCCTTGGTTGAGGAATTTTTGAAAGTTCCTTCAAGATACAGTTTAGTAATGCTGACTACAGGTCTATGTTTTGTCCTCTTAATCTCATCGATTTGGGCAACTTTCACATGCTCGTGCAATCCATAGTATCAACAAGCTTTCAGATTCAAGGAGTTCACCCGCGTGCACGCTTACTTAACTCATTCGACAGCAACGAATGCAAAGCAAAGCCCTTTCCCTCCTTTTCTACTGTAACCAAAGTAGATCAACTAATATCATAGAGAAAGAGAGAGGAGCGCGGCTTAATAGCCTAAGTAGCGTCCACCCAACTCTCTCTTTAATTGGAACTGAGACGACTCGAATCATTCTTATTCATCTAGGATGGAAAGCCCGGTATTCGTATAAAATAGAAGAGAAAGGCTATTCCTGGGAGCACTTTCTAAGTGGTCAACCTCCTTCTTCTCGGTTCACTTCATTCGCTTTAGAGAGTCTTGTTGCTGATAGGAAAAAAAAAAGATAATAGCGTATAAAGAGATCAATGGAAAGCGAATTCCTTTGTTATAGGGTTGTAGTCCCGTTCTTGCTCGTTCTTTGTGGGGGTTCGTGGCAGAATTTCCACTCCCAAAACCCCGATGTGGCGAAATATCATGATTGGGTCGACCAGGCCAGATCATGTAAACTTGAGTACGAAAGAAGAAGGTGAGATCCTTTCTGTCGCGGCTTTTTTTATTTATAAATAGTTATAAAGTGCCTCTTCATCTTTCTTTTTCCATTCCTTTTGAAGAAATGGCTTTTTCAAATTGGGATAGTGGGCTTTCTGAAGCTGAGAATCACACGGGTTGTCGTTTCTATGACCCCCCTTCTAGTCAATGCTTGTCACCTTATATTATTAAATTTAGTATTTTATATAGAAGGAGAACTGTTGTTCATTGGAGCGCCGGAGTGCGGGGGTTGTTCCCATCATTGAAGTCAGAGTGTGGGACTGAGCTTTCCGAATGATAAAGACAAAAAAGTGCTTAGTTTCGTTGGAAAAACCAACGC
>Ga0153990_1000131_pt1 | contig 10403 bp, 10 predicted proteins | sample TSNC074MetaG_FD_104739 | JGI IMG/M metagenome (GOLD analysis project Ga0153990, IMG submission 104739) | Attine ant fungus gardens microbial communities from North Carolina, USA - TSNC074 MetaG | ecosystem: Host-associated > Fungi > Mycelium > Unclassified | place: USA: North Carolina, Jones...
GGGTGCATAAACCCCTCATTATCAGGAATGACCATTCAAGAAAGAACGGTGGAGTTCGGATATCAAGATTATGCAAAGTACATGGGAATATCTAACGATTTAGCCTACAAAAATCTGACTAACTCAACTAGAGATCTTATGAATAGATCAATTGAACTGATATACCCTGTTGGTGACATTGAGCGGAGAATATTTAATTGGGCTGGATTAGTTGAGTTCAACCGAAAAAACCAAAGAGTAAAGCTTGTCTTTAATGAACACCTACCTCCGCTGTTATATCAGTTGAAACAGTTCATTAAGTACAATTTAGAGCATGTTAAATCCTTCAAGAATAAGTACTCGATGCGTGTTTATGAGTGGCTTCTCAAAGAACTAACACAAAAAAAAACAAGAAGTGCCAATATCAAAATATCTATTGATGACTTCAAGTTCATGTTAATGCTTGAAAATAATTATCACGAGTACAAGTTACTAAACCACTGGGTTTTGAAACCCATAGCGAAAGATCTAAACACTTACAGCAATATGCATGTATCTATTACAAAGAACGGACGTCCAGCTGACACGCTAATTTTCCAATGTGAATTGGATAAGCTAGTTGAGATCACTACCGATGTTGATAGTAAAGTCACGAAAGAACTGGGAACTACATATAACGAACCAGACCCACTCATCTCTGGCTTAAGAAAAACACTACATGATGCTTTAACTGCTAAAGTTCAATTATCAGGATTTGAGGCAAAATTCCTAAGCGACATGCAAAGCAAATACGACCTCAATGGTTCATTTTCTTGGCTAACAGAAAAACAATTGACCACATTAAGAAATATTCTAACCAAGTATGGAAGTCTTTGAGGTATCTATGGCACTGGTATCAGTTACAGAAGCAGCTAGGCTGACTGGAAAAAATAGAGCAACAATTCATCGCTATATTAAACAGGGTAAACTGTCGCAATCTAAAGATGCAACAGAGCAAAAAAAGCTAGATACATCAGAGCTTATACGGGTATTTGGTGGTATATCTGCAACAAATGCTACAGTGTCACAAAGTGATGCAAAGCAGCATGATGCAACAGAAGAAAAGACAGTTTTTGTTGCAGATTTACAGCAGAAAATAGCCTTGTTAGAGCAACTATTAGATAGCAAAAACCAAGAGCTTAAGCGTCAAGATGAACATATCGATAGCTTAAAACAGGCAATGTATCTGATCGAGTCAAAGCTCCCCAAAACTCCAGAGCCGGCACCGGAACCTCAGCCCGAAGCGACAACACCTGTAGTCACCGAAACAGTCGCACCTGTCACCACGAAGAAATCCTGGCAATTTTGGCGAAAATAGCCGTTTGAGCCGTTAAAGCAGCCCAAACCAAAACTCTGATTTTGATAACAAATGCGTAACACTATTTCCGCCCGTTTTAGCCAGGTAAAGTGACACTTTTGGGCGGTTGAGGGAGGTTTGGCGGTGAGTGGTAAGTCGGCGGTGCGCAAAAGCACTCTTATGTTAAATAGAGCAGGTTTTAATAAAATTTAGCGTAAACCCCTCTTACAGATATGGGAAGAACCCATACGATTTTAACGTGGCCAAGTATTTCAGAATAAATATAGACAAGCATTGCTTTAGCTCACACAGTAGGTAGACTGGTATACCTACTGTGTGAAAAAAAAGAAACTGATAATGACAAATTTATCTATCAACTCTAAAACCGCTTACGAAAAATTACTCAATGCAGCACGCATCCTTTTTTATAACCACGGGATTAACGGGACTGGGATTGACTCCATCATAAAAAAAGCAGGTGTAGCTAAAAAGAGTTTGTACAACAATTTTTCGTCAAAAGATGAACTAGTAGCAGTCTATCTTCAGGTTCGCCATGAAGAATGGATTTCTCTATATAACAGCCGGCTGGATGTAGCTATAACACCAAAAGAGCGTGTGATGGCTGTTTTTTCTGCTTATAAAGACCATGCTGAATATGCTTATGAGAATGGTTTTCGCGGCTGCGGATTACTAAACGCGGCAGCAGAACTATCCGCCGGAGCACCGGGCCGTCAGACCGTTCGTAGGCATAAAGAAGAAGTCGAAGCGATCCTAGCTGCGCATTTGACTGAGCTGATGAACGGTAATATTGAATGCGCACGTAGTGTCGCAAGACATTTTTCTTTTCTACTTGAAGGTAGTATTTCACGGGCTGGGCTTGAAGGTAATAGTGAGTGCGTAACACAGGCAAGCAATATTGCCGAGCAGATAATGGAGGCGTACTAATGCTTTTGTCTAGCTCACGTATCAGAGGTATAGGGGGGGTACTTGTCGCAGCAGTTCTATGGGGGACAACCGGCACGGCAGCAACTTATGCTCCAGGGCTAAGCCCCTTAGCCGTCGGAGCCGTAGCGATGGGTATTGGCGGCTTACTACAAGGAGCTATTGCTACGGCAGCTATCGTTAACCAACATATACTAATAATTAAGAATTGGCGCTTCCTGCTAACTGGGGCTATAGCTGTTGCAATATACCCTCTCGCTTTTTATGCCTCCATGCATTACGTCGGTGTTACTGTCGGTACAGTTATTTCTATTGGTTCTGCACCAATTCTATCAGCACTGATTGAATCTCGCCTTGATGGTAGCCGTCTTACTAAACAGTGGATATGCGGAGCAATCATTGGCGTTACCGGTATGGTTCTACTCTGTCTATCCGAAAGTGGTGGGAACAGTGGCGTAAATACTCATGCTACAGCGGGTATTTTTCTCGGCCTGCTGGCTGGTTTCACCTACGCTTTCTATTCTTGGTCAGCACGACGGTTAATGCAGGAAAGTGTTACCTCACGCGCTGCAATGGGAGTGACTTTCGGTGCGGGCGCTATTCTACTAATCCCCGTACTGTTAGTAACGGGAGCACCTTTCTTTTCAGCATGGAACAACGCCGCTGTCGGTATTTATATGGCCCTGATTCCAATGTTTTTAGGTTATCTCTGCTATGGCTACGGCCTTGCCCGTATTCCGGCGAGTGTAGCAACCACAATTACTCTTATTGAACCCGTTATAGCAGCGCTACTCGCCATCATACTAGTTGGTGAACAGCTACCTCCCTCCGGATGGGTCGGCGTCAGTCTAATAATAGCGTGCCTAGGGGGCATTACCGTCCCAACTAAAAAATTACGTTTAAATCGATTCCGGCAGCGGAACGGAAATTTTGAAACAGACTAAAGGATATCATCATGAAAGATAAGGCATCATTCGACTCATTTTCAGCTATCGACATGCGCGCAGGTACTATTATCAAGGTTGAAGAGAGTAAAACATCAAAGCCTACCTGGCGGATGACCATTGATCTAGGTTCAGAACTAGGAACCCGTGTGTCATGTGGCGCATATACTAACTATACAGCCGAGGAGTTACAGGGAACACAGATCATCTGTATCATAAACTTGGGTACAATGAAGATGGGACCTGAAAAATCAGAAGTACTAGTTCTTGGCGTATCTGACGGAGCAGGTGGAACTATTCCGCTGACTACGAAGAAAGAAGTCAGTAACGGGGAGTGCGTTTTCTAAATTCTTATTACCTTTTCAGCGGTTAGTGGTCAGGAAAGACTATCTATTTCCTCTAAACTAACCGCTATATTTAATACAAATCCCTCACACCCACATGGTAGAAAACCCGTTATGCGCTTAACGTCGATTATGTTAAATAGTTCAAATTTCAGTAAAATTGACCACAACAATTTGTTTACTTTTTGAACTCCCCTTGAGACCCCCCAATTAACAAGGAGTAAGCTCAAAAAAAATCAAAAAATCAACATTATATCCACAGAAAAAGTGGATAACTTTTGAAAGATTCTTCGATTATCATGTTGGAATAGTATAAAATATTTTTTTATTTCTAAGTCTTTTTGAGTTTATATATGCTAAATGTTGTCGATCTATTTTGTGGTTGTGGCGGTCTTTCCTATGGTTTTGAACAGGAAGGTTTTAAGACCATTTTAGGTATAGATCACGATAAAGCTGCCATTGACACTTTTAGAATGAATCATAAAAATGCTAAGACTATTTTGGGTGACATCCGTGAAATATCTAATGAAAAAATACTAAGTGAACTAAATGGGAATAAAGTTGATGTTATTATTGGAGGTCCTCCATGCCAAGGTTTATCCCTATCCGGACCTCGCAAGCTAGAGGATCCACGTAATCAGTTATATTTATCTTTTATAAGAATAGTCTCTTTGATTAACCCTAAATATGTACTTATTGAAAATGTACCCGGGATGGTTTCCTTATTTAAGGGGAAGATAAAGGATGAAATAATAAAAAGTCTAGAGGAACTGGGTTATAAAGTTAATTATAAAATATTAAGATCTTCAGATTATGGTGTACCTCAGCATAGGAAAAGAGTTTTTTTTGTTGGGTATAATGAAAGTAATGATTTTGATTTTCCATTGCCGACACATAACGAAAATGGTGATGGACTTCTAAAAAAAATGGTAAGTACATATGATGCCTTGAGTGATCTACCAAGACTTAATGATACATTGGGTCAAAAAGTACAGCAGTATGCTTTACCTATACAAAATGATTATCAAAAATTGATGAGGAATAATTCATTAAGTGTGTTAAATCATATTGCAGCTAACCATTCAGAAAAAGTTAAAGAAACAATAAAGCTGGTTCCCCCAGGAAAAAACTACAAGTCTTTACCTGAAGAACTAAAAAATATTCGTAATTTCAATGTCGCATGGACTCGATTCCCTGATCATGCACCATCACCAACTATAGATACAGGGCACCGGCATCACTTTCACTATTATGAAGATAGAGTTCCTACTGTAAGAGAGTGTGCAAGATTACAGTCTTTTCCTGATACTTTTGAATTTATTGGAAATAAAACTGAACAATTCAGACAGGTAGGAAATGCCGTCCCCCCCTTGCTAGCTAAAAAGCTAGCAAGAAAAATACTTGAGGGATTATGAATGTACAAAATACCTAACGTTTTTTATCAGAGGTTACATCACCCAAGGCCGAGATTTAAATCTAACATAGAAAATGTCCTTGGGTATATGGCTTTTTCTATAGCAGAGCTAGACGGAAAAGACGATCAAGAATTTAGAAAAAAAATGTTAGAATCAATAAATGATTTCCCAGGGAATGATGGATTAGCTAATAAAACACTACAAAACTGGCGTACTGAAATTACAGCTTTATTCAGTATGGTTAAATCTTATGGTGGTTATACTTTCTCTACAGAATTATCTAAAGAGCTAGCTGACACTACTAATTTAAAGAGATTTTTCTTAAGATTCATAACTACATTCCAATATCCAGGTGGATTTTTAAAAAACAATGAGATTGAAAAATTATTAGTATCACATATCCACTTTCACCCTTTATTATGGCTCTCAAGATTTTTTACATCACTAACAATAGAAAAAGATGATTTATATATAACGGATGTAGAGTTCTGTCATTGTGTAATTAATGATCTTAGAGTAACCAGAGACCATGAAGATGTATCTATAACAATAGATAGGATAATTAATAATAGAAGATCAAGAATTGATTATGATTCCTCAGGAGATATTAAGAGATACGCACTTGATATATTAGACTATTGTGTTTTATCTGGTCTAATGCAGAAAGATTATGCTGGCAAATACTTCATTAACAAAGAATCAGAAAATTTCTTTTTATGTTTTAAAGAAAACACACCATTATTTAATGAATACAACCAAGCAAAAAACCTTCAAGATATTGAATTAGTTAAAAACTCATGGATCGATTTTGTCAACAATAAAAGTAAAGAGCTTATTTTAAAGTTAGAAAAAGAAACATCAAAAGAAGAAAAAGAAAAATCTAATGAACTAGTGTTTAACACAAAAGAAATAGGGGACAAAGGAGAATTATTGACTTTAGCTCATGAAAAAATTTGGTTAATTAATCATGGCAGGGAAGATTTATCAAGAAATGTAAAGCATATGCCAACACATTTTGCGGTAGGATACGACATTCTATCTAGAGAGATAGATGCAACAATGCGACATATAGAAGTCAAAACAACAATAAGCAAAAAGGAATTTACTGTTAACCGAATACACCTCACACCAAATGAATGGTCTGCGGCTGAATCTCATAGAGAAAGATACTTTGTTTATCGTTTACAGATCTCTGACGAAAACCAAAGTAGAAAGCTATGGATAATACAAGACCCCGTTGGCTTGTATAAGAATAATAAAATAAAAATGGTTCCAAGAAATGGTGCTGATTTATATTTTAACGATGAATGTTATAAAGAAGTTGAGTTGCTTTTGTTATGAGTAAGATTAAAGCTGTTTCATTGTTCTGTGGGTGCGGCGGTACTGATGTTGGCCTCATGGGTGGTTTTGATTTCCTAGGAAATCAATATAAAGAAAATAATATAGAAATTGTACTTGCTAATGATATAGAACCAAGTGCAATAAAAATACTTGAGGAAAACTTTGGTTGTGAAACATTCACTGGAGACATACGTTCACTAGACTACGAAAAAATCCCTGAACACGATATTTTAACAGGAGGATTTCCGTGCCAAAGTTTTTCAATTGTTGCACAAAACCCACCACGACTAGGAATAAAGGACAGTAAGGGTGAACTTTTTTTTGAGATGTGTAAAATTTTAAGGAAAAAAAAACCATTGGTTTTTGTTGCGGAGAATGTAAAAGGGATCTTGTCTGCGAATAATAAAAAAGCATTCCCTCTAATTATAGAAGAGTTTGAAAAAAGTGGATACTATGTAAAATGGGATATATTAAACTCTGCTAATTTTGGTGTCCCACAAAAAAGAGAGCGTGTTTTTATTGTTGGGTTTAAAAATAAGGAATCCTTTGATAAATTTAATTTTCCTAAAACTAAAACCGAAAATCCAGCCACCCTTTCTGAAGTTATATTCAAAGAAGTAGACATTGAAAGTAAATATTATTTTAGTGAGAAAGCTGTCCTCGGCATGAAAAAAAGTAACAAATTAATGAATAAAGGACGCGCTCAAAATATAGAAAAACCATGTAACACAGTTGGCGCTCACTTAGCAAAAGTAAGTTTGAACAGTACCGACCCTGTTTTATGCATAGATGGTAATTATAGAAGATTTACCCCTAGAGAAGTTGCAAGAATCCAATCTTTCCCGGACTCCTTTAAGCTTATAGGTAGTGATTCATCACAATACAAAGCACTAGGGAATGCAATACCTCCTGTGGTTTTTTGGCACTTAACTCAAGAAATAATAAAAGCACTTTAATAAATTTTAGAGGGCTGCTTTATAATATAAAGTAGCCCTCCTTTTTGATTTTTATATGCTGGGCCAGTCACTTCCACGCAAGGCTTATCATCACACGTACTGATATTTGCCAGCGGCGCTTTTCTCTCCCATTGCATTTCCATCGCTTGCATCTCTGTGATGCGTTGATAGCCGTGATTAAGGTAGTAAGTAAATCCTATTAAGCAGCAAGCCAGTAATGCAACACCAACCAACAAGGTCCATAATCCAGATCTAACCTGAAACCACGCCGCCTCTCGACGAATGAACCTCACCGACTCGCGCGCCTCATTAACCACCTGCCCCAAAGCACTAATAGCCGACTTTTGCTTCTCAAGTGCGACAGTTTTGACTTCTTCTGAGACTTGCGCAATACCACGGCTCACAGATTGTCGGACGGTATCGGTCACATCACCGGTCGCCTGTGACAACGAACGTATAGCACCGGCGAGTTTCGCATTTTCCTGTCTTAGTAAGGCGGACTCTTTCTCAAAAGCTTCAATTAACGCGGTCACACGCGCTTCTTGCTGTTGCTGATGGCCAATTAAGGCCGCTATTTTCTTAATTTGGTCGTCCATCACAATCTCCTCTTACATTCTTGGCCCACGGCTAAATTTCGGTTTTAGTTGCTGAGACTGCTGCTTTTTGAGCTTCTCAGCCTGCTTTTGGCGTTCAAGTTCGCGTTGCTTTTGCAGCATCGCTTGTTTCAATTGTTCTTGTTGCTTGAGTTGTTGCTGATGAATGCCGGCAAACTCTGCGACAGAGGAATCAATCAGCGATTGCAGGTCGATGTCTTGTTCGATATCGCCCATTGCAGCACTGACCAACTGATTAATTTCATCCTGGTTAGTCTTACCTGACTGACGCTGTTCACGCTCAACCGTTGGCGAGGTGCGCTGAGCCTCATCACGTTCCCGTAAAACACTGTGCAGGGAACTGGTCACATCAATGACACCCTGTAACGCTGCTTTCTGTTCAACGGCAACAGATTCCGCTTCACGCTGGTCAATCACGGCCTGTAGCTGTGCCAAATCAAGCTGTCTTACCTGATAAGGCCCAAGGTGACGCTCAAGCTGTCGGTCAATCCCTTGTGCTTTGTAGGACCGAGCATCGACACGGTCATCATGCTGATACTTTTCAAGGTAGGTGTTCTGTAACTCCGCCCAACGGCTACGCTGCTCAGTGAGATAGGCTTTGCGCTCAGTCGGCGTTTCTCCAAAGCGCACCTTTTTTGCCCCGCCGCGCTCAGGATGTTTACTGTTCGCCCGTTTGAAGTACTGCTCAGGGTCACGCTCAATGCCATCACACTGTCGCTCGGAGAACATGATATGCGCATGCGGCTGTTCACCGCCGGCAATAGCCGCTTTCGGATTATGAATGGCAAATTGGTAGGCATGACGCTCCCCAATCTCCTGTGACACAAAATCACGAACCAACGCCAGGCGTTGCGTATCATCGAGTTCACGCGGCAGCGCAATTTCGATTTCTCGGTACGTACAGCCATTGGCGCGTTCATATGTATCAGCTGCTGCCCAAAACTCAGCCGGCTTATGCGCGGCCCAATCTGGCATATTGCCCGACTCGACATGGACCAGGTCATCATCACGGCGGCGAGCATACTTATCTTCTCGGGCAATATAGTTGGCATGGGCAAGGGCTTTTCCTTTGCCGCCGACTTTAACGCTGAGATGATAAGAGGCCATTGGTGTTATCCCGCTGAAGGCGCGCACGGTTTCTACTACGAAGTAGAGAAACGTCTAAGTGCGCCATATCGATAATTCGTGATATGGACTGTAGTGGTTTTTGGCCTAATTTGCCAGTGTCGAAATCACCGATTACGATGACCGAACAGATGAATAGCGAGGGGAAATTTATGACTGAAAAACAGCAACAGTGGCTGACGGAGAGACTGCATTATCTGCGTGGACTCAAATCACCCAGTGAACAACAGCGATTATTGATACTGCTCAGCGAAAAGACAGACAGAACGACACAGGAAGAAAAAACGCTCAGCCTCCTGGTCAATGCTGAACGTAGCGCGGTCAAAGCCCAGGAAGCACGCACTAAAGTCACTAATCTTATCCAGGCAGAGAAACGTGCTGCCGCCAAAGCCGCCCGCAAAGCCCGTGACCATGCCCTCTACCAATCCGCCGGTTTACTCATCATGGCGGGTCTCGTTGATAGCCAAACGGGAAAACCCACCGATAATGCCGCAGCACTGCTCGGTGCACTCAGTAGCTTGAATGAATTACCCCGTGATAACCCCAAATGGGCAGAGTGGGAAAACAAAGGTGAGGGACTCTTGGTACAAAAACAAACCAAGGCCTGACATAGAAAAGGCCTGTAAGCCGCACTATGGCCTTTTTAAAGACAAAACACCCTTCTCTAAGGGAGGAGGTTAAATAAGCCCTCACAGGCCGTTTTACCCCCTTATTTTGCTAAGCCGTGAGCGAAGCGAACTGTTGTTAACTCATCGAGCAGCAGTGAAGAAGGTTAACGGTCGAAGACAAAAGAACGATTCAGCGGTTTGCCCGAGCAAATGCGAGGGAGCAACTTATAGGGTTTAAAAGGTTTCACACCGAGGAGCAAACAGCGTTTGCGACATCATAATTTAATATCTATTCAAACCCGCGAATTGAGTTGATTTATCCACAGGGCTGGGATCTATTCTTTTTTATATTTTTTATTCTTTCTTTATTCTAGGAATTCTAACTCATTGATATTAAATGAAAAATAAGCTTAAAGGTTAAGGGATTTTCTATAAAGGTTAAGGGATTTTCTGCTTTTTTATGGGAAAGGTTAAGGGATTTTCTGGCTATCAACAGAATCAACACAAAGGTTATAACTTTTGAAATGGGCTAACCTTTGTGTTAGGTTAGCTTTTAAATAATAACTTAACCCTGATGAATACCATGTCTGAACTGATAGTCTACAAAGCTAACGAACTTGCTGTTAGTCGTTACGATTTAACGGAGCAAGAGACAAAGCTTATTTTGTTCTGTATCGGGTGCATAAACCCCTCATTATCAGGAATGACCATTCAAGAAAGAACGGTGGAGTTCGGATATCAAGATTATGCAAAGTACATGGGAATATCTAACGATTTAGCCTACAAAAATCTGACTAAC
>Ga0153990_1000136_pt1 | contig 10083 bp, 6 predicted proteins | sample TSNC074MetaG_FD_104739 | JGI IMG/M metagenome (GOLD analysis project Ga0153990, IMG submission 104739) | Attine ant fungus gardens microbial communities from North Carolina, USA - TSNC074 MetaG | ecosystem: Host-associated > Fungi > Mycelium > Unclassified | place: USA: North Carolina, Jones Lake...
GAGTTTTGGTTATCCCAATTCTCTCTTGCTCTATAAGATTCTTCTGTCTCAACATTGTTAGCAATCACTGGAGAAGGTTTGATGCCAAGTGCCATTTGGCAGCCCATAGTATTAACAACATGATGTACAGTGGCATCCCATTCAGTAAAATTTTGACCATTGAACATGCAAAGTAAGCTGAGCATTTCAGAGGACATATCCTAGATAACAGGGATAGATGACAGGTTAGCATTCTATTATGACATTCAGGTGAGCACAGGGTATTGTATACTTATGACAGCAGAAGGTTGTACCTATGGCTGCAACAATTGCACAGTGCAAGCTCTGTAGGGCCCATAACCTGTAGAAAGGTGCTAGTAAGCATAGTATGGTGGTCAATCACACTATACTACTCACCTAGATAGCTTAAGTATGAGGTGTCTGATGATAGTAAGAGGAAGAGAAGCAACTTGACTCTTCATTCTATAATAGCAGTCCTTAAATACATGAGATAGTGTGATCTAGAATAGAGGAGAAGTCAACAGAATGGAGGGAACCTATTTAAGGTATTATAATCCAGTGGATCACCTGTCACTGACAGATGTTGGCAGCACCTCTAACCTCAGATCAGGTGACCTGATATATTACTAACATTTTTCCTGTGATGCCTTCCTTACTTTATTCCTTTATTCACAATTGAGCATCACAGTGTTGAGCTGTCAATCAGTGGGAAATTGAGTCAGTGAAGTCTGTAAGGACTTACAGGTATGATAAGACAAAATATTAATGAATAACAAGTCAGTGACTAACTACCCTTACCCTTACCCCTTGGGTATACTTTACTTTGCAAGCTTTATACTTATTTCTAGTAGACTTACAGTGCTATTCCAAGTGTATACTCTATTGTTAAGAGTATATTTTATTCTAAATGTAAGAATATACTTTACCCTCAAGAGTAGAGTCAAGGGTAGACTTTTTCTATCCTTACCCTACCCTTACCCTGGGGGTATTCCCCAGACATAAAAAATTTAGAAAACATTTCTGTCATTGACTCTCCTTTCATCTGAGACTTACTAAGACTGATCTTCAATAACTAAATTTGTACCAATAGATCAGGCATAAAAAGACAGACTGGTGCAATTTCATAAGCCCCTTATGTCCTGTTGACACACAACAATGCTCTAGTATCAGGAGACCTGAATAACAGAACTATCATATTTGGGCAATGAATCGTCTACACTCAAGCTATCTGCCCAGACTTGGGCTACTTAACGATGCCAATTGATTGAGGCCGATATCGAATAGTTTCAAACTGCGACGATGATATTGTTCTTGACTTGTATAACATGAAGGTGATGACTGAACGAAGGAACCTGGTATCTGTACCCTCAAAGAAGCGAAGGCACGAATAAAGTATTGTGATCAAATGCTCATCTCACTTCGTGGAGCACGGACCCGTGAAGTGACTAATCACGGGACTTTATGATGATTGGTGTGACAGGGTGGGTTTAACGAGCATTGCTCTTTGACTTCATAGTCACAAACAAGAACATGAACAAAAAAAGTGGAAAATCGGCAAAAGAGGTCTCTTCGTATGAAATCCGCGACGTTGTTCTTGGAAAAGTTCGGGGGTATCCCCCTTGGCCTGGCATGGTAAGCTTTATCGAGTCGCGTGTGTCGTCTGGGATGGTATCGCTCATCAGCTACTTTGTATTTTCTGCCTTTCGTTTCTTTCAGGTTGTCGACCCTGAAAATGTGCCGGAGCAGGTTATGAAAGAACGGCCTACGACAAAGAAAACACACTTTTACTGTGTTCGTTTTTTCCCCACAGGAGACTTGTCTGTCTTCTCTCCTTCTTTACATCCATTGTGTACTTATGAAACTTTCTCCTTGACAGCGCTTGGCTCGTGCCAAAGGATATCTCGAAGCTACAGTCTCACGAAATCCAGTCATACATCAGTGAGCCCAATAAAAAGTCTGAAGAACTCTTGCAGGGCTATCGTATTGCTCTGGATCCAACAAAGTGGGAAGAAGAGCGTGAAGCTGCCAGGCGTCTTGCTGTGGAAGAAGAGGCAAATGCTGAAGTCGATCAGCTTGACAGCGAGGAAGATGGTTCAGGTGATCTTGATGAGGATGTCAAAGTAAAAAAGTCAAGGAAAAGAAAAAGGGATTTGGATGCTGTGTCTGTCTCGACTAAAGGCAAGAAAACACCAAAAAAAACTGATACTACGAAGCAGAAGAAGTCGAATGGAAAGAAGAATGGTCCAAAAAAATCAAATGAGATGGTTGAGAGTGAGGAGGAGGATGGTAATCTTGTTCCAGCCGATGCTACGGTTATGGGAATGAGCGGTAGAGGTTCGTCTCCCCCTCAGAAGAGGCCAAAACGCAGCGGGGCAGATGAAGGTGATGATGGTTAGTCTTGTTTATCAAATATGCTCTGTCTAACCTCTTAAAGAGGCCTTCCCATCTACTATCTCTTCCTTGGAAAGATGTCTCTTGGTTTTCTTCGTTTTTTTATTTCGACTTCAGCTGATGAGCTCTTTGTAGTGAAGGATCCTGAGTCTCTGAAAGTCCGAAACTGGCGACACATGCTTCAAAAGTACTTTCTGGGTCACAAGGGTCTTCCGAAGAGCGAGGTGAAGTTATTTCCTATTCAGAGTGTGTTTGTTGTTGAAGGCGTTTGCATAGGACATGCCGGTCGTCGACTCCTTGTTATCAATGGTGGAAAATCATGAGATCACCATTGAACAACTGCAGGTTATACTTATACCTACTCCACCTTTAATGCGCTTACATTCCTGTCCTCCAGTTTTCCAAAATTGGCAAAGTCTTGCGTCACATCGCCATGCTTGAGGACGAAAGAGTGCCCCGCGATGACGAATTTAAGTTCAAACATCGAGCAGACGTGTTGGTCAAGAAATGGCAACTCATACTAAATGCTAGTAAAGCCAACGGTACATCCCTCGGTAATGCGATGTCTTCTGTCATTAGCAATGGACCTGTTTCAGGCTCAGGGTTTGCGAAGGATAGTGCTTTCGTGAAACCTGGTCATGGAGAGGCGGCGGATACGGCTAGCGTTACGCAGGCTACTGCTGCGATTGATTTGAATGGGAAGGGTGAAGGTGTGTTTTACTTTTGCCTTGGAACCTTCCTTTCGCATGTGGTTCCTGACATATCCCCTAAGGTGTCCCTCCGTCAGCTAGTTCCGCTGTTGCATCTCATCCACTTCCTGCACAAATTTCGATGAATATATATCCTTCTGCATTTTCGAATCAAGGCACGCAGATGGATGAAGGAGCGTAAAATAGGCTCTTGTCCTGTGGGTTGACAATGTTTTCACTTTATTTGTAAGTGATGGGTGCCTTGACTCTAGCTTTATTACAGATCTGCTTCCTATAGTCTTCAACCTCTCAAATGTCGCTTGTGCTAATCAAAGGTGTTTCTTATCGTAGCGTCATGATGTATTCCAGATTTCTTTGTTGTTGGGTCAAAAGTCAGGTCTCCAGAGGCAATTGTCTCTGACTGATCTATCTTATGGTCCAATGTTGCTCCAACCATGCATTCTATATTCTCAATGTCTGACCTGTGCAGAGTATGTCATACGATCTGTCGATCTGGAGGGTTCTCGAAACATTGTCTTGTCATCTTGATATTGATCTCACCTTCCTTTCACAAGTCTGGGTGAAGGTGAGTATGGAAGTATGGAAGTCTTTTTCATGTAAACTTTTTCTTGCATTTTGATCTGGTCATTCAAGTGATTGTGGGTGATTGTGAGTTTCATTGTGGAAGAGGGTGGGAATATGCTGGTGAATTTGATCATGAGATGTGGTAGCTCATTAGTTGAACATCTGTCATTGCATATTCGGAGGAATTTCAAATCCCCTGGTTGCTCAACTCATTGTACTTATATCAAGAGTTAGAATGTTTTACCACATCGATGCCTCTTCACAAGGTAGGAGCCTCTAGGGAAGTGGTTCTTTCATCAATTTGCAATAGCAAAACGTACCGAATGTGGAGGGGAAATCAACAATCTCGATCATGCTATATGGTTTCTATCAGAATAGAGGAATGAATTTTTTAATGAATTTTTTTAAGTTCTCCTTATATTAATTGGGTGGAGTAAACAGTCGGATCGAGGGATCATTGTTGAGACTATTTCTTCGCCACCACATGACTACTATAAACCATGCTATCTCTAAACAAACATGAGGACTTTGATACCGTCGAGGTTGTCAAAAGCATCACCGTACTCAGGGTTTGTTGGAATATCGAGTGCTACACTAGTAAGAGTCTTTTTTTGGTGGTCATGTTTCATGACAGTAGTCGAGACGAGGCTCGTTGCGCATTTACAACAAATTTTCAACCCCTTTTCTTCTATATCTTAAATTTTCAGGTCAGATAAAGGAGATATTATGCAGGTAGTTAACAACTACAATATTGCGTACAGATACAATTTCAGACGCTTGCGATGTTGACAAGAGATTACTGTCTGACCACATCTCTCGTGATGGTTTTGCAAATTATTATGTAATTGACGCGTCCTTTACGTTCCACTACATGGATGAATTCAGTTACAACAGGTAGGTTGTTGGTCCTTGCCAATCCGGAGAGTAATTAACGTAGTTGGATTAGGAGGAATACACTGGGAAGTCTAGTCTGGTTTGTGTGGCTTCGCTTCCCGCATCGCATACGCCGTCGACTCTATCGCTTCCTTTTTTTCTTTTCCCGACCCTCCTGCAATACTCTCAAACTCCCTTTTGGACTTTATGCAAAAGTCGGCGGAAATTCTGTCCTTCAAGAAGCCCTTTCTCTTCAGTTTGTCGCTGATTACACTACTATACCCGTGCCCCAAGTCTTGGACCTCATCTCGGCAGATTCAGTTATCATGCTCATGTCACACGTGCATGGGATGCCCGTTTCTAGTTTGGACACGTTGACGGAGGAACAGCAAACTTTAATTGCGGATACTTTAAGAGACTGGCTCAACCAACTTCAATATCTCCAGTCACCTCACGGTCGCGTTCTATGTGGATACCTAGGTGGTTCATTCACGTCGTACCGTATTCATAGAACGTGCTTTGTGGGTCCTTTCCAATCTCAAGATCGATTTCATGAACACCCTTGTTGTGCTATAACATCGAGTCATGATCCTAAAGTTTCTTCGCTTGCAGCGATCATCCGACAGAAACGTTATGATATCTCATTTGTTCACGGGAATGTATCACCTGCAAACGTATTGATAAACAATAAAGGTATACCAATCGGTTTGATTGGATGGGAATGTGCAGCTTGGATGCCGAGTTACTGGGATTTGACAGCAGGATCGTGGAGTGCAAGAGGAAGAATGGGCGAAACGGTGTGGTCTCATATCTTAATTCGATGTCTACCGCAGTATACAGATGAGTTGGTAGTTGACAAGGAATTGTGCAAGACTTATTCTACCTGATACAAAATGTTTTTGCCAGAAGATGACAACCTTACACGAGAGCGATAAGGAAAATTTTGGAAGACTTCGCCTCAGTTTTCAGCGCTATCTTCCAGCAACATAAATGGTTGTTGTACAAATTCAGAGTCATATTGAATTCTAGTGCACCAGATAAGAGGACCACCTCACTTAATTAAAGAATGGTGCAGCTATATTGAATCTTTCTCTCTGGTTTTTCTTCAAAAACATAGTAACATAGACAACTAAATGCTACAATTGGATTTGAACCTTAGCTGTCTCATAAGCTCTGGGAACATCATGCTTGAAAGTGGGCCCACCTTATCCACAATGAATGTGTAGGTGATGCTTGTCTATTCCACATATTCTTTTAAACTACTGTATATGATAAATTTCTTCTACCCACACCACATCTGAAAGTGCATTCTATCCATGTGGCAAGTCTTATCAAACTTGTACCCAATGTCATATCTATTGCAAAGTTCTCAACCCCTGTGTTTGGAAATTAGAAAATGTAGTACTATCTCACCCCAGGAGTCACTGTAAGGGCAACTGAGAAAACTCCAAGAAAAACCTTAGAGAATAGAATAAGGTTCTCTGAAGACAACCAACTACCCTATTTACTGGCAATCCTCTACATTCTAGTACCTGGTCCTTCTTATATAATTATTACTCTGTCATGACTTGGCAAAATGGCTAAGTCATTATTTATATTTCTTTTTCTTTTCTTTTATCTTGGACTTACTACACAGAAGGGAGTGTAGGAAAGTGTTACATCACAAGTGTCACAAACTCACAGTCACATGACAGGAAGTCACAGCATCACATCACATGATGTCACATAATAGGTCACATAATAGGCATGGGAAAGTAGTGCACAGACTATGTAGTAGTTGTATAAGTAGTGTAGAAAATCTAATGGGAACTCTATTGAGTTCTTCTTGTCAACTCGGACTTGGAGGGTGATTAAGTTGTCTAGGCTAAGTCACTACACCTAGGGAGGTACATAAGCTTTGGGCTAGGATTGAGAAGAAATAGAATGAGATATTCAAGGTTTTAGTACAGAATCTGATAGCTAGGATGCCTAGGAAATGTGCAACAGTAATAAAGACCAAGGGGGTTGTTACAGACAAGTGACTACTAAATAGTGTCATGGAGGTATAACAAAATACCTGTCCAAATGAACTACATAAATAGCTAGACCCTTGTTAGCAAGTAGCCTTGCTAATGTTGTTCTTTTGGTATAGTGGTAAACCATATAGTATATGACTACTGGTCCATAGCACAACTGTGACAGAAGTATTGGGAAATCAAGCCAATACCATGATCTGGTAGAAGTTTTGAGAACTTTCTGGAATATTTTTTAGTATATAAGATTTGTAATTAGTTGTATCTACTCATTAGTTTGCAACAGAATATGCTTTATTCCAAGTCAAACCAATGTATGACTGGGTTTCTGCAATAGGGGGAACATACCAAGTACTACTTAAACAACTAGCAAAAAAACTGTTCAAATACTATATTATTTTGTTTGGCTTACTGTTTGGCCAATTTCCCACCAAATCACATGATTTCTTTTAAAACCTAGAGTCTTCAACATAATTACATAATATTTTCAAATTTTCTACTAATTTCCTTATTAAGTTATCTGATAATTAACATAAAAGTACTAAGCATGCAAATAGTTTTTTTTGCTTACTGTATGTACTTAGATTATCTTATCTCACTATAAATTTGATAGACCAGGGAATTGAATTAGTGATCTACTGGACAGTTGTAGAATAGCATTAATATAAATAAGGGCAAATAGTGTACATGTATAAGTGCCTAGCACAATCAATCAGGAACTTTATGATTTGTCTCAAGTCTCTTGATCTTCTTATCCTTATCACTGATAGCTGTTATCAGTAGATTACTTAGCTAGAGGACACTTTGCATTCTTCACACCTCAGTTCTGTAGTTAAGGGGTTGAGGTGAATATAGTTATATTTTCTAGATTACTTACAAGTACTGATTGTACCTAGTTGACATCTTAACAGGTACTTAGAATATACTACTTCTGCAGTTAGAGGGCTAAGTTGACATCTTAACAGGTGTCAAAGGACTATCTTAGATATAGCGCACAAAAGGAACATTTTGTGAATACACGTGCACTCTCCAGCTGAATGCACGAGATTTGAACGAACCGGAAAAAAACTCAGCACTTAAATCAGACGAAGATATCGGCATGATCAATGGTATTGTTGGTAGTGCACATTAATCTAGTTCAATAAACTATGTAAGTTATGCAGGCATTCCCAATAACCTCGCTTTCTCATCCTACAGAACGGCCACAACAGAGTCAAAAGTAACAGATTTATGCGGTTTCCTGATTTTGCGCGATCTGAGTCTCTGAAAGAGTCGAACCTGAATCCAACAGCTAATTATCTCGGCAAATTCCGGCCTCGTTCTGTGCTACGACCGTACACTTGCATGCTCATGGATCTTTTTTCATGTTGCTTTCCTCGCAAACATCGAAGACCTGTAGGTCCTTTTCTTCAAATATGGCTCCTGTGCATTAACCCAAGGGAATCCAGAATCAACTAGATGAGCGGACGTATCTCATCCCAACTGAGCCACATCCGTAGGAATCTGTCTTTCCTCATCTGCTGGAATTTGACATCAAGGCTGCAGAGAGTCTGTGGAAAATGATACTACGAGACGGCAGAGAGTGCTGCAAGACAGGCTCACAGAGATAGTCCGCGCAAAAGAGGGGTGTGTTTTGCGTTGTTAATGACTCGGTTCTGAAAAATCTCATTTTCCTCAGTAAAATGGTTAATCTCCATGTTAAACTTCCTTTTAATCTTTATAATCGGACAAATAGCCCCCTATCTGCTCGACTAGATCCTTCCTCCTCGCGCTCAGTATCTGATTCTCTCCTTGCTTTACCTACTCCCACCTCTCCTCGTTACCCGATTTCATATACCATCAACAACCAACAATGTCATTGCATGCCTCCACTCGGTCTTGTAGATGAGCAAAACTCATCAGTATCAAGGTCCAGCTCTCACTTTGATCCCCAGCACGATCACAGTGATCACGACGGCGATGCAGATGCAGATGCAGATGAACACCTTCCGATCCTTAATCTGCGTCTAGTCAATCCGGGAATTACTTTTGGCATAGGGACGAGTAATAGACCGGCATTGAACCGGGGGCGCTCGCCGCTGAAGTACGCCACGACCCTTGAGGTTCAAGACACATCGACAAATGGAGAACCGTCAAATATGTTATCTCCTCCATCCCCGCTACTACCATCTTCCCCCAAGTCTGGAACAACAAAATTACTCTCTCAAAATCAAGAGATGGATAATCAAGATGCGAAATCGCCACTGGGTACCATTGTCCCTGGTGCCAAAATGCCAAAACCACCGGTATGGTGTCCTCATCACTTCCCTTTGTATCTACTTTATCTGTCCCTTTAGTCTGACACACAACAACTCGTAATGTCTGTTTCACCTGCGTTGACGAGCAGCTTCAAGATTCACGAAACTAGTCCACTCGTGATCGACTGGGAATCATAGACCCACTTCCACTCTTCCGTCATACCAGATTGGTTGCCTATATCATCCATCTGACGATATGGACTTCACATCACGCTACCATTTCGGTATCCAATGCGTAAATACTCCTCTCACCAGCTAACCACTGCCTGACACGACTATCCTATGATATTCGACACCGACATAAATCAACTCTTAATCAAAATACCAACAATCAAAATTCTCATGATACCTATCTCACATTGAGACTTTTACTCAAGGATCATTAAAGAGGATTGTCAATATATAACAGGCTATTTTATACACACCTTGAGGCATTCAGCATCCAGATCATATCCAACACAAGCATTCTTACTACTTATTCCTTTGGTCCTCATTTCTCTTCTAAGTAAGTAGTCTGCTTGTTGATAAAATTCCTCTGGTCATTACTTCATTCCTTTGTAAAATATGATTTTTTGCTTCTGATTGATCCACATTCATTCCCTGCATTTTTCCTTCCTCACCTTAGATTATAGAGGTCTTTGCCATGTGCTTACCAAGACCTTGTTCATGCATAGAAATACTATGCTAGTTGTTCCTGCTCTGCTTTACCAAAGTCATTTCAAAGGTGTTTATATGTTGTGATTATAACAGCTATGAATTGTATTAGCAGTTTGCAAAGGTTAATATAGTATTTGTTAGGAAATCAAGCTGATGCTGTGATCTGGCTGAATTTTTGGGAACCTTCTAGAATATTTCTTTAGTATATAAGTCTGTAACTTGTTATTATCTACTTATTGGTTTGCAACAGAATACATTTTATTCCTAGTCAAACCAATGTGCAACTGGGTTTTTGCAACAGTATTAAGTGCTGATTCAGTGTTTTTGATCTAGCACATATACATTGTGCTTAACTGGTAGGCTTATGACACATGGTCTTTAGGCCTAAATGATTTATGAAGCACTCTACTTTATTACACTCTCTCATTACAAACTTCATTTGGACTTATCTCTGTCAATTCTTCATCAATTTTTACAGTCTCAACAGTGATCAAAAGCTCTTAAGAAGACCTTTCAAATGATGCCCAAAGTATCTTGATGGGATCAGTATATTACAAATGGTCACTTACTGATTTGTGA
>Ga0153990_1000137_pt1 | contig 10071 bp, 9 predicted proteins | sample TSNC074MetaG_FD_104739 | JGI IMG/M metagenome (GOLD analysis project Ga0153990, IMG submission 104739) | Attine ant fungus gardens microbial communities from North Carolina, USA - TSNC074 MetaG | ecosystem: Host-associated > Fungi > Mycelium > Unclassified | place: USA: North Carolina, Jones Lake...
CAAGCTCTCTTATAGAGTTATCTCTCTTTAGCTCTCTGCTGCTCTTTCTCTCTCTGCTCTTAAAGAAAGAATATATTCTATGAGTTGAAATGATTAGGTTGTGTCTGAGAAAAGCAGGAATATTGCCTCTGGAATGATCTCTACCTCCCAGGCTCCTTTGTCAACTAGTTTGATACCTTATGGTACAAACCATAGAATAGCTGAGTTATTCTCCTAGCTAGAAGGTAATAGTATAGAATCAGATATTTGTGATATAATAGATAACTATAACACATTAGTTACCTGTGACAGTGACAGCTTATATCAGGTGTGACAACTAGTAACAAGTGATATTGTCACACCTAATGTCACAAATGATAGTGACTTCTAGGATGGTGACTACTACATCATATCTTTTTCTAGCTATTCTAGTTATTTAGAGGCTGATCCCAGAGTTTTTACTTTGTCTATTTTGTATATTGTATACTTCATTCAGAAACACACTATTGAAAGCTGTCCAATTGAACAGTTCTTTTCTATTATAGGAGTAGATTCTATTATATAGCATTTGTTCTAAGCTATATTGGTAAAAGAATAGAATTATTTTAAGATCTTATCCCAGGCTAACACTCCCTCTCTTATAGAGGCAATGAGGATCCTTTATAGTTCTAACTTACCTCAGGAGCCATTTTCAGATATAGAGATAGCAGTTGATAAACTACCAGTAGTGGAAGAAGCTTTCTTCACTGTTGTAACTAATAAGAAGGGCAAGAGCAAAGAAAGACCCTCTTCTTCTACTAATACTCTTGCACTTTTTTAGAACATGCTACTACCAGCAATAGTGGTCTTGAGAGCACTTCCTTCTCCTCAGCTAACTAAAATAGCTACTGCCAAGCCTATCCCTGCAAAGATGACTACTACCCCCAAGATGTCCAAGCAGATACCTAAGTCTTTTGTTCAAGTAGTATACAGTAAGAATTCCCAGCCTACCCCAAGATTTGCTCTGGTCTCTGCTTATCCAGAGTATAAGAGCCTTCTTTGTTTTCATGGTATATTCCTAGACCTTTCTATAGAAAAGGTCCTAGCTATGCATTAGTCTGAATTTGGTACAAGTGCTTCTAACAGAGGAGGTGCTATTTACTTTAGTGCCTTAAAAGCATCTAAGATAATGATACATAGGCCTATAAGGCATCAAGTGTTGATTCCATTCAATGCTTCTACTACAGAGGTCATTATAGCTAATGCTGGTACTACAGTTGAGTCCTGTAACAGAGGCTTAGTTGAGGCTCACTCTAAGTTAAGAGTTGAGTTAGTTTGCAAGGTATAGAATGGTGTCTCTATATCCACCAACTTTGTTGTGTCAGCAATAGAACTGGAGGTCATCAAGCAGTAGTTTAAGAAAGTTGCTAGCTTGACTGCTAATATTGTGGTAGAGTCTCATCTACCATAGTCCAAGTTATTTTTGAAGATCTTGGGTGTTTTTTATTAGAGCAACAACTCTTTTCTTCCCATTACACAGGCTTAAGTTGAGACTATTATTGCTAATACTCCTGTCTTTGAAGAAGTAGTACTTGCTTCTTGTTCTTGCATTATAAAGGTGTTTTCAAGCTCAGAAATGTCTGTGATTTGGATTAATATTTAGAATTCCCAGAAGGGAACCAAGAACAAGACCTTCATTAATTGTTTATTTAACTTTGGATGACATACAGCTACAGTCCAAGAGACTACTATGTATCCAGGAGTTATCCAGTGTTGCAATTGCTGGCACTGGGAACATCCAACCCACATATGTTATACTCAAGGCACTAAGTGTCAGAAGTATAGTAGACTATACAGAGTAAAAAACCACAAATCTATGGCTTAGTACTACAAAGCTGATCCCAAGTCCAATTCTTCTAGAGAGGCAACTATAGATGGTGCTCCTTGCCCTTATACCTTCAAGTATATAAACTGCAAGGGTAAGCACTCTGCTGATAACACCAAGTATTCTTTCTGGCACTATTGCTTTGACAAGCAATGGTATTTTAACAAGGCTGCTAAGCTGCATACAAGTCATACCAGCAATAGCAACATCCAATGCTCTAGAGTAGACAACTTTTGATTATATATAGTATAACTAAACTATGTATATATTCATAGAATGTTCACAAGAACTATGTACTAGTTAATATTTTCTAGAGTTCCAAAAGGACCATTATAATATTTTCTTTATCTAGGAGTCACTTTGGAACTTTATTTATTATACTCTATCTATTACTTTTCTAGAAGGAGATAGAGTAGTAGATACTTCTATTTATCTAGACTAGACCCAGGTAATCTAGCCTCCCAAGAACTCTAAGAATGTTTTTTGAGTTATGGCTTTTATTTATTCTTATCTATCTAGACTTAGGTTTAGTTTAAGGAGAGATGTAATTGATCACTGTGATATTCTACTACTGTCTTTTTTTAACAGAGGAAAATAGCACTTTCTCATAAATATTTGCTCAGAAAATTGCCACTCAGCTGTCAAGTTCATACTAGATTAAGTTATCAACATTTTCAACTTATTGTACATGAGTGGGAACTTTAACATCAGAGATACAGAGTGGGATCTATCTGTTTTTGCTCATTCTACAGCTGGTCAGGCCTTAATAGACCTGGCTGACTCATTTGGTCTTGTGTACTTATTGCCAGCACTTTTTGTTCCTACTCACTATTTAGACACTGATAGCCATACTAACTCAGTTATAGACCTTATTTTCTTTAGGTATAAGTGTTTCTCAGGTCTTATATTACATTGAACCTGATTTCAGACTACTCTTATATCATGCTCTCTTACTAGTCAACCTTCCTATCTCACCAGAGAATATCTGCTTTAACAAGAAGGTTCTCAAATACAACAGTGATAAAGAGGGTGCCTTTCTCTCTTTAGTCAATATAAAACTTTGTACTCTCAACTTCTCTGATCTAGGCTCAGTTGCTAGCCTGAACTCACTCTCTGAGGTAGTTTCTAGAGTATTTACCAATGCTTGAGAGGCTAATGCTAGATCTATCACTACTATAGCTCAATCCAAGAAGTAGTGGAATGATAAGTGTAGAAGTGCACTTGAGTCTTATAGATGCACAGAAGCCAGAGAGGACTAGTACTCATTTTGCTCCACTACAAAAAGTACTAAACAATCTTTCTTTGACAACAGAATTGTAGAGATTGTATCTACTAACAAGTACCCATAGAACCTTATGAACTGGGTCAAGTAGTATAAGTTACTTGTAGTAGAGGCCATTCAGCATTAAGATCTCTTCTGCAATTTTTTTCCTGACTTGTAATATGCTTTTCACTTATCATATAATGTAGCAGCTAACTGTTCTATTCAGCTAGATATTCTAGGTAATGTTCCTTGTCTGGTCTTTCAGCTATTGGGTGTTTTTCTCTATGTTAAAATTATATGAGACCCTTAAGGTCTGTTCTAACATCTCTGCTCCAGGTCTTGATTATATTACTTGGTACTATCTCAAGAGTATTCTTGCTGATGGTATTTGTGCAGTTGGCATTCTCTCTCTGGCCAACTTTTGTATTATACTATAGTACTGGCCTCATTATTTCAAGAAGCCAGTTTTTATTATTATTCCCAAGCCAGGTAAACTAGCTTACAACACTTCTAAGGCCTTTTAACCTGTTGTTCTACTCAATATGCTAGATAAGCTCATCAAGAAGATAATTGCTAGGTAACTTCAGTTTGATGCTGTCAAACACAGTATTCTTTATCCCAACCAACTTGGTAGTATCTCTTAAAGGTCTACTGAGGACACTGGACTCTTTTTCACCCACTTGGTTTGCTTTGGCTAGGCTAAAGACCTTAAGACTAGTGTAGTAGTTTTTGACATTACACAGTTTTTTCTTTCACTGAATCACAGTATACTTAGTACAGTTCTTTAATACTCTAGCTTTGCAGACTACTTAGCTGACTTCTTCTCTGACTATCTTGTAAGTAGATCAACCCAGTACTCCTGAAATTCCTTTCTCTTTGATGCCTGTGACATAAATATTGGCATGGGGTAAGGCTCTGCTCTCTTTTCTATTCTTTCTGTGCTCTATATTGTTCTTATAGTTATAGTGTAATTGCAGATTTGATGGGTTTCTTTGACTTGGTCATGGAACATAATAAGTTAGAGATTTTTCACTTTTCTAGAGTACATAGTGACACCAACCCAGAATTGAATCTTTCAGCTATTGGTGCTTCTATTCTCAAATCCAAGACATACTGGTAATATTTGGGCTTCTACTTGATGACAGTTGCTTAGTGAGCTCTTTAATACATTAGAATATAATAGTACAATGTGCATTTAATATATTAAGTAAGCTTGCTTGCTGCTCATACAACTGAAAGCAATATTTATTCTGGTTATAGAAATAAATAAGTTTGTCATATCCTATAATACCAGGTAATACTGTACTACTGGTAGTCATGCTTATGCATATACTTACCTCAGTCAAGACCCTACAGGACTAGTATTAAGTACAAGCCACCTAGAACTCTATCATAGAATTCTTACTTAAGGTAGATTATTATCTTTTGGACTTTTAGCTTTGTTACTAATTTAGTTTCTCTCTACTATTCTATAGTTCCTTAATAACAATATCCTTTAACCTAGTAGACCAGTACAGAGGATAACTCAATCTATAAGTTATAGTCAAGTCCAAGATTTATTCTCTTGGAGTATAGACTTAACAGAGTTGATCAAAAAGGTCTTGGTGATTGTAGTTTATCATACAAGAGTGTAATAGTATAGAGGAAAAACTTATAGGCCCCCATCTCTCTTGTGCTATACTAGAGACAGAGCAAGTACAAATATTAATATTCTTTTTATTATTATCACTGGTTTTTTTTTTTGTTCAAAGATTTATAATACAGTGCTCAATTGCAGTCTATGGCAGACTATTTATAATAGATAGTCTATATGAGCCTCAGAGACCATAGCTGTCCTATCACTGACAGGAGACACTATTAATATCAAAAAAGAAATCTAACCTAAGAGAAGAGAAAGCTAGATATAGATTGCTCATAACCAATCTTCAAATAACATGTCTAGGTCTAATAACCTATTATGCCTAGAATATAGAGTCAAAAGAAACTAAGAGAAATAAGACTGAGAAACTATTTATAAAAACAGAAAAGAGAAACCAAGAAAGCTCATGGAGGTTTAAAAGACAAGCAATCCTGGAAAGTAAAGATAAATGCACTAGGGTGCTCCTCCAGGAACTTAATAAAGTTCTTAACTAACAGCAATAGATCAATCAAGGAAGTATAAGCAAACCAACAATAGTTGACAAAGATATGTCAATATATTTCTATCTGGCAATGACCATACAAATACTGAGTATACTCTACAGGGAAAAAGCACTGTCTAAACTCCCTAATAGAAGTGTAATTAAGAATAGCTTGAGTTGTCCTGGCATATAATGTGATCAACTTGCCAATAAAAGAAAGCCTGCTACTATCTTTGGTATAAAAGAGCTAGAAAGGTTTATAATTACCATCTTTGAGAAAAAGAAAGTGGCAACCTTGGTATGGAGGATGGTTGAGAAAGGTTCTCTAGGTGTTCAGACATAAAACAGCACTTTTAGAGCAAAAAGCATTGAAAGAAGTAGATGGATATCAACCAGTAGCAATCTAAGTATTGATAGTATCTTCATGCACTAAAAAGTAAAGAGGCTACTGGACCTTGCTTAGACAGTCCCAGAAGTCAATAGAGTAGTCCAAGTGACCAGTGAAGAAATTCCTAAAAGCACATACTACTACAAGGGAGTGAACCTACCCTAAGTAAACAGAAGTATCCACTGCTCTTCTAGCTGTACTTAGAGAGTCAGTGATGAGTATAATATGCTTGATGTCAAAGAAAGTAGCCTTAACAACACCAAATCTAATTGCAAACAACTTTGCATCTAAAGCTATTATTTATTTTGCAGATACCTTAGATAATGACATCTGTTCTCCTAGTCTCCAAAAGTGAGCAGCAGACACAGTTTGCATGTTCCTAGGAGGAATAATACTTGTATCAGTAACAACAAGTGTAGAAGGATCAGTGAATGTCTCATGATAAAAATAGTTAAGGGCTTAAAAATAAGCCTTGATAAAGCTCCTCTTAGAGTGATCACAAGGGTAAAAGGAGATATGGTCAAAGAAGTTGTTCAACAACCTGCATCCTGGGCAAGCCTCAGGATAAAGTGGATCAAACCATCCTGCAAGATTAAGTAGTGACACTTCAGTATCCAAGAGGGAACTTCTCAACTAAGCATTCTGGATATCAGTGAGAAGAGCTAAGAACTGTGAGTGAGGATAAGTACTCTTTGAGTTGCAAGTACTAAGAAGAGATATTAGTGCATGTTGAGAGAGAAGAGTAGCAGCTCTAACACAGGACCACTTAACTAGCTTCTTGAGATGGAAATGAATGAGAATAAGATCTGCCAGAGTCTCAATCCCACTAGTTGGTAAAGTGCAAAATGCATTTAGAATCCAAAGAACAGTCTTGCACTGCATAGTTGCCAAGAGAGAAATCTGTGCCTTGGTAGGTACACCAGCAAAGTACTAGAGACAAAAACTATAAGTTGCAATAGATACAACATAAGACCAATGGAGAAGTCATTTTTAAAGAGAAAGTAGACCTCAAGTAGAGTTGTCAAGCATACCCATCACCTGCACAGTAGACAATGTCTTGGTGGAGTAGTACCAAACATGCTCCTTGAAAGAGAGTTGTCAATAATTCTTACAAGAAACAAAGCAATTCCAAGAAGATAAAATTCCAATTTATCACTATTCTAGTACTGAAAAAACAACATAAGTAAGATAAGGCTAAACAAGAGCAATAAAAAAAGAAACAAGCTGAGAAACAAGCTCAAAAAAAAGCAAATAACAAAGCTTATAAGACTCATGTAAAAGTAACCAGAGTAGAGTAGGTTCTAAAAGAATTCTTAGTTATAATTAGGTCTTTTTTTTTTGTTTAACAACCTGTATTCTAGAAGCCTTAAGATAAAGTATATCAAAGCATTCTGTAAGATTAAATAATGACACTTTAGTATCCAATAGAAGACTTCTCAACCAAGTGCTCTAGGTATTAGTAAGAAAAGCTAAAGGCTATTAGTAAGAGCAAGTGCCCTTTGATTTGTGAGTACTAAGAAAAAACACTAGTATATGTTGAGAAGAAAGAGTAGCAGCTCTAAGACAGGACTACTTAACCAGCTTTTTGAGATGAAGATGAATGGGAATAAGACCTACTAGTGTCATAACATAGCCAAAACAGCTAAGTTATTATTTATATTTCTTTTCTTTTCTTTTTATTTAATTAAATAGTTGGTGGATGTACAAGAGGAAATAGCTCAAAAGAGATGCATGGGACTTTATAAATAGAAGTAAATATAGAATGTGTATTAGTAGTGTACTACAATTAAATAGGAACTCTATTGAGTTTTCTTTGTCAACTTGAACTAGGAGTGTGATTAAGTCATCTCAGACTAAGTCACTATACTAGAACTCAATTTTCTCATCAGCATTACTTATCACAGAGCCTTGCCAGCTTATTCTTTTTATCTTTCTCAGTACTTGGGTGACATAACTCAGGACCACTATAACATAGCCAGACCCTAGGCTTAAGAGAACTTGATAGTCAGTTAGGGACTATTGGTGGAAGTACAGTACCAAGCTTAGATATTGTATCTGAGACCTGACCTGTTAATTAAGTGATGTTGTCTTTAGTTACCTATACCTTTTTGCTTTATAAACCTTGTGCTGAAGTCCCATTGTAGGCTATATATGCAGAGGAGTAATGCTATATTCTTAAGAAGGCATTTAGATTAGAGATCCTCTTCTTGGGGTGATAGTATAACCATAGTATTAGGACAGTAGTAAGTAAAGCAATAGATATCTAGCTAGGTGAAGATCTTGTGCTCCAGTAGATGTAACATTAGTAAGATTATTTCCTTATCCAACTTTTCTAGAGACATAGTACTATGTCTCTGGATTAATATAACTCTCTTATAAGCAGGATGCTCAACCAATAGTGCACCCTTGCCAAACTAAGGGCAAAGATTGAGAGAAGAGAAGAAAGAGTGTATTGGAAATATAGAAGGTTTAGGCACCTGGTCCAAAACTGCAGAAATAAGAAGGAGGAGATGAAAGGGAAACTGATTCTCCAGAATAAATTCAAGATAATAGCAAGTAGGGTAATGCAATGTGAAGTGAAGGAAGAAGTACAAGTAAGAAGACAAAAGATGGCAGAGATAGGAGTACAGTGCTTCAGGTGTTGGAAAATGGGATACTATAAGTGGGAGTGTCCAAATATTAAGATTAAAAAGAAAAAGAAGAGGAGAAAAAGTAAGGAAGCAATGTATGTAGTTAGTCCACAAAAGATACAGCAAGAGAGAAGGCCAGTGTACTCCTTATGAAGAAAAGTACAGGAGTATTGTGATTGTGGTATATAGAGAATACCTCTGAGAAGTGCAGCTCTAGAAGAGCAAGGATAGATAATAAAGTGGAAGGATGTAACTTTTGTGGAGTGTAGAGGATATAAGTACAAAGGTACCAAAATACAAGAGAACCAGGGATAGGGATTTGTTTCTGGAAAACAGCTAAAGAATATTTGGTATAGCTGCTGTCTAGAAGTATAAAGGTAGAGAGAAAATTTAGCAAAAGAAAGAGGAGTAGTTGGGGTAAAGTGCATTTGATATAAATAAAAAGATATGGTAGCAGAAGTATCAGAAGAAGACAAAAGAAAAATTCTGTACCTAGAATATGGAACAAAAAAAAAGCAGCCATTGTAAAAGGACTATACTAAGTCCACTCCTGACACACTAGTGATAACAAGCTGGAGTAACTCTAACAGCTAATTAAATAAGCATTACTTTAGGTTTAATTAGTTGCTTTTTCCTGAACTCCTATCCCTAACAGCCAAGACATCTGTAACTAGAGAAGCAGTATATATAGTATAGATCACCCTCTAGGAGCCTTATCCTATTCTTTGAGGTTTTTTTAGAAATGAGTTATAATACATCCTGGACTGTATTTATATATTGAAGTTTCTCCTAGAGTCTACTCCAGTTACTCTTACAGCCATAATGGGACTGGAGAGTAACAGTACACCCTGTATAGGAAGAGGCATAACAGAATGGTGCATAGATAGAAGTTTCAAAAGGTGTAATGAAAGAAAAGGACAAGCAAAAAGATATCAGAAGAACATTCAAAATACTGAGAGAAATGTAGTTAAATATAAGAGTAGAAAAGATAAATATGCATGAAGGCATAACAGTAAAAGCACTCTTAGATAGTGGTATGACAGAGATATTCATGGATAGAAAGATAGTAGCAAAACATGGGTTTAAGCTATAAAAGCTAAAAAGACCAGTAATGGTCAGAAATGTAGATGGGACAAATAACAGTGGAAGGGCTATTACACACCAAGTAGAAGTAAATATATATTACAAAAGCTATATAGAAAGGATGAGAATGAATATGTACAGTTTGGGAAAAATAGACATTATATTGGAAATACCATAGTTACAAGCACACAACCCAGAAATTAATTAGGAAACAGAAGAAGTCAAGATAATAAAATACCTACTATTATATAGAAGAAATACAAAGTTGAAAGAAGGGCAGAAAGTAAAAAAAGAAAAAAGAGTAGTAATATTAAAAAAGGAAAAGATAATGAAATAGGCAATAGATAATAAGAAAAATTGAGGAAGAGAGGAGGAAGTCGAAGTAGACTATAGAAAGATTAAGGAGATGGTTCTAAGAAAATTCCTAAAGTAGAGAAAAGTATTTAGAAAGGTAGAATTGAAGAGAATACCAACAAGGAAAATTTAAAATCATGCTATAAATTTCAAGAAAATGTTTAAACCATAAAAAGAAAGAACTTATCCTTTATTCAAAGATAAAAGGGAAAAAGTTCAGAATTTTGTAAACAACTAACTAAGAAAGGGGTATATTAGACTATTAAAATCCCCTCAAATGTTGCTGGTATTCTTTGTAGGCAAGAAGAATGGGAATAAGAAGATAGTGATAGACTACTATAGTCTAAATGATCAAATAGTAAAAAACAACTACCTGCTTTTATTAATTA
>Ga0153990_1000141_pt1 | contig 10021 bp, 8 predicted proteins | sample TSNC074MetaG_FD_104739 | JGI IMG/M metagenome (GOLD analysis project Ga0153990, IMG submission 104739) | Attine ant fungus gardens microbial communities from North Carolina, USA - TSNC074 MetaG | ecosystem: Host-associated > Fungi > Mycelium > Unclassified | place: USA: North Carolina, Jones Lake...
CTGGTCGTTCGACCCCTATTGGGCCGCCACCTACTGGTTCACCCCGAACTGGACCGTCTCGGTGCGCGCCCACTACCTCTACAACTTCAAGAACGACAAGCCGAGCTATGCCTTCGGCGATGTCTCCGACATCCAGGCCGGCCAGGCGCTGCACGCCAACTTCGCCACCGAATACGCCGTCACCCCGCAACTGCGCCTGGGCATCAACGGCTACTGGCTCAAGCAGATCACCGACACCCAGGTCGACGGCCACGACGTCTCCGGTCGGCGCGAACAGGTCTGGGCCATCGGCCCGGGCGGCATGTACAGCTTTTCCAAGAACGACCACCTGGTGGCCAACGCCTACTTCGAGCAGGACGCGAAGAACCGTCCCGAAGGCAGCCGGGTGCAGGTGCGCTACATCCACCACTTCTGACCGGACGGAGTTCAGCTCCCTTCGTCCACTTTCAAGCCTGCCGGGGATGGCAGGCTTTTTTTTGCACGGCGTTTGGGCGGTAAGCTCAACCAAGGGCGTGTCCAGGTGGTTCAGATATAGCGGCAGACGATGCGGGGTGGCGCCGGAGGTTATGGTCCTATTGGTCTTGGACGGTTGCGCCGTCTCATTCCAACCTCCGGCTCATTGAGGCTATAGCGTTCCACCGTTGCGACCGCTTCTACGGCATCACTCACCTCTGTAGACGTCGATAACCGTAGCGTGGAAAACGGCGCAGCCTTTTCCACTGGAATCCGTCGCGATGCGTGCCCTCACCCCAACCCTCTCCCGAGGGGAGAGGGGGCTAGCCGAGCAGGCGTTCGGCCCTTCAGCTCCGGTGGGATCCTGGCCCTCACCTGGGTAACGACTGTCTCGGGGCTACCATCGCCGCGATAGAGCGGTGACTGCCATGGGCCGCGTTAGGTTCGGCTGAGCGAAGCGAAGCCCAACAGAGAGGCCCCGCCAAGCGATCCAGGCCAAGCGGTGGAGATTGATTGATGCCGCCGTAAGATTGGTTGCTGTCGGGCTTCGACGATGGAGCTGTCTCAACCCAACCTATCGGAATCGTCGCGTTGAGCGGTAGGTTGGGTTGAGCGCAGCGAAGCCCAACAGAGACGTCCCACCAAAGCGATTCATGCTAAGAGGTAAACGCCGATTAATGCCGTTGGAAGAGGAGCTGTCGGGCTTCGAAGGTGTAGCTGTTTCAGCCCGACTTACAAATGCGAAGCCCGGCAGACGAGCTGTCGGGCTTTTTGGATAGCGCGGTGCGGGGTCACCGCGAAGACGCACTCTGCAAAAACTTCTCGCTATACAGCCGCGTCTCCTCGCCCAACCCCTGCTGGTCGAGCCAGGTCTTGACCGCCTCGACCATGGGCGGCGGGCCGCAGAGGTAGAGGTCGCAGGCCTGGTCGGTGAGGAAGCGGCGGTCGAAGTGCTCGGGGATGTAGCCGCTCAGGCCCTGCCACGCCGGACCCGGCTGGCTGACCACCGGCTGGTAGTCGAAGTCGGCGATGCGCGCGCGGTAGGCCTCCAGCCGGGCGCCCTCGCAGAGATCCTGCTCCTGGGTGACGCCATAGAACAGCCGCACCGGCTGGCCGCAACCGCCTTTCTCGGCCATCTCGTCGAGCATGCCGAGGAAGGCCGACAGCCCCGTACCACCTGCCACCAGCACCAGCGGCCGCTCCACCTGGCGCAGGTAGAAGCTGCCCAGCGGGGCTTCCAGCTCCAGGGTCAGGCCCGGCTGGCAGCGCTCGCGCAGGAAGTTGCTCATCGCCCCGTCCGGCAGCAGGCGGATGAGGAATTGCAGCTGGTTCTGCGCATTGGGCCGGTTGGCGAAGGAGTAGGCGCGCCAGTCATCGGTGCCGGGGATGCGCAGCCGGGCGTACTGGCCGGGTAGGAATTGCAATTGGCGCGGCGCGGTGCTGGCGTCCAGATGCAGGATGGCGGTGGTGGCCGAGACCAGCTCCACCGAGGTCACCCGGGCGCTGATGCGCTCGGGCTCTTCGGCATGGCAGAGGCTGGAATCGTGGTCGAAGTAGAAGGCGGCGTCGGACGTCACCCGGGTCTGGCAGGCGAGCATCTTGCGCTGCGCCAGGTCACGCTTGGAGAGGGCTTCCTCGTCGACGTAATCCTGGCTATAGGCGCCGGCTTCGCAGCGCCCCTGGCAGGTGCCGCAGACGCCTTCGCGGCAGTCCAGCGGCAGGCTGATGCCCTGGCGCAGGGCCGCGTCCAGCAGCAGTTCGTTGGGCTTCACCGCGATGAACAGCGTCTTGCCGTCGGCGAAGCTCAGAGCGACGTTGTGGCTCATGGCGGTGGCCTCAGAGATGGTAGAAGTCGAGTACGGAGTTGATGACGTCGTTGAGCAGCAGCACCTGCTTGCGGGCGATACGGAAGTCGCCGTCCACCTCGCGCAGGTGATAGGTCACCTGGCCGTAGAACTGCTCGGACACCCCGTGGCGGGCATAGAGCGTCAGCCAGCCGGCGCGCACCTCCAGCAGACCGTCGTCAGCCCGGGCGACGCGTACGTTGCTGATCTGGTGCAGGGTGCGCGGCAGTGGCGTGGAGGCGGCCGACTTGCCGGTGCGCAGGCGGAACACCCGGTCCTCCAGGCCGGAGCGGTCGGCGTAGTAGATATAGGAGAGACCCTGGGTGGGATCGGTCACGTACTCGTGCTCGCTGATCCATTGCGGCAGGTGGAAGACGCTGTCGGCCTCGAACAGCGCCAGATAGGCGTCCCAGTCCTGGGCATCGCAGAGCGCGGCCTGGCGATAGAGGAATTGCTCCACGGCGTATTGCAGATCAGGGTTCATGCCGACACCTCCGTCGGTTGCAGGGCTTTGGTGGCCAGGCCATCGAGCAGGAAGCGCTGCCAGGCGCCGTGCTGGTTCACATAGAGGCCTTCATGGGTGAATTCGGTACCGGTGAGTACCGGCTGGATGCCCAGGGCCTCGCTGTTCACGGTCGGGCCGGTAGCCCAGCGATGCTGGCCGCGGGAGATATCGTTCCAGCGCTCCAGGCGCGCCTGAAAGCCGCGCTGGGCCTCGCGGAATTCCACCAGATCGTCGGGCGTACCCATGCCGGAGACGTTGAAGAAGTCCTCGAACTGGCGGATGCGGTTGGTGCGGTCGGCGGGCGCCTCGCCCTTGACGCCGATGCACTGGCTGATGATCTCGGTCTTGTTCCAGGCCACCGGCCGCACGATGCGCAGCTGGGAGCTGATCTGGTCCATGAAGAACAGGCTGGGGTAGATGTTGAGGTTGCGCAGGCGATGCATCATCCACTCGGCGCGGGCCTGGCCGTATTCCTCGACCAGCCGCGGCATCACGCTGGCGTAGCCGGGGCGCACCGTGGGGTTGGGCATGTCGCTGAACAGCAGGCTGTGGCCATTCCTGAAGGAGAACCAGCCATCGTCGGTCTCGGCATCGCCGGCGCCGAGCTTGCTGTAGTCCAGGGTGCTGCTGGCACCGCCTTTCTCGGCGGTGACCTGCTGGCGGTGCTGCACGGTGGAGACGTAGTTGTAGTGCACGGTGCTGACGTGATAACCGTCGAGGCCATTCTCGTTCTGCAGCTTCCAGTTGCCGTCGTAGGTGTAGGTGGACTTGCCCGGCAGGATCTCCAGCTCGCCGGTCGGCGACTGGGCCACCATCATGTCGAAGAAGATCTTGGCGTCGCCCAGGTAGTCTTCCAGGGAATCGCTGCCCTGGGTATCCAGGCTGACGAAGACGAAGCCCTTGTAGCTCTGGATGCGCGCCTTCTTCAGGCCGCGGGTGGCCTTGTCGAAGCCATCGGGGTACTCGCCCGGCGCCTTGACTTTCACCAGGCGGCCGTCGCTCTTGTAGCACCAGGCGTGGAAGGGGCAGGTGAAGGTGGACTGGTTGCCGCGCGCCACGCGGGTGAGGGTGGCGCCACGGTGCTGGCAGGCGTTGATCAGGGCATGCAGCTCGCCATTGGCGTCGCGGGTGATGATCAGCGGTTGGCGCCCGGCGCGCATCGTGACGAAGTCGTGGGGCTTGGCGATCTCGCTTTCGTGGCAGGCGTAGATCCAGACCTTCTCAAAGATCAGCTCCATTTCCAGTTCGAACAACTCGGGTTCGGTAAACAGGTCGCGGGCGATGCGATAGACGCCGTCGGCCGGACGGAAGTCCAGGCAACCTTGGATGTAATCCTGCCATTGGGCAATGCTGCGGGTGCTCATCAGGGGTGTCCTCTAGGGTGAGACTCACCTCGATTGAAGCCCCGCCACCCCAACCCCTCTATCCGCTTTTTCACTGATCGCTAGCCGAATTTTTTCGCTCGCCGGACTGGCCTGCACTCTGCGGATAGTGGCGGCGGCACGCGGCGTGCAGCATGGAACCAGCCAGCGGAGGAGCCCAGCATGCAGCAGACGAATTTCGAGGTGCAGACGCACAGTGGCCAGGTCGCCGAGGCGTGTCGCTGGATGAGCGCGGTGGCCGGTCCGCATCGCCTGGAAACCCGCAGCGGCGCCGAATTGAGTTTCCATCACCAAGGACTGCGACTGCCGGGCCGAGCCACGGTGCTGGGGCGGATCGGCTATGGCGCTGCGGTGCAGATCGGCATCGACGCCCTGGATGCCTACAGCCTCAGCCTGCCGCTGCAGGGGCGCCAGTCGCTGGCCAGCCGCGGCGCGCGCGTGCGTTCCGACAGCCAGTGCGGAATGGTCGTCGCGCCCCACGAATGGCAGCGGCTGGACATGGCTGCCGACTGCCTCAAGCTGCAGGTGGTGATCCGCCGCGAAGCCCTACAGGAGGTGGCGGAGGGCCTGCTGGGCCGGACTTTGGCGGCGCCCCTGAGCTTTGCCGGCGAGATGGAACTGGCGCGCCCGGCGGTCGCGGCGTGGTGGCAGGGTGTGCGCCAATTGCTGGACGGCTGGAGCGCTGTCCAGGCGCTCTACGGCCAGCCGGCACTGGCTAACGACCTGGAAGTGATGCTGCTCAAGGGCCTGCTGCTGGCCCAGCCGCACAACTACTCCGCGGCTCTGGAGGAAGGCGTAGGGACGGGCTATCCCGAGTTTCTCCTGCGGGCGCGGCGTCATCTCGAAGCCCAGGCGCGGGAGAATCCCTCGCTGGAGAGTCTGGAGCGCGTGGCCGGCGTATCCCGGTCCAAGCTCTATGCCAGCTTCCGCCGCTATCACGGCCAGCCGCCCATGGCCTATCTCAAGCGGCTACGGCTGGAAGAGGTGCGGCGCCTGCTGCTGGCGCGTCGTGAGGGCGCGAGCGTCTCGCGCATCGCCCTGGATTGGGGCTTCGAGCACCTGGGGCGCTTCGCCAGCGACTACCGCCAGGCGTTCGGCGAGACGCCGTCGCAGACCCTGGCGGGACGGCGTCTCAACTAGCCGGAGAGCGCCCCGCGAAAGCGGCGGGTTTCCGAGGGAGACTCGCCGTAGCGGCGCTTGTATTCCTGAGCGAACCTGCCGAGGTGGGCGAAGCCCCATTTGTAGGCGGTGTCCGTCACCGATTCCACCCGGCCGCTGCGCAGTTCTTCGTTGACCCGCTCCAGGCGCAGGTCGCGCAGATAGTGCATGGGGGTGGTGCCGCGATAGGTGCGGAAGCCGGCGAACAGGGTGCGCACGCTGACGCCGCCATGTTCCGCCAGGGTCTCCACGCTGATCGGCTCGTGCAGGTGCTCGGCTATGTAGGCCTCGATGCGCTTGATGAAATAGGGCGAGACGTTGCGCTCGCGGGTGCCTTCCAGCTGGCCGTGCAGGGAATGCGGCTGGCCATAGAGCAGGGCATTGAGCAGCGAGGATTCGAATTGCTTGAGCACCAGCGGCTGGTGGATCGGATGCGCCGGATCGGCCAGGCCGTCCATGAGCAGGCCGAGCAGTTGCAGGAAGTAGGCGCCACCGGCCTGGCCCAGGTCCAGCCGCGGATCGAATTGCGGCAGGCGGCCCTGCTGGGGCAGGTGCTGGGCGCAGTGATGCTCCAGGTCGGCGCGCTCCAGGCGCAGTACCAGCTGCGCGGCGCCGCCATACCATCTCATGCGCACGGGCAACTCCGGCGACAGCAATGCTGCCACCTGCGGCGAAGACTGGAAATCCACCGCGCCGCAATGGATGTCGGCGCCTCCTGTCAGCGGGATCTGGACCAGATAGAAGTCCTGCAGGCACTGGGGATCGATATCGACGTCGGTGCCGTATTCCAGGCGATTGAGCGACAGTCGCCCGCGGCTGATGTGGTGCAGGCTGGCGCTGACCACCTCGCCGCGCTGCACCGGTTTCAGCTCATGGGGCTTGAACACCTTGCTGACGCCCTGACAGGCCGCATCCCGGTCGGCCACGAGAAATTGCAGGCTGCTCGAACAGAACAGCCGGGTCTGGCGAAAGCGCTCTCCGCTTTCGGAGGGCGTGACGTCTTGGGTCATTGTTACCTCCTTGCACACAGGCGTGGCCCCGCGCACCCTTTTGTTTCCTGCCGATTGCAGCCAGCGGATAGCGGCTGCAGTCAGCGGATAGTCGGTGGGCAGCGGAACTCGTTCTTGGCCGATCGCGGTCGGCCTTGCAGGGGAATTTGCAAGGGGCGGGCCAAGCAAGGCGTCTAACAAAGGGTTTCGGGCGATCAGCGGCCAGGCCGGTCGCCATCCGCTCAGGCGTCATCTTGGCGCAGTCGCCCATGTTCGCTGCGCACTGCCGCCATGAAGGTCTGCATGGCCGAGGACTGCACCCGGTGGCGGCGACGGATCAGTCCATAGGGCGGCAGTCGTGGCTCGAAGGCGATGGGCAGCACCGCCAGCAGATGGCGACCGGGATAGTCGTTGACCACCGACAGCGGCGTCACGCCGAGCATGTCGGTCTGCTGCAGCAGCGCCAGCAGGGTCATGATGGAGGTGGTTTCGACGATGCTGCCGGGGATGTCGACCCGGGCGTCGTGGAAGGCCTGGTTGATGATGGCCCTCATCGGGCTGGGGTGCTGTTGCAGCACCCAGGTGTGTTCCTGCAATTCGGCCCAGGTGAGGTGGGTGGCCTGGGCGAGGGGATTCTGGGCGCCGGCGATCACGCAGAGCACCTCTTCGCCGAGGCTGTCGAACAGCAATTCCTCAGCGCGGGCTCCGGTAGGAATGCGGCCCAGGACCACGTCGAGCTGGTCCTGCAGTAGCGCCTGGACCAGCACGTCGCTGGTATCCACCTGGATGGACATGGACAGCCGCGGATGGCTCTGCTTGAGGGTGGCGATGGTGCGGGTCAGCAGCCCCGAGGCCAGCGCCGGGATCGCGCCCACCGCCACCCGGCCCAGATTGCCCGATTCCAGCGCGACCAGCTCCTCGCGCATGCCCGAGAGTTCGGCGAACACCATCCGCGCGTAGTAGATCACCGTGTCGCCAAAGGCCGTGGCGCGCATGCCGCGCGGCAGCCGCTCGAACAGCCCCACGCCCAGCAGACTCTCGATCTCGTGCAGCATCTTGGTGGCGGCCGGCTGGGTCATGCCGATGTCGTCGGCGGCGCGGCGCAGCGAGCCGAATTCCGCCAGTGCCAGCACCAGCCGCAACTGGCGCAGGCGCAGACGGCTGTGGATGGTATGGGCATCAGGAATGCGCGTCATGCTGGCGGACCTTGGGGCAGGGGAGCCGGCTAGGGTAGCGCATGAGCCCGGGCCTGGCGTCGGTGGGGTGCGTCCGCGCCAGGCCGGGGCGTTCACGACGGCCGTACCTTGGCCCGCGGCTGGCCCAGGCGCAGCGCCTGCAGGCACCGCGCGAGCAACGGCCAGCAGAGCATCAGCAACGCCGCGGTGGTCAGACTGCCCACCAGCGGGTTGGACCAGAAGATGCCCAGCTGGCCATCGGAGAACAGCATCGATTGGCGGAAGGCGTCTTCGGCCTTGTCGCCCAGCACCGCCGCCAGCACCAAGGGGGCGATGGGATAGCCGAGCTTCTTGAAGGCATAGCCGAGGATGCCGAAGCCGAGCATCAGCCAGACGTCGAACAGGCTGTTGTGCACCGAGTAGGCGCCGATCACGCAGACGGTAAAGATGATCGGCGCGATGATGCAGAACGGGATGCGCAGGATGGCGGCGAACAGCGGCACCGTCGCCAGCACCACGATCAGGCTGACCACGTTGCCCAGGTACATGCTGGCGATCAGACTCCAGACGAAGTCGTGCTGTTCGGCGAACAGGGTCGGCCCCGGATGCAGGCCCCAGATCATCAGGCCACCGAGCATCACCGCGGCGGTGGCGGAGCCGGGAATGCCCAGGGTCAGCATCGGCAGCAGGGCACTGGTGCCGGCGCTGTGGTCGGCGGTCTCCGGGGCGATCACCCCTTCCAGCTCGCCCTTGCCGAAGCCCTCGCGGTTCTTCGAAAAGCGACGCGCCAGGCTGTAGCTCATGAAGGAGGCTGCGGTAGGGCCACCCGGCGTCACGCCCATCCAGCAACCGACCAGGGCGCTGCGCAGCCAGGTCAGCCAGTAGCGCGGCAGCTGTTTCCAGGTGCCGAGCACGGTGCGCAGGGTGATGCGCGCCTGCTCGCCACGAAAGACCAGGCCTTCCTCCACGGTGCAGAGGATCTCGCCGATGCCGAACAGACCGATCACCGCCACCTCGAAGCTGATGCCCGACAGCAGGGCCGGCTGGTCGAAGGTCAGGCGCAGATTGCCGGACACCGTATCCATGCCCACCGCGGCCATGGCGAAGCCGATCATCATGGCCGCCACCGTTTTCAGCGGTGGATTCTTGCTCATGCCGATGAAGGTGCAGAAGGCCAGCAGGTAGACGGCGAAGAATTCCGGCGAGCTGAATTCCATGGCGAAGGCGGCGATGCGGCTGGAGAGGAAGGTCAACAGCAGCACCCCGACCAGGGCGCCCAGCAGCGCCGAGGTGAAGGCCGCGGTCAGGGCTTCGCCGGCACGACCCTGGCGCGCCAGCGGATAGCCGTCGAAAGTGGTGGCCACCGACGAGGGTTCGCCGGGGATGTTGAACAGGATCGAGGTGATGGAGCCGCCGAACAGCGCGCCCCAGTACATGCAGGAGAGCAGGATGATGGCCGAGGTCGGACTCATGGTGAAGGTCAGCGGCAGCAGCAGGGCGACGCCATTGGGCGCGCCCAGGCCGGGCAGCACCCCGACCAGGATGCCGAGCAGCACGCCGATCACCATCAGGGCGAGGTGGTGGAAGGACAGGATCAGCCCCATCCCGTGCATCAGGGAGTCGAATTCGCTCATGACAGGCTCCTCAGCAGGCGGGTGAGGTCGGCCAGGGGCCCGGCATCCAGCGGCACCTTGAACCAGAGGGCGAAGATCAGATAGCTGGCCAGGCTCACGCCGCCGGCGGTGGCGAGGATCTGCCAGGCGCCGTAGCGCCTTTGCCGCTGGCGATCCCGTGCCATGAACCAGGCGATGAACAGGAAGGCCGTCAGATAGAGGCCCAGCAGGGGCAGGGCGACGACGAAGGCCAGCATCGGCAGGAATACCCGCAGCACCTGGCCGAAGGCGGCTCGTTCGACGAAGCTGGTGCGCAGCGCCTGCCAGCGCCACAGGGTCTGCAGCGCCGTGGCTAGACTGGCCAGGGTCAGCAGCAGGCCGATGTAGAAGGGGAAGTAGCCCGGCTCGGGGCCGGCATCGCCCCAGCCGATACCCTGTTCCAGGCTGCCCACCATCACGATGCCGCCAAGGCCAGCGGTAAAGGCCGCCAACCCCAGTTCCACCCAGCGGGTGGTGATCAGAGAATCTGCGGCCATGGCCGTCTCTCCTGTGTCGGTGCGCCGATCAGCGCTTGAGCCAGCCCGCGTCCTCGAACACCGGGGTGACCCGTGCGGTGTCCTGGGCGATGTAGTCTTGCAGCGCCTGGCCTTCGAGGAAGGTCGGCACCAGCGCATTGCGCTCGATGTAGGCCTTGAACTGCGGCGTCTGGCTGACCTTGCGCAGCAGTTCCACATAGAAGGCCCGTTGTTCCTCGCTGACCCCGCCCGGCAAGAGCACGGTGCGCGGGAAACGGTACTGGTCGATGCCCAGCCCCTGCTCCTTGCAGGTGGGCACGTCGGACCAGGCCTGGGTCTCGGTGACCTTGGCGGTATAGGTCATGCGCGCCTGGCTGAACACGCACA
>Ga0153990_1000145_pt1 | contig 9881 bp, 5 predicted proteins | sample TSNC074MetaG_FD_104739 | JGI IMG/M metagenome (GOLD analysis project Ga0153990, IMG submission 104739) | Attine ant fungus gardens microbial communities from North Carolina, USA - TSNC074 MetaG | ecosystem: Host-associated > Fungi > Mycelium > Unclassified | place: USA: North Carolina, Jones Lake...
AATATTACATGGCTAACTGGAATAGATGTTGTCTCACTTTCTAGAATATCAGTGGTGGCCTTTAGAGTGCCCAGAACTACAATTGGAGAAATTTTAAGCTAAGCTTTACCAAGAGGGGCAAAGATTAATAGAATATGAGCTTAGATACTACAGTGTCTTGTAGACAACTGAGGGAGGAATGAGGATAGTATTGTCCTTAAGTAAAGTGGCTGAATAATAAAGGGTACCCTATCAGTGAGAAGAAAGGAATCCATCTCTCTACATACCACACAGCAAATGCGGCTGTCCCCTCTAATAAAGATGGTGCATACTAACAATAGGTGTACTGCTTAACCAGAAGGAGATAATGTTGCCTGAGAGACCAAGCCATTCAGAGGCATTAGTGTTGTAAAGTAAAGCAGTTTCATTTTCCTTTATGCATCTCCAAGCTCTGTTCTTTTTCTTTGATTGATTATCTAATTGACACTTAGTAAGCATGTAGTCGTGCTACATTGTAGAACTTGGAAACCTCAGTTCAGTGTTTACAGGAACTGAGGTATTTTCAATCTTTCTTATTTAATATAAATATAGATGATTGTATCTAGACTTTTGTCTGACAGGTACAATAATATCAGTTCAGTGTTTACAGGAACTGAGACTTTTGTCTGACAGCTTCCATCAATCTCTGTCTACAATAAGAAATAGATCATATGAATATTCTATTTGTAAGGATTAGTAAGTGCTTTACTAATTCATGACTGATTTATCCCACAAAGTAAGAATCAGTAATTTGTGTTCTGCTGATGGTGGTTATACTGTACCAGCTGATATCTCATCTTCTGTATATATATCTATTCTTACTTTCCTTCCACCTCAGTTGACTACTGAGTCTTACATTGTAAAATGACCAAGTGATACTACCAGATGTTATGTTGATCCAAGGCCTCTGTAGCAACAAATATTCCGAAAGTTATAGTGGAGAAATGTGTGACTTTGTAATCATTCTTTTCGCAATTCAATGTTTTTAATATTGAATCATGAACCATATCCTGGAGAATATGAGTTGGTCAGCACAGTTCTTTCTTTTTGAGTATGCTTTCCTCACTAGAATGCCAACCATCATTCTGACATACTCGCATGAGACATCTTTCAGCCCTCTCAGTCCATATCCTTGTCACGAACAATTGGATATGAGAGATCAAAATCAGCATCTGAAGAAGCAAGAGAAAACTCTCGATAGGATTGGCACTGTGCACAAGAGCCAATTTTCTTCCAACGAGTAATGCTTCCAGTTGAATGTATCATCTCAACTGACGGGTTCATGAGTTACTGGTCTTGTCAACAGAATTTGATTATTGTTGATAAAACCATTGTATTGAAGTATTGGGGGATCAAGGCTGGAAGTGTGGCTTAAGTCAAGACAGCAACAAGCCATCACTGTCCTATCAGGGTAGAAATGAGACGGCTCCTTGTAGAGTTCGAGTTTGACTGTTGAAGATTTGAGGCATGGAGAAGTGGGGGAGAAGATGTGACCAAAAAAGATTCATGGCAGCTGTACTATGTTGTAGATGATAGGGGGCTTTGAGCAGATGCGAAGCCTGCAAATGTGTGATTAGGATGTAAGAAAAGCAGTAGAGGCCTCACTGGATATCAAAGCTGTGATTGATTGTATCAAAGACAACAGTGATGAACATCACACTGATTTAGAACTGATATCTAAAATAGCATTTTCCGCAGCTTGAGATCTTGCTAAATCTGTTTGTCAGTTGTATGACAAAGCCTGATGGAATAATGTCAGCTACAGCCTAGTTCCTTCATTTACACTACCCATTGTGAGAGTTGAGATATGAGAACAGCTCGTCCGTTCAACTGGAACAATGTACCCCTCTATGAAACTGTGTTAAGGACATCACAAGTTTGATCTTGATCAGTTTTTTTAGTCTGCCCACAACTGAATAGAAGATTAATCTAAGAACACCAGTTTGGGTATATAAAGGAAGTATTTTCACCGAGATGTGTACAAATCATCCCGCTTGCACATCCTATCCAAATGAGAGATAAATATGGAGTTTTGTTGGAAGATTATATCATTGACGCAAAGAAACTGTTGATTGTACGCTACGGCGAATGTATGTTGTTCCTTATTCTATTGTTCCCAAAGTAACTGCTAGAGCCTCTCAAGCCATTGTTGCTACTTTGCTAGTATACGACTTAGTCTATCACATTCCTCAACAGATGAGACCTCCCATTCATAAATAATAACTCCAAATATCTCATCTCTCCTAGGTTCAGCACCTTTACAGGCACGTTCTCAACTTGATCATAAGATTTTGATCGACTATTGTCACTGACATAAGAAAACTCAGGAGGAAATGGTCAAAATCGCATCTCATTTATTTTTCTGTCTTGATAAGTAACTAGGTAGGCATGATGTAAGTTATATCCCCTTACTTTATTGGATATGAAAGCTGACTTAAATTTTCAGAATCTATTCATACAGTACGAGAAAATTACCTTAAGTAATTGATATATTGATAAATTCACTAGCTGATAATAAAGCCTAGGCATCAACATCAGTAAGATGTTAGTCTTCATTCATTTTGAACCTTGCATTGACGGGGAGGTTTTAGTGGTATAGGTCAAATATTTCTGCTGCTCGGTCTGACCTACTTTTTTCCAGGTGTCTTTTTGGATGGTCACTACTTATTGAGTGAGCTTTATCATGATTCTTCAGGACTACAGTAGCTGATATTGGTAGTCTTATCACCGTGTTCACTTCATTGGTAGTCAAGATTCTGCTAGTCCTGTGCCTTCGAGCAGTTTGGAACAAGGATTTCATTGGTAAGAGAGCTAGAAATATAGCAATGGACTTATGATACTGAGGGGTTTATTCTAGTCACACTGATTCTATATTTCATAACGGCAGGTATGTTTGTATAATTTTGTTCTGAGAGACAGAGACAACTAATGGTTGAGATTAGTCGAGGTCCTGGTAGGCTTCAAAGATGGTAGAATACCTGTCCACTAACTGATCTTATTTTTTTAGGCTGGCTTGTCAGTCATAATAATTTCCTCATATACCATGTCAATTTCCGCAGTGCAACTTCCTCTCCATGGTTGCTGGGTCTCTGGGACATGTTTTTTTGATATAGAAGACAGGATGAGTAGTGCCTCTTAGTACGTGTTTAACATATTTCGCTATGCAAACTTACACGTTTTTACTCACACAAAAAGCATCATAAGGACAGTAACAACAGCAATTGAAGTCCTCCTGACATTTATCAGGTTTACCATGACATACAAAACACAGAGGGTGTGGTGATGGAATACGCGACCGTATCTCACACATGCAAACCTCAACTCGATTATTGTATGTTTTTTACCGTGATGGAACACTCTTATTCATACCGTGCGTCCAACTGTAATTATTATTAATCTAACTGATGGCCTATATAATTCAGTGTCTTGGGTAAGCCTAGGCTAGAAAACAAGTGGACTATGACTCAATATTTTCAAAGGCTACTCAATCCTGGAAGCTGTTTATTTCTTCAATCCATCTGGACCTATTGGGTTTGTCGTAACCTAGTATGTTTTATTGCTGCTGCTGGTCTTCCACTTACTACCTCAAACTATCAGCTCTGAATACTTCATTTATCCCTTCGTTGTAAGCAAAAACCATTATATCTCTACCATCAGCGCTGATTCGTGCGTTGCTAAGGTGTCGAGGTTGATATTCAATTTGTTGGAAGCAAATTGTCCTCTGGACGGAAGTATACCATCTGAGACAATGGAAACATTAAGGTTCTGTCATACAGAGTTGAATAGGGACACTGAAGCTGGTAGTTCACGAGGTGATCAAAGAGCCATCTCCCTGGATGAAGAGGAAAGATGATAGATGATAATGACTTAAAAAATTTGTTCGAGTCAACGTGAAAATGAGATGATGTTACAGTTATATTCACATGGAGAAAGAAGAAAATAAATTACAGAATGGAAGTTTATATGATTGACAATTCATATACTTTTATCTCACAGTCATTGTTATGATTTCAAACCCTGTGTTAGGAATTTCAGGATATATAACCAGGTCAAGACTAAAGAACACTACACTATGAGGGCAATGTATACAAATATGTGTTATGTATGAGGTAGACATAAATAGCAGAAATTGTTACATTACCCCCCTCCTAGGATTGTGTCTTTGTGATGTCACTATAAGTCTTCCCTGGAATTCTAATTGAGGGCATCTTGGGGGCATCTGGGTGTTTCTGGTGGTAGTCTTGACAAGCCTGAGGTGCTCCTTGTATAACATTATAACAATCTTCCCAAGTCATCTCTTCTAATAGTTGACCCCTCCATTTCACATACTTAAAAGGTTCTAGCCACAATGACTTAAACCTACTCCTAATCTAAGTTGACAAGGAGAACTTGATAGAGTCCTTGTTCAATTCCTGTACACTACTTATACTCCTTTCACTATTTACTTCTGTTTATCAAGTCCCATCAATTCATCCAACTATCTTGCATATCTGATCTTTAGAAACTATGAGAAAAGAAAAAAAAAGAAATATTGACTTAGCCATTTTACCAAGTCATGTAAGACTTTAGCCAAGATGACTTAAATCCACTCCAAGTCTGAGTTGACAAGGAAAACTCAATGGAGTTCCTGTAAGGGAACAGCCTATAGTAGCTTAGATAACCTGGTATGGGTAAGCATTATCTAGCTCACCCTCAGATCCTCGGAGTCTGCTATTAATCGTTCCCTTCCCTCTTGTTCTCGTCGCTATGGTACATACTACATAGCCTTATTAGGTAGTGTAGTTATTAGTGTCTTGATCTGTGTTCCCATAGTGACCAGCACACAGACCAAGCTAGTCTAGTATAAGTAGCTAGTAATGTACGGTAGAATACCTTACCTCAACATTAGTTTGATCTCCTGGACTATTCACTGATCTAACTTAAGACGCCTCCTCCACTAACAACGAGTGTGTTCTGGGACACCTTCGAGTGCCCCCTTACAGTTCCCATTATTTTCTGTACACTACTTATACAACTACTACATGATCTGTGCACTTGTCATATGACAGAAAATACCCATTTAATAATATAATTTCTTTTATATTTTATATTATTACTAATTTTTCGCTCCTAAACTCCTGTTGTCTACTCCTATAGGATCATGATATAGACTAGTTACTGGTACTCCTCCTATTCTGGACTTAGTATAAGTACCCCAGTAGTTACATCCTAGTTCCTTAGTTCGTAAATTAAAGTCATTTACATTTTTAATATCCATCTCCACTCCTATCAATCTATATACCACTCCTCTCCTGCACTCCTGGCAACAATTCCACCCTCCTGAAATACACAACCACACATGGAACAGCAGATTGAGACATAGCACACAAGCTGAGGCCAAGGTTGTTCCCCCACTTTTGTTGTCAACTCCCTTCCACTCCAGAGTAATTCCGCTCCACTCCAGGCCACTCTGCTCCCACTCTGCATGTCCTTGATAGCACTACTTATACAACTACTACATGGTCTATGCACTACTTTCCTACACTCATCATGTGACTTGTCATATGACATGACCATGTGACTTTCCATCATGTGACTGTGATACCTGTGACACTTGTGATGTGATACTTTCCCACACTCCTCCCTGTGTAGTAAGTCCAAAAGTAAAGTAAAGTAAAGTAAATATAAATAATAACTTAGCCATTTTTCCAAGTCATGACATATTTCTTGGACAGTTTCTTTGAGGGACATATTATTCTTATAAATTTAGCCAGCATGAAGACAAAATCACCAGTCCTGATTTCTGGTATAGGTGAGTGTCAGTTGTCTACTGATTTTTTGTAGTGCACCTGGGCATTGGCAATAGAATACTTGAGTTCTGTATATAACTCTTCCAGGTTTGCTGTATACAACTGGGCTATTTCAGTTGACAGGGCTTGGTCAATCTGGATATCCAGACAAGAATGATATCCCTTACTTGTAAAGAAGAGAGAAAAGCCAGTGGTCTCTGAGGGAGCATTATTGTAAGTGAACTCTGCTAGGGGGAGCTAATATGCCTAGTCTAATTGTTAGTAGTTACAGTATATTCTCAGATACTGTTTAAAGGTTTGGTTTGTTCACTTGGTTTAACCATCTGCCTTGGGGTGGTAACCTGACGTAAAGTGCAATCTCATGTTGAAAGCCAAAGCTAGTAATTTAAAAATCTAGAAACAAATTCAGTACTTCTATCTGAGATAACATAGGTGAGGACTCTATGTTTCAAGAACATATCTTTTACAAAGATACTCACAGAACCATTAGCATTGATCAACCTTTGTGTAGAGGTGAAGATGGCTTGTTTAGTGAGTCTGTCCATAATCACAAGTATCTCTGTATAACCTTGCGATTCAGAGAGTTGTTTAATGAAATCCATGGATATGGATTCCTAAGCTTGGAGAGAAATTGGCAACTACTTGAGTAGTCCATACAGTTTATGATGTTTTAACTTATTCTGCATATAGGTGTTACAGGTTCTCATATACTCCTTAACAAAGACATATATATTAGGCCAGCTGTACTCTTGCTGAATGAGTTGGTATATTTTAGATTGCCCCAAGTGTCCTACCAACTGATAGTTATATTTTGCTTTTAGTACTTGTAATCAGAGATTGTTTAATTCTGGTACAAAGACTTGTTTGTCATGTAATAAAATTCCATTATACCTCATTGACCACTGAAAGTTGTCTATTTTGTTTTCTAGTCCTAAACATTTGAGTCTGTAGCCATTCCTACTTTGATATTTGTGAGTAGGGAGCTAGTATCCATTGTTATAACTTGGCAAAACGGCTAAGTTATTATTTATATTTCTTTTTTCCTTTTCCTTTTGAACTTACTATACAAGGATGAGTATAGAAAAAGTCACATAACAAATGTTGCACATCACAGTCACATGTCAGGATGTCACAAGGTCATGTCACATTGTGGAGTCACATGATGAGTGTGGGAAAATAGTCCACAGACCATGTAGTAGTTGTATAAGTAGTATATAGAATCCAACAGGAACTCCATCAAATTTTTCTTGTTAACTTAGACTTAGAGTGCAATTAAGTCATCCTAGGCTAAGTTGCTACACTAGAACTTGATTTCACTACTAGAGCACTATCTGTCTTGGACCTTGCTCATATTTATTCTTATCTCTCATTAATCCTTGACCAGTAGTTATTGCAATCACTAGTTATTTTCATATATAGCCAGGCCCTTGGCTTAAGGGGACTTGTCAATCAGTTAGGGATTGATGGTAGAAGTACAGTGCCAAGCTTAGGTATCAATACTGAGACCTGACCTTGTAATCAAGCAGTATTTAGTAGTTACTTGTACTGCTTCTTAGTATAAACTTCATGCTATAGGTGTCTTTGTTATTTGTCTATGCAGAGGAGTGACAGTTACTTTTAGAAGGCTGTCTAGATTAGGGATCCTCTCCTTGAGGTAATAGTCTAACCATACTATTAGGGCAGTAGTTAGTAGGGCAGTAGGCACCTGGCTGGATGAAGATCTTGTGCCCCAGCAGACATAGCATTAAGTAGGACCAATCATTTATTTCATACCCTTGAGATATTAGCATGATGTCTCAAACACAATATAAAAACCTTATGAATAACATGCTTAAAGAAAAGCAAGCCCTTGCTTCATTAAGGGCACAGTCATAGGGAAGATGAGAAAGAGAATGTTGGAGTTGCAAAAAGTTTGGGCACCTGGCCTGTAACTGCAGGAATGGAAAAGAGAAAGAGAAAAGAAGGAAATCCCAAAATAAATTTGAAATACTTACAAGCAGGGTAATAAAAAGTAGGGAAGGAGGAGAGAGATATATTAGATGGCAGGAGGCAGAAGAAGTAAAAGGCTTTAGATGTTGGGGAGTAAGGCACTGTAAATGGAAATGCCCAAACATTGAGGTAGAAAAGAGAAGATGAGAGAAAGAGAAGCTGGTACACTCTATATAGAGAAAAGTGCAGGAGTATAGTAGCACATGGGGAATGCCCCCAAGAGGCACAACAATAGAAGAAAGGGAATAGACAACCAAGTGGGAGATTGTCACAATTGTAGAGTGTGGAGGGTGCCAGTACAAAAGCACCAAGACAAAAGAAAATTGAGGACAAGAGTTTGTCTCTGGAAAATAGCTAACAAATGTATGGTGTACAAGGTGCCTAGAAGCATGGAAGTCAAGAAACAAGGAAGAAAAGATAGGAAGGGGAAGTAAAGTTGAGTATACCAAATGTGGGAGAAAAGATATGATAGTAGAAGAAAAGGTATTAAAGAAAGAAAAAAGAAAGATCTTGTGTCTAGAGTACAAGACAGAAGAAAGAAAGCCATGGTAGAATTGGGGTGTGGTGGCACTGAAAGGGACAGAAGAGGATTTTACTGTGACAAGCAAAGAGTAAAGGGCAGTAACAGTCCTTAATCACATGCTAAAGAGTTTGTGAGAAGAAGAAGAAAGTAAGGGTATTAGAAAGAAATGAAAATGTAAAAGTGTAGCTTATCTGTAATTTAAAAATAGATAGAATGATGGTGGGTTCAAACTAGATCCTTCTTGTATGGTGTCTCTAAGGTGTTTACCTTTACATACTGTAACAAGCTCACTAGCAGAATAATCAGTAAACCACTCCTAGACCTTACCACACTCAATCAAGCCCTCATTCATACCCCCATACCAAACCTTATGGGTGTGATATGATCTGAGTTGATGATTAGCTAGGCTTTTCAAGCCTGCTACTCTGTAGAAGGTTGTTCAAGTAACCACTACATCTTGTCTCAAAAAAGAATAGGAGTATAAGGTAGAAAACTTTCACCAACTCAACCTCTCACTGTAGTGACTTAGCCTGAGATGACTTAATCATCCTTCAAGTCTGAGTTGACAAGGAGAACTCAATGGAGTTCTCATTTAATTCTATACATTACGTATACAACTACTACATGATCTATGCACTACTTTCCCATGGTCCCCATGTGACTTAGTCATGTGATGTCACCTGACTGTGACCTGTAACCCTGTGACTCTGTGACTCTTAGTCACATGATAATTTCTTGCACTCCATTCTTGTGTAGTAAGTCTAGAAAAGAAAATATAAATAATGACTTAGCTGTTTTGCCAAGTCATGACACTCACCAAGATTATCTCTTACATACTCAAGAGAATTGCATTTACAACATCAAGAGCTTCTGAGATGAAGGCAAGAGCTAAGAAGGCTCCCCCTATTAATCTCTACTCTGAGAAATATATTAGAATAGTACAAATCCCAAAAACTCAATTAAAATAAATGAAAAAGAAAACTCTTCATTCTACCACTCTCTCTCATATCTCTCCTCTATAACATTGCCATGTGGCCATAACAGATGTCACTTCCCTGTTCTCTATACCTTCTGGGCATGACTATGTGATCTTGCTCTACCTCTATACTCCTGCCCAATATTTCCTAACCTTGTTAAGTTGTCTCTCTTGGGTTTGGGTGGGTGTGACCTCAACCTTCAGGGTTGTGTCTCCCTCTGTGCTCACCCACTCAGATTCAACAAAAGACAAGAGTTTATTTCAAGAGAGGAAAAGTGAAGGAAGCAAGACAGAGGAAAGCAGACTTAGTGAATAATGAAGCTAAGGGATGATTACATTGGCTAGCTACTTATAATATGGAAGATGAGTCACAGTGATGGGAATTTAGTTGAATTACCTAGTCAGGGTTAGAATTGGTAAAAGTCACACTGAGGTAAGCAACCAGTTGCATGTCGGTATTATGCTGCTAGAGAATTTTCTGTGGAAATGTTATGAACATCGAGCGGGACTACAGTTATTATCAGCCTTGGTCTGATAATGAATGGCTAGTGGATGAAATGATAGCAATGCGAGAAAAAACGTTGAC
>Ga0153990_1000146_pt1 | contig 9722 bp, 2 predicted proteins | sample TSNC074MetaG_FD_104739 | JGI IMG/M metagenome (GOLD analysis project Ga0153990, IMG submission 104739) | Attine ant fungus gardens microbial communities from North Carolina, USA - TSNC074 MetaG | ecosystem: Host-associated > Fungi > Mycelium > Unclassified | place: USA: North Carolina, Jones Lake...
ACCTTATGTCCCTGGGTATACTGCTACATAGTTAGGTAGCTAGCTTTTTGGCAGTAAAGTCCTTTGTGTCTATAAGAGAATACCTTATGATGTCAGCAATAGAGTAGCTTAGATTAGCCAGTATGGATGAGCATCATCTAGTTTGCTCCATGATCTGCCGAAGCCTGCTATTTCTATAACCCTTCTCTTTAGTTTGGGTCTACCCCATCAGTATGATGTAGTTTTATTAGATAACATGGTTATTAGTGTCCTGATCTGTGTTCTCTTAGCGACAGGCACATAAACTGGCTAGTCTAGTATATATAGCTAGTGGTATACAGTAGAATACCTTACCTCAACATTGATTGGAACTCCTGGGCTATCTATTATTCCTTCTTAAGTCCACCCTCTTAACTAACATCAGATGTGGTTAGGGTTGCCATTGAGTGACCCCTTACAGTGCCTTTTCTGCTATCTAGTAGATAATTCTATCTTAGTTCTATTTTTGGGGTATGAAGTTGGGAAATTTGTTTAAATTTAGGCCTGAATATATTTTAAGCCTTATACTGGACATGACCATATGATCCTGCTCTACCTCCATACTTTACTTCTGCCTACCTTTTCCCAATCTCTGAACTAGCTTTTTTTCACTCTAAATATAGTCCAGAAACACATGACAGTATATGCAAGTGTCAATAACATGATCTTTATCTGGCAGCACGTCTATTTCTTGACTGAGTCTAGTAGTGATGGGATCACTAGTCACTGATAAACTTTTGATCTGTCGTCTTAGTATCATATTAGTCTAAGTTTGCTCTAGATTGAAATTATCTCACATTCCAAAGATATCTCTGAGCCTCTGATTTCTAGAGCTTCAACATTGATAGTCTATATCTGAGAAACCTGATACTAGCTCATTAGTCTTGCCTTCTGAGATATATGCTATTCTAGCATGTAACAGCTTAGCAACTATCTAATAGAAGTACCCAATCTTGGGTCTAGATTATGTCTGGGGCTTGTAGAAGGTCTCTAGAGTAGGTTCCAATAGGAAAATCCAGGGGTATAATATGTATTCTATGCTACATTTTTACAGAAAATTCTCTAGTGGCATAACAGTATCTTCTTATCTTTTCTCAATTATTTCCTATGAGTTCTGCCAGGTCTGCTCTGCCCTTGCCAAGTTACTGAGTTATCTACCACTGATCCCATAGCAATTTCCCTTTTTCTCTGGCTTATCTCAGCAACTTGGGACCTGACTTTTTTCTTTCTTATCTTGGGAGTTTCAGGTATTGTTCTCACAGCTCTCTAAGACTCTTTATTACTTCTTTGTTTCTGATCTTAGATCAGTTTTGATGCATTCTTATTTTTAGCCATTACTGATCAAGTGATGCCATGGCTATTTTTATTTCCTGCCAGGCTACCAGTCCTGTTCCCTTGTAATGGATGTCTTTGGACTTTTTTACATAAGGCTTCTCTTTCCTGACTAAGCTGCTATTCTCAGTGATGATGCTATGGGGCCACAGGCTGGTTCTTGAGTGCTTGGCCTGTTGGTGGTAGTGACCTTATGTCCCTAGGCATACTGCTATATAGCTAGATAGCCAGCTTTTTTGTTAGTGAAGTCCTTTGTGTCTTCTTTACTATTTAGCAGATGATTCTATCTTAGTTCTGACTTTGGGGTATAAAGTCGTGAAATTTGTTTAATTTTAGGCCTGAATATATTTTGAGCCTTATACTATGACACTTGTGATATGATACTTTCCCACACTCTCTTCTATGTAGTAAGTTCAAAAGAAAAGAAATATAAATAATGACTTAGCCATTTTGCCAAGTCATGACAACAGGTATGTGGAGCACTAGCTAGTGACCCTTAGAAATTAGTAATTTATTCACACTCACATCCAATGCCATTGTGTTATGACATAGCCATATAGCTAAGTCAAGACATACAAGAGAGTAGTTCTAAGAATAGATACATGAGAAGTCACAAATATATACAAATAGATAAATTGTATAAGTAGTATAGCTCAATGAGTAAGGACTCTAACAAGTTCTCTTTGTCTACTCTAACATTGAGTATAACTTAAGCTTGTCTCAAGTAAGGGATTGTTATACATTGTTTATTACTTATATTTATCTTATTATCTGTGCTGTTTGTCACCAAAAAAAGTGACTACTAAATAGTATCATAAAGGTATAACAAAATACCTGTTCAAATGAACTACATAAATAGCTGGACCTTTGTTAGCAAGTAGCCTTGCTAACGTTGCCCTTTTGGTGTAGTGGTAAACCATACAGTATGTAACTACTGGTCTATACTACAACTATAACAGTACTATTACAAAAGGTCATTTACTTATTTGTAATTGGTGCTTTAGAACTTGAAAGGCTCAAAAATGCAAAGTTTAGACAGTAACAAAAGAAGTTATTAAGTCTGAGGTCTAATCCTCAGACTATAAGTTCTTAAATACAGAATTGTGATGGTCTGTGCACTAGAACAGATCATCACATGCTACTATCTATTGTTCTATATATGGTAGTGCCTTTATGCTTGAAAATGCAATAACTTAACCTTATGGAGGCTGTTCTTTGTTCTAAGAAAAGAACAGATGACTATTTATGAATAATTAATAAAGTCCATATGCAGACATTGAGGTCTTTATATCTTCACTGATATTAATTGCCTTGAGGTTGTTCTAGGCTTATTCTGAGCAGTATGAAGAGGGCTTTTGATAAGCCTAGAATCAAAGCATTGATTGTGGTAGTTTTCAAGATATCAGTGATTTAATAAACAGTACCATATATTATGAGAGTCCTAAAAAGGAAATAGTTTTCTACATGTTTGAGCACTTAAACCAAAACCTCAAGCCATACAATGGGGTTGGGATATAAATAGCATAGGAACTTAGATAATCAGACTATATGACAAGGTCAGGTGATTATAGAATATTCTGGAAAGACATATAACCATAGACTAGTAGTAGTACAGCCACTGTAAAATAGTATAAGTAGTAGTCCAATCCAATGAAGAACTCCATTGAGTTCTTCTTGAACATCCACCTAGAGTAATCACTAAGAACTATCATAGTCCTTCGATAACACTATGGTGGTTACCAGTTGATCTGCCTAATATCTCAGCCAATATTGATTGCCTCGAGACATAACTAGCATCGATTAAAAGGTCTTTCTGAGGGCTTTCCATAGCTGTTGAGACAGTGAGAATTATTGAAGAATTGATAGAAATATGGCCAAATGAAGTTTGTGACAATAACTTGATGCTAGCTCATTCTTGTTTGCCTCCTAAGGTATTTTTATGAGCTCTAGGTCTAGTTTTACCTGCTCACTATTTTATATAATACTTTGGTATGTTCTAAGGACTTATAATAGGTTCTAGAGCAAATTCTGATTAGAAATTCATTAGTATAAGGTATATCAAATGCTACTTTCTATGGCAAATTTGCTGGCAGTATAATAACATGACTGAAATTGATTGAAAGGTCTTTTCAAGAGCTTTCCAGAGCCATTAAGACTATAAAAATCATCAAAGAATTGATAGAGATAGGTCCAAATGAAGTTTATAACAAAATATTACTTTTTATAGCAAACTTGCTTGTAGTATAATACCATAGTCATATGTTTTACTAGAATATTCTACAGTCCTATGTTCTAGTCACATAATAAAGTTTATGTAAAGTTTCTATACTATTTATAGTTTAATCCTGTTATGTGTCTTGAGATTGCAAATTAGTTATTCAAAGATATAGGAAATATTTTCCTTCTTGGTCTCTTGTCAAGGACAGAATTGTGGAAGATGGAGGAGTGGAGTTATAAATAGAATTATACTCCAGACGGTGTACTATACTACTTCGGAGAATAGATAATACTTAACAATGAGGGAGGAACCCCAAGAAAAGACTCTGGTAGAGAGAAACGATGTCAAAATAGGGTACAACTTTAATGAATGACCTTGGCTTTAACTTATGTATTGTGCCCCAGTCTCTGGTCATGAGGTGGTCATGTATTTTGGAGTGGAGGGAAGTCATCAGAGAGAAGGTCCTAAGGAAGTGAACTAGGAATCCAGAATAGACAAGAAGATTATTAGGACTAGATGACATTAATTTACAGACTGAGGAATTATACTGTAACTACACAGTACTTATAGGAAATCTGAAATAGGAGGAGAGTAGTCTACTACACTATCCTACTATTATTAGTTTTTAGGAGAATTATTAGGAGAAATAAATTATACAATTATCATATTTCTGGAATATGACATCTCCTCATAACACCAGACCAATGTTGGTCTATGGCATACTCTAGAATAAGCCCTGATTCTTTGCGCCTAAGGGAGTTGGTGGTCTAACAAGGCATTCAAAGTACTTGTTACTTGTTAATGCTTGGTAATCCAGTTACTGGCTTTATCTGCTGTAGTGCAGTTATTACCAGGTCTATAGTAGGTGTAACAAAAGATCAGTTGTAAACAGTGGTAGATGTAGGCAGGGGTTAGTAGTAGTTGGTGAAAGTGATCAAGGTTAGAGCAATGGTACTAAATGATGATTGGTGACCTCAGTATTCTGTCTTAGACACCATTTCCTGCATATTAGAGAAGTATTAACCCAAATCTAATAGTAGGTAATAGAGAAATTATTACATAAAGTTATAACTCCTCAAAAAATTAGAGCTAGAGGTTTATTATCTTATAGATACTATCATGACTTGGCAAAACAGCTAAGTCATTATTTATATTTCTTTTCTTTTCTTTTTCTTTTTGACTTACTATATGTCACAAACTTCATTTGGTCATATCTCCATCAATTCTTTGATGATTCTCATGATCTCAATGGCTACGGAAAGCCCTTGAAAAGACCTTTTGATTGATGCCAGTCACATTTTGAGGTGATCAATATTGCCCAAGATATTAGGCAGATCAGCTAGTAACCTGTTATGAACATCAAGTGGGACTACAGTTATTATCAGCCTTGGTCTGATAATGAATAGCTAGTGGATGAGATGTTGGCAATGTGAGAAAAGATGTTGATAACACAAGACAAAGACATTACCATGCAGTAATGCATTGAATATCTAGAGACTCTAAGAGATGATGGACTTATAGTATAGACAGGACTCTTTGGAGAAACCTCAGACTATTTCCTTTCTCTATCTTTGAACTTGTGCTAAATAGGATAACATCAGACTAACCTATTATTAGACACTGACTCGACTTGTCACCCTCATTGCTTCTGTTACTGGACTGTCACTTAACTAGTCACCTTTAGTTACAAGTAGTATTACTATATTGTAATGTAGTCACAATACCCAGTTAGGATAAATACAGCCCAGCAAGAGAAGAGAACGGCAAGTTTTCTCTTTCTGTATTCCCTCTGTAAAATCTTACTCTGAGGAATCAGTACTCTTACTTGTCTTTGAACAACCTCAAGGGTGCTACTCAAAGTCTCATTGACATCTCTTCTCTGATATAACTTCACTGAAGACCTTAACCAGATCCTTTAGCAAGGAGCATGAAAATATCAAGTGTTAGATATAGGCTTTAAGTTGAAACACATATTCAACTGTAAGGTCTAGAGTCTTAACATAACCACTATAGTACTGTTTATTAAATCACTGATATCTTGGAAACTGCCATGATTGATGCTTTGGTTCTAGACTCATCAGAAGCTCTCTTTATACTGCTTAGAATGAGCCTAAAACAACCTCAAAGCAATTAATATTAGTGAAGATATAAAGGCCTCAATGTTTGCATATTGTAAGGGTGGCTGGAGCACAAGACTCCAGGAGAATCCTCAGTTATATTACAGTCTGTGATTATGATACAACTCACCTCTAGAAGAATCCTCAGAGATTAGGATGAGGCTCCTAAAAGGATCTTCTACATTATATATACTAGGTTTATATTCTTTAGTGTCAGAGTCAGTATGATTGGAGCTATACTAGTGTGTTTAAGTATTACTTTAGTAATACTTGAACAGGCTTAGGCTGCTCTGGAGTGTCGCTATACGGTTCAGGGGTGGAAATAGAGCTGTCCCTCTATACATATGGATTTTATTAATTACCTATTGATAGTTATCTGTCCTTTTCTTAGAACAAAGGACAGCCTCCATAAGGTTAAGTTATCACTATTTACAGCACAAAGGCACTACTATATGTAGAACAATAGGTAGTAGCATGTGATGATCTGTCCTAGTGCACAGACTATCACAATTATGTATATTGCCATGATTTGGCAGAATGACTAAGTTATTATCTATATTTTCTTTTCTTTTCTTTTCTTCCTTTTATCTTGGACTTACTACACAGAAGAAAGTGTGGGAATATATCACAACACAAGTGTCACACAAGTCACAGTATCACATTACATGATGTCACATGATAAGTGTGGGAAAGTAGTGCACAGACCATGTAGTAGTTGTATAAGTAATATAGAAAATCTAACAAGAACTCTATTGAGTTCTTCTTGCCAACTTAGATAAGGAGTGAGACTAAGTTATCTTGACTAAGTCTTTACACCTGAGACCTGAGACAGATAAGAATTGAGCTTTTCCAAAAAAAGATAAAAAAAATCAACCAGTATTCTATTCAAGTAAAAGAATCATAAAAAGGTGATGTTATAATATTGACTGAGTCCCCACTTTCAGCTCAAGACAGTACCAATATAATAGCCAGTATAGGAAGTCGGTGAGGGAAAGGTGGAGTCTGTATTCAGGAGCAATGGTATATTGGAATTTTGGAAAAGCGAGCACTGCATTAAATTTGAAATAATGTCTTGATCATCAATCTCATAAATAGAAATGGCTATGGTAAAGGTCAGCTAGTTAGTGTGCATTCACATTGAGTTTCTACTCCCCCATATCTGAGCTTGCTGTGAGAGTAATCTCAGCCCCAGTTAGCAGCCATAGTGCTTGAGTGAAATTCAGGAGACTGACAGAAACTTGTCTTAGAACAATAGACATCAGAAAATAGCCACCCTATAACAATTTTGAGGCATGAGTGGATTCATTTTGGTCTAGTGGAATTAGGACTAGCACCAGGATGGAAGGTAGTGCATGACATGACATGATGATATCTGTGCTATTTCTGGATCGGCTAGAATTAGAACTCTAGGCAGTCTATAAAAGTATCTTACTTTTTTACAGAGAAGGCACCAGCTCTGACAACCCTAATGATGAGTGACACACAGGAATTCTTGTATGGCATAGATCACAGGTGTGCCTGTGGTCTGCTTGCACTAGAACACTAATATTGTCTCCTTACACCATTCATACCCATAAGTCAATATCTAGTACCATACTGTCCCAGTCTGACAATGGTGTCCAGTATGTAGACTGCAACCCTGGCCATAGTGGATACCAGCGAGAAGAGGCCCATAGGTAGGTGTATGGTTTGTTTGTATTGTATATTCTGATGCAGTGTAGGTTGGACACGAGACACTGTTGATGAAGTGGTAGCATCCAGTATTAGTCCCAGTCACAACCTGGTCCAAACCATTGCCACCATGCAAAGCTACTGGGTACCACCAGGCACTGAACCATGACCATGAGGTATGGTTTGTGTGCCAGTGCAGGTAAGACCCTAGCTCCATGGTGTTTTTAAGCCCAGGCCCATAGGTGAGTTGGCTGTTAATTGTCATATGACGGAAAATACCCATTTAATAATATAATTTCTTTTATATTTTATATTATTACTAATTTTTCGCTCCTAAAACTCCTGTTGTCTACTCCTATAGGATCACAATGTAGACTAGTTACTTGTACTCCTCCTATTCCAGACTTAGTATAAGTACTCCAGTAGTTACATTCTAGTTCCTTAGTTCATAGATTAAAGTCATTTACGTCTTCTTCTTATCCTATCCTCACTCCTATCAATCTATACTACTCCTCTCCAAAACTCCTGGTAACAATTCAGTTCTCCTGAAATACGCAACCACACACACGACAGTAGATCAAGGCACAGTGCACGAGCTGAGGCCAAGGTTGTTCCCCTACTTTTGTTGTCAATTCCCTTCCACTCCGGAGTAAATCTGCTCCATTCTGGGTCACTCCACTCCCGCTCCGCACGTCCTTGACATTAATGAAATGTATTATACAATTCTGATGTCTGATAGGTTCGGCGAGGAGCAGCACTCGCTCTTGGTAGGCCTGCCTGTCGAAACTGGAGCCATGGCTGAGGGCCTATGCCTTGCACCAGACTGGCAGTCTAAGTGCTGTGTAGTCTGTGTGCTTGTGTGTACAACCCTAGTTATATACATTTCCTTGATGTCATGGTTGTAACTAGGCCACCCTAGGCATGTTACCTCGCATCTGGCCAGTAGGTAATAAGGGTAGCACCATACTAGGGTAGACAAAGGGTCTCTAGTATTGGTTGCTGAAGAGAGTAAATATGTAAGGCCAGCAGTCCATGGTCTAAAGGTGAGTATAAGGGGACACCTCCATTTCCATCCCTGAACAGCTTGACAATACTCCAGAGCTATCTTAGCCTGTTTACTAGTGATACTTAAACATACTAGTTTAGCTCCGATCCTGCTAACCCTGACACTAAGGGATGTATATAATGTAAAGGATCCCTTCAGAAGCCTTATCCTAATCTCTGAGAATTCTTCTGGAGGTGAGTTGTATCATAACCACAATCTACAATATTACTGAGGATTCTTCTGGAGTCTTGTGCCCAGTCGCCCTTACAGCAGATTAGGATCTTAAAGCAGAGCCTTGGACTATCCCAGTGGACAGCCACCTAATAGATCGCTCTCCCCTGCTATATCTAACCCTCTGAAAAATCCACTCTTCAGATGTCATTGCTCTCAGACACCCCTCAAGGCGTAGCCGACGCCTTAGGATACCTACAACACCATCTGCAGGAGCTCACGAAGAGACAACATGTCTCAGAAAGTAACATTAATTCTACTCTGGTAGCCCTAACCATGCAGCTATAGCAGCTCACACAGTTAGTGGCTAACCCCCCTCCTCTGGCCATATCAAATACATCTCCCCCACCTGTACCATCCTCTCCAGTGTCTCTGTCCCCTACTCTGCTGGCACGACAAACTCGCCCCAAGCTCTCCTGCCCTTCAGACTTCAACAGAGAATGTCATAATGGCCGCATATTCCTGAACTCCTGCTTTCTCTATATACGCCTAGCCCTGGAGCAGTTCCATAACAAACAGGAAAAGATTCTCTGGGCTCTCACGTTCTTCAAAGAAGATCGTGCCACCAAGTGGTCCAAAAACGTGTTCTATCAAGAAGCAGACACTAACATTTTCCCCATCCAAACCTAGGGTGACTTCGAAAAACAATTCCGGCTGCACTTCTTCCCTGTAAATGTGGAAGTGGACATGATCAATGCTTTGGAAGAGACCTTCTACTACCAAGGAAATCAGACAGTGGATGACTATTTGGATAGCTTCTAAGCCCTGGTCTCCGACACTGGTTATATGGATCCCTGGACACTAGTGGTGAAATTTCGACGAGGTCTCAGACTAGGCATCCAAAACCAGATTGCCACCATGCCCTACAGACAGCCAGCTAATACTGACCCCGACGCATGGTACAGAGCAGTGTGAGGGTGACCAGAGCAGAGCACTCCAGGAGATTCCTCAGTTTGAATTATACTATAGAATGGGTTACAACTCACCTCCAGGAGATTCCTTAGAGAATTAGATGAGGCTCCTGGAGGGAATAATCTACAATATATATACTAAAATGTCCTTACATTCTATTCTTTGGTAACTAGGGGCT
>Ga0153990_1000148_pt1 | contig 9625 bp, 9 predicted proteins | sample TSNC074MetaG_FD_104739 | JGI IMG/M metagenome (GOLD analysis project Ga0153990, IMG submission 104739) | Attine ant fungus gardens microbial communities from North Carolina, USA - TSNC074 MetaG | ecosystem: Host-associated > Fungi > Mycelium > Unclassified | place: USA: North Carolina, Jones Lake...
ATATTAGATCTTTCTTTACCCTCTTATTTTACCTCGGTTTACTTGTTATTTAGCTAATTTACTACGCCCATTTACCTTGTTTATTCTCCTATTTAACTTTGTTTATCGACTTCCCAGGGATGCTCCTCTATCGGAAGCTTTAAATTAACTAATTTTGCGAATAAAGGCTTTTCTATTTTGTTTTTTTATGATTAAGAATATCTTTTTTGTGCTTGATCGCTTTTTCATTAATCAGCACACCTTAAATGAGATAAAAATAAAAAGGTTTAAGTCTTGTCAGAAAGTAATTTAATAGAATCTTTGACTATTTCTTTGACTGGTTAATTGTCTCGATAGTAATAATTATTATTAACTGTTGTGGGAATTCCTTTTCATCAGCTTTTAATCCTCCTTCATAATTTAGAAATAAATATTCAAGCAGCTATACCTAAACTTGCTTAAAAGCATTCATAACTTCAGTTATCAATGTCTTTAAGAACATAATAAGAAGAACCTGCTATTAAAGCAGTATCTACAAAAGTTTGGGCTTTTTCATTAAGAACTCAACTAGTTCCATATCTAACTCAGTTAGATGCCGTAGATACTTTTTTCTTACGATTCTCGCATTTAAGGTCTTTTTCTAATTTGATTATTTCAGACTTTTTTTCAGATATCTCTGTGTCCTTTTTACCAATTAAATTATTCTTTTTTTTAATGATGCCATCTTTTTCTTCAACGATGGCGTTTAAAGAAGTGTTTAAATCAATAATTTTATTCTCTAATTGACTTATTTCTCAAATATGTTTTTTACTTTCTAATCTTTCAGCTTTAATGTCTTCTTCTCTTTGTTCTTGGTCCTTTTCTCATTAAGTAAACATTTCAATGTTATGCTCCTCGCGCAACTTGTGTATTTTTATTTCATTCTTAAGACCTTGAATTATGTTTCCTAAACGAATAATTCGTGCTTGCAGAGCTAAATTGTTATTATCCATTAAATTTATTTGATTTTCTAGTTCTGTGATATTTTTCTCTAAACTGTCAATAGTTAAAGAAAAATTGTTTATATTTTCCTGTAACGAGGATAGTTGTTGGTCTTTTGTAAGATTATCATTAATTAAATCGTAAAGATTAACAGATAATTCTTCGAGATTCTGACTTAAAAAATGTTCATTTGAACTAATAGTGCGTCTTCTCCCATTAAAAACTTCTCCTCAGTTAATATTTAATTTTCTCTCGTGTTCTGCTAATTTTTTATGTAAAAGACTATTTCTAGTTTCTAAATCAAAAATTTGGACTTGTAACTCATTAACAAGTTTCTCACTTGATTCGATGGCAGAATCTTTTTCTCTTAACTTTTTATTTAAATCATTCTTCGTCTTATTAGCATCTTCTTCTTGGGCTTTATAAACAGCTAATCATTCGTTAGTATTAGATTTTAAAATAGCGGGAACACATTCAGAAACTTTTTGAACAAAATCTTTTTGTATTCCTTGAACGAAATCTCTTATTCCCTTTGCGTTAGGAACAACCTGTGTTACATGACCGTCAAAGTAATAATCAAATAATCCTTCTATTTTGTAATCAGTAACAAATTCATAAGAAGTGCTAAATCAACCAAAATTACATTTCGTGTGAAAATGTTGACTAACGACATCAACATTCACAATAGATTTCTTTAGAGTGGGAATTAATTTGGTTTGGTAATGCTCAATAACTTGTAATTCATTGTTTTTATTTGTTTGATTCATAAAGGATTATTAGTTATTACAGTAAATCTTGTTGAGATTTTACTTAATATTATAACATTTTGATAATTTCCTCACAAGAATAAGAAAAGATTGTAAATTAATTGAGGATTTGTTGATTATTCTTTTGACTTAATATCGTTTCAGAATTCTTTTGCAAATAGATAAATATGAATAGAAGCATAAAAACAACCAACAATTGCTGTTAAGATTAAATAGATTGAATAGATAATGCATAATATTTCAAAGAATTTGTCTCAGTTACTTAAATTAATGTTCATGATTATTTAGTATGGTAAAGTAATAAAAAGTTAATTAGTTGTTCTTTGTCACATATTTTTTTTCATCAAGTAATTTAGATTTCTTCACTACGTAAGGCTTTAATGATTTGTCAGATACAAGCACAAACTGTTCAGCCTAATACTAACATCTGAACTAACAACAGATAAAAGGGAATAAGCAAAGCAATAAAAAAATCTAAAACAATCTGACCAAAAGATTTAAGAATCTCTGTTAAAGTATTTGCTCTTGTTAAATTATCTCACTTCTCAGTACTAATAACTTGAATAATAATTTGTCTTAATTTGTATTTGTTCATAACTATTTGTAAATTGATTGTTTATTTAAATTTCATCCTTCCTCATGTGTATATGCGTTCACTCTTCTTAAAGAATCTTCCTATCATTCATTCGTATATACTTCATATCCATTCGTATATACTTCATTCATTCAGTTAGATTCTTATAGAACAGTTCAAATTTAGAAAACTTAAAAAAAAGAAGGATTTGGGATATTTGAGACACGTTTGAGACATGTTAAATATTATGAAATAATATTTATTTGTTAATTGGTTATTTAGGTTTTGCATGATTTTTTTTTAAAAAAAGGTCCTTCTTCCTCCTTTTATCTGCACTAGCTATCTTTAAAAGTCTTTAAAATTTAAGTACAATAATTAAAGATTTGGTTCAAGTTACAATTACGAATCTGACCTCGCTATTATTCGTCCTTAACAATGAACAGCTGATAACTTAACTGGATAAATTATTGAAAGGGTGTTCTGGTAAAACATTTAAGCCTTTCATGCTTATATTTTATATCGATAATGCATAAAACAATGCATTTTTATATTATCTATTAGTTGCGTTCATCTGCATATTTATAGCTTTTAAAAAATAGTTAATATAATAAATTTCCGATGAATAATAAAAGACCGATGATTAGAAAAATACATAGCTTTACTGACAAGATAATTGCTATAAGTCAAGATAGGTATTATCACAAAGATAGGGATGAAGAGTTCTATAGACTAAAAATAAACGACAGTAGTTTGACAAATCAAATAAAAGTTTATCAAAGAAAAATTAATGAAAACGTTTTTAAGTCAATAATTAATGAAGAATGCATTAATAAAAGTTATCTTTTTTATTACGAAAAAATAGGTAGCACTTATCACCTTAAAGACTGAAAAGAAATTACTGAAAAGAAAGAAAACTAATAAAATCCAACAAATATTAGATAGATTAGGCTAGTATTAGATAGGCACACTGAAATAAAGATATAAGTGAAATTAACTATTATATTTGTATTGGTTTGAATCCGTTTAATAAGTTAGATTAACTAACTTGCTGTCTTCCTATGGGAGGATTAAATTTTAATTATTTTAATACTAGAATTGAATACTTTTACTTTTAATTTACAAAGCGAAAAAGACATAGATTCTGTTATTTCTCAATTAGGAAGATTATTAATAGAATTGAATCAGGAAAAATGTATTTACAAATATAAATTCTATTTATCTATAGATTCTGATAGTGTAATTTTTGATAAGGAGGGTCCGATAAAAATTAGTAATGATTTTTTTGAAAAATATCAAATTCCTTATATTTGGGAGACTTCTCCCAATATCGGAGACAAAGGCCTTATTCATTCTTTTAGAAAAGTCTTTATAGTAATGAAATCAAATTCTATAAAAGATTTAGAAATTTTCAAGAACCTTACATTAAAGTTTTGCGAGAAGTAAAGAATATGCTTATTTTCTTGAAAAATAAAGGTGTTGTTTCTCTTAATGCAACTGTTCATTTAAGTTATAGATAATCAACACCCCATGTATTTATGCGGGAAAATAACGAATTTTTACTATATTCTTAATGAGCGATTATGATATATTATTAATTAATATCTTTTATTCTTTAAAAATATAATTATAAACTATATTATTACCCTTAAATATACTTTATCGATATGAATTAGTTAAAAACTAAGAAAAAAGTACTAGCTTACATCAGAGTTTTTACTAATGAACAAGACAAAAAGAATCAGGAATTAGAAATATTAAAATATTGTTCTGAAAATGATTTAAAGATAGAGAAATGAATCTCTAAAATTATCAGTTCTCGTAAAGACCCTATCGAAAGAAGGATTGAAGAAATGATTGAAACTATTAAGGCGGGACAATATACTACTTTAATTGTTACTGAATTATCTAGATTAAGTCGTTCTATTGGAGAGCTCTTGTTTTTGTTAGAGAAATTAGAAGATAAAATGGGGATTGAAGTAATTGCTACTAAAAATAGCAAGAATAACAATTTACCCAAGGAATTTAAGTTAATGAGAAGAATTTTTGCTGATTATTTTGCTCAACAAGAAAGAAATATAATATCTCAGAGAACTAAAAAGGTTTTACAATCCAAGAAAGATGCTGGTATAAAGTTAGGTAAGCTCTTAGGCAGTATTCAGAAATCTATTTATGATGATAAGAAAGAAGAGATTAAATTATTACTATCAAAAGATATACCTCTTACTAATATTAGTAAGATAATTGGTCTAGGTAAAACTAAAAGTTTAGTAGTTTATTTAAAAAGAAGAAACTTAAAGGTAATTTAGAATAATAATTCTTATTAAATTAATAATGACTAATATTGTGGATTATGAATGCCTATTAGAAACTTTCGAGAATTTATTAGATAGAAATTTCTAATAGGAATGATTAATCCAATCGAGACTAATTAATGGTTTATTTTTTATTGTAATTAACATTACATCTATATTGATTCTTCTTTTCTTTAATTATTACTATTGACATAGTTAATTAGAATAATTAGAAATGGATTATAAGTTTTACATTTATGAATAAAAATCCTTCCCCCCCCCTGCCCTTGGAGCCCTATGCTGACGAATATATAAAAATTATATTTTAATATCTTTATTTTATAAGTCCCGGGGCCCACTTTATATATTTATAATGGGCCCCCGGGCTCAGAAATTTTTATTAGGGGAGCCTGGTCCCGTAATTTTTATATATTCATATGTAATCCCCCACCTTTATATATTTATAATGGTCCCCGGGCTCAGATATTATTAAAAATAAAGAGCGGGTGAGTTCGAACAGGTTAATAACAACTAAATATATTAATAAGATAATAGCTTAACGTAAAGCTCTCTGATCATAATTACAAACCCGAGGCTCGCCTTACGGTGGGACAAATTAAGGTATGTTGAATTAAAATCAATTGTTATTATAGTCTGTGAGTTCGAGACTCACCACTAATTTAAAAATTAAAAATGAATTATTAGGAAGGAAGGGTCTTAATATACAGTGTGTGTATAGGATTACCTATTTTATATCTCATTCATAAATTTATGAATGTTAACGAGAATTAAAAGAAAAATTAACTGATTAGTAAAATTTGTTGTCAAATCCTATTGTTTTTGCTCAGATGATAATAATATCCATTGATTTTTATATAACTTATTTTTATATAACTTGTTTTTATTTAAATATCTAGATAAAGTACATGTGCTACAATCAAAGAATTTTGCAGCTTCTATATAAGTATTAAAATATTTATAAAATATTTTTTGTCTCTGAATCAAATGAATAAACAAATATATTTTTAGATATTGGATGATTTTCATCTGTTTTTCCATACATTGGATTATTCTGACCACTCATTTTTTTTTATAGTCTTTTGAAAATGACTTTTACTTAACATTCTTTTTAGATGATTTTCACCTATTTTTCCATACATTAGATTATTCTAACCAGATTGTGCTATACTCATTTTAGCAAGAGAATCTTCTATGTGCTTAGAACCTAATCGAGATTCAGCAATAGGATTAATATTATATGTATTTGGTTCATCTTGTGAAAAGATCAAATCAAGATAAAACTGTTCATGTCCTAAAATTAATTTACGTGCTTCTTTTTTAGATAAATTTGTTATATCTATAAATTCAATAATAGATAAACTAAACACAGAATAACCATAATGAATTAATACTCTGGATATATAATTATCTGTTCGTTTTAAAAATAATGGTGAAAAACATTTATACATTCGTTCAGATAAATTTAAGGCACTTTCTACATATTTTTTATTAGATTGTATATGAATCCACATATAAATACCTGCCTTATTCTTATTATCAACTAAAATTTTAGATTTATCAGAATCAGCATTATGATATATTATTACTGGTGTAAAAAATACATTGTTATTTGTATTATTCATATTTTTTTGTATTTTATAATTCCCAAAATGATATAAAATCACCTATTGACTAGAACATTAATATAATATTTTGATGGTATACTAATTTGTTTGACATACTTTATAGTAATAAGACTTGAGTTTTAATAAAAATCCGTTATGAGTAGAGAGCTTTACATTAAACTATAATCTAATTATAAATCGTATCAAGACAAGTGAATTAAAGAAAAATTGTTTCAAGACAAGTGGACCTTATTTTTTAAAGCTAAAGAATAGAATACTATTCATAATAGCAGGGGCCCAACAAATATGCTATTATCAATTATAATTACGTTTACAAACAAAGGTTTGTTTGTAAACACCCTACAAGAACAGAGAGGTCCGCAATATCTCATTAACAATTAATATTGTTTTATTTCAGCATTTTACTAAAATACTTTAGAAAAACTTCCTCCGGCCCCTCGACAGGCAGAGAATCGGATAATTGGGCAAATAAGCAATTATTTTTTTTTTTCATTCACCACTGCGCGAAGAATTATATAGTATATATAATAATAATAAAAGTTATTGATTTATCTATAACAGTCAAAATAAATAATATTCTGATTCAAGTATTACTTATATTCTGGTCCAAATATTACTTATACAAATCTTAGAGATAAACTCTAATAGGTGCCGGAGATACAATACCTGCTGCTACAACGTTAGAGTGGGCTATTACTAACCCTCCGGCGTCCCATGTGTTTAAAGGTCAATTACCTGTATAATCAGTAAACACCTCCCCAGGATCAAAGTATTTAAAAATTAAATAATTAAAATATAAGAATAGAAGTCTTATTAAATGAAAAATAAATAATAAACGGGCATTAAAAATCTTACGGGAAAGGAAGATATAACAAGAATTGATTAAAAGATAGTTTAATACAAATCATGTCTTCATTAATATGATATAAAACAATTTTACATGGTTACAAACGCGATAATTACAGGTGCAGGCTTAGGGTTAGAATTTTTCAATTCATTTGAAATTTATTCTTCTGATGTTTTTCTTCTATCTAGTATAGTTCCTATAAAAGTTTATAATAATGCAGATACTATGAAATAAGATATAATTAAAGAGAATAATAAAAAGGCTGGTATTTACCTATGGATCCATAATGAATCAGGAAAGAGATATATAGGCAGTACTTTTGATCTTTCTAAACAATTAAGATCTTATTACTCAATAAGTTATTTGAATCGTTCTAAATCCATGTATATCTGTAGAGCTCTTCTACATCATGGGTATAGCGCATTTAGTCTAGCTATAGTTGAGTATATCGACATTATTAATCTTTCTATCGATAAATCAAAAGAGTTAATATTAGAAAAGGAGCAATATCATCTAGATAAATCTCTACCCGAATATACTTAAAATAGCAGGTTCTTTGTTAGGCTTTAATCATTCAGCAGATACTATTGCTAAATTGAGTAAATCAAAAACAGAAGAGCAGAAAACAAAATTCAGTGCTACTAGAGGTACTTCTATGTTTATGATATTCATGGCTCATTTAGAAATAGTTTTAGTTCAGGGAGAAAAGCAGCAGAACATTTTGAATGCTCAGAGTCTACTATTATGAAATATAGTAGAAATGGTTTAGTATTTAAAGGACACTGGATATTGTCTTCATCCTTAATAACGAAGGAGTAATAGTAGGATAACAATATACTATTAGCTAACCCATATTTATAATATAAGAGAAATCTTACACCCCCTCCTTTTTTTTTAGCAAAAAAATAATAATAACTGGCTATTGTTATTGAAATATATATATGATGAATTTCTTTTATTGTTCGAGACCCAAAATTGATGTACAATTTTTCAAATTTATTATTATGGTTCAAATCTATTTCTGTGGATTAGTGTAATGGTTAACACATAAGACTCATGATCTTGTATTGATAGTTCAATTCTATCATCCGCGCTTCTATATTTATAACAATAAATCTTATAATAAAGTAGTGTTATAAATTAAATATATATTTTTAATTCTATTTAAAATCTCTTATCCTCCTTTACTTTCATATCCTAGCCGCTTAGTGACGGACGAGCCTAGCATAACCCTGATCTTTCTTAGAAAAGGGTCTAGCAATACGAGCTTTTGGTACTTAAAATTCCTTGATGATACTATTTTGATCTCCCTTACCTTCCTTGGATTAACTGAGTCTCATCAGTACCTTTAGTTCGCTCATCAATACAATAACCCGAAGGTTATCTTCTTGATTTCGTCTTATCCCTTCACCCGAAAGGCTAGGGACACGCCTTATAATTTCTTTACAGTATTAGTGTATTCTTAAATATCAATTAGTGTATTCTTAAATATCAATTATTGTATTCTTAAATATTAAGAATTGTATCCCTCCCCTCTCCTGAGTTAAATATACTATTGTATTTTTAGATATTAAAAACATTTTGAGATAGATTTATAAACCCTCATTAATATTTCTATTTTAAATTTCTTAGCTTTTTTTTTGATTTCCTCATTATTAATAAAATCTTTGATAAAATTTCTACAAAAATTCAGCATCTTTTAATTTATAGGCATTAATCAGTAAAATTTTCTTAATCTTAACTTTTGACCTTAATATTATATTTAACTGGTAAAATGGCAGAACTGTTAATCTGACATTGTAGGTTCTGCAAGGTTCCTACTATACTCTAGAATATTTTCTTAACTTTATCACTAACCTTGGCTTTTGAATCTACCTTCTTTATTATAAGTTGCTTATATTCTATAAAAGGTTTAAAAATACTTATTGATTTTTAAGTAATTTAGCATTCTTAGCATTTTATGTTTTTGTGTTTTATTACGGCATAGGCTAAGGCCTATGTTCAGGGAGTAGTTCCTCATTACCCAAAAGGTGCATTTTTGTTTTACCCTTCCGGGCGTTATTGATAAGATAATTTTCAAGTTATTATTAATGTTTAGTACTAGATGGCTTAAAATATTGCTATTCTTACACCTCTTAGCTAACAAAAAAGTTAACTATCCCTATCTGTTAAGATAATTGGGTAGCCTATCAAAGCAATAGTCTATTGCTAATTTTATTTCCTTTACATTCAAAGAATGTAAGGAAAAGAATAATTCATAGCTCTGTTTCCTACTTATATGCTTTCAGTAGTTATCATTTATGCACATAGCTTTCCAGCCATGCATTCATTTATTTTAATGTTATACAACTGGTAAACCATAGGTGCACTTAATCTGGTCCTTGCGTACTAAGATAAACTGCTATTCTTATTCTAACTCCTACAGTAGATATAATCAATACTGATTCACATCGTATTAAACCCAACTCACGTACCTTTTTACTCGACGAACAGTCGAACCCTTGGGAGCAACTACAACCCCCAGGAAAAGATGAGTCGAC
>Ga0153990_1000150_pt1 | contig 9609 bp, 11 predicted proteins | sample TSNC074MetaG_FD_104739 | JGI IMG/M metagenome (GOLD analysis project Ga0153990, IMG submission 104739) | Attine ant fungus gardens microbial communities from North Carolina, USA - TSNC074 MetaG | ecosystem: Host-associated > Fungi > Mycelium > Unclassified | place: USA: North Carolina, Jones Lake...
AATGACACTTTCTTCAGTGGTTGCAGCAACCTTTGCAGTCTGGGTTTTTGATCCTTCTACTCTCTTATTCTTAGGAACTGTCCTAGCTGCCTGATTAGCCTTTAACTTCCTATACTCCAATTTGACATGTCCCTTCTTTTTACAGTAGTGATACTTTATGTTCTTCTTCTTTGCATCACTATTAGTAGAAGAACCCTGAGAAGGCTTCTTTCCCTTGCCATCTCCCATCAATACAACATGTGAAGCATCACCATGAGAATTTTCTTCCATCAAAATCTGTTTTGTTACAAACTCCATTATTAACTTGCTCTTCTTTTTTATATATAGATGTTATTGAAGTGAGACATATGAATCTGGCAGTGACATGACCATCACTGCTGCAATAAGAAAGTCCTTTAGATCATGTCTAAGAACCTTGAGTCTATGAACCTTTTGATGCATTTGACTAAGCTGATTTTCCATTGGAACAGTATCAAGAAAGGTACACCTGAAGATGTCTCCAAGTAATTGAACCATCATATATTGTTCCTTTCCTTCATAGTGCTCTTCCAAGTAATTCTATACCTTTGATGCCAAAGTATATAAAATGACAGTACTGAGCGGTTCCTGTGACAAGTTTATAGTAATTTCTGCTTTTGCCTGATAATTGCATGCCTGCCATTTTTCATAAGTAGTAGTAGTAACAGGTTAGTCCTTTGGATCAAGGGCTGTTTGTGGTAGATATTGTTCAGCTCCTTCAGCAATTCCAGTCAGACCTCTCAGATACAGAACAGTTGAGACTCTGTACTTCCAATTATGGTAGTTTGACCTTGTGTTGTCCAAATGAGAGATGTCATACACGTGGTCTGGTTTTGAGCTTATCTCGGTCTGACATGAGGTTTAAAATAACTTGAGTTCTTGTGCTTCTCTTCTGTTAATGGTTTAGGCAATGGGGCCTATAATCTATTATTATAGTAAGATGAGTAAGCAACCTATTAGAACACGAAGTCTTAGTCTGTAGTGTGCAGAACTAATTCATTGATGTACCTATTAGAACATGAAGTCTAACTACATCAGCATGATATATGAAACAGTCTAATAAAAGTCTTTACCTCAGTTTGTAGTATGCAGAACTAAGGTATAAGAAAAAACTGCACTGGCAGACATACTTGCTTACTAATCAATCAGAAGATAATGATGAGAGAAAAAAGAAACGAAATAATAGTCCACAGAGGACATATTCAATAGTTTCTTCAACAACTTAATGGTGGTGAATTACCTCCTGCTTTATTTTATTTCAAGGTTGGCTGTCCAGTTATCTTATTAAGGAACTTGGATCCAGGAGAAGGATTTTGTGCAGAAACACTACCTATGCTACTCAAGAGACTTCAATTCCCAGTTAGGCTAGTCTTTGCTATGACTATCAACAAGTCTCAAGGACAGTCAGTGGAGCATATGGGGATTAATTTGCAGACATCAGTGTTCTCCCATAGACAACTTTATGTGGTCTTTTTAAGATGTACTTCATCTCTGAACATTTCAGTACTTCTTCCAGAGCAGAGCCAAGAAAGTAGAATGTAGTGACTTAGCCTGAGATGACTTAGACACCCTCCTTATCTGAGTTAACAAGAACTCAATAGAGTTCCTGTTATTTTCTGTACACTACTTATACAATTACTACATAGTCTGTGCACTACTTTCTCACACCCATCATGTGACTTGTTATGTGATGTGACACTTTCCCACACTCCTTCCTATGTAGTAAAGAGAAAAGGAATATAAATAATAACTTAGCTGTTTTGCCAAGTCATGACTTAGAAGGACACTCAATGTAGTATATAAAGAAGTATTTAATAGCATTAGATTATAGATTGTATGTGTATCTAACAATGGACTTGAGACTGATTTTTCTTATGATTTGAGAGATGAAGAAATAAGTCAGAATATCAGACTGTTGGAGAAAGGGAGCATAGTGACCTTCTAGACAACACTATCTGCTATTCCACAGACTGTTGTAGGAAGGGAGCATAGTGGACTGACTTCAACACAACCTTAATAATGCAGAATTGGTAGAGGGATCAAGCTAGGCCAAAGGCCCAGATGAAAACCTCATGGTGAGAAGACAGGTTAACAATGATTAAGTCAGTAATATATTACAAACACCTATTAGTAGAGTATTTGACAAAATATACAGATGCTGATAGGATGATACTTGAAAATAGGAAAGCAATATTCAAGTACACTTTTATTCTAAACAGTACCACTATTTCATGGTCATCAAAGCAGCAAGGGACAGTCCACTGAAGCCAAATATATTTCTCTTACTTATGTAGCCCAAGAAGCAATATGGTCTGACAACTTTTTTTCTGAATTTCTCAGTCCAATTTAGTCATTTACAATGATGATCAGTCCACCATTTTACCATGCACCAAATTGTATGTTCTTGATGATACAAGCTGGTAGACCAAGTCTCAGATGACATCAGAGTGTTTTCATTTGCTGTAATCTTTCTTTGCGGTTGACATAGCTTTCGAAATTAAGGATGAGATTTCAAGAGGTGAAAGGTACTCAGATCCAGCCATATTATTTTATTGACCAGATTTATAGTATTACTGCATGATGATCTTATTGACCTGGCTCATTCCCATTCTCTTTACCTCATCAAGAATCGCAGTCTGGTTCAACGAGACAAAGCCTTGACCCTTGCCTTGCTGGTTTTCCTGTCCATCTATTTTGAAGATCTATTCGAGGCTGATAACAATATATAACATACCTTGTTCACTGGAGTGCTCGAAAAACCTCCTAGGACTCTGAAAGGCTTTGGTTGTTTCACACTCGGAACCCATATGGCACCAAATCGGTCACCACCAAATGGATCATAGAAAATTTTGAAGGTATCCGCATATACCCGCTAAAAACGATGATCGCTGGAGCTTATTTTACTGTTGACAAGAACATACCTGAAGGTCATCAAACAACATCCTAGCTGGATCAAACCCAGGTCTAACAATTTCATTTGAGTCGTTCAGAAGCCCGTTGGCATGTTGACCGCGTTTTGTGAGCTTGTCAGGGTTCCCTGTTACATTGTGAAGATAGCGGGGAAGTAGACTTGGCTCAAGCTGTACAATGAAGTCATAGTCGTCAACTGGATGAACAAACAGGGCCTTGAAACAGCATTCGATTAAATGTGGTTCGTTGCAAAGAAAAGGAGGCATACCTGGACGTCGATACAACCCCTCTCGACATCCTGTAGGAAGTCCCAGGTTGCGAGTGCAAGTGCCTTGACCCTCCGTGCAACTATGACATCAGGGCCATTACTCGTCCACATCTTTCCTTCCTGATCAAAATCAGTAGTAATGGTCCAAGCGACGGTATTTGAACCTTTAACATCTCCGTCGATTCTCTTCGCAGTACCTCTCTCGCCAGCTTCAGCGGCATCCTCCGGAAAGCCGTTGCGTTGCTTCTTTGCAGCAGCATAGACAGGCACGTTGGTCCCTTCCTCCCACCTCCAATCTTTGAAGAATTCTATAACGCGGGAAAAGCCGCGTTCTTTGGTCCTAGGAACACTTGGTTGTCGTATTGCCTCATCAGAATCTACATCCACCGACAGATACCTTCCATCTGCACCTAGAAAAACCTTGGTACAAATCAACTCCACCGCTTCCTCGCTCACTCTTCCCGGCCCTAACACCCAATGGGCCGCAAGCCATCGTTTGACCAGACGTACGGTTCCAGCATATGCTGAGTACCGATGGCAAAAAGCAGCAATAGCTCGATGATGTCGTGGTGCATGGATGAACCTCTGTGTGTAAACTTCTTTCGCATAAACAGCATCGTGATAGTCTCTCCCTTGCATCTGTTTCTGGTTCTTGAGGTGCCCGATATGAGGGAGCGTCTTGTCAAGTCCCGCAATGATGCGGTCCAACAGTACTTCCTCTCGTATATTCCAGATACGAAGTGCAAAAGCCCAACCCTCAGGCGTAACGACTTCCAAGAATGACTGATCCAAAACTGGGTTGTGTTCGTGAACTCCATCGCCCTTGACTACTCTTGCCTTCAGACCCTGTAGAGCTTTCATCAGGGCTTCGGCCATCTTCTTGAAAATTGCGAGTTTGATCTTCTGGATGGCTTTGAGATCGTCAGGCCATTTGAAGGACCTTTCAAATTCAACCACAAGATCCATGTACGGGAGGTAACGAGCACTTCGAGGCAGAATACCAGCTACAGATTCCGGGAGCGGAACAGGTGCGAAGACACTCGTATGACGAAGAGCCTCGCAAATGGGGCTTATGTTAAGTATTACAAGCGGGAGTTCGTTGTCCAGCTGCTTCATTGACTTCACAAGTTCATCAAACGCACTTAGAGCGCTCTTATATCCCACAGGTAGTCCCCCATTCAGGTACACGTTCGATACATTCTCCGGCAACCGCAAAATGGAATCAAAAGCAGAATGCCATCCCCGTACGGCGCAACTTGAGTCGGAGGATAATGAGGAAGTGAGGCCGAAATGATGTTGAAGGAGGAATTTGACGATGAGTGTGGGAATATGTGCACGCTCATCGACTGTCTTCACATCCCACACGACACTCTCCACAATCATTCCATCCTTGAACCTCCGTAGCTCTGACTTTCTTCCCCAAAGCTCTCTGAATGCAGCAATTTGTTCTTCCTCACCAGCCACCGGCCCATGATCAACCAGTCGCATTGCATAGTGAGCATGGTGTATCAGGCCTATGTATATTACATCATGATAATTCGGCAGTGCTTGGCTCAAGGGACGTGGAGGAATCGGACCGCTGAGAATGGTAACAGATTTTGTACGGTCACCGAGTCCTCTGTGGAGGATCTGGTCCATCGAGGCAAGGAGGGCGTCAAATACCGAGCCTCTGTCATATGTTTCATCGACTGGAAGGTGACGGGGCTTGACGTCACTGAGGTCTACGCTGTGAATGGACTCAACCTGGGTCCAGTTTGGGGAGAAAGGGGAAGGCGAACCGAAGGATGCTATCAAACCGCGTAGGGAGGCTACGTTGATCCTTGAGGAAAACTTCAGCGAAGGAGTCCTCTGAATCTGAAGCGTTGAGAGTTTCGAGTGTAGCCAAAGCTTCGTATCTGAGCTGAGCGAATATTGAGTATGGAACAAGTGTGACGAGATTTGAGCATACTAATTCCAATGCACCACCGAGCAAACCTGAAAGTATATTAGCCACTGAAGTAGAATCTACGAAGACGGGTTGTTGCTGTACGTCATATTCCACTGGAAGGAACTGGAATATGAATCAGCACTGATTCCTGGATCAAATCAGATCATACTCGATGACCGCCTGCAGACTTTACGAATACCGCCTCCTTCCGAAACTCGAAATTAGCTGTATTGAACCCGAACATCAATTGCTTGTGTAGTCATACAGTATGTCACTTACCTAAGAAGTCCAATGCAGCCTTGAACATTTGATACGAACTCAATCCTCTCCCAAGGGCCTTCCTCTTCCCAACACCGTCCTTCCCATTTCCTGTAGATTCCTCACCAAGCAATACTAAACTAACGACTGCATTCCACCAAGTTCCCCGTCCTTCAAATCCATGTACACGTAAGTTGGCCTCGCCGCAGTCAGCAAATCCTCTCTGATTGGCCCATACCCGTAGGAGCGTAACAGCATCACTGAACGCCTGTGCTTCGTTTTTGAGATTGTGAGTCGAGAGAAGGTGAAGGCGAGGCATAAAGGCACGTAGAAGAGCACTATTGTATATTGGTGACGACGGGTGTTGTAGTTGGTTTTGAGTGGGCCCCTGATTTGAAAAGAAGCGAAGGTTGGAATGAGATGGCGAGAGTCGGTTGAGAGGTATCGGACATGTCTTGGAAACAGTTGGGATGATGATGACCTTCGCATTCAATTTTGTGAAATCCATAGGGGAACCGTCTGGAGGGTGAGTCGATGTTGGTGATGAAATACGAGACAGAGGGTCATATATTCACAGACCTTTTCGGGGTATGAGTACAAGGTTTGTTAATCGAGGATCTCCAGAGGGCGACTCATAGCACATCTCAACGTTTAGTTTTGTCTTTGAGGACTCAATTGCAGAAGCAATAACAGCCAAGTAGAAGGCCCGCTTCTGGAAAAAACGTCCATTGAGGTAATCCTTCTCTTGGAACAGACTCTGAGGATAGCAGTGGTTTGTTCAGCGTCTGGCCTGATTGATTCTGGAACAACACTTACATCAGGCATCTCAACAGCCAAGTCTACGCCATATCGCAGCCCATCTTTTGGTTTTACACTCATTTTGTTCGGCCAACTCCCAACAAGGAAAATATCACTTGGACTTTCGTAGCCGACTTTCCAGTTGGTCTCCTCCGTTGGTAATGGTAAGATATATGGAACGGCAATGCCTTTTGTGAGCATCTTGCGTGATGCCTCGAGGGGATGTCGTTGTTGTAATGGTGATATCTCCGTGATAAAATTGTGCAGTGAAAGGAGGAACCGTTCGAGAGGCGGTATTCTGGAGGGTTTGGGACGAACGTTCGGCAGCAAAACATCAATCTAAGTATCGTATTCAGAATGAGATGTACATCTAGTGATAGTGGTCACACCTGAAGTTTGAAAGAACTTGACTTGAAGAGGTCCGTAGCAACTTTGATGACTCGTAGTTCTTCTCCCGTCGGAGGCTCAATGGGATTATCGGCCCCTTTTTGGTTTGGTGGAGGAATATTAAGCCCTGTCCCAGTCCATTCCCCTGCCTCCACCTCGTCAAGGTCAGAGTCATAGTGTAGACTCGTGCTGTCGTTCATGCCATCATTTGCGTCTTGATCAGAGCCTTCGGATGGCTTTTGGTCTTCACTTTTGCGCACCTGGAATTCTCAGAGTCAGGAATTTCTTTATTGAGATTGTATTTAATCTTATAGCACCTTGTGCGAGGTTGTCATCTCATATCTCTTACGCTTCAGATTGAGCGCCATGCAATTTGAAGGAAGAAAATTGGGCACAGCCACTAACATGAATTGCGTATTATAAGTGATACAATGATACAAATTTAATCTATTAATGATCCTCTAGTAAGGTCTCTTTGTACATAACCCTCCAAGTAGGTCCCTTTCGCGGACCTCCATCTCCTGGACTCAACCCAAATTCAAGAATTTGCTCAGTGAATCGTAGACAGCTTGATGAGGTGTGGGATGTATTGAATTGATGACCTGCTTGTGTATGAAGCCAGTTGAGGGTGAAAATATGTATGTCGATTCCCTGCAATGAACAGTCCTGTTATCGCGAGCAGCTGATGTATCAAACGGTACATACACTTCCCATTCATTGATACCTCCACTCATACGTGCATTACCCGTCACCATAAATCTCACCAGCAGACTCTTCTCCCTAAGATGACATTTCTTGTCAAGGAGACCCAGCTCCTTGCTCAAGCCACCAGAACTTGGCACAGCTTTGTTTGTAGAGGAAGGGAGTGAATTAAAGGAGATCTTCATTAATGTCACCACTAAATCAGAATACAATGCGTTCATTGTGTGACGCAAGAACGATGCAGAAGCGAGGTATAGAGGAAATCCTACAGACATGAGTAAGATAACTGCAGTATTGAGAGTCCGATATATACCTTCAACATGTAATACTCGAGGAAATGGCGTAGGCAACGCCGAAGGCGTGTACTCTAGTTTGACTTGTGGCGAATACACTGGTTCCACCCCAGCATTAATAGGTTCTTCATACGATGGAAATTTTTGGTTCGGGCCTGGTACCAATGACAACGGTAGGATAGAAGTTCGGATAGGAGCTCCTGTAAACTTGTCTACATTGGTGACTAACCCAATCTGAAAGAACTCAGGTAGGGTTTCTTGCAAAACAAAAAGCGCTCTTTCTTTCAAATGTCTGAGATTGATGTCAAGATTACCGTTAGGATGAATGCACCTGTGCGAATTTCCCATTCAGCATCTGAAACTTCAGCCTCTCCATCTGGATTACGCTTCGGTGGTCTTACAAGCCTCATATTGCTCAGAGTAGTTGAGTCTGGTGGCTTCGACTTTCTCAGACCCAGCACCAAGTTGTTATGTTCTGCTTCCTTCGAGTTGTCTTGCTCCCCGTTTTGAATGAGCGTGGACGAAAAGAGAGCCGACGACGTCTTGGAAAAAGAAGTACATCTTGACTGATGCCTGAATCGTAAGGCATTATGAGATGTGCTGAAGTACGTCTTGTGCAGGACATTTCGTGTCAACATCCCTTGTGGACGTAGAACGTCAACCCAGTAATCTTAACAAGTAATTACCTAATCATGATTTAAAATAAAGATCCCACTACCAATCATGGGATCAGTAATACAAGGTTTTCATCTGGGCCTCTGGCCCATCTCAAACCCTCTCTAATTCTGTGTTATTGAGTTTGTGTTGAGGTCAGTCTGCTATGCTCCCTTCCTACAACAGTCTGTGCAGCTGCAGATAGTGTTGTCTATCAGGTCATTTTGCTCCCTTCCAACAATGGTCTTTGCAGCAGTGGGTAGTATTGTTCTCTGCATTAGGTGATAACCTGATCCTTGGAATCAACACTACCTTGCCCATTACCTTGCCTCTAAATCTCCTGTCCTTGCTGATAATCTGCACTGGAGCACCTTTCTTCTCACATTCAATACCACCATTTGTAGTGACTTAGCCCAGACAACTTAATCACCCTCCAAATCTGAGTTGACAAGGAGAACTCAATAGAGTCCTCATCTATTTCTTGTACACTACTTATATAACTACTACATGTGATGTGTGATGTGTGACCTTGTCATATGACACTTTCCCATACTCCTTCCTTTTTTTTCTTTTTTTTTTAAAAAATCAGCGATTTATTATATGGGGTGTAGAGGTAGACTGTGGTGGGTACACAGTACCTACTTGAATAAGAAAAGAGACTATATAAAGAGAGAAGAAAGGGAGAAAGTAGAAAAACTATGGAAGAGGAGGAGAAGCAAAAGAAATTAGGTGATAGAGACTATGCTTTTGCTCCAAGGAGCTGTGCTGCAATAGGACCTTATCTGTTGTCAAAGCTAAATGCTTCAGGGTTGTCCACAAGAAAGTGGATGAAGCTGTTGATGATCATGTTGCATGGTCATGTGGAGGGGTTATGTCTGTCACATTCTATGACGATGTGTTCTTGAGTTTGAACTTCAGCTTCACCACAAGGGCAACTGGTGGGGAGGTGAGAAAAGAATCTCTGTTTGTATTCTCCAATGGGGGCATGACCAGTAGTCATGTGGGTGAAGCGGGTGCATAGTGAGTTGGTGAAGCCTATAATGAGAAGCCATAAGCCTCCCTTAGCATAAGTTAGTTTGATAACTCTTTCCTTTTCGTCTTCAAAGTTCAGGAAGTAGTAGCCTTTTTTGAGGCTGTTAGTGAAAGACATTTGCCATTTACAAAGAGTATTATCACACTTTTTCTTTTTGCTGAATAAATGTGACTCCTTGCTGAGGAATGTAGGGACGCATGAGCTTGTCTTGACTTGGTCATCAACAAGCTTGTGTCTAGGCCATTTGGCTTTGCTGGGGCAATATAATGATCAACCTCATTGTCTCCAGGTGTTCTATACATGGACTGCTTCTTTGTTTCATATTACTTCATATATCTAATGGCTCAGTCAGTGCCTCACT
>Ga0153990_1000151_pt1 | contig 9541 bp, 2 predicted proteins | sample TSNC074MetaG_FD_104739 | JGI IMG/M metagenome (GOLD analysis project Ga0153990, IMG submission 104739) | Attine ant fungus gardens microbial communities from North Carolina, USA - TSNC074 MetaG | ecosystem: Host-associated > Fungi > Mycelium > Unclassified | place: USA: North Carolina, Jones Lake...
CCCTCCAGGAGCCTTATCCTAATCTCTGAGGATTCTCCTGGAGGTGAGTTGTATCATAACTACTAACTGTAATATTAACTGAGGATTCTTCTAGAGTCTCGTGCCCAGTTGCCTGTGAGGGCGACTGGAATAGAGCACTCTGGAAGATTCCTCAGAGAATTAGATGAGGCTCCTGGAAGGAATAATCTACAATATATACTAAAATGTCCTTGCATTCCATTCTTTAGTAACCAGGGGCTGCACAATGAAATTGTGTTGGGAGACAATGGGGGGTACTCCAGAGTCATATATGAGGGGTCCCCTTACATTGCTCTTACATGAGGGGTCCTCTTATAGTTGCTCTTTTGTCTGCACCCCTAACACCAAACCTTACAGATGTGATATAATCCAAGTATGTACTTAGCTAAGCTTTTCCAGTCTGCTGTCCTATCATATAACAGAAAATAATAATTTAATAATATAATTTCTCTTATATTTTATATTATCACTAAATTTTGCTCCTGAACTTCTGTTGTCTACTCCTATAGAATCATAATATAGACTATGTAAGAGGACCCCTCACACATGACTCCAGAGCACCCCCTGTTGCCTCCCAACACAAATTCATTGTACAGCCCCTGGTTACCAAAGAATGAAATGCATAGTATATATTGTAGATTATTCCCTCCAGAAGCCTTATCTAATTCTCTGAAGAATCTCCTGGAGGTAAGTTGTAACATATTCCATAGTATAATTTATCTGAGAAATCTCCTGGAGTGCTCTGCTCCAGTCGCCCTTACAGACTAGTTACTTATACTCCTCCTATTCCAAACTTAGTATAAGTACTCCATTAGTTACATCCTAGTTCCTTAGTTCATAGATTAACGTCTATAATGTCTTTAACGTCTTTTACGTGTCCTATCCTTACTCCTATCAATCTATACCACTCCTCTCCTGAACTTCTGGCAACAATTCAGTCCTCCTGAAATATATAACCACATACGCAACAGAAGATTGAGGCACAGTATATGTAAGGGGACAGCCTGAGATCGCTTAGATAACCTAGTAGGGTTTGCATCAGCTGGCATTCCTATGGATCCTCAGAGTTCGCGGTCTATAGTTCCCTTCCCTCTAGTTTGGGTCTCCATCACAGTACTACATAGCTATATCTGGTAGTATAGTTATTATTGTCCTGATGTACATGTCCATGGTGACTGGCGCACAGACCAGGCTAGTCTAATATAAGTAGCTAGTGATGTATGGTAGAATACCTTACCTCAATAATAGTTTGAGCTCCTGGGCTATCCATCGCTCTGACTTAAGATGCCTCATCTATTATATTCGAGTGTGTTCTGGTGTACCTCCGAGTGCGCCCTTACAGTACACAAGCTAAGGCTAAGGTTGTTTCCCACTTTTGTTGTTAACTCCCTTTCATTCCAGAGTAACTCTGTTCCACTCCAGGTCACTCCGCTCCTGCTCTGCATGTTTCTGACATGTCCTCTCCAAAGCCTGCCCAAGTTGCATTTGCTATTTCTTTCTAGATTGAGTTCTGGGTATATTCAGTGTTTTACTCAAGACATCCCCCTGGGCCCAGTCTTTTTACTCTCAATAGATCTGCTGAAAGAGTGCAAAAGGGAATTGCATACTGGGACAAACAAAATAATGATGTGCCAGCTCCCAATTGCATACTAAAGGTCTGAGAGGAGATAATCAAAGATGAAGGTTTATAAATAATTAAAAAAGTAGAATTATACACAGCTCCAATAAAGTATATGTTGGTTGTTGTAAAATGAATGTAAGATCTCTCTAGATTGTTGTTGCATAGTGTAAGGGCGACCGGAGCAGAGCACTCTAGGAGATTCCTTAGAGAATTAGATGAGGCTCCTAGAGGGAATAATCTATAATATATACTATGCATTCCATTCTTTGGTAACTAGGGGCTGCACAATGAATTTGTGTTGGGAGGCAACAGGGGGTGCTCTGGAGTCATGTGTGAGAGGTCCCCTTACACATAGCCTCCTTAAGGTGTTAACCTTTATGCACTATATATCACAAAAGGTCACTTACTAATTTGTAATGGATGATTTGATACTTCAAAGAGTTCAAAAATACAAAGTTAAATAAGTGACAAAAGATGCTGTTAAGTCTGAGGTCTAATCCTCAGACAGGGAGTCCTTATATACAGAATTGTGATGGTCTGTGTACTAGGACAAATCATTACATGCTACTACCTATTGTTCTATATATAGTAGTGCCTTTGTGCTAGGAATAGTGATAACTTAACCATATGGAGGCTGTCCTTTGTTCTAAGAAAAGGACAGATGACTATCTTATGGGTAATTAATGAAGTCCATATACAAATATTGAGGCCTTCATATCTCTACTGATATTGATCACCTTGAGGTTGTTCTAGGCTCATTCTGAGTGGTATAAAGAGGGCTTCTACTGAGCCTAGAACTGAAGCTTATATTGTGGCGGTTTCCGAGATATTAGCAATTTAATAAATGGTACTATGGTGGTTACTGTAAGGGGATATCTAGGATTGTGCTTAGTAAGTTCTGAGGGTCTGTTCTATTAGTGGCCCAGTGACAGATCGTATATTGCACTCCCACTGTTCCTAAGTCTTCCCTGTCTATGTCATGTAGTATGATGCCTTCTAATCTATAATTGGACAATTGTGATTACTGATCTATGCACATGTGACTGTGTGTGTGATCGTCTAGTATAGAATATATATACTAGCAAGCTGTCATAGATATACTTCACTTGAATCTCAACTTAGCTTCCAGGACTATCCATTAGCTTAAAGGGTGATTGCCCCTGAGTAACTCCCTTACAGTTACCAGTTGTTCTGCCTAATATCTCGGCCAATACTGATTGCTTTGAGACGTGACTAGTATCTATCAAAAGGTCTTTTCAAGGGCTTTCTGTAGCTGTTAAGACCGTGAGAATCATCAAAGAATTGGTGGAGATATGGCCAAATGAAGTTTGTGACAGACTCAAGATTACCATCTTTATCTACAGCCTGGCAAGAGGCTCGAGACCCACCTATCATATGAGAGAGGATTCCCAGAGTAGGACTAGAAGAGTGGTCACCTAGTGTTTAGGAGTAGTGCTGCCTTATTCATTTGGCCTTGTTATATTTGAGAATTCGGAGGTTTTTTTTGTCTTGCTTTCTTTGTTGTTTCTTTGCTTTGTAATCATAATAAAATACTCTAGGGCACAGAGAGAAACTAAAGCATCATACCTCCATCACCATCCCTTTCTGCTGCTCTAGAGCTTAATAGCTATCTTGAGTGACTAAGTCTCTATTTTTCTAAGTATTCTTCTTTACTTTCTAAAAACCACCATATCTCTCCCTCTACAGGAATTCGAGCCCCAATGGACTTGGGCATTCACTTACGCTAGGAGTTAACCACTCACTATATGTTATTGGAGTCGGCTTCTAGTTATATGGTTAGCTAAAGAAGAGCCTACACAACAGCACAGGAGTTCTAGGTAGTTCTTCTGTATCGATGGCAAGCTAGACTACTAGACTAGGTAAGGGCAGTAGTATTACAACGCAAAATGAATGCACATCTTAGAAAGCCTATTATAGTGAGATCTATCTCAAGTGGATTCATAAAATACTTTGTTATTATTTCTTTCAGTTATTTGTGTTCCACCCCTCTATCCCCCCTTTTCTCAAGCCCCCTTCGTTATTTGATCATCTCCCCAGTGTGTAAGGGCGACTGGGGCACAAGACTCCAGGAGAATCCTTAGTTAATATTACAGTTAGTAATTATGATACAACTCACCTCCAGGAGAATCCTCAGAGATTAGGATAAGGCTCCTAAAAGGATCTTCCATATTATATACTAGGTTTACATTTTTTGTGTCAGGGTCAGTGTGATTGGAGCTATACTAGTATGTTTAAGTATTACTTTAGTAATACTTGAACAGGCTTAGGTTGCTCTGGAGCATCATTATACAGTTTAGAGGTAGAAATAGAGCTGTCCCCTTATACAGTGCCTACTTGTTTAGTGTACAATTGTGAAACATTTCGGAGATTTTTCTATTTTCATTTTTTATCACCATTGTCTTGTGATCAATTCCCTTTGATCCCTATCAGCATCCCCACTGCTATTTCCTTTTAGAATCTTCTTTATCCTTTGTTAGTTTTCTCTCTGTTGCTGGCTTGTGATTTAGAACTCCTTAGTATCACAAAAGGTCACTTACTTATTTGTGATTGATGTTTTAGAACTTGAAAGGTTCAAAAATGCAAAGTTTAGACAGTGACAAAAGAAGTTGTTAAGTCTAAGGTCTAATCCTCAGACTATGAGTTCTTAAATACAGCAAAGTGATAGTCTGTACACTAGGACAGATCATCACATGCTACTATCAATTGTTCTACATATGGTAGTGCCTTTGTACTGTAAATAGTGATAACTTAACCTTATGGAGGCTGTCTTTTGTTCTAAGAAAAGGACAGATGACTATTTATGGGTAATTAATAAAATCTATGTACAAACATTGAGGCCTTCATATCTCCACTAATATTAGTTGCCTTGAGGTCATTTTAGGCTCATTCTGAGCTATATAAAGAGGGCTTCTGATGAGCCTAGAACCAAAGCATTGATCATAGCAGTTTTGAGATATTGGTAATTTAATAAACAGTACTATAGTAGTTACCAGTTGATCTGCCTGATATCTCAGCTAATGTAAGAGCGACTAGGCACGAGACTCCAGGAGAATCCTCAGTTAATATTACAGTTAGTAGTTATGATATAACTCACCTCCAGGAGAATCCTCAGAGATTAGGATGAGGCTCCTGAAGAGATCTTTTATATTATATACATCCCTTAGTGTCAGGGTGAGTGGGATTGGAGCTAAACTAATGTGTTTAAGTATTACTAGTTAAACAGGCTAAGGTAGCTCCAGAGTGTTGTCATGCCGTTCAGGGGTAGAAATAGAGATGTCCCCTTACAGCTAATATTGATTGCCTTGAGATATGACTGTATAAGGAGACCCCTCACACATGACTCTAGAGCCCATATTAGCCTCTGTTAGGGTGCTGTCACACACAAGGCAAAGACCCTTAAGCTTTGATGAGTAGTCCCAGAAGCTAAGGTGAGATTCAACTGAGGTATATCTACGACAGAATACTAGTATTTATACTACTAGAATGTCAAGGCACGGATCATACGGTGCCTGACAGATAATCACACGAAGTCCAATATTAGAACTAGAGGCATCGCACGATGTGTTACAGAAGGGAAAGGAAGAAGAGAGTGAGAACGCAATCAGAAGAATAACGGCCCTTAGGTGGGAGCCTACCTAACTTACTAAGTGTACCTCTAGGGTGTTCCCTTACAGCCTCCCAGAGAGACCCTGCAGCTAATCAAATATTACTATGTAATATTTAAACTCACTCCATTGTTCTAAGCATACTTCGTTGTCTCTTATACAATTTCATTGTTCAGACCCTGGTTACCAAAAGCAGGGACGTGAGGACACTGTAATATATATATTGTAGATTATTCCCTCTAAGAGCCTTATCTAATTCTCTGAGGAATTTCCTGGAGGTAGGTTATAACATATTCCATATAGTATAATTTAACTGAGGAATCTTCTGGAGTGCTCTTGTAAGAAAGCTAAACTCCAAGCCGGAATAAAGCCAACTGCCCTTTGTTCAGCGATTGACAAAGAGAACTCAATAGAGTTCCATTAGATTCTCTATACTACTTATACAATTACTACATAGTCTGTGTACTACTTTCCCATGACTATCATGTGACCTATCATGTGACATCATGTGATGTGACACTTGTGACACTTTCCCACACTCTCTTCTGTGTAGTAAGTCCAAGATAAAAGAAAAAGAAAAGAAAAGAAATATAAATATTGACTTAGCTATTTTGCCAAGTCATGACAGCTCTGCTCTGGTTGCCCTTACAGACTAACATCAATTGAAAGGTCTTTTTGAGGGCTTTCCATAGTTGTTGAGACCATGAGAATTGTTGAAGAATCAATGGAGATATAGCCAAATGAAGTTTGTGATAGTTAGGTGATTGTAAAATATTCTAGAAGGACATGTGACTATGGGACTTTTGGGCATAGACTATATAAGAATAGTATAAGTAGTAGGTAAAATACAATAGGAAACTCTATCAAGTTCTTCCTAAACATTTACCTATGGTGAACTCTAAGATCTTCACAGTCTAATATTAACACAAATGCTACTTTCTACAGTAAATTTGCTTGTAGTATAACAGTGCACAATTGGGAACTAGTACCATATCTTATTGTTTGTCCTAGTATACAATTCCCATTTGCACCCTTTTAACACCAACTTAGGAGAGAAATAATATTGACAAAATAAAAATACAAGTATTACAAAAAGCCACTTACTATTAGGAAACCACTCAGAGGCAATAACCCTTAAAGCTAGGTAAGAGTCCCAGAAGCTAAGTGTCATATGACAGAAAATACCTATTTAATAATATAATATTTTATATTATTACTAATTTTTCACTCCTAAACTCCTGTTGTCTACTCCTATAGGATCACAATGTAGACTAGTTACTTATATAAGTACTCCAGTAGTTACATCCTAGTTCCTTAGTTTGTAAATTAAAGTCATTTATGTTATTTACCATCTATCCTTACTCCTATCAATCTATATACCACTCTACTCCTGAACTCCTGGCAACAATTTTGTCCTTCTAAAATACATAACCACACACGTGACAGTAGATCGAGGTACAACACACATGTCACAAACTTTATTCAGCCATATCTTCACCAATTCTTCGACAATTCTCACAGTCTTAATGGTTATGGAAAGCCCTTGAAAAGACCTTTTGATAGATACTAGTCACGTCTTGAAGCAATCAGTATTGGCTGAGATATTAGGCAGAACAACTGGTAACTACTATAGTACCATTTATTAAATTGCCAATATCTCGGAAACTGCCATGATCTAAGCTTCAGTTCTAGGCTCAGCAGAAGCCCTCTTCATACCACTCAGAATGAGCTTAGAACAACCTCAAGGCAATTGATATCAGTGGAGATATGAAAGCCTTAATGTTTGCACATGGACTTTATTAATTACCTATAGATAGTCATCTGTTCTTTTCTTAGAACAAAGGACAGCCTTTATATGGTTAGGTTATCACTATTCCTAGCATAAAGGCACTACCATATGTAGAACAATAGGTAGTAGCATGTGATGATCTATCCTAGTGCACAGACTGTAAGGAGACAGTACTAGGATTGCTTAGATGACTTAGTAAGGTGTGTATTATCTAGCGTACCCATAGATCCTTGGAGTCTATGGTCCATAGTTCCCTTCCCTCTAGTTCAGGTCTGCCATCAGTACTATATAGCCTTATTAGGTATAGTAGTTATTAATGTCCTGATCTGTATTGTTATGACTTGACAAAACGGCTAAGTTATTATTTATATTTCTTTTCTTTTTCTTTTCTTTTCTTATTAGACTTACAACTACAAGAGAGAGTGTGGGAAAGTATCATGTGACTTTGTCACAATGTCACAATAGGTATGATGGATGTCACATCACAGTTACAGTGTGTCACATGATTAGAGTAACATATGGACCATGGGAGAGTAAGTGCATAGCCACAGTAGTGAAATGTATAAGTAGTAGAAAATTAAACGAGAACTCCATCAAGTTCTTTTTGTCAAACACTGAACAAAGAGCAGTTGGCTTAATTCCGGCATAGAGTTTGGCTCTCTGACATGCGTGGCCATAGCGACCAGCATACAGAACAGGCTAGTCTAGTATATATAGCTAGTAATGTATAGTAGAATACTTTACCTCAACATTGATTAGAGCTCCTGGGCTATACATTACTCTTACTTAAGACACCTCCTTTACTAACATCGAGTATGTTCTGGGTCGCCTCTAAGTGATCCCCTTACACAGACCATCACAATTCTGTATATAAGGACTCCCTGTCTGAGGATTAGACCTCAGACTTAACAACATCATTTGCTGCTTGTCTAACTTCACTTTTTTGAGCTTTTCAAATATCCAAACCATCAATTACAAATCAGTAAGTAGCCATTTGTGATAGCATGAGCTGAGGCCAAGGTTGTTGCCCCACTTTTGTTGTCAACTCCCTTCCACTCTGGAGTAATTCCATCCTACTCCGGGTAACTCTGCCTCGCTCCACTCAGTCCTTGACACTCAGGTGATATTCAAGTAAGGATCGATCTACCTATACAAGTGACTATATATACTATAATCGATGGTCTGTGTACCATAGTTACATAAGCACTAACTAATAATACTGCTAGTCCTATTTATAGAACAGGCACCATCAAGGTGATACCAGATAAGAGAGTAAAGGAGAAATAGGAAGGCAACTTACTAAGTTAGATTAGCCCTTTAGATTGGAGCTTACTCAGCAGTCTAGGCTGTTCCTAGGGTATCCCCTTACACTTACTGATTTGTGATTGGTTGATTTATATTCAAATAGCTCAAAAAAGTGAAGTTTAGACAGCAGCAAAAGATGTTGTTAAGTTTGAGGTCTAATCCTTAGACTATGGGTCCTTATATATAGAATTGTAATGGTCTATGCACTAGAACAGATCATCACATGCTACTACCTATTGTTCTATGTATAGTAGTGCCTTTGTACTTAAAAATACAATAACTTAACCATATAGAGGTTGTCCTTTATTCTAAGAAAAGGCAAATAATTATTTATGGATAATTAATCAAGTCTATGTGTTAAGACTCTAGACCTCACAGTTGAATATGCATTTCAACTTGAAGCCTATATCTAATAGACTTTGAGTAGTACTCTTGAGGTTGTCCTAAGACAAGTAGGAGTACCAATTCCTCAGAGTAAGATTTTACAGAGGAAATACAGAAAGAGAGAACTTGCTGTTCTCTTCTTTTTCTGGTCTGTATTTATCCTAACTAGGTGTTGTGACTATGTTACAATGTGGTAATACTACTTGTAACTACTAGTGACTAGTTAAGTGATAGTCCAGTGACAGAGACAACTAAGGGTAACAAGTCGAGTTATTGTCTAATAATGGGTTAGTCCAATGTTGTCCCATTTAGAGTAGGTTCAAAGATAAAAGAGAAAAATAGTCTGAGATTTCTCTGAAGAGTTCTATTCAGATGCCCTTTGTCCATTCTAGAGTCCTTTAGACATTCAATGCATTACTGCATTATAATGTCTTTATCCAACAATACCATTATCTCATCTATTAACTACTCATTGTCTGACCATGGTTGATAATAGCCATAGTCCCACTCAATGTTCATAACACTATGTGCAAACATTGAGGACTTCATATCTCCACTGATACTGCCTTGAGGTCATTCTAGGCTCATTTTAAGTAGTATAAAGAGAGCTTTTTCTGTGCCTAGAAGCAAAGTATCAATTGTGGCAGTTCTCAAGATATCAACAATTTAATAAACGGTACCATAATGGTTATCTACTAATTTGCCTGATATCTTGGCCAATATTTATTGCCTTGAGACATGACTAGCATCAATAAAAAGGTCTTTTCAAGGGCTGTCTGGAGCTATTGAGACTGTAGA
>Ga0153990_1000153_pt1:0-2500 | contig 9401 bp, 6 predicted proteins | sample TSNC074MetaG_FD_104739 | JGI IMG/M metagenome (GOLD analysis project Ga0153990, IMG submission 104739) | Attine ant fungus gardens microbial communities from North Carolina, USA - TSNC074 MetaG | ecosystem: Host-associated > Fungi > Mycelium > Unclassified | place: USA: North Carolina...
AAAGGTTTTGCACGTGAATCAGATGTTGGGACTTTTCTCTATCTTACTCTCGGATGGGCTACTTTCAGAAGTAGGCAACTCTGCTGTTACAGTATATACCAACAATAGGCATATCTGGCTGTTATAGAATCCCCTGCTATTGAATATGATTCACTATCCAATCCCATAACAGAAGAGGACTAGCGCTTTTTGCTTTCTTCCTTCACTTCGATCAAGGATTGCTGCTCGAAGGGCTCTTGCCCATGTCTAATGCCTTCTTAGATGAAGACGAAGAGCTGGTGCTCTAACCGGATGTCGGAATAGCAGCTGTGAATGGAATGGGGGAATTGTCCAAAGCGTTATTTTGCCTTGATTACCCTAGTTAAGATATCCCACGCAAGGAAGAGAATAGGTAATAGGCTGCAGAGAGGATACTTTTGCACTTTCGGATCAATGATGAGCTTTTTCTCTTTCTCCTACTATTGAAGCACATTAGCATCCGCAAACGATCTGCGGCATTGACTATTTTCTTTCCATGCCATAACATGAGACAGATCTCTCGCAACTAGTTCCCTTGCCTCAAAGAGTCAATCCCTTTTCATTCCTGATTCCACTCCTGAATACTGTTTGCAAACGAGTGAAAGGCGGTTTAGGCTTAGCTTTGGATTCGACAGTTGGGATAGGAATGAAGCCAATGATGTCCCCAAACGAGAAGGCTGATCTTGTATTTCGGGATTACCCCTGAGCAGAAATGCGGGATTACCGGTTTTTGCACTCATAGGTTCTTTGAAAAGCGGAGTCAGAGCTATTGTCGACCGTGGTCAAGAAAGCGTCGAAAGAGTGACTCTTGCGGGGACAGGGAAAGGGCTTGTTAAGGACCTTCTTCTTCTTGTCCTAATGCGAGCAACTGACATAGGTCAAATCGAATGCTTATCCGGTGTTCGGACGAAAGAATCTTGTTCGAGAATCTGCTCCACATTTATGCCCAGAATCTGCTGCTATCTTTCCTGCAACCAAACCGAAGCTCTTTTCGCCTTTACCGGAGCTGCTAAAGCAACTGCAAAATTTCCTGTTGATTTCGCAGGACAGACAGATATTGAATTAACGGAAAGGAACTGAACCTGAACTGCCTTAATGGACAGGGATAATAGTCTAAGAAGATGCCATAGAAGCAGAACCGGTCTTAGATGGTTGACGGATAGGTTTTTGCTTTTTGCCTGGCTGGGCATAGTCAGAGCTAGCAATAACTGTCATACTACTTCCCTCAGACTCAGAATGACTTTTTTGGCTTCTCGGATTCTCTTGTTCCAGCAATGTCCAATTCTGCTTTCAAACCTGAAAGTCCTTATTGCAGCGCCATTCTATTCCGAAAGTCAGGTCAGTGCCACAGGTTCTTCTCAAGCATCAACATCAAAGAGCTCCAATGCCCTTACTTGAATCTAATCTAAGGAGGTCGATGTCCATTCAAAAGGGGAATTGATAGAGTCAGATGAATGCGCAGGGGATTCTTACTAAGACTAGCACCGGATTTTCCACATGCAGTTGCAGAATTAGCACTCTCGGATTCATTCTTCCTAACAGCAGGGGATTGATTTGCCCACTACTAGAACGAGGACAGGCCTAGCTACTTTGCAAGCATTCCAGGCTAGGCACCTAACTGCGGTTATTCCTCCAACTCCAAGAGGTTATTCTGGGCTAGGCTAAACCTTCGACGCCTTCCACTAGCGGATGAATACTAAACTCAAGATATCCCCTCTGCACGCGGAAAGGAAAAGCGACTCTTCAATGGTATATGCCGAAAATCCTATGTTTGGAGTGACCATGAATACACTGCTGGAGACCCTTCTTTCGTGAGACAGTTGTGATTCCGCTTTGACTAATAGACAGATGGGATACTGAAGAAGACTGACTCTCTTAACTGGCCCAAGGGTTAAGGCTAGATGCACCTCACGCATACGCAACGCCCCTTACGACTGCTCTGCATCTAGGGTTCTGGCTTTCATCGGCGTAACGACTGCTCTTTTCCACTTATACTCGCCAAGGTAAGGTGTTTACTATAAGGAAGAGTCTACGAAAACTCTCTTTGCCACTGCTGTTATCTCTGTCCCCGTCGCTGCTACTCTTACCTCCCTTCCTTGCCTCGGTGTCTTCTACGCGAATACGCTATGCTACCATCAGTATCAAAGCTAAGCGCTCCTAGGCTCGCAGCCTACCTGCAGGAACTAAGAGGCAATTAAGGGAAATCCCCAATCCCCTTGACTCGGAATGAAGGGAAAGACTGATCATGGATAAGAAGCGAAGACAAGCCTGCTCAGCCAATTCTTTCTCCTTTTCCGAGGAAGCATGGTCAAGGTCAAGTGCCAAAGACTTTGACTTACTTTCAGGATGGAATTAAAGAAAGAAGACGGGCGTTAGCCAATGGCTTTACCGGTGGGTGCTCCCAGTCCAACTGGTATTTTCCTTATGACTCCGACTGTGGGTTTACCTGAGATTAGACCGATTCTCCTCCTGCTGCTCAACC
>Ga0153990_1000153_pt1:5000-9401 | contig 9401 bp, 6 predicted proteins | sample TSNC074MetaG_FD_104739 | JGI IMG/M metagenome (GOLD analysis project Ga0153990, IMG submission 104739) | Attine ant fungus gardens microbial communities from North Carolina, USA - TSNC074 MetaG | ecosystem: Host-associated > Fungi > Mycelium > Unclassified | place: USA: North Carolina...
ATGGTATTCCCCGGGACTCATTTAAACATAAACTACGCGGCTACCAAGGTTTTCCTTTCTTTATTCTCGCTACTACGGCTATGGGGATCGAAAGAAAGAGATTCCTTTCTTCTCGTTTCGCTCAATTCAACTCCACATACAGCAAGGTATTCTCAAAGGGCTTTGCCTTAAGGCGCGGGGTTTTCATTCAATAAACAAGGAAGGGGATTTAAACACCCGGCTATGGCTATCGAAATTACAGGGAAATTACTGTTCCATTCAAGGGGTTATTGAGGTCATTTTCATTCAAATTACGTGGTTATAGCGGGTTTTTACCTCAACATCGGCTCTTTCGAGCTCCATTTATTGATTCCCCGGGACCAATAGCAGCTACATAAATTGCTTCATTCTCTTTCCGGTTTGCTTTCCCTCAACTAAGGCTATTGGGACCCATAGAAGCTCAATTGGTTGCTTTCTTCCCCGCCGATCGACATTGATAGATGGATTCCCGGTGTTTATTGAAAGCAAACTCACCTGCAAGAGCGAGGAGCAACGGACGATTCTACGATTTGTTTTTTCGTAAGATCGTCCGCAAAAAAGACAATTTTTCTAAGAATTAGAGATGTCTGCCCTGCCTTCGTTCTCGCTCAAGCTAAAACTCAGTCTGCTAGCTCAAGTCGCAAGTCAAGTAGTGGAGATCCAGTGACAGACAGAAGGGAGAGTTAGACTGGAATGCAAGAATGAATCTCAAAAAGGTCTGCTCCCGCAGTCAGGATTGCGACTTTGTAGGTTTCCAATAAAAGGTATACGTCAAAATCTTATTTGGTTTACCCGGACTATACCCCTATGTATTCTACTCGTATCGTAGCATGAGACCCTCTCGGAAGTAGTTGAAGATCTCAATATGAAATCCCGGGCTAATTGATTCTTCTTCAACTCTATCTGTCAATGGGGAGATCGGATGACGGACTCCATGGATCGAGCGTTTTCCTTTCTCCTACTATTAAAGTGGGGTGGTTGGGCTCACATTGAACACTGCGGATCGCTTAGCATCGGGGTGATTTACTTCACTGACAAAGACACAGAGGTGGTCGGAATCTGATTCTTGTGCATCGTTGGATGTATCCTGAGGTGAAGTGGCCTGTTTCTCTCTCATTTTTCATCCACACCCTTAGCTACCCTCCTCTATAAAGGCATCACCTCTTTATTGTCAACTTCTTCAGGCAATTCCCCCATTTCTTCCTTTGTCACAAGTTCTACGAAATCATCAGTAACTTGGACATGAAATTCTTCCCCTGGTTCGTAGACTCTTTTTTTGTTTGATCAGAATACAAAGCTTCATTGTTCATCTTGAGAGCTTCCCCATTACTCATCTATAGGGAGAGTAGGTGCTATGTGACTTGGATATGCCGAGTCATCCAGCACTTGAATTGCCTGACATGACAGGCTTTCAATGCCTGGGATGTCCATTCACTCAGGTGGCATAAACTCCTTGAGAGTTATTGGAAACTTAGACACGAAATCCATATACTCACTAGGTGAGTCTGAATTCCTTTGCTCTTTCTTTGGTCTTTGCCCCCTGCCTACTTTATTCGGATCGTTCTGACGATGCTTATTCTTTTCTTTTTGATATAACCTCGTCTCAAGGGCCGCCTGCATAGCAATCAATCGTCCTTGGCGCTTCCTACTCCTTAGGCTAACACGAGTGCTCCATTCTCCTTGAATATATCTTTCATCATATTTTGAGATTTTTTCTTCCTCTGAAATTGCTCTTCCGGTGCTAGAACTAAGAATAGGCTATGCTTGGCGAGATCTCAGCTATCGGGCAAAGAATATCTCCCAACTATTACAAATACCGGATTTGAGGTGACCACAGGTTGCTTAGTAGGGTCTATTTTAATGACACCATCATTTAATCACTTTTGGATCTGATTTTTAAGAACTCAACAATATTCTATCGGATGAAAAATAACCCGATAGAATTTTTAGTATTTGGGATCTCCTACTCGTCCCACCTCATCCGGTCTCTTAGGTTCGGGAAGCTCGATCAACCCTTGCTCTAATAAAGATGTGAAGAAATCTTCAACATCCTCATTTCGAAAGGAATATTCTTTTTCTTTTTGTTTTTTTAGGGTCTTAACATTCCCTTTACCTTTTTCTTTTGCCTGCGCTTTCAGCAATACAGGTGCTTTATTGGCTTTGTTTGTCTCCACCATTGCAATCGTAGCAGACGTTCCAGCCTTACCCTCTTCCTTTTTCCCTTTCTTTCTCAAAATCTGGGCTTCCAGATCATGTGCTTTTGAACATAGTTCTTCAAAAGTTTGGATTGTTTGAGAAGCCAAGATGTGAGACAACTCATATCTGAAGCAATTGATGCACATCTTAAGTTGTTGCGCTTCGAAGAACTCTTGCTCACAGGAGAGTTCCAGATTTATCCATATGGCGATAAAGTCATCAACAGACTCGTGTTGACGCTGCTTGGCTTCCGTCAATTCTGTCACGCCTACACTCCTGTGGGTACTGTAGAAGTGTTTGTGAAACCGAGCCACAAGACTATCTATCCCAATCAGGGATTCACCCAGGAGGCAGCTTGCTATATCATACAAAGGCATCTCCTTCGAGTGATTGCACAAATTGTCGAAGACATAATGCTCCATTCTTAGAGGTCTCCCCGCAACGGGAAAGAAAGTGTGCCAAGTCTTGCTCTGGGTTGCCCAAAGCGTTGAACATACAGAATTAAGGCATTACATACCCAGGCGGAAATGGTACACTATCGATCCAAGCCGGATAGGGTTTACGATACCGATAAGATGGACGAGACACGTGGTGATGGAAATCTTGAACGTTCTTGAGAATGAAATCTCGCAGCTCCGTAATACTATTCGGCATTGTTTCATAACCCGGGTCATTTTTAGAAGCCGGATTTACCCCTTTAGTAGATCGTGAGCGGGTCTGGTGAAGTTTAGGGAATTGGCATCATAGGTGGTGGTGGCATTTGGGGTATACTACCCAAAAACGACGGAAGAGGTGCCCCCATTGGTTGTTGGGTCTGACCAACCACTTGTTGAGCTTGACCCGCCACTTGTTGGGCTTGATTGTTCACACCAACCATACGTGCCGTCAAATTGGCAACTTCAGCTTCTTTTTCTTCCAATCGCCTCCGCAGTTGTGCCAGCTCTTCCTCTATAGTGTTGTTAGCAGGTGGAGGAAGAAAGTTTGATGTGGAGGCAGCATCAGCTGCTGCGACCATAACTGACACCGTTTTAGGAAGAAATTCGTCGGATACACTTCTCGGAGATGGAAGTGGAGTGATTTCAGGAGAGGGGTAGAAGCCTCCGAGAAACCTGATGAGGGGATTCTCGGGAACTCCTCCTCAGCAAAAATCTTTAGAGAGAGAAAAAGGGGTTTGTTTTTCTCTCGTTCACGTTGATATCCCGGGTTCAGTTCAAGCTGCTGCAAAAGAATTCGTGAAGGGGTGGAACGAGCTTACCTTTTAGAGAAAGGGGAAAGGGCTTTTTTTTATCTGAGTAAGACTCTCCCCTTACCACTTACAACATAGGGGGCTATGAGTCTAGATACTCTTCGCTTGAAAAGGCATGCCTTGCGCTTGTCTGGGCCACGCAGAGACTTAGACACTACATGCTAGCCTACCAAGTCTGGCTTTTGTCCAGGATGGACCCATTGAAGTCTCTGTTCGAGAAGCCAGCACTATCAGGAAGGACTGCTCGATGGCAGCTGTTGTTATCAGAGTTCGACATCACTTATGTCACGCAGAAATCCATCAAGGCTCGAGCCCCTCCTGCATACTTAAAGCTCCGCCCTCTTTCTTCCAACCAATGCTTGCCATGGCCAGTGCTTCCTTGTTCTTATCTCCATAGAAAGCGAACCGCACTTTTCAATCCGGCCTTCTGCCATTCATTAACTTCCTTTCCCCTTCGTCTATTCTCGAGAAGTCTTGACGATACCCTTCTTCCGAACTGCCTAGGCCCAGCCCAGTCACAGGATCATATGAGAACGTCGTGCAGATGCTCAGGTGCCGTAGGCTGGCTGGTAAAAGAACCGAGAAGTAGAATGCCTCTAGTGCTCTGCCGTCACTGACTTTTCTTTCTCTCTCTTAGGCCGTGTGACAGTCTGTCTTCCTTACGTTATGCAAGGCGAAAGAACACCAGGCTTTCTTTGAAAAATGAAAAAATGACTCAAAGGAGTGAGTTAGGGCATAGCTGCCGGCTTCCCCAGCATCTCAAGTGATTAGGCGGGGACAGGATTCGAACCTGCAGTCTTCAGGTCATGGGCCTGATGAGTCGACCAATTCCTCTACCCCGCTTCTTCCCCTTCTCTTTCTTTCACTATTCCCACCTAGGTCCCCGGCTTTGGTTGCTTGGCCGGGATAGAACCAGCGCTTAGTAAGCGGCGGCGACAGCC
>Ga0153990_1000154_pt1 | contig 9400 bp, 10 predicted proteins | sample TSNC074MetaG_FD_104739 | JGI IMG/M metagenome (GOLD analysis project Ga0153990, IMG submission 104739) | Attine ant fungus gardens microbial communities from North Carolina, USA - TSNC074 MetaG | ecosystem: Host-associated > Fungi > Mycelium > Unclassified | place: USA: North Carolina, Jones Lake...
ACACCGCCAAGTATCCACTGATTGACATAGAACTGAGATCTTGAATAGCATTTTCTGAAGCTTCAGACTGTGAAACTTGCCTGTCAATTGAATGGCAAAGCCTGGAAAATAATGTGAGCCACAGCCGAGTTCCTTCAGTTATCATGATTCTCCACCACACATTGTGAAAGTTAGGACCTGTGAATGGCTCGTCAGTTTCAACTGAGATCACGTTTTCATCACAGCTGCAATGTTCTGATCCATGATACTGGACTAGAGATGTCAGATGTCTGATCTTCATCAGATTTTTGGGTCTGCACATAGCTGAATAGAATGTTTGTCGAACACTATATGATAGAACCATTTTCATCAAGTTCCGCACGTACAAAGTACCTCCCTCCTGTATATCCCACTGAGATGGCTGATCAGTACGGGCTAACGCCAGAAGATTACGTTAATGAGCTGAAGGACGAGGCAAGTGCATATTACAGCCAAGGTATTCTATTAGTTATTCTATCGTTCTCGAAGCAACGGCTGAAGCCTATTCAAGTCATTGTTATTGCTTTGATGCTATATGATTTTATATATCATGTTCCTCAACAGGTGAGACTCTCCGTCCGTAAATAATCATCCCACATATCTCTTCTCTCCTAGGTTCAGTACCTTCACCGGCATGTTTCCCATTTCATGGCCAACTATTGCCACTGACATATAAAATCTCAGGAGGAAGTGGTCAAAACTCCATGTCATCTATTTTTCTATCTTGATAGTCAACTGGGCAGGCATGACGCAAGTGTAACCCCTTACTTTATTGAATGAGACAACTGATCCAAATTCCAGAGTGCATTCATATTGTATGACAAAATTATCTGACATGAATCAAAATATTGATAATAACTCCACTAGCTGACAACAAACTCTGGGCATCGAAATCAGTAAGACGTTACTCTTAATTGATTTTTGAATTTTTCACTGACAAGGGTATTTTAGTGGTATAGATCGAATGTAGTTGTTGCTTGGTCTGACCTACCCCTTTTCTAGGTGTATATTTGGAAATTCACTAGCTACAGGGTGAGTTTTGTCATTACTTTTAAGGACTAGATTAGCCGACATCAATAGCTTCTTCACAATGTTAAATTCATTGGTAGCAAAGAGTCTGCTGGTCCTGCGCCTTCAAGCGATTTGGAACAAGGATTTAATTGGTGAGAAAGCCATAAACATGGACCAACGGACTTATTGCATTGATTTTTCCTAGTCACACTAATTCTATATATCATTACGGCGGGTATGTCTTGTAGAATTTGATTTCTGGTCGTTAAAGACCATTTATGATGGTCGAAATTAGTTGAGGTCCTGGTAGGCTTCAAATACAATATGATACTTATCCCCACCGATTGATCGTATTTTTCAGACTGCGATGTCTGTGATGATAATTGAAGTATATGTCAGCTCAGTTGCCATAGTGGTACTCCCTCTCCATGGTTGCTGGACAAATCAAACACATCTTTTGAATATACAATACGGTCTTGCTAGTGCCTTTAAGTATGTGTTATAACATATTTCATTTTGCTGACTTGCACATTTATTCTCACACAAAAAGCATTATCAGGGCAACAACAACAGCGATCGAAGTCCTTTTGACCTTTATCAGGTTCACCATGACATACAAAACACAAAGGGTTTTTGGTGATGGAATACGCAGCCGTATTTCTCATATGCAAACCTCGACTCGTTTATTGTATGTATTTTACCGCGATGGAACGTTGTTATTTATACCGTGAGTCCAAACTGGATGTTATTGACCTAACTGATGGCCTATCCGTTCAGTCTCTTTAGTAAGCATAGACCATAAAACTAGTGGGTTAGAACTCATTGTTTTCAAAGTCTTCTCATGCCTGCAAGCCATTTCCTTCTTCCTAAATTTACCTGATGCTGTTTTGACTATCCTAGGCTAGTATGTTGTTTTTGCTGCTAGTCTTCCTCTTACTGACCTTAATTATTAGCTTTTCATACTTCATCTATCCCTTCATTGTAAGCTAAAACCTTCTTCCTTTTATCTCTATCATCACTACTGATTTGTGTGTTGTCCAGGTGTCACGGTTGATACTCAACCTGCTCGAAGCAAATTGTCCTTTGGACGAAAGTATAGATTCCAGCACAATGGAATCCCTCAGGTTCTGTCATACAGAGTCTGAGAGGGACACTGAAACACATATTCTGCATTGTTCATCCCAGTAGATGATGTTAGATGTAGACAGCATAATAACTATTGTTTTTTCTGTTCATTTCCCACCACATTATTAGTGAGTTATGAGAAATTGAGCCAGAAAATTAATACCAATAAAAGAGAGATAATTCCTGGATGACAATGACTCGAGGAATCTCCACTAGTCAACATGATAAATACATTAGTTATATTTACGTAGTTGAGAATAAAGCAAGAATGGAAATCTACACCATCGACGATTCATGGGTCATGTATATTGAGTCTTATACATCGTAGTCTCTGTGGAGCCGCAGTCATGAGTATAAAAACCACTGATAGGATCGAACGAGGCATGAAAAACTATTCAACAGTGCCGACTTCGGTCAGTAAATATATAGGTAAATTTGATCTATTCTCATGTATTTTTTCGAAGCCTGTTCCAAAGTTGCCAGTGGAAAATTTGGTTCAAGTCTGTTCTAGGCATAGATCGATATCAGCAGTAGCTGCAGAATTCCTATCCAAGTCCAAGTCATCTCCACTTCAATTGAATGTGCTGTCATGTCTTCAGGTAATCTACATGTCAAAGGAGTCAAAGAAGCTGCCCCTGTGCAAAACATCTCTTCCCTACCTCCGCTACCCCTACGGAGATCGACACTCAACATTGTTCTGATGAGGCTGAAGACTGCGAGATGGACATCATCATGATACTGTGTAGCATTATCAACCTCGCTTTCTCAGACGTGTTATGCTCAAATGAGATTCGTTGTAGGTGGTAAACGAGAAAAAAACATGAACTCAGACGAGGAGAGCTCAAAATCAACCTTCATACTCCTACCTATACATTCCTATTGAGATATTGCGAGGCACGTGGTGCGAAAGACGTCGCCATGAGTGTGAACGCAAGGTTTTCAGTGTTCCTAGTAAGACTGTCACTACGTTGCTCCTTGTCAACGAGAGCAGAAAAGCTACATAAATTTCGGGCCAACACAGGTTCTGCTAGGCTGTGAATGGCCAAATTGATCAAATGACGTCACTGAGAAAGAAAACGTGGAAGGTTTTGTGAACGATGATTTTGCAAACCGTTTGAACGCAGAGCACATTCTTACACTTGAAGAGTGTCTTCATCATGAGAGTAGTGAGATATCAATCTTCACCGAGAAGATTTTTCTTGTGAAATGTATTGACAACATTCGCAGAGTAGTTCTCCACAATGTCAGGATAGTAACACTAGTATTGCCATTTGGTAGGATGCATACTGAAAGCAAGTAACATCACTGGACATGGACTCGAAAGCTTTAGTCATGAAAATAATCGTCGCAATCTTCGTTTCGCCGCAAAGAACCATGATTTGTTCAACATGCACCGTACAACTGACCATCCTCAACAAGGCATCCGGGAAAAAATCGTCGTTATCTTTTCATCAGACATGCACAACATGAATGCCATCAACACAATTTGGCTGTCGTGCTTGCCACAATTGCCCAGCTTCGTGTCATCAGCTTCGAGAGGGTTGCCACATTTAGCGACAAGGACAATGGGCACGCGTTGTTGCTTTGAGCATTCGACGGTAACATCATCATAATCAGAAAATCCGGCATGAGCTCTAAACATATTGCGACGTTTGTGACCATCCACGATGGCGACGTAGGAGTGATGTTCAACGCCTTGAGGAGCAACAACAAAGTCAGTCATCATGGACAAAACAGATTCCAGGAGTTGTCAATGTGTTGCCGGTGCCCTGAGCCATACTATCAGCAATGACCCGAATAGGCCTGTGGCTGTTTCGGTAATCCGCCATTGTCAAAGAGTCAAGAGCAGTGTGAAGATCCTCACTGATTCAGAATAGGCAGTGAGCAAATATATTGAGTGAGCGAGGGGGAAATTGAAGGATTCATATCTGGGAGGAGGCTGAGAACGAAATTGATGCGAGAGAAGGGGCAGGGATCATCAGCAAAAACACTACAAGGCAAGGACAATATACTTCTTGACAACTTGATCTGGACGAGTCCAGAGATTGAGAACAGAACTGGCAAGGAAGCGTTGGTTTGAGCAATATAAAATCAAGCAGACTCAAAGATTGCCAAATTTCGACTAGTATCCTTGATATCATCCCAGATATAGTAAACCTGGCCAGACAGTCTCATCATCTGACTAAATAGCGAATGAGCCTTTGCCGAGATGTGCCAATTGTCCCTGACTCATGACCGGTCGAGTTGACACCAAACTCTTCTATACAGCTATGGATATTGTAGCGCATATACCAATCAAAAAAATTGCTTGCACCAGTGATAGTTGAATCAGAGGCTCTGTTAACAATGCCAAGGGCAATGCTGGTTGACCTTTTAGAACATTGTTTCTAGTGAGATTCTAACCGTCGTAACGGGATTGGTATTGCCGTCGAATCCCGCTGCGGCAAGGGGGTTTAAGTTGGTCAAGTCCTAACTATAGCTATGAATGACAACGGACATATTCGAAACACTGTCCATGAGCCTGGGACACCACAAAACCTTGTAACACACAGCCTCGGTGAAGCAGAAAGTCAAAAAACCGACGCCTGCCATTAGGGAGAGGATAAGACTAAGAAGGCCATCTTCTCTCGCCATTCGCATTGCTGCTCTGGACTGCGAAGATCTAAAGCGAGGAGATCGGATGGCAGATAACAATAGCATCATAGCCCACCACATTGACGCATGAGAAAATCGGAACCCAGATCGTGATGATGTAGTAGTAGGCCATCCATGGGTCATTGGGTCCAGAGCTCTTCGAACAACCTCACTTTTTGTGTCTGGCAAAGGATACTGATCGGTACCGATGAAAATGCGAGGCCTGATTCACGTACATCCCTCTCATGGTCAAGGGGTGACTGTCCCCGTCGGTTGGTGTCCTGCTAGGGGAGGTTCCCTGTTGCTGTATGCATAGAAAAAAAAACCAACCACATGAGCCTGAGTGAGAATTTCCGCAGACACATTCAATGACATCTTCTCCTCCTGTTCAATCTGAGCGATAGGACCACTGACGATGGCCAGGGACAGTGTTCTCAGGGTCCAGACGAACCAAACTCTTCGTGCGGTCGACTTTAGACACATCGGAGAGCTCTGGGATTTCCAGATCATCTGCATAAGGGAGATGGGCCTGATAAGCAGACAGCATGTTACGCTGCCTGGGAGCATGAAGCTGGGAATTGCGGTCACCGTGCTCAGTATACTGGAAGGAAACATTTTCGTGGCTGTCTGCACTTGGGAGAGGGGGGTGAGATGGTTCGGCATAGGCTGGGACTAGAGATCGTAGGCTCCGCTGGAAAGAGTGTGATCATACAGCATCAACGTTCTTGGTAACTATCCTTGGGTTCCCACGCCTTTCGCTGAGGAGGAACCGAGTCGTTATATAATGAGCGCTGAACTTAGTATTTTTGAATCAGTGAGCATCACTCGAGCGGAACTCTAAGTGTCTTATTTGGCTTTGTATCCTGGCTTGTGGAGTGCATTTCGTGGACTCATATCCCGTGGTCGACTTACTAAAAGCTCTTCATCATTTTATACGGGAGATTTCAGCCAGCCATCTAGCATCTTAGGTTACTGACACAGGTACGTCCATTTCCCCACCCTTGATCAAAGCAAAACTCCTGCACTTTCCCGACAAGCAGCTTACTTCCCTCGTCAACTCTTTTGGCTACATCTCTCCTACAATCATCAAAAACACCGACCACGGAAAATCCCTCAACATCTTGTCGACAGGTAGGATCGCTTCCACACACATATAAAAACAAAACACGAGCTCATTGCTGTCTCTCTACACCATCGTCTACATTCTACCCCCCTTCCTGTGTTGACAACACCACCATCGACTCACCATCCCACAACGATCTTTCTCCCCACCCTCACAGCTGGAGTCCTAGAGCAAAGTAGCACAGCGCCTTGACCGATATAAGGGCCACCAACAAGTTTAGTTACTTTGCTGCTACTGCTGTTACAAGTTGCTCGAGCACGCAAAGTAGTGGTGGATGCAACGACCAATATCATAGTCCACGCATCGTCACTCAAGCGCTGTTGAAGGAGAAGGAACAGGAGGAGAAGGATGATCTTGGTTGAGGCGATACTATGCCTGGTTCTTTTGAATCTGTTCATCAGGAACCGTTGTTTCCTTAGACAGAGGTAGTCGGAAAAAACTAGACGATTTTCTGACGCTTCTTCTTGTAAAGTAGAAAATCTGGTCACACTTCTGAGATTTAATTAACAAAAAGTCAAAGAGAGCAGCTACTGGAGGGTGAGTGGGATATACAAATGTCCATCAATGACTAATGCATCGTGTCATGCTCATACACCATTGTCCCCGAGAATTGAGATGTCCAGCCCATCACATCATTCTTGCCATGATTCAGTTCTAGTCATTGTCTCTCTCTCTCTTGGCCCTATGACAGCATTAATTGCGCACGAGGAAACCAATTAATTCGGCGGTATAGTTTGAAGAAGGCAGGTCTAACGGAAACATACGAGATCAAAATCGATTAGGAATCGATTACGGGTACTAACAAAGTTCAAACACCTGATCAAGCGTCACCAGGCACGGAGCTGCTTTACCCGATCAAAGTCCATTTGTGCCTCAAGTATCAAGAGATCTGGCTTTCTTTGAAGGAGGAGCTCGAGCTCTCTGTATCAATGACCATTCTCAACTGATATCACTTCGATTTTCCCCAAAGAAAAATGATGCCAGTTCAGAGGAGACATTCTTAGACGAAGGTGGGTTAGCCTTTTTTGTTCGAAAATTTATAAAAATAAAGATTTTGAACTTCTTGGCGATGACAGCTAGTGCATGATCTCGTTTTACTGTCAAGTGCCTCTCGTATTATCTCCCCTTTTTGTTGGTTGTAACTGTCTCATTCGATTCATCACAACTCATTATTCATGTTGTGAGAAATGAACAGACAAATCAATGGTTAGTACGCAATATACATTTAGTGTCATCTACTGAAATGAACAACACCGAGTTTTCTATCCATAATCTTGCCTTTGCCTCTTCATGTATTTCTTCACCCGGGAAGGTAGCTCCTCCATCATCTCGCGAGATATATGCTTCAGTGTCCCTATTGACTCTGAATGACGGAACCTAAAGGATTCCACTGTACTGGAATCTATACCTTCGTCCAAGGGACAATTTTCTTCTAGTAAATTGAGTATCAGCCATGACACCTGAACAATACATGAATCAGCAGTTATATTATAGGGAAAAGTGCTTTGACTACAATGAAGGGATAAAGGAAATGTACAAAGCTAATAATTAGGGTATATAGGGGAAATACTAGTAACGATAACAATGTACTATTCAAGGATAACCAAAAAAAGATCAGATTTATCTAGGTTGAAGTCAGCTTGCATGCATACGAGGGTAATAAATGTAGTAGCTCAGACGTTACCCACAATGGTACACGACTGAGGTCAGAGGTTACAATGCGTTGAATATATGCATATTGCTCCCCTTGACTACAAGGCCTTCCGCTGTCCAAATGCTTAACTTTCCACTTCTATCCTACGTCCCACCAAGTTGGGAGCTAAACCTTGTCAATTCTTCGTCCCGAGTGCATGGGAGTTCCAGTTTATTCCAACAAGAAGCGTAAGTCCAACTTCAATAGAGGGCTTTGAAAATAATGGGTTCTAGCCCACTAGTCTTTTTTAGTTTAGGCTTACCCAAGAGACTGAATAGATAGGCAATTAGTTAGATAAATAATACCTAGTTTTCGACTCACGGTATAAATAACACACATACAATAAGCAAGTCGAGGTTTTCATGTGAGAAATATGGCTGTGTATTCCATCACCAAACCCTTTGTGTTTTGTATGTCGTGGTGAACCTGATAAATGTCAAGAGGACTTCGATTGCTGTTACTATCGCCCCGAGAATTCTTTCTTGTGTGAGAATAAATGTGCAGGTCAGAAAGCAAAATATGCTAGAACACGTAGTCAAAGGCATCAGAAAGACTGTATTGTACATTATAAAGATGGGTTGTATTCTCCCAACAACCATGGATAGGGACTTGCACTCCGGAAACTGATTCGACATATACGTCAATTATCACCACAGACATCGCGGACTGGAAAAATAAAATCAATTAGTGTATAAAGCATTGTATTGTCTTTAAAGCCTACCCGGATCTCAGCTAAATTCTACCATCAGTCATCTCTATCAATCAGAAATCAAATTCTACAAAACATACCTTCCGTCATGAAATATACAATTGATGTGACTAGAATTCAAAAAAGTCAATACAACAAGCCCATTGGCCCATGCTTCTCACCAATGAAATCCTTGTTCCAAATTGTTCGAATGCGCAGAACCAGCAAAATATTCACTACTAATATATTGTGAAGAATCTATTGACATCAGCTACTCTAGTTCTTAAGAGTCATGATGAACTCACTTGGTAGCTAGTGAATTACCAAATGTACACATAACAAAGGAGTATGTCAGAACGAGTAGCAAATACATTTGACTTATACCACCAAGACATCCTAGTCAATGAAAGTATCAAGACTGGATTAAGAGGAATGTCTCACTGATCTAGATGCCCAGGCTTTATCGTCGGCTGGCAAAGTTGTTATCAATATGCATTTGATTTATGTAAGAAAATTTCTTTCATACCATATGAATGTAATCTGATAATTTGGATTAATTGTCTCATTCAATAAAGTAAGAGAGTCGCACTTATATCATGGCTGTCCAGTTGATTATCAAGATGGAAAAGTAGATGACGTGCAGTTTTGACCACTTCCTCCTGAGATTTCATATGTCAGTGACAATAGTTGGCCATCAAATGGGAGTGGAGATACTGGATCTAGGAGACAAGTGATATGTAGAATCATTGTTTACAAATTGAAAGCCTCACCTGTTGAGACTCAAAGCCCTCCTAAAACTTGACCTGGGACAGAGGTGAACTGGGAGACTCGAAGCCTTGAGAAACAGTGATCGAGACCGGGGAGGATCTCTGTCCATCAAGCATAACTTAGTGTTGACAATGTAAAATGCCGTCACCGTCCTATCAAGGTAAAAAAAGGACAGCATTCTGGCTGCTGAAAAATCGATTGAAGTCTGAGGCCCAGGGAAGTGGTGAGAAAAAAAGTGCCTCATGCTGCGGCGGCTGTGTTATGTGAATCGATGGCGTACACAGATGCTTCAAGGAGGTGTCATCAGAGTCTCACTAGATATCAAAGATGTGATTTATCA